>Ga0315282_10010760_pt1 | contig 14287 bp, 17 predicted proteins | sample YL17G07_20_MG_FD_203693 | JGI IMG/M metagenome (GOLD analysis project Ga0315282, IMG submission 203693) | Sediment microbial communities from Yellowstone Lake, YNP, Wyoming, USA - YL17G07_20 | ecosystem: Environmental > Aquatic > Freshwater > Lake > Sediment | place: USA: Wyoming | collected...
AAGAAGGCCATGATCCAGATCCCCATCCTCAACAGCACCATCCCGTTCACGGTGGTGGGTGAGTACGGGGCCGGGCGCGTCCTGTTAAAGCCGGCTTCGGAAGGCACCGGGGTCATTGCCGGGGGCCCGGTGCGGGCCGTGGTGGAAGTGGCGGGCATCAAGAACGTCCTCACCAAGTGTTTGGGGTCCAACAACCCCCACAACGCGGTAAAAGCTACCATGGCGGCGTTGAGACAACTGGCGTCTCCGGAAGAGGTGGCCGCCCGGCGCAACCGGCCGTTAGCCGAGATACTTGGATAGCGGTCAGCCTAAAACAGAAGGCATTAGACTGTTGACTGATGGTAGGCGCAGGCGTTAGCCGGCGCTGGTCAAAGCAAAGCAATCGCAGGATTGCAGATCTAGATGGAATCTAAAAAGCGATCGGTAGTCAATTTTTAAGTCTTTAGCTGACTGCTGAAAGCTGAAAGCTGAGAGCCAAAAAATGATCCTGGAAATAACCTTGAAAAAGAGTCCCATCGGGCGGCCGCCGCAACATCGCGTGACGTTAAAGACCCTGGGACTGACCCGCCTCCAGAAGACGGTGCGCCACCGGGAGACGCCGGCCATTTCCGGTATGGTCCGCCAGGTGAGCCATCTGGTGGAAGTGCGGCAGGTCCCAGAAGGAGAGTAGCAGATGCGACTGTCAGAATTGCAGCCCAGCCCGGGGTCCAAACATAAGAAGAAGCGGGTCGGCCGCGGCCCCGGTTCCGGCTGGGGCAAGACCGCGGGTCGGGGCCATAAAGGACAGAACTCCAGGGCCGGCGGGCCTAAAGGTCCCGGTTTTGAAGGCGGCCAGATGCCCCTGACCCGGCGCATTCCCAAGCGCGGTTTCACCAATATCTTCCGGCAGGCCTGGGCCATCGTCAACCTGCGGGATCTGCAGCGCTTCGCGGCGGACAGCGTGGTGGACGAAGCTGCCCTGAAAGAGGCCGGATTGGTGGGGGTCAAGACCCAAAGGATCAAGCTGTTGGCCCAGGGCGAGGTAACCGTGCCCTTGACCGTTAAAGTGCAGGCGGTGAGCGCCCAGGCCCGGGAGCGCATCGAAGCTGCCGGAGGACGGGTGGAGGTCCTGTAAAATCCCCCCTGACCCCCCTTTTCAAAGGGGGGGATTTCGCTGACTGGTTTATAAAGTCCCCCTTTGACAAAGGGGGATTTAGGGGGATTTTCAAAAGGTTTTGTTTGGCTAATCAGGAATACGTTCTTAAAGAAAACTGGGAGATTTCTTAGTGTCGGCTTTCTCCAGCATCGCCAAGATTCCCGAGTTGAAACGGCGCATCCTCTTCACCCTGCTCATACTCGCCGTGTATCGCCTGGGCTGCCAGGTCCCGACCCCGGGGGTCGACCCCGAGGCCCTGATGGCCTTTTTCGCCCAGCAGCGCGGCACCATCTTCGGGCTGTTCGACATGTTTTCCGGCGGCGCCCTGGAGAGGCTCAGCGTCTTCGCCCTGGGGATCATGCCCTACATCAGCGCCTCCATCATCATCGAACTGCTCAAGGTGGTGATCCCGGGGCTGGAAAAGCTTTATAAAGAAGGGGAGGCGGGCCAGAAGAAGATCAAGCAGTACACCCGCTACGGCACGGTGGTCATTGCCGCCATTCAGGGGCTGGGGATCGCCTGGGGGCTGGAGTCCATGACCGGCGGGGGCGGCCATATGCCGGTGGTGCTGCACCCCGGCTGGGCCTTCCGCCTGATGACGGTGCTCACCCTGACGTCCGGCACCGCCTTCATCATGTGGCTGGGTGAAATGATTACCGAACGGGGCATCGGCAACGGCATCTCCCTGATCATCTTTGCCGGGATCGTGGCCCGGCTGCCTTCGGCCATTATCAAGACCTTCGAATTGATGGGCACCGGCGAGATTTATCCCATCCTCATGGTGCTGTTGATCGTGGTCATGGTGGTGGTGGTGGGCTTCATCGTCTTCGTGGAGCGGGGGCAGCGCCGTATCCAGGTGCAATATGCCCGGCGGGTGGTGGGCCGCCGCATGATGGGCGGCACGACTACCCATCTGCCTCTGAAGGTGAACACCTCCGGGGTCATTCCGCCCATCTTCGCCTCCTCGCTGCTGATGTTCCCGGCGACCATCGGCAGCTTCATTCACATGGACTGGGTCAAGCGGGTGATGGAGGCCATCTCCCCCGGGGGCCTGTATCACGAATTATTTTACGTGGGCCTGATTATCTTTTTCTGTTATTTCTACACCGCGGTGACCTTCAACCCGGTGGATGTGGCGGACAATTTGAAAAAATGGGGCGGCTATGTCCCGGGGCTGCGGCCCGGGAAGCCCACCTCGGAATATATCGACCGGATTCTCACCCGCATCACCCTGGGGGGCGCGCTCTACGTTTCGGCGGTGTGCGTGCTGCCCAGCGTTTTGATTGGGAAGTTCAATGTTCCCTTTTATTTCGGGGGTACGGCCCTGCTGATCGTGGTGGGGGTGGCGATGGACACCATGAGCCAGATCGAATCGCATCTGCTCACCCGTCATTACGAGGGTTTCATGAAAAAACGTATGAGCCGGGTAAGGCGCTGATCTGAGACTAAGGAGGCAGCTATGAATCTGATTCTGTTGGGCGGTCCGGGTGCGGGCAAAGGCACCCAAGCCAAGAAACTCATCGAGAAATACACTATTCCCCAGATCTCCACCGGCGACATTCTGCGCGCCGCGGTCAAAGAAGGCACCGAAATGGGCCGCAAGGCCAAAGAATATATGGATGCCGGGAAACTGGTGCCCGATGAAGTGGTTATCGGCATCATTAGGGACCGCCTGGCGCAGCCGGACGCCAAAAAGGGCTTTATTCTGGACGGCTTTCCCCGCACCGTGCCCCAGGCCGAGGCCCTGGACAAGGTGTTGGGCGGCTTGAGCGCCAAGATCGACCACGTGGTCTCAATCGACGTGGACGAAGAAGCGTTGGTGACCAGGCTCACCGGCCGGCGCACATGCAAAAACGCGGCCTGCGGCCAGATGTTTCATATCAAATTCACCCCAGCGAAGAAGGAGGGGGTGTGCGACAAATGCGGCGGCGAACTGTATCAGCGGGATGACGACAACGAGACCACGGTGCGCTCCCGCCTGGCCACTTACAACCAGGCCACCAAGCCCCTGATCGATTACTACACCAAGAAAGGGCTGGTGCGGCCCATCGCCGGCGTCGGCGGCATCGACGACATCTTTAACAAGATCGTCGGCATTCTGGGTGCGGGGATGAGCTGCGCCTGTGGCTGTGGCGGCAAGCATTAACCGAGATAAATGATTCTGTTGAAATCCCCCCAGGAACTCGCCAAGATGGAGGTGGCCAACCGCATCGTGGCCGAGATCCTGGTGGGGGTTAAAGAACGGGTGCAGCCCGGGATCGAGACCCGGGAACTGGACGAGCTGGCGGAAGAGATGTGCCGCCAGCACAAGGTGGCGCCGGCTTTCAAGGGCTACCGGGGCTATCCGCGTTCCATCTGCGTCTCGGTGAACGAGGAGATCGTGCACGGCATCCCGGGAGCCCGGCGCCTTAAGGCCGGTGATCTGGTAAGCCTCGATTTTGGGGTGAAATACCAGGGCTATTACGGGGATGCCGCGGTCACCGTGGCCGTGGGGGAGGTGGACCCCCGGTCCCGGGAGTTGCTGGAAGTCACGGAGAAATCGCTGTACGCCGGGATCGACCAGGCCAGGGTGAGTAAGCGCCTGAGCGACATTTCACATGCAGTGCAGACCGTGGTGGAGGGCGCTAAATTCGGGGTAATCCGGGAATTCGTGGGCCACGGCATCGGTCGCTCGCTCCATGAAGACCCGCAGATCCCCAATTTTGGGCCCCCGGGGCAGGGGCCGCTGCTGCAGGCGGGCATGACCCTGGCCATCGAACCCATGACCTCCATGGGGGCCTGGCAGGTGCGGATCCTGGAAGACGGCTGGACCGCGGTGACCCAGGACGGCTCTTACGCCGCCCACTTTGAGCACACCGTGGCCGTAACGGAAAATGGCCCCCTGATCTTGAGCCGGTTGTAGCGGGGGGGGGGGCGCCGGGCCTGGATAACCGGGCTGATGAGACGCGGGTGCTCCGCCGCGGCTACTTGATTTTGCCGGAGAAATGGATTATTATTAACGACTAACCTCTTGAAATAATTATAAAGACAAGGTAGATGCCCAAAGAAGACGCCATTGAAGTTGAAGGGACAGTAATCGAACCGTTGCCCAATGCCATGTTCCGGGTGGAACTGCCCAACGGGCATAAGGTTCTGGCCCACATTTCCGGGAAGATGCGGATGCATTACATCAAGATCCTTCCGGGAGATAAGGTCATAATGGAATTGTCTCCCTACGACTTGAGTCGTGGGCGCATCGTCTACCGGGTCAGATAGGACACAAAACCATGAAGGTCAGGGCATCAGTAAAAAAGATGTGCGTTAAGTGTAAGATTATACGCCGCAAAGGGATCGTGCGGGTGATCTGCGAAAATCCGAAACACAAGCAGCGCCAGGGTTAACAGGGAGGAGAGCAATTGGCCAGAATTGCAGGGATCGATTTGCCCCGTAACAAGCGAGTTGAAATCGCCCTTACCTATATTTTCGGCATTGGCCGCACTACCGCGACCCGGGTGCTCCAAGAAGCCAAGGTGGACCCCGGCACTAAGACGGGGGAACTGACGGATGCCGAGATCACCAATATCCGCCAGGCGATTGACCATACCTGTAAAGTTGAAGGTGACCTCAGGCGGGAAGTTTCCATGAATATCAAGCGCCTGATGGACCTGGGTTGTTACCGAGGGTTGCGGCACCGCCGGGGCTTGCCGGTCCGGGGCCAGCGCACCCACACCAATGCCCGCACCCGCAAGGGACCGCGCCGCAGCGTGGTGGGCAAACGGAAAAAGGCGTAAGGAGACGTGATGGCCAAAGCGCAGACACGCACCAAGAAGAAGAAGGAACGGAAAAATATTCCGCTGGGGGTGGCCCATATCAAGGCCACTTTCAACAACACCCTGGTGACCATCACCGATCCCATCGGCAACGTGATCTCCTGGTCGTCTTGTGGGGTCCAGGGTTTCAAAGGCTCCCGCAAGGGTACGCCCTTTGCGGCCCAGCTGGCGGCCCAGGACGCGGCGAAGAAGGCCATGGAACACGGCATGCGCAACGTCGACGTTTATGTCAAGGGACCGGGGGCAGGCCGGGAGGCGGCTCTCAGAGCCTTGCAAGCCGCCGGTCTGACCATCAACCTGATCCGGGATGTCAGCCCCATTCCTCACAACGGCTGCCGTCCTCCTAAACGCCGTCGGGTCTAAAGAAGAGGTGACTGAAATTGGCTAGATATTTGGGACCGGTTTGCCGGCTTTGCCGCCGGGAAGGGATGCAGCTCTACCTCAAAGGCGACCGCTGTTACACGGATAAATGCGCCATCGACCGGCGCCATTACCCGCCGGGACAGCACGGCCAGCGGCGCAGCAAGGTATCCGACTACGGCACGCAGCTTCGGGAAAAGCAGAAGGTCAGACGCATTTATGGAGTGCTGGAGAAACAGTTCAGCAGTTATTTTGAGAAGGCCGAACGGCAGAAAGGAGTGACCGGGACAAACCTGTTAGTCTTTCTGGAGCGGCGTCTGGACAATGTGGTGTACCGGTTGGGCTTTGCCAACTCCCGGTCTCAGGCTCGGCAGTTGGTGCGCCATAACCTCATTTTGGTCAACGGCGCCAAGGTGAATCTGCCCTCGTACCTGGTGCGGAAGGGCGACGTGATCCAGGCCACGGGGAAAGGCCGGGACTTGCCGCTGATCAAGGATGCCATGGAGGCCGTGGCCCGGCGTGGCTGTCCCTCCTGGCTGGAGTTCACCAAGGATGAGGCCAAAGGTCGGGTGATCATGTTTCCCGGCCGGGAAGATATTACCATGCCCATTCAAGAACATCTGATTGTGGAGCTTTATTCCAAATAGAGAATCAGGATCCTTTATGGCCCGAAAATCGACGTCCCCGGCGAAAAGTCTGTGCCCCCGGGATGGCTTTCTTCCTGCTGGGGAAGGAAGTTTTCGTTTGGGTCATAAAAGCTGAGTAGTCTGAACGAGGGACCATGATCCACAAAAATTGGACCGATATAATTAAGCCCAAGCGGTTGGAAGTGGACGGCGAGAGCCACAGCCGCCACTACGGCAAATTCACCTGCGAGCCGCTGGAACGCGGCTTCGGCACCACCCTGGGAAATGCCTTGCGGCGGGTCTTGCTCTCATCCCTCCGGGGATCGGCCATTACCGCGGTCCGCATCAAGGATGTCCATCACGAATTTTCCGCCATCCCCGGGGTTAGGGAGGATATCACCGAAATCCTCCTCAATCTGAAGCAGGTGCGCCTGAGGATGCTCAGCGATGGCGTCAGGATCCTGCACCTGGAGGCCGCGGGCGAAAGAGAGGTCAAGGCCGGCGATATTGACACGGACGGCATGGTGGAGATTCTCAACCCCGACCACCACATCGCCTCTCTGGCTGGGGACGGCCAGCTCGATATCGAAATGACGGTCAAGACCGGCAAGGGTTTCGTTCCCGCGGAAGCCAACAAGGATGAGGATCAGGCCATCGGCTACATCCCCCTGGACGCCAGCTTCGCCCCCATCCGCAAAGTGAATTATGTGGTCACCCAGGCCCGGGTGGGGCAACGTACCGACTATGACAAGCTGACCCTGGAGGTGTGGACCGACGGCAGCCTCAGCCCGGAGAATGCGGTGGCCTATGCCGCCAAGATTCTCAAAGAGCACCTCACCATGTTCATAAACTTCGAAGAGGAGCCGACGGGGCTGGAGGAGAAGTCGACGGAAGAGCCTCCCACCATGAACGAGAACCTCTACCGCGGCGTCAATGAACTGGAGTTGTCGGTGCGGGCTGCCAACTGCTTGCGCAACGCCAACATCCGCTATATCGGCGAGTTGGTGCAGAAGAGCGAGCAAGAGATGCTCAAGACCAAGAATTTCGGCCGCAAGTCCCTGAATGAGATCAAAGAGATCCTCACGGAAATGGGGCTGCGCTTGGGAGAAAAGCTGGAAAACTTTATACCTCCGGACCAGATGCCGGAAAGGAAGGAAGAAGTCGCATGAGGCACTTAAAAGCCGGCCGGCGTCTCTCGCGCACCACGGAGCATCGCCTGGCCATGCTGCGTAATCTGATCACCTCCCTGCTGGATGTGGAGCGGGTGGAGACCACCCAAGCCAAGGCCAAAGAGGCGCGCCAGTGGGCGGAGAAGGTCATTACTTTGGCCAAGCGGGGCGACCTGCACGCCCGGCGTCTGACTCAGGCGGTGGTGCGTTCCAAGAAGGTGGTGGGCAAGCTCTTCGGCGAACTCAAGGAGCGATACCAGGACCGCCCCGGCGGCTACACCCGCATCATCCCCCTGGGGGTGAGGTTGGGCGACGGTGCTCCCATGTCCATTTTAGAACTGGTGGACCGTCCGGAGAAGCTGCCCAAGGCCAAGGCCAAGAAGGCCGCGGCCAGTTAAACGATTCTACCACCGCGAGTGGCGGGCGGGGACGCCCGCCCTGCGATCCTTAAAGGGGGCCAAGGCGCCAGCCGGCCCCCCCTGAACCTCCCTGCCTGGCTTTTCCCCATCCGATCTTGCCTTATCAATGGGCAAGCTGCTGCTGCTCCGGACAATTTTATGCTTAGTTATCTTATTGATAATTCAAGGTAAAGGGAATTGCAGGTGAAAACGAGGGAAAAAAAGGTTTGACATCTCTTTTTATTTAGACTAAAGTCGCCGTTAATTATATAGGTATATCTACCTATTTTTGGCTAGTAAACCTACCTAGTTGGCAGTAAAGGTCTTTGTCAGCCAAGATGACAAAAAACGGCCGATTGTCCGGGGCTGATGGCAGAACGCATCGGCTCCCTCCGGATTGTCCCATAACAAAGGAGGTTCTGGATGGCGAATCGGATAATTTTGAGCGCGGCAATCACCCTGGCCCTAACCTTTTCACCCAGCCTGGCCTTTTCAGTGCCCACTGATGGCGTAAAAAAGAAATCCTCTTCTTCCAAGACCCAAAGCAAGGTAAGCAAAAAGAGCAAATCCGGGAATAAGGCAGGCAAAAGCCGTAGCCGTTCCCAGGAAGATACCGCAGAGCCGGTGCAGTCCGGCATAGTGCCGAGCTACAGCGCTAAGCGTACCAGCGCCTCGGTTCCGGAAACCCCACCCCTGATGAAGGTCACTCCGCAAAGGGATGGCAAGTTTATCCTGGAACCCCTGTCACCCAAGAAACCGGGGACCCCTCTGACCAAGCCATCGTCCAAGCCGGACATTGGGCGGGACCAGTCAGCGCTGCCGCAGGAACCCAAATACAACCGGTTCGAACCCTGGAATTTCTCCGAGTTGATCCTGACCCAGGCCAAATACTATCGTGACACCCCGTACTGCCGCGGCGGTTCCCTGCAGTCCGGCTCCGCCACCGACTGTTCCGGCTTCGTTCAATACATCTACCACGGGTTTAAAATCGATCTGCCCCGGTCCAGCGCCGAGCAGTCCCAGGTGGGCAAGGTCGTGACCCAAAATATGGATTTTTCCAAATTACTTCCCGGAGATCTTCTCTTCTTCCGCCGGGGCGGCCACTCAGTGGGCCATGCCGGCATCTATCTGGGGGAAGGGAAGATGATTCACGCCTCCAACCACCGCAACGGGGTGACGGTCACGGATTTGCGGCAGCCTTACTATGAAGGCACCTTCGTCGTGGCCAGACGCGTCTTCGAAGTGCGGTACCCCAATTAGCAGCAAGTCTCAGGGCCGGCTTTTCTCAGCCGGCGGCAATGGTTTTGATGGCACCGAGCGGCTCTATGTCAGGGTGAAGCGCGTCTTCGCCCCGCGGCCCAAGTCTGTAAGGCGCCTCAGATTTCACGGCGCACCGCTCCAAGGAGCGGCCTTCCTTTTATTCCTGTCTATTACCTTAAGTCACTAAGCCTGCCAAGTCCATAGGGGCGCCGCCCAGGCGTAAACCAAGAGCCGCGCGACAAACCCAGGCCGTTTAATTATGGGATAATTCTGCCAAAAATGTTATAATATAATAATGCTGAGGTAAATTAGTCAGGCGGATTACCCATCAGCTACGGAATTCCCTTGCCATGCGCTGGCATTTTCGTTATTTTGGATAGCAAGAATTATCACCAGATGATTGACGGCCGAGGGTGTGAATGAAGCCCGGCGGCTCCGATTTTCTTGCAGTTGGGGGGAAGGGCAAGGTGGGCTCACCGGGGGGTTTGGAGGCGCGGCTAACAGAGAAATACCCGATGCTGCGGTACTTCACCGACCGGCCTTTCGGGGTGGAGATCGAGAGCTTCGGGCTGAAATATTCCATTACCACTGGCGACCGTCAGGTCATCCCGCCTTACAAGATTATGAATCGACTTCAGGATGGGACGCTATTGCCCAGGGTTTTTCAAAACCGGGGTATCGTCCTGAACGGCTTTTCCCCCGAAGAGACGCCTTACGCAGCCTGGTCTTTCGTCCTGGACGACACCATCAAAGGGGCCGGTGGCAACGAGCTGGTGAGCCCAATTCTTACCGGCCTCAAGGGTCTGGTGGAATTATACGAAGTCCTGCTGTTGCTCCAGGAATTTCCTGAACTTCAGGTCAACGAAACCTGCGGCTTTCATGTGCACCACGGGGTGGACCGGGACAAGTTCGATAACCGGGAACTCTTCCAGTTGATGCGGATCATCTCCATTTTCGAGGGCTATATCTACCATCTGCTGCCGGAGGACCGGCGCCGGGCCGAGACCTGCCGACCCCTGGAAGTGGACCTGTACGATTGGTACCGGCGGGAAGGCTCCGAAGAGGATATCCCCCGGGTGCAGAGCCTGTGGTATTCGCCGGAAAACCGGGACGACCTCAAGACGCCGCGGCATCACAAATTCCATCCCACCCGCTACCACGGCCTTAACCTGCATTCCTACTGGTACCGGGGCACCATCGAATTTCGCTATTATCCTTCGGTTATCGACCAGCCGGAAGAATTGATGCAGTGGATCATCTTCACGCAATTTCTGGTGGAGTGGAGCAAGGGTCGACGGCCGATCCTGGAGTATGTCTCCCAGCCGAATAAATGGTTCAATACTTTATACAAGATCTATCTCGGCGCCGGGATGTTGTCCCACATTCGCTTTCCCGGGCCGACCAGGGAGGAAAACGGCAACAACCATGACTACCGGCGGCATTCAGACGCATGATTTCCTGACCCGGCTCCAGAAAGCCGAAGACGCCCTACCCCCTTTGTTGCTGGCATTGGCCCGGGTGATGGAGCGCATGATCCAGGAGATCGCCAACCCGCAAGTGGAGGATATCCGTAAACTTCATGAAGAATTGCGGCAATTGATCGGTGATGTGGAGGGCCTGCGGGCCATTTGCGGCACGGAAGGCGAGTTTTGCAGCCAGTGTCCCTTCGGGGCTTATCTGCCTTCGGGCTTCCCCTATGCCTCGGAAAAACAGGCCTTGTGTATTCCCTGGATCGCGGTGGTGCATCCCATGCCCACGCAAGCCCCGGCTACGGATTAACCTGATTTAACCGGGGCCGCGGCCTCGGGGTTCTCCCGCCCTTACCATGTTAGTGGCAAACGTTGGCAAGGAGGGAGTCGGGTAGAGTCGCCCCTTATCGTCTAATAAGCGACAATGATAATTTCATAATCTAGTTCATTGTCCCTGATCGAAGATCTCATGGATGAGACGCTCCTAGTCGCCATCTCCGTTCTGCTGCAAGTCGCCGCGCTGCTGACCCAGCTTACCGCGGCATTTTTCGCCTTGAGGCTGATCCGGGTCACCGGTAGGAGCCGGGCCTGGGTGCTGGTTTCAGCAGGCTTCTGTATCATGGCGGTGCGGCGCTCAATCTCCATAGCCAGGATGCTCGCCGGGGACCCGGGTAACCCGGCGGACCTCCTGGACGACTCCATGGCCCTGGCAATTTCCGGCATCATGTTGGCCGGGGTCCTCTACATTCCCCCCCTGTTTCTCACCATCCAACGGGCCGCCGAAGCACTGCAACGCTCCAAAGAGGACCTGGAAATCAAGGTGGCGGAGCGCACCGAAGAGTTGCGCGACGCCAATGTCCGACTGTCGGTGGAACTGGACGAGCGGCGCCGGGCCGAACTCAAGCTGGCCCAGTACGCCGCAGACCTGGCCCGCTCCAATGCCGAGCTGGAGCAGTTTGCCTACGTGGCCTCCCACGACTTGCAGGAACCCCTGCGCATGGTAGCCAGCTTTAGTCAACTTTTGGCCAAAAGATACCAGGGCAAACTGGATAAGGACGCCGATGAATTCATCGCCTTTGCGGTGGACGGGGCCACTCGCATGCAGCAGCTCATTAACGATTTGCTGGCCTACTCCCGGGTGGGCACCCGGGGCAAGCCTGCGGCCCCCATGGACTTAAACGAGGTCCTGGGCCAGGCCGAGGCCAACCTGAACGAGGCCATCAGGGAGAGCGGCGCGGTGGTGACCCATGGCCTGTTGCCCACCTTGGACGGGGATCAGGTGCAGATGATTCAGTTGTTCCAGAACCTGCTGGCCAATGCCATCAAGTTCCGCAGCCAGGAGCCGCCCCGGATTCAGGTGTCGGCCCAGGCCCAGGGAGGCGATTGGCTGGTGAGTGTGCAGGATAACGGCATCGGTATCGCACCGGAGCATCAGGAGCGCATCTTCGCCATTTTTCAGCGGTTGCATCATCGCCGCGAATATCCCGGCACGGGTATCGGCCTGGCCCTCTGCAAGAAGATCGTGGAGCGCCACGGCGGCCGGATTTGGGTGGATTCGATCCCGGGCCAGGGAGCCACTTTTCACTTCAACATTCCAGGAGCGAGGAGAAATGACCGGAAAACGGGAAGCCTGCAAGCCGATTGAGATCTTGATGGTGGAAGACAACCCCGGCGATGTGCGCCTGACGCTGGAGGCCCTGAAGGAAGGCAAGGTCCGGAACAATCTGCACACCGTGGCAGACGGCGAAGAGGCCATGAAATTCCTGCGCCGGCAGGGCGCGTATAGTAAAGTACCGCGACCTGATCTGGTTCTGCTGGACCTGAACCTGCCCAAAAAGAACGGCCGGGAGGTGCTGGCGGAGATCAAGGACGATCCCGACCTGAAGCGCATACCGGTGGTGATCCTGACGGTCTCCAAAGCCGAGCAGGACATTATCAAGAGTTACAACCTCCATGCCAATTGCTACATTACCAAACCGGTGAACCTGGAACAGTTTATCCAGGTGGTCAGGTCCATCGAAGATTTTTGGTTGTCGATAGTGATGTTGCCCCCAAGGTAATTCCGGATGAGCAGTGACGAGATCAAGATTCTGCTGGTGGAGGATAATCCCGGCGATGCCCGGCTTATCCGGGAGATGCTGGCGGCATCCCAGGAAGTCGGCTTCGAGATAGCTTGGGTCACCCGGCTTTCGGAGGGGCTGGAGAGGCTGAGCCTGGGGGGGATAGACCTGGTCCTCCTGGATCTGGGCCTGCCGGACAGCTACGGTCTCGAGACCTTCGTCAGGGCGTACGCCCAGGCCCCTCAGGTTCCTTTTGTCGTCTTGACCGGCCTCAGAGACGAGGCTGTGGCCCTCACCGCGGTGCGGCAAGGGGCCCAGGATTTTCTAGTCAAGGGCCAGACGGACGGCATCATGCTCTTCCGGGCCATCCGCTACGCCACCGAACGGAAAAAGGTGGAGGAAGACCTGCGCCAGGCCAACGAGGAGCTGCGCCAGGAAATCGAAGAACGCCGGGCCGCCGAGATGGCGGTGGAGGCCGAGCGCCAGCGGCTCTTCGCCCTGCTGGACGGGCTGCCGGCCATGGTCCATCTGAAGGCGCCGGATTTTTCCATCCGCTTCGCCAACCGCGTGTTTCGAAAAATCTTCGGGGATTGGGAGGGCAAGCGCTGTTTCGAAGTGGTGCAGGGCATTGGCGAACCTTGTGAAAATTGTCCCACTCGGAGGGTTTTCGAGACCGGTACGATTAATGAGGCCGAATGGATCGCCCCCAACCGCCACCAAACCTTTCAGCTCTACAATTACCCATTTTTCGACGTAGACGGCTCCCCCCAAGTGTTGACCCTGGGATTCGACATCACCCAGCGCAAGCAGGCCGAGGAGAGACTGCGGCAGAGCCAGATCCGCCTGGCCGAGGCGCAAAGAATCGCCCGCCTGGGCAGCTGGGAATGGGATTTCCAGTCCCAGAAAGCTATCTGGTCCGAGGAAGTCTATCGCATCTTCGGTTTGAACCCGGAAGGATTCACCCCCTCCCTGGAAGCGGTTATGGCTTATGTTCATCCTGAAGATGAGGCGAAGGTAAGGAAGGGACTCGAAGACACCCTGGCAGGAGTGAAGCCTTATAATCTGGTCAGCCGCCTCATCCGGCCCGACGGTTCGGTGCGCTACGTCCACTCCCAGGCGGAAGCGGTCTTCGACGAGAACGGCAAGCCGCAGCGCCTGTTGGGAACGGCCCAGGACATTACGGAGCGCCGGCAGGCGGAAATGCGGCTGCGAGCCAGCGAAGAGCGCTTCCGGGCAATTTTTGAGGGCGCGGGCCTTGGTATCGTCCTGTGGGACCTGGAGGGGCGTATCATGACCGCCAACGCCGCCCAACTCAGGATGCTGGGCTACCGGGATGAGGAACTGCGAGGCAAATCCTTTCTGGAAATCACCCACCCCGGGGACCGTGCCAGGAATGCGGAATTATTCACTGAACTTAAGACGGGACTGCGTGACAATTATCATCTGGAGAAGCGTCTCTTGCGCCAGGACGGCTCGGATTTCTGGGTCCGGGTGACGGTTTCCCTGGTCCGGGGCCTGGAGGGCGACCCACGCTGCTGCATCGGCACGACGGAAGATATCACGGCCCGCAAAGAAGCGCTAGAAGAACTGCGGGAATCGGAAAAGAACTTGCGCCTGTTGGCCTCGCAACTGTTGACCGCCCAGGAGGACGAACGCCGGCGGATCTCCCGGGAATTGCACGATGAATTGGGGCAGGCCCTGCTGGTCCTGAAACTCCAGGCCAAATCCATTGAGAATGAGCTGCAACCGGAGCAGCAACAAATCCGTAATGAATGCCGTGAGATGCGGGTCAATCTGGACCAGGTGGTGGATAATGTCCGGCGCCTATCCCGGGATTTGAGCCCCACGATGTTGGAAGACCTGGGCCTGTCCGGCGCGATCTACCGTCTCATTCGGGACTTCAGTAAACATTACCACATTGAATGCAACGTGCAGGAAACCAATATTGACGACCTGGTTCCCCTGGAGGCCCGGGTCACTATCTATCGCATTTTTCAGGAA
>Ga0315282_10010761_pt1 | contig 14287 bp, 12 predicted proteins | sample YL17G07_20_MG_FD_203693 | JGI IMG/M metagenome (GOLD analysis project Ga0315282, IMG submission 203693) | Sediment microbial communities from Yellowstone Lake, YNP, Wyoming, USA - YL17G07_20 | ecosystem: Environmental > Aquatic > Freshwater > Lake > Sediment | place: USA: Wyoming | collected...
ATAGGAAAGGTCGTAGGGAAAAGAAAAATATGACGTGAGGAAAAGATAGGAAAGAAGAATTATTATGACTGTCAGATATTTTTTGCTGACGAGATTCACAATTTGTGAAGTCCCGAGGATAAACAGGATGAGCGAGGGAAAAAGATAGCGATAGACATTATTGATATGAGAGAAAAGCATTAAGCATAAAAAATAAAATGCACCCAAGACAAAAGGAGCGTATGTTTTTAGATTTAGACGGAGAAATTTTTTAATCAAGATTATTAAGGTCAATAGAATAAGTATTAGTGTCGGGATCGGAGTTTTTAGAAGAAATGAGATCGGGAAATAGAAAAACCAGTCATTTCTGGCTTTGACTTCTCCCAAAAGATACGCAGGCTGGCTTTTGATATTATGCGCATACATCATCTGCATGCCGGTTTTATAAAAGTAGGGTACGGGCAAATTTTTAAAAAGATTCCAAGTGAAATTATTGGTGAGTGTTTTGTTGGCGGAAGCGATGATCGGCACCTCGTTGTAATTGAAAGTACGGTTGTTGTATCCCGTAGAAAGACCGAATAACCAAAGAAGGGAAAAAGAAACGATGATTATTGAAGCCTGCAGCGTCAGGACTATTTTTAGCGAGAGTGTTTTACGTTTGAAAGCTGCTAAAATTAAATACATTCCCAGAAAAAGAGCAACCGCAAAGAAAATGAAGGTGAATTTAGTAAGGATTCCTAAGGCAAAAGCGACGTTTAGTAAAAATCCGTACACTAATCTTCTCTTTTTATTTTTATAAAAAAGATACGTGAAATAAAAGCCAAGGAGGATAAAGAAAGCAACCGGCAGGTCAAACGCCAGGATATGTCCGTGGCCTCGGATATTGGGATCAAGTGTATAGAAAAAAAGGGCGAGCAGCCCCGCATTTTCCCCATAGAGTTTTTTGGCAAAAAAATAAAGGAGAATTCCGATCCCGATGGTAAATAAAATATTCGGCAGTCGGGTTAAAAAGATAATTTTTCCCGCGTCATTGCCGGTTTGATACAAAAATTCCGTGCCGAAAGTATAAAGATTGAACTCTCGCGGGTTTTTATATGAGGGATTATTTTCTGGGAAATCGATTTGGTTTTTGATCGGATAAAGAAAAAGACCTGCCAACAGCTTCACCAATGGTGGATTGTCAGGATACAGCCGATAATCATTTTTATAAACATAAGCATACGCTGCCGCTATATTTGCCGGCTCGTCATAGGTGGGAGTGTCGGAGAGTGATTCGAAAATTAATATTGCAAATAAAATGAAAATTAAAAATATAGGGAAGATTTTTTTTATATAAGGCATGTCTAAAGAGAAAATGTTTTAAAACATTTTCTCCGTATTGTTATTATGCTCCAGATATCATAACAGGTCATTTATTAGTGAATTTTACCTCAGGATATCCTTCCTTAAACTGTTTCCATGTCACTGGCTTTTTCCCTTCAAGCTGGACTAGATCCAGAACTAATCGATCATTATCTATATGTGCTTTTAAGATTTTGAGTCGCTTAAGTTGCTTAGGAAATATTTGGATTGTTGTCCAGACACCAGGCCATGGGGATAAGGCGCGGATAGCGCGTTCGATAAATGTTACAATGTTACAATTTAACAATGATTCAATGAATATAGAATTATTAGGAAATTTATTTATATAGTCTTGGACAGTTTTCTTTGTACCCGACATTGCATCATGGATTAAATCAGCTGGGATAAAACCGTTACTGCGGGTGAATATCTTTGTATACGTTGCCTGTGAATGATTTTGTTTCTGAGGTTTAAGTTCCCCGCTTATATACTGTTTAATTATCGATGGTAATTCAGAAGCCACACTGTTAAACAGTTTCCTATACAGACTTTCCGTCGTCTCGTTGTTTAATTGTATCATTGGAACATTGGAACATTGTTTGATTTCTCTCTGCCACACGATGTCTCCCGTATCCATTCCCTCGTCCATAATAATGACGGAAATCCAGGCGGTTTCTCCCGTTAAAATCGTGTATTGGACAGGCGATGCGCCGCGAAGTTTTGGAAGGCGGGAAAAATGGATATTGAGTGTTTTATATTTGGGGATTTCAAATATCACTTTTGGGATTATCAGGCCAAAGTCAGCAACAACTGCTATATCAGGCTGTAATTTAACTATTTTATCGGCAAGATTTAGCAATTCATTTTTGTCCCTTGGAGTAAAAACAGAAATATCATTTTTCCGGGCAAAAAGTTCGATTGGGGTATCGGATTTCGTAACGGCGGCAATCAGATTTAAATTAGCCTTCAGTGTCGAAAGAATTGGGAGACAATATTCTGACGAGCCAAAAAAAATTATTTTCATTTAAATCTTTATTTCCACTAATTTTTCGTTGCCTTTATCGTCTTCTTTACCCTCGTATAATTTTTCTTTTTGTTCCAAAACCCTTTTGGTAAAAAGAATTCCGTCTAAATGGTCTGTTTCATGCTGGATGATGGTAGCAAGGAATCCTGAAAACTCTTTTTCCTGCCTCTTTCCGTTTACATCCGTAAAGCGCAATTTTACCCTGGCGGGTCTTTTGAGGTGTCCCCAGATATTGGGGACGGAGAGGCAGCCTTCAAGCTTATTACCTTCTCTTTTGATTTCGCTTAAATCTTTGGATCTTTCGATGATTTCCGGGTTGATAAAAACTGTAATGGGAGAATCTTCTTTGGGTCTGACGATAAAAATACGGTAGGGAACGCCTATTTGCGGAGCGGCAAGACCGACGCCTTTCGGTTTGTCCGCCTCAATAAGTGCCTTTTTCATCCTGGCTATTATACCGAGAATTTTTTTATCAATTTTTACGACTGGTTTGGCAGGAGTTGTTAATACTGGATTTGGTACTGTGACAATCATTTCAATTCCTCCATCATTTTTTTTGCTTCCTCATCATTCGGGTTTAGTTTCGTCAAAATAAGTTCCAACATACTTACCGCTTTATCTTTTTGTTTTTCCTGCTGATAAAAAAGCGCCAAAGCCACGTAAGCGTCGCGATAATCGGGTTTAAGCTTGGTCACTTCTATCATCTCATTTATCGCCTCTGTCCGCTTATCCATCCTATCCATTAAAATAGCCAAATTATACCTAATTTTCGGATCCGTCGGTGATAAATCTTTTGCATGCATCAAAGACTCGTAAGCATCCTGATAATATTTTTGATCCTCCTGGGCCAAGGCGTAAAATACGCGCGTCCTGTTTTTCCAGAAGTTTACGTTATTGGGAGAAATTCTTATTGCCATATCGCTTGAGAGTATAGCGCTTTGGGCAAGCTGGGCAGCAGTGGTACTGTCATTTTCTGACAGGGCGGCTGCCGAAAGTTGAGCGGCAGGGAGAGACAGTTCATCGTAATAAAACGGTTCCCGGTCGTTTATCAAAATGGCATCCCGGATAGACAGATAAGCAAGTGCATATTCCTGGCTAGAAGACGCATGGAAACCTTTGGCAAAAAGAGTATCGGCGTACCAAAGACGGGCAATTTGAATTAAGAAGTAAGAAGGAAGAATTAAGAATAAAACAACTAGGATTTTTTGATAAATATTTAATGCTTGAGTGCTTGAGTGCTTGAAGTTGCCTGCTTGCGCTTGTAAAGCGTTGCGGGTAGGTATTTGAATTTTAGAAAAGATGACTGTTGGTTTAATATTATCGGCAAGAACAAAAGAGACAGCCGGGATTGAATAGAGAAATAGTTGGATGATGACAACCGAGAAGCCGAAGAAATTAGTGATTAAAATTGATAACCAACCGGAAAATAATGCAAGAATTAATATGTCACTTTTAACTAGTTTGAACCTTTTGATATTCCACCAGATAAACACTCCGATGATAAGAAGATAGCTTCCAAGACCAAAAGCGCCCGTGGTCGCGGCGCAGTTGAGATATTCATTATGCGCTTTGTTGTAGAGAAAATCCCACTCGCTTGTCATGTTATGTTCAACCGGTCGGAATTTGTAATAGGAAAAAGCAAAGGTTTCCACACCTGAGCCAAATAGCGGGTAATGTTTGAAGATGTCGATTGCGCCTTTCCAGACAATCTCTCTGATTTTGCCGGACTCGGTAATGCCGACTTCGATGACTGATGTGCCAAGCGGCTTATCAGATTGTTGAATGGTCATCTGCTGATTATTTTTGGTCAATTCGGAAAAAGTAAAACGGTTGATCTGTTGAAATGGAACACCGAAAAAAAAGATAAGAATTAAGAATAATGAATTAAGAATTATAAACGGTTTAATAATATTTTTTTGATACTTATAAAATAAAATTAGCCAAAAGATTATATCGGCAATGGCAAAGCCAATGATACCGGAGCGGGATTTGGTGAAAAGAAGAACGGTGAAGAATGCGAGAATGCATAAATGCAAAAATGCTTGAATGGAAAAATTATTTTTATATTTTACATTTTGTTTTTGATCTTTAATATTTGATCTTTGATGTTTTGATTCGGAATCAATAGTAGTAAGGTTTGGAAAATAATAAATTAATATTCCTAAAGCCATTGGTATTAAAACCGCCAGGTATGCGGCCAACCAGTTGGGCTGGCCGAGTGTCGAAAAAACCCTATTTTGCACGTCTTGTACCCAAATATTTTTATCAATGCCGAGATGTTCAAGTATGCCGTAGATGGAAACCAAAAAAGCCGATGCCAAAATAAACTTTATAACTCTTTCGATTTTTTCTTTGGGGAAATTGGTGACAAAGGCAAAGTAAAGGAGGATATAAGAGATTGTTGAAAGCAACCCACCATTGAACCTGCTGTAGTAACCCCAGATCGAGACATGCGGATCAATTGAGAGGAATGTCGAGATGACCTGACTTGCCAGAAAGAGCAAAAGAGGGATATCCAGAGGAGTTCTTCCTATTTTGACCTGCCTGTTTATAACCATTTTAATAAGCCACATGAAAACAATAACCACCGTGAAGGCATAAGTGAGCATCATTTTGTTGTATTCAAAAAGCTCGTAGTTTAGGGGTGTAAGGATTAAAGGCACGAGGAAAAAAAGGAGACAGAAGGAATATTCAATTACCGTCTGCGATATTTTCAATAATTTTTGAGACATACTGTATATTTTACTTTATAAATCTTTTTAATTGAATCACGAATTAAGGATTATGAATTACGGAAATAAGGTAACTATTTATATAATATACATTTCTGCTAAAATACTCTCATAAATTCATGCTGGACTTTTTCTTTGGATTATTTTCTCACGATTTGGCTATTGATTTAGGCACGGCAAATACGCTTGTCTTTGTGGTGGGGAAAGGCATTGCCATCAGGGAACCTTCGGTGGTGGCCAGACACAAAAAGACAAAAAAAATACTGGCGATAGGCAGCGAAGCCAAAAGGATGGTGGGAAAGACTCCAGTTCAGATTGAAGCTTTCAGGCCCCTAAAAGACGGAGTGATTGCCGATTTTGATGCCACCGAAGCAATGCTTAGACATTATATAAATGTTTTACATGAGAACCCGAAGTCATTTTTTCCCATGGTACCAAGACCCAAAGTAATTGTGGGTATTCCTTCAGGCGTGACTGAAGTGGAAAGAAGGGCAGTCCAGGATGCGGCGCTTAGTGCTGGAGCAAGAGAGGCATATCTTATCGAAGAGCCGATGGCAGCCGCAATCGGTGTTAATCTGCCTATTGAAGAAGCAAGAGGCAGCATGCTGGTTGACATAGGAGGCGGGACAACTGAGATTGCCGTCATTTCTTTGGGAGGGATCGTCATCAACCGCTCATTGCGGATTGCTGGAGATGAAATGGATGAAGCGATTGTTTCTTACGTGAGGCTCAAACATTCTTTGCTTTTAGGCGAAGCATCAGCAGAGGCGGCAAAAATAACTATCGGCAGTGCTTATCAAAGCAAAGATGAGAAGCATACGGTCGTAAGAGGCCGTGATCTTGAAACCGGCTTGCCCAAATCAATCAGGCTTACCTCATCGGAGATAAGAGAGGCGATGGCACCGGTGGTAAACCAGATTATTGAATCAATTGATGAGACGGTTGAGGAAATTCCGCCTGAGCTAATTGGAGATGTGTTGGAGCAGGGTATCACTCTTGCCGGCGGAGGAGCCTTACTTTCCGGCGTCAACAAGGTGATCGCTGAAGCCATAAAAATGCCTGTTTGGGTGGCTGATGACCCCCTTTCAGCAGTGGTTCGCGGCGCGGCAAAAGTTCTTTCCGATAAAAGACTGCTTGGGAAAGTGAAGGTGATAGGAGGACTAAGATAATTTACGGTAAATAGTTTTCGATAAAATAAATAAAACGCTCATATAATCCTTTTGACATTGTTGTGACCCCATTGACTATATTGTTTTTTACCGCCTGGATAGTTTTAATCGGTGAAGTGATGGAGAAAATATAAGGTAGAGGGACGAGAGTAGTTGGTTTGGCATGGGAAGGAGTGCCAAAAATATTTGAAGGTACCGAAGAGGGGAAAACCGGAGGATTGTAAGGAGGGTTATAAGGAGGATTGTTTGGTGGATTGTATACAGGTGGAGAAATAGTTGTACCTGGCAGACTGGTCGGGTAGCCAATCGGCGGCTGATAAGGGATATAGGGGGTAGTAGTTGGAATCGCGGTAGTTGGTTGGCCTGGCGGTGTGGTTGGCTGACTTGGTGGTGTAGTAGGTAGGGGAGGTGGAGGATTTCCGCCACCGCCCCGTTTCCATTGCTGATAGAGATTCCAGATATCGGGATATTTTTGGGGTACCCATGTTGCCGCCTGAGCTGGATTTGAATCGATTAGATAAAATAAAACATCATTTTGGAATCTTTGTGAAAGGGGAACTGGATCCAAACTTCTTATATTGGGACATTGACTTTCAAAATTTCCAATTGCTCCGTGTGCACATTGTTTACTAGCACTATCTGGAACTTGATTACATTGTTTTGGTAAACAGTAGAGTGTATCATAGCCTGCACATTTATCTTTATCACCTGTGCGTACCATTTCGTAACAACAAAGAGGTACATATCCTTGACAGATTTTATACTGGCAGTATTCAAATATTTCCGGATTCCAGAGTTCCCTTGATCTTTGTTCCCATTCACTGTTCCACTCTGGATATTCGCCGCATTTTGGGGCTTGCGAGCAATAGTCATATTTTCCACCGCTGCAGACAGCAGAGAGATTGTCAATGGCAACAGCGGGCTTAACAAAAAAAAGGAAGATTATGGTAAAGAGCAAAGCTGTAAATTTACGTATCATTTATAATATTACATCTTTATTTCTCTTCTTTGTCAATAAAACCTATTGCGACAAATGGTAAAATACAAAGGGCAATGAAAAATAATCGTTTTTATTTGTTATTTGGTATTTCAGTTATGTTAATACTTCTTGATTATTTTTCACTTCTTACTCCTTTTAAGACTCCTTTTGAAGTATTTGCCGTATCGGTCAAAAGCGGAGTTTTCGCCACATCCACCACGATTGGCAATTTTGGCAACATCTTAATACAGTATTCTTCAATAGAAAAAGCGTTTGAGGAACGGGATAAACTGAAGAAAGAAAATGAAGAAGCAAAAGTCACGGTTGAAGCTTTGACACAGGAAAATACCCTCCTTAGAAACCAGCTACAGGCGCCGCTTCCACCATCTTATCAATTTATTCCCGCTTATGTCGTGGGGGTGACAGGATCAATGGAACTGGCTGCCGGCCTAAGCAGCGGCATCGCCAAAGGAATGACGGTAGTTGACGGCGCTACATTGATAGGGAAAGTGACGGCTGTTTCAGGAGTTCGAAGCACGGTAGTACTTCCCTGGAGTACCGAAATTACTATCCCTGCCAAAACTAGCCGGGGAGCAAAAGGTACAGTGATTGGACAATTGGGAGATAAAATTATTCTTGATCAAGTATTACAGAAGGATCAATTATTTCTCTCAGATGTCGTGACAACTACAGGAGAGGGAGGCTTTCCTCCTAATTTACTGATTGGTAAAATTTCCCATATCACCACTGATGACGTGTCGGTCTATAAGACTGCCCAAATTATACCGGCTGCCGATTATAAGAAAGAAAGACTTGTCTTTATCATTTCAGCGCGATGAGAATAATATTTGCAATCATACTGTTTTTGAGTATTATCATCGAATCAACTCTTTTGCCTTTTCCGGTTGTCTTTTTGGTGATGACTTTTTTGATGGGTATTTTAAAGGAGGAAGCCATTTACTGGGCTTTTGCTGCCGGAGTGCTGCTTGATGTTTTTGCTTTTCGGATGATGGGAATAAGCAGTATTTTTTTTCTTTCGGCAGTTTGGACGCATGATCGTTTCAGGAAAAAGTTTCATCATGGTTGGATTTATTATCAGTTTTTTACTCTGGTAGTGCTTGTCTCTGCCTACAGTTTTTTGATTTATCATTATCTTGAAACCGGCGAGCTTATCATTTGCGCGATCTTGATCGGTTTAACGCTTTTTGCGGCAAGCAATATCTTTTCCAAAGAGAGCGAGAGAGAAAGACTGTCGCTTTAAATTTGGGGAAGTATTGGGGAGTTAATTCTATGCTGTTACCTCATCAGATTTTTGGTATTTCTTTTCCCGAAGGGATCATCAGAGGCAGAAAAAGAAAAAATGTTTTAAAGGGTATCGGTGAGGAAAAAAACCCCACCAAGGTAAGGTTGCTTTTTTTTGTCATTCTTTTGGTATTTGGCTTGGGAATTATCTTTGCCCGCTTTTTTTCTCTGATAGTAATTGAGGGAGAAAGATACCAGAAACTGTCATCAGGCAACAGAATTTCGGAAGTAAAAATTACCGCTCCCCGTGGCATCATCTATGATCGCAATCAGGTACCGCTGGTACGCAATATCCCTGTTTTTGTGACAAGCGACGGAAAACGCTATTTTGAGGAAAAACCCGCCTCGCCGGCGGGCGGGTCTGCCTCTGTCTCAGCAAGAATGCGTGAAGATGTGGGTAGAAGCTATATTTTCGGTGAGGAAATGGCACATATCATCGGTTACACCGGCGAGGTAGAAGAAAAAGAGCTATCCGGCGGGGAAGGATATAAATTAGGAGATGTCGTCGGCAAGTCTGGCATCGAGCAGGAATACGATTCGCTGCTTCGGGGCAAAGACGGCAAGGAATTGATTGAGGTAGATGCTTTGGGAGAAATGGTGCGAGTTTTAGGAAAAGTTCCTCCCAACGTGGGTAACAGTCTTACCCTGACGATAGACAGCAATCTTCAGAAGGCGGTTTCCGAAACGCTGGATGGAAAAAAAGGAGCGGTTGTGGTAACCGATCCTACGACTGGCGAGATCCTGGCCTTATATTCCTCGCCCTCTTTTGATCCGAATAAACTGATAGAAGATGAAGGTGTGGAAGGAATTTTTGCCGATCCGAACCAACCGTTGTTTAACCGAGCCGTCAGCGGTCAATATCCGCCCGGATCGACTTTCAAGATGCTGACTGCTCTGGCAGCTTTGGAAACAGGGACAATTTCGCCTGATACCAAAATAGAAGATACTGGAGTCTTGACAGTAGGGAAATTTTCTTTCGGCAACTGGTATTTTTCCCAGTACGGAAAAAAAGAAGGTTTTTTGAATATTGTCGGTGCCATCAGACGTTCAAATGATATCTTTTTTTATAAACTTGGCGAGATGATCGGCATACAAAAACTGGCGGATTGGGTGAAAAAAATAGGTGTAGGAAGTCCAACCGGCGTCGATATACCTGGAGAAGAAAGCGGTTTGATGCCGGATCCAGCTTGGCAAAAAGAAGTGAAAGGAGAAGACTGGTATTTGGGTAATACTTATCATATCGCGATAGGACAGGGAGATATGTTGGCTACTCCTTTGCAAGTAAACAGTTGGACCAATACAGTAGCCAATGGAGGTAAATTATGCCGGCCTCATTTAATCAGAAGTCAAAATGGATTATGTAAGGATCTAAATCTAAAAAAAGAAAATGTTGCTTTGGTTAAAGAAGGCATGAGTCAAGCCTGCAGTCCGGGCGGGACAGGTTTTCCGCTTTTTAATTTCAAAGTTCCATCCACGAGCACGGATACCACGGGAAAAGAGAGTCTGAAATTTAAAATTGACGGCGTGGATTTCTTAGAGCCGCCCAAAGAAGCTAGTGTTTCCGCCAAAAACTGGGTGCAGATACCGGTGGCTTGTAAAACAGGTACGGCAGAATTCGGAGAAACAAAAGGAAAGAGTCATGCCTGGTTTACCCTCTTTGCACCAGTTGTTCATCCGCAAGTTTCAATTACCGTCCTGGTTGAGGGTGGAGGAGAAGGAAGCAGTGTAGCTGGCCCAATTGCCAAAAAAATTCTTGAGAAGTGGTTTAGTCTGTAATATGGAATTAGAAAAAATGTATTGGTTAGGTTTTTCCGCTTTTCCGGGGATCGGGCCTTTAAGATTTAAATTACTCCTTTCTTATTTCGGCAGCGCCAAAAAAGCCTGGGAAGTAGACAAGCAAGAGCTTATCAAAATCGGTCTCGGAGAAAAATTGACCTCCAGATTTAGCCAATTTAAAAGTAATTTTTCGATTTATCAATATATCGATAAATTAAAGCAAAACAATATCCAATTTATTACATTAAAAGACCAGCTTTATCCAAAATTGCTTGCCGAAATTCCTGATGCTCCATTTGTCATTTATGTCCGGGGAAATTTAAATTGGAACGTAACGGCTTCAATCGGAGTGGTTGGTACCAGAAAGATGACTGGATACGGGCAAGAAGTGACAAGGAAATTAGTGGCGGGATTGGCAGATGCAGGCTTAACTATCGTTTCCGGTATGGCGTACGGTGTCGATACAGTGGCTCATGAGACGGCGATTGAAAATGGGGGTAAAACAATTGCTGTTTTAGGCTGCGGAGTGGATATGATATATCCGGCCAGCAATACAAAACTATATTGGAAAATCGTTGAAGAATACGGAGCTGTCCTGAGCGAATTTCCTCCGGGAATGATGACCACAAAAGGTCTTTTTCCGTCCAGAAATAGGATAATAAGCGGATTATCATTGGGAGTAGTAGTTACCGAAGGAGCCAAAGACAGCGGAGCGCTTATCACTGCCCGATACGCAGCAGAGCAAGGCAGGGAGGTCTTTGCTGTCCCTGGGCCGATTACTTCACCTCTTTCCAAAGGTCCAACCATACTTCTTAAACAGGGAGCAAAACTGGTAGCGGAAGTTGATGATATTTTGGAAGAATTAAAAATATCAAAGAGTCAAAATTTCAGATCAGGTAAAAGCGACATAGGTCGGTTGGATATTCTAGAACATTTAACTGCTGAAGAAAAGAAGGCTGCGGAGATTTTGCAAAATGAGGATTTGCATTTTGACGAGATTGTAAGAAAAAGTAGCATTGAAGCAGCAAAACTTGGAGGGATTCTGACTGTTTTAGAGATGAAAAAAATTATTAAAAATATGGGCGGGGGAATTTACGGGTTAAACAGGTGATTGTTATATATGTTCCAAACCATATACTGTTACAGATTGTGAAGCAAGATCAACAGCTATCTTTAAGGCAGTTCCAATTTCATAGCCCTCTGACCGGAGAGCCAGAAAAGCCCCCGCCAAAACATCACCGGCACCGGTAGTGTCGACAGTTTTTACTTGTTTTGCAGGTACCTCGATATACTGCTCACCATCAATATAAACAGCACCCCTATTTCCTTTTTTTAATACACAAGGAATTCCGTATGTAACAGTGCCAAACTCTGCCAATATTTTGTGTTCTTCTTCATTTAAAAATAACAGTCCGACTGATGAAATTACCTTATGAGTGGATTCAGCGTGCAATTTTGCAAAAATTTCAAAAATATCGGCAGAAAGAAGACCTGTGCCTGTATTTGTACTCGCGCACTTTCTTCCTTTAAGATATTCAATCCAAGCTAAATGTTTATTCGGATGTGATGTTGCCAGATGGAAAAACAGAGAGGAAAGATAATCTGGAGGAAAGGAAGCAGTGTCGATATTATCTCTAATATTTGAAGCAGAAATCATTGTTCTCCGTCCGTCATCTTCTATGACCAATTGGAAATGAGGAGTATTTTTTTCCGGATTTACTTTTACTCCTTGAACATCGATCTTTCTTCTTGCTAATGTTCCCAAGTCAAAATCCGGTCCAACTTCAGCAACTAAGCCGACCCTATCTGAAAATTTTGATGCTCCTACTGCACATCCATAAGCTCCACCGGCTATGTCGGTTCTAGTTTCACCCCCTTTTATTTTAGTATCAAAAGCAAGATCTCCAATAATTGTAGTGAGTATTTCACGCATATATTTAAGTATGGAGTATTCTAATCGATAAATCTGTTATTTTCAATTCTATGTACTGGTTCATTCGTGGGATTAATCTAATTGATTTTCTTAGCCTTCTCTGCCGTGGGGAAATTGTGAGCGGATTTCTTTATAAGTTACGTTTGGTCCAGCAAGGCCTAATTTTTGCGTCAGTAAAGCCATAGTGTCATCACAGTATCCTAATTTTTCCATGGCACAGGTTACGGCTTTTGCCACAGCAGGATCACGGAGATCAGCACCTTTTGGTAGATTAACTAGCACTTCGACAGGATTTATTTGTCCGGTTTCTACGCTCATAAATTATAATAAATGATATTATACTATATCGAGTTGAATTTCTTGTTAACCTGGTCGCTATCAAGGCAGATATATGAAAAAAGGCTGAATTTGACTGGGAGATGGGAAAATAGTAGATTACCATCATATAAAATGGCAAAGACTCCTGAATTTATTCATGTTGCTCCCGGAGTTGAATTAAACTTCGGTTATATGGAAGACTCCGACTCTGTTGTTGTAATCGCACCAACGACTTTGCTAAAAGCCGGAGAACAGAAAAATGGAGCTATACCGGTCCGCATTGTGGAAAACGGCAAACCCAGTGAGGAAATCTTTTTTTATCACCAGCCTGATTTACTGGAATAACTTAACATCAGATATTATGCCAAAACTTTATTTCCATCCTCAGGATATAGAGGTTTGATCGTGTTATCTATAGGACACACTGCAGTGCAGAGACCACAACCTGTGCAATCGTTCGGATGAATCTCATATGTTTGTCTTTTGTCCTTTGTTGGTGCATCTGAAAGTCTTATGGCGTCGCAATAAGCAGTAACTGCACATAAGCCGCAGCCGATACAACTGTCAGGATCTATCTGATAAAGCCTGTAGATTGGTATATTTTGTCCCGTTAGTTGTGAGGTGACTTTTCCCAAATCGGCAAAACTTTTACCATCTTTTTCCAATCTTCTTCCGATACCGTGGACCAGCTGACCCAAAAGAGTATAATCGGAGTGAATGGCAGTATAAAGCTGCACCAGATCCGCTCCAAGTTCACGACAGAGAGATACGTCATCCATAGCATGTTCCAGACTGCCCTTTTTTCTGGATGTCATTTCAACAGCAACACCCCCGCTAGCAAACAGGGTAACTTTGGGAAAAGTGTCATCCTGAAGAGTTCTTTTTCCCACTTCCAATGCGGCATTTCGCAACCTTCTTAAATCTCCGCCGCTTACATTTGCTCTTTTATATGTCTGCATGTCTTCAAACTCTCTTATTGGAGGCGACTGATAAGAGTTTATTAAAGTAATACCTTTCATTCCGGAAAGAGCACATAGAGCAATCAGAGCCGGCATATCGTGTCTTCCGCTCCAAAGCTTAGCTATCATGCCTATACCCTTTTTGGTGCTATACTCACCGACAGATCTTAGGAAATGTTCGAAACGTCTGTTGGTCTCTTCTTCCACATACCGAAAACCCAGTCCTGACTTTTGGCATATAAAAGGTGGCGTAATACCAACATGATACTCATTAAAATCAAAGTCAAAACCACCATACGTCTCTCTCAGTTCGTCAACTACCTGACGCATAATTCCTCGATAAGGATAGCGAAGGGTAGACTCAAAATAGGGAACACCGGTTGAAGCTACCGCATCTATCATTGACCGCCAGCTTGACATATCAGGATTCTTTGAAGCAATGCTTGGAATGACAAAAATTCCATCATTCCATGCCTCTTTAATTTCTTTCAATATTTCAAATATGGGTTTTTGTTCCCGGGTGGTTCTCCCGATGTTCTCAAGGGTGGGGAGTCCATTTTGTTCATATACATTTACCCTTGTCTGATGGCCAGGATGGTCAGATACAGTTGAGTCTGTTCCGTCACTGGCAGTCTTAAGCACAATAAATCCTGCACCATATTTCCACAGTTCCCGCCATTGGTTTGGTGTTTGTGTGGCAGGAGATGAAGCAACGCCGATCCCATTTCTGAATCTTATTCCGTTTGGATCCACAACTTCAAGATTTGGACTCATT
>Ga0315282_10010762_pt1 | contig 14287 bp, 13 predicted proteins | sample YL17G07_20_MG_FD_203693 | JGI IMG/M metagenome (GOLD analysis project Ga0315282, IMG submission 203693) | Sediment microbial communities from Yellowstone Lake, YNP, Wyoming, USA - YL17G07_20 | ecosystem: Environmental > Aquatic > Freshwater > Lake > Sediment | place: USA: Wyoming | collected...
AGTTTTGACCTCGCTGTTGATGCTGATAACCGTGCCTGGGCTCAACATCCACCCAGCATACAATATCGACCCTTTATGGTCAATTATTAAATGTTACGTTACACTAGATGCAGTCGAACTCGGCGAGGACGCTAGTAAGGCGTCTGAAAAATATGACAGCATAGCGGACAAGGTCGCGAAGTACAACCAAGATATCGATGCCGCGAATGGTTTGATAGTCCAGAGGAAGCAGAAAACGGCAGCCGGCAGTTTGGCCGCCGTCGAGGCGGAGCTGGCGGGGTTGCATAACGCGAAGAAACGACACGAAGACACAATAGTTGCGAAGCTCTGTGAGGAGTATCTCAAATTACAGCAGGAAAAGGAGGACCTTGACAGGGATAAATCAAAGGCGAAAAGGGCCCTGGAAGCTTACACGGAGCAGATACTTGGAGGGTACGAAGAAGCTATAAACAAACACTTGGCAGACTTCGGGGCCGGCTTCAAGATTTGCAATGCCGGGACCAGGTATCCTGGGGGAAAACCAACCACGGACTACCAACTGTCAATAAATGACACACCCGTCGAACTGGGCGAGACCAAGTCCGCGCCCGCGACTCCTTGCTTCCGAAGCACTCTAAGTTGCGGTGACAAGAGCACCCTTGCGTTTGCCTTTTTCATCGCGCGCTTGGAACGGGACCCGGGGCTTTCGGATGCGATCGTTGCTTTCGATGATCCAGTTTTAAGCCTCGATGCAAACCGCAGACAGTGCACTCAACATGTGATGTCCAAGCTCGTGGAAAAAGCCAAGCAGGTCATTGTTCTCTCGCACGATCCCCACTTTCTGTTGTCTGTTTGGAGCCAACAAAAGCAGTCCCTAGTGAAAACTCTGCAGATCGCACGGAAGGGCCAGGAGAGCGCAGTCGAGGAATGAGACGTAGAAATGGCGACTCGTGACGCCTATCTCTGCAACTATTTCTGCTTGGACGAGTACTTAACCGCTGGTGCGTGCACCGATTTGCGAAGCGTTGCGAGATGCATCCGCCCACTCCTCGAGGGGAACCTACGGTTGAGATTTCCCAAGAGCTTCACAAGGGATGAGTGGCTAGGAGACTTCATCACTAAGATCCGAAACTCTGGCCCCGCTGATAGCCTTAGCCCGCTGAGGCCTAAGTTGTCCGACCTAGAAGATATCAACAATTACTCAAAGAAATACCATCACGACCAGAACCAGACCGGGGCGGACACGGAGCCCGTAAACGATACGAGCCTACAGGCCTACGCGAGAAGGGCGTTGCAATTTGTCAGCGGGGTTTAACTGTTGGGCGGCCTGATACAGCAGGGCCGAGTTGGACTGATCTGGTTTGCACAAGCCCAAGGCACCTTGTGCCCGGTTCAGGGTAATATGTTTTCAGGGGGAGACGATGGTCCAATTAGCGTTTGCCGCAGTACAGATTGCACTCCTCATCGCTGTTCTAGTCGTGTTGCTTTTTCGCCGTCGAGGGCCGGTCGACGACTCAGTTACCCGCCTGGGTGAACTTCGAACGTTGTTCGAACGGTTTGACCCAACAATCCGCGAAGAGATGCGGGCCTTCCGGTCCGAATCGTTAACGCTTGCGCAGCAGGCAAGAACCGAGACCGCGGCGGACTCCCGCGCCCTGCGGGAGGAACTCCTTGCCACAGTAGACAGGTTTGGCACCCAGGTAAGCCAAGTGATCTCAGATTCGCGCCAGGAGCAAGCCCAAGCGGCAAGCCAGTTTCGGGAATCGGTCAATGCCCAATTTGATCGCCTAACGTCGGCCGTAACAAGCTCTAACGAAAGCCTCAAGGCGACACTACAAAGCCGAGTAGATGCTTTAGTACGACAGATTACCGGACAGCTTTCAGAAATGCGCTCGGAACAGGGCCAGGCTGGAGGATTGCTCAAGGATTCGGTTCAAGCAGCACTTGTGGCCCTTGGGGCAGAGCTTCGGGAGACGAATAAGCAGCTCAGCCTCACCGTCCAGGAACGCCTGGGGGAAGCAGGTGTTAAAGTCGGTGAACTCACAGCTTCAAACGAACAGAAGTTGGAATCGGTTCGGCAGCACGTCGCAAGCCAACTGACGGAGCTAAGGACCCAGCAGGTTCAAAGCGGCGAGCACCTGTCCGAATCGGTCCAAACGAGTTTCGGCCGTCTAGCCAATGACCTTCGCGATACCAGCCGCCAGGTCAACGAAGCGATGCAGCAGCGCTTGGTAGATATGGCGAGTAAGATCGCGGAGCTAGCGGCTGCGAACGAAAGGAGCCAAGAATCCTTGCGGGAGGCTGTTGAGGAGAAACTCCAGAAACTCGACGAGAGCAACACCCAAAAGCTCGAGGAAATGCGGCAAACCGTTGACGAGAAGCTACACGCAACTTTGGAGAAGCGACTTACGGACAGCTTTGGGCTTGTCACAGAGCAACTCGGCAACGTGCAGCGCGGACTCGGAGAGATGAAGGACCTTGCGAGCGGCGTCGGCGACCTCAAGCGGGTTCTGACGAATATCAAGTCGCGCGGCACTTACGGCGAGGTCCAACTCGAGATGCTTATAGATCAAATGCTCGCCCCCGAGCAATACGTGAAGAATGCCAACGTCGGCGCGGGTACGCAGCAAACGGTCGAGTTCGCGATAAAGCTCCCTGGGCAAGCAACCGGAGAGAGCGTGCTCCTTCCGATCGACGCAAAGTTCCCGCGGGAAGCCTGGGAGCGGCTGGAGGACGCCCACGATCACGGCGATCAGGATGCTGTTAGACAGGCAGGCGAAAAACTGGAGAGTACGGTTCGCATCGCCGCAAGGGATATCAGTGAGAAGTACATCGTGCCTCCTCTGACCACGCCCTTTGCGGTGATGTTCCTTCCAACAGAGGGCCTCTTCGCAGAGGTGGTTCGGCGAGCGGGTCTAATGGATGAGTTGCAGTCCAAATTCCGAGTTACAGTCGCCGGACCAACTACCTTCTCCGCCCTTCTAACAAGTCTTCAGATGGGTTTCCGAACATTGGCTATACAGAAGAAGGGCAGCGAAGTGTGGAAAGTCCTGGCCGCCACAAAGCTGGAGTTCGAGAAGTTCGGGGGACTCATGGACCGCGTGGACAAGAATATAGGCACCGTGCAGAATACACTCCGGGAGGTGGGGACGAGAACCCGCGCGATCACCAGAACACTGAGGGATGTTGAAACAGTGGACCTAAAGCCTGGTGAACCCACGGTTCTGTTAGGCCTTACGGGCGCGCAGGAACCTGATGCCGACGTCCACGGACTCATCGCGCCGCCCCCCTCTGATTCTTAGGCGGCCGAGTTGACGCCGCGGGTGGCGCGCATATCGCTTTTTAGGAATGCGCCTCCGCGCGATCCCGGTTAAAGCGCGCACGTGGAGCGACGGCAGCATTACTACCGCCTCAATCATCTTCGTTATCTGACCGCGAACGTCTACCGTAGCGCCGCCTTTTAGTTTCCCCTGCCAACCCACTTCTTCCATGTTGATCCATCGGTCAACATTTTGATAAAGATGCCGCCGACGACGGAGCGCGCCTGGAAGCCTGCTTGTTTGCCATCCGTCGTCCAATACCAGTCGGTTAAGGGAACGCGGCTGGGGGTCTGGTTGAGCCAGTCATCAACGGGGGCGAGAAAGCGCTGGAACTCCGCGGGAGAATCCGCCATCGTCGCCGTCCAGAGTAGCCAGTCCAACTTGGTATAGTCCGAACGGTTGTCGAGGGGCACGCCGAACCGCTTCTGGCGCTGCTCGTAGTAGGCTAATTCCTTGCGGGTGATTCCTTCCGGGAAAAGGTTCAATCCCAGAAGCCGGTCCCAGACCAGATTGTATTTCAGACTCCAGGAGCCGGGCTTGTCGAAGGCCAAGCGAAAATGGTCGCCGTCATCGGCCATCTTGGGCCACTGGCGGGCATACTCGGCGGCAGTTTCTCGGTAGCGTGCGGCTTCGGCTTTCTTGCCCGTCAAGTCGCAGAGCAAGGCGTAGGAGGCCAATCCTTCGATGGCTTTAAGCGAGAGGTTGGCATTGTGAGCCAAGTGTCCTGTGAAGTCGTCTGTACAGAGTTGATTCTCAGGGTCCAGCCCCTTGGCTTCTAGGTATTCGGCCCATTTGGCAAGCAGGGGCCAATACTTCGCTGCAAACTCGGCGTTGCCCTCCGCTTTCGAGAGCGCCGCGAACATGATGAGCATGTTGGCGGACTCCTCGACCGGCATCTGGTTGACTGTGATCTGATCGAGCTCTGCCTGGGGAAGATGGCTGTGTATGTCCCCGCCCCAGTAGCGCTGTCCATTGGCCAGTGGGTAAGTGCCAATGTCGTGCGGCGCGTAAGGAAATGGCCACCTGCCAGAATTTGAGAACTCCATCACCGGCACAAGCGAGGCTCGCAGCAGTTGGGTATTGAAGAGCAGAAGAATAGGAGCGGCGGGATAGATCACATCCACGGTGCTGACCGCGGCGCCACTGAAGGTCTCCTTCTCAAAGTAAAGAGGCGTGCCGTCATAATTTGCCGCCAGTTTCTGAGCGGCGAGGGCTTGGCGATACGCCAGCGTGCCCAGGGCCGCGTATTCTTCGCCGCCCACGCGCCTCATGTCGGCCATCAGCTCTTCATCAAATTTCGCGCATTGCTGATTCAGCGCATCGTAATCGCGCAGGGAATCTTCGAGCAGCTCGCGGGCGGTCACCCCGTTCCGCCGCCAATACGGCCGGAGCCTGCGATAAAGATACTCGATGGAGAAAAGGTCGTCGTAGGCCAGGACCACGTAACGTGATACAGGCGTCGAGCCGATCTTGGCGAGGTCGATCTGATAGGCAAGCATCGTCCCCTGCCCGGCGGGCCTGGGCGTGGATAAGTCATCCGAGTCAGCCATCGGCTGGTTCTCGGCAAAGGCGTTCATGGTCGTGCGCCGGTTCCCAATCACCTCTTGCACGTCGGGAGCGGGTGCCGTGACCACGTACAGAAATCCCCAATCGATTCTCAGGTTATCGCCCGATTTCTTCAGAATCGGCTGTTCCTGGCTGCCGACGCGCAGCACAGTGAGCTTGCCCAGCCGGTAGCGTGAAGCGACCACCTCCTGGTCCGGCGTGTTCACCGCGATTTGGGCCGAAGCATCGAAGTAAAGCGACACGGAGTGTGGCTGCCCGTCTTTAGACTGTGCCGTCCAGGTAATGTAGGTGACCGGGCGCGCGAGCAAGTCCAAATCCTGCGCCAAGGCCGGGGTCATGAAAGTCAATGTGATCCCGATGCCCTCCGCCTCAAAGTCGTAAATCGTTCGCGTGGGCAGCACGTGGAGGCTGCGCTGCTCCATCGCCGGAAGGCGCCGCGGCTCGTTGCCGATAATCCGAAAAACCTTTCCATCGATTCGCACCAGCCCGCCGAGTGGGTGAGGCGTGCCGGTCCAGTGGCGCGTGGTGTCGTCGGTCAGCCGGTCAGCCATCGCCCAAATGCTGAAGTAAGGGTCGCACGCCACCAGCGGCGCCGCCGGCGGCCGCAAGTCCTTCGCGTCCGCACTCGCAGCCGCAAGCACGGCTAGCGCAAACCATGAAAGCGATTTCCGCATGATCATTCTCCCCCTTCGAGTTCCAACCGTATCAACGGGTGAAAAAATCGCGCTGTAGCGGCGGTCTATGACCGCCGGGCCTATGACCGCCGCATCTCGGGATCAAAGATTTCGGCGCTCATAGACGCCGCTACTGACGGACGCGCCTTCCCGCCTCACGGGATGCTGGTGGTCAAATAATGCAGATGATCGAGGCCGTAGTAGTGCTTTGGCTTTGACACATGCGTATTATACCGGGTGGACACACACTTCCCGACAAAAACCGTCGGGACGTATGCGCCCGCCGGAAATGATGTCAATTGGTCTCTCGTTCAGAGGGGGGTCATGGAGAATGAGAGACCGAGTTGCAACGGCGGAATTCGGAGTTATGATTGTGGCAGTTGGAGTGTCGAAACATAGTCCCGGTGAATATGTGGTTTCATTTCGAGAGGAGGAGTCTCATGCAAAACAGACTGGTACATATTCTGATACCGCTTTCCCTCCTGCTCGCGGCTGGTACGCATCTGACGAGCTGTGGGCCAAAGAAGGCTGTGGTGGTGGACACAGCGGAACTCCAAATGTTTAAGCCCTTGCCCGACGCGGTGGAGTCGCAGCAGAATCCCACCACCGAGGCGAAGGTGAACCTGGGCCGCATGCTGTATTACGAGACCAGGTTGTCTAAGAACCAAGACATATCCTGCAACACCTGCCACGATTTGGCCAAGTACGGAGTGGACGGGCAGCCGGTGTCGGACGGCCACAAGGGCCAGAAGGGCACGCGCAATGCTCCTACAGTGTATAACGCCGCGGGCCACTTCGTGCAGTTCTGGGATGGCCGCGCTCCCAATGTCGAAGAGCAAGCCAAGGGTCCGGTCATGAATCCCGTCGAGATGGCGATGTCCTCTGATAAAGCCGTGGTTGCGGTGCTGAAATCCATGCCCGAGTATGTCGACGCTTTCAAGAAAGCCTTTCCCGACGATAAGGATCCCGTCAGCTTCGAGAACATGGGCCTAGCTATCGGCGCCTTCGAGCGCGGGCTGATGACGCCCTCCCGCTGGGACAAGTTCCTCAACGGAGATCAGGCAGCCCTTAGCGACGAGGAGAAAGCCGGCTTTAAGAAGTTCATGGAAGTGGGCTGCCAGACCTGCCATGCGGGGGCCTATTTGGGCGGCGAGGTATACCAGAAAATTGGTCTTGTAAAACCGTACCCGGACACTTCCGACGCCGGGCGGCAGGCGGTGACCAAGCAGGAAAGTGACCGGTTGTTCTTCAAAGTACCGTCGCTGCGGAACATCGAAAAGACCGGACCCTACTTCCACACTGGAAAAGTGGCGACGCTGGAGGAAGGGGTCAAGGAGATGGCGGAGTACCAACTGGGCAGGCAACTGAAGGACGACGAGATCGCCTCCATTGTGACCTTTCTGAAAACGCTCACGGGCGAGATTCCGGCCGAGTACATCAAGCCGCCCCAACTCCCCAAGAGCACGGCGAAGACACCCAAGCCGAGCAGTACGTGACGACGCAGCCCGCGGAGCCCGCGAAGGAGGCGCGTTTCCAATAAGGTGGCGCAAGAGAGGAAGCGGCCCAGCACAACGAAAGTTTGGCGCTGTCCTGCCATGTCCACGCATAAGTTCAGTTCGTCGCCACGGGCATGCTCGGCGAACACGGTGACCGCCGCACTCGACGAGCAACAGTTGACCAGTTTGGGTTCGACGCTGGCCACGGTGGCGTGTGTGTCGCCGGAACAGGTGCGTGCCAGGGAACTGGATGTGCGAACGGATTTGTTTTCGTTAGGCATGGTTCTGTATGAGGTCGTAGCGCATCCTGTGCGGCCGGTCCACCTCTTCTTTGACAACGCGGAGCAGGCCGGGCACGCGGTCTGCGGGCGCCCAAAAGGTTGGGATGTGATCGCCCGTTGGTGGCAGGGCGGCCAGCGGCCCGAGCCGTTCGGCGATTCCCTCTGCGATGGCCGGGGCGGCAATCATCGCTGTGGTCTCCCTTACCGGCGCCCCGTGATGTATTCCTCATACTGCCGGATGACCGATTCCTGTTCTTCAATGATGGCCTTGACCACGTCGCCGATAGAAATCACACCGAGCAGGCGATCATCTTCCAGCACCGGAAGATGCCGAACATGCTTGTCGGTCATCAGCGCCATGCACTCCAGGGCTGTTTGCTTTGGGCGCGCGTAATAAACGCGAGCCGTCATGACCTCCTTTACCGGAGTGTCCCGGGAGGACTTGCCTTGAAGCACCACGTTCCGCGCGTAATCCCGTTCCGAGATGATGCCCACCACGCGTGGCCCTTCCACGACCACTAAGGCCCCCACGTTCTTGGCAGCCATAAGGCTTAGGGCTTCATACACCGTCGCGTCGGGTGAGATTTTCCAAACGTCATGGCCTTTCGCTTGGAGGATTTCTTGAAGGGTTGTCATGACCGAACCTCGCTTTCGCAGTCCCCTTGTCTAAGAGCGCAGATCATACCTTGTCCGGCTCTTGCAGTCCGGCGGTTTTTTGCCGAGTCGGCTTCAGCAGGTCGCGCATCGAAGGCGGTGACGCGCGGATAGTATCTTGAGAGGCCACCACCCAGCTCAGAGGACGCTTCTCCGTCCCCAGGCGACCAGATCTTGCAGCCGTGACAGGACAAGGCTGCCCTGGACTGCCTCACGCAAAGGCGCTTCCTCCTTGAGGCACGAAATTACTGTTTCGCTTCCACTAAGGGCACATTCACCCGATGCTTGCTCAAAAACCAGAGCTGCATTTCGTTCGTGCGAGGCACTTGGATGACAACAGATCGTTCTGCCTCGCAGCGCGCAATGAAAATGGATGCATCGGGGACTCCAGCCCCCTATTTATTCAATACCCGGTAAACTCTTCCGACCGGATGTCGTCATCGTCGACGCCGGAATTCGTGAGCATAGTTCGCAACTCGCCCACCATCCCCGGCGGGCCGGCAATGTAGTAAATAGGACCGGCGGCGTAGAGAGCAGAAGACGCAAGCGCTGTCAGGTATTTGGAAATTAGCTCGTAACCGATATGGCCTACTTCTCCTGCCCAGGAGCGCGTGGATTTCTCCATCCCCGTCATGGTGGGAATGCACTTGTAGTTCGGGTTCTCCTGCTCGAGTGCTTGCAGTTCGTCGAGAAAGGCAGCATCCTCAGGCCTCCGGTTCGAGTAGAAAAGGAAGATGCGATGCTGGAGCTTTTCCTGAGCGGCCCGGGAGACGATGCTCCGGAAGGGCGTGATGCCGATCCCTCCCGCCAGCAGGACCGCCGGCCGAGCCACGTTGTTGTGGAGAGTCAGGTTGCCGAAGGGGCCTTCCACTTTGACCTGGGTGTCGAGGGGCAACCTGCGCAGGGCTCGCTTAAACGCCGTGTCACGCATGCGCGTCGCTACCATGAGAAAATCTTCATGGGGCGCGCTGGCAATGGAAAGGCCACGCGTATTGCCTTCCGTATCGGTTTCGGGAGGGTCGATCAGGCTTATATCAATGAACTGTCCCGCTTTGAATTTCCACTCCGCAGGTTTCTCAAAGCGGAACGCCATCGTTTGCTCGGCCACCTCCTCACGGCTCTTCAACTTGGTCAGGAACATGGGCCAAGTCGCCACAGGACTCATAGGCTTCTCCTTTGCATTTCGGGCAAACCATCACCAGGCGTTTGGACGTGCCGGAATGATGCACTCATGCCGCGCTTGAATGCGCCTGCCGGGGCATTTTGGATTCCAGATACTCTTTCAGCGCCACCGCGTTGTTGTGTTCCGTATCGTGCGAACTGTAGACCAAAGTAATTGTGCCATTCTGCGCCGCCTTCAAGATGGCCTCCCAAGCGCTGGCCTGCCCTTCCAACTCCTGAAAGTACCGGCGGCGGAATTCCTCCCATTTTTTCGGATCGTGCCCAAACCAGCGACGAAGTGAGGTACTGGGTGCAACTTCTTTCAACCAGGCCTCGAGGGGTAATGAGGACTTCCTAATTCCGCGAGGCCACAACCGTTCGACGAGAAATCGCCTTCCATCCTCCGGCGTAGCCGCTTCATAGGCACGTTTCAGATGGATCATTGGCGCCCTCTTTTTCCCTTAGCTTGTGTGTCAGCCGATCACTTCGAGCATAGCGCTCGACCATCCCCTGGCTGAGGGTCTCGAAATGTCTTCAGTGATAAAGGCCCGAGCTATGTTTTCCCGTTACGATTTCCATCTTCTGCTCGTAAAGAATGATCCGGTCGATCAGCGGATAACCGGGCTCGAAGGTCCAATCCGCCTCACCATACTTGGCCAGCAAACGATCCAGAAACCAGGCTTTCTTCTCTCGGGATTCCGCACCATGAATGATCCGCGCGGGTCCAAACACCACCACGCTGGTGTAGACCAGCGCAGAATTACAGGCGTACGGCTGCCCTCGGTGAACGGGACCGATCTCTGCCACTTCCACGCAGAGCCGGGGATTGTGCTGAAGATTCGTCAGGAAGTGTCCCTGGTGGTCACCGGTATGTAGGTACAACAGATCACCATCTTCGTAGATGTAAACAAGCGGTGTCACATAGGGCCACCCATTTGCATCCACGGTGCCGACGTGGGCCACCTTTTGTTTACGAAGAAACTCCTTGACCTCTTCCGCAGGCATCAGTCGTTTCGCCCGATGCATTTGTCCGCGCAGGTCAGGAATTGGGGTTGTCATCAGCTCTTCCTGCGGCTCTCCGTTCTAACCTTGGGGTGTACGCCTGACCAGGCATACTCAAGCGTTTACGCTTCTCTAGCCTCGCTCGGGATAGAATGCGTGAAACGAGCGCCGCCTGAACACCTCGGGGGGATTCCGGCCCACCACTTTTTGGCGGACCCTCATTAGCTTACTCGCTTAATACTCCCCCGGCCGCTGTTCGTATTTGCCCAAGATATGCGGAAGGGTCTCGCGAAGCAATGCCGAGAAGTGAGGAATCGTAAGGACCGCAGTCCGCCCTTTTCATGCTGCGGTCTATGCTATTTGCAGTAGGAGACTACAAAGAGGGAAACTTCGAGACCGAGGGATGCCTTGCTGTTTCTACACGAGGATGCTGTGGAAGCGGAGTGGGCCAGGGGACTGCGGATTCATGAATGATCCAGGCTGATCTCCTCACTCGGGTCCTCGGGATATGTAATTCTTAAACCTTCCACGCGCGCGAACGGTGTCAGGGTGTGCTCCTGTGTCCGGCGCGCGGCGAAGATATGCACGACGCGAATGCGGCGCGCCGCCAGCGCATCCGCAATCAACGAGCGATGGCAGCGCCACGGGACGGCCTCAGCACACATGATAGCGGTGGGGCGCGTCGAAGCCAGTTTGACGAGCCGCTCCACCCCCTTCTTGAATTCAAGCCCTTGCATGTAGTCGGCGAACCCCCGGAACGACGCATTGTGCCAACCCTTGTTGACCGAATCGCGCGCCGGGTGCCGCAAGCCGCCCAGCGCCGCAAGATGAACGTAGCGGATGCCAGCCGCGCGGAGCGGACGGGGGAGCTCCTCGGCGTTGTACTGAGGGTTTCGGCGCGAACGCGGGACGCTGCGAACGTCCACAAGTTGCTTGACTCCGTGGCTCCGTAACAACTCCAGGAATGTGGGCAGGTCACGGGTGGAGTGGCCGACCGTGTATACAACCAGAAGTTCCCTCTTCATTGTTCCGCCGAAGATTAAGATGAGGTTGAGTCGACCGCGGTAATCGGAGACACGCACACGTTCCCCGCTGGTAGACACGAAAGTGAGGTCCGGCATGACCTCGCCCGGCACGGCAACGCCATATGCGGGACAGGTCCTGTGCGTTCGCTCGGTTTAGGGCGAGAATGCCCAATTGTGCTCCCTAAGAGATCTTTAGGACCGAGTTAAACGAATCCAAGGCAGTACGCTTGCGGCCTCTGCATATAAATGAGATATAAGCAGGGTTGGTTGCGGGGGCTGGATTTGAACCAGCGACCTTTGGGTTATGAGCCCAACGAGCTACCAGACTGCTCCACCCCGCAATGCCAGTATAGCGAATCGAGGCAGCTCTGCCAAGTTGTTTTTTATCCATGCAGTTGCGGGAATAGCGCCGGGAATGGATGGTGGTTAAACTATCCACTGAAGTCTCATCATGGAGGGAGGGACCATGAACATCGCATTTCGTATTCTGGGGATCTTGATTTTCGGGTTGGGGGCGTTTGCCGCCGCGTGGGGCGCTGAGGGAACTGCTGGCGCGCCAGTCGCCGTCGAGTATTACTACAAGATCGTGCCCGGCGGCATGATGCCTGGGGGACCGTCGGAGTGGTTGTCACTCTACCTGAGGAACCACCACCCCATCCTACAGCAACTGAAGAAAGACGGCTTGATCCTGAGTGAGAAGATCTACGAACGCAGGTTTCACGCCCAGAGCCCGGCTTGGGACTACAAGGTGGTGATGGTGTGGCGCGACTGGGCGACGCTTGAGGAAGCCGGCAAGCGCGAGCCGGAGATCATCCGTGCGCTTTTTCCCGACAAGGCCGCCCACGACCGTGAGGAGAAGCGCCGTTGGGAACTCACCGAAAAGCACTGGGATGACGTGCTCAAGGAAGTGCCGATCGAGTGATATTATATGCGCATGTTTCCAACACGTCGCGACTTCTTGCTCTCGACTACTGCGGCCTTCTCGGCATCAAGAATTCTGGGCGCCAACGAGAGGGTTCAGGTCGGCTTCATCGGTTACGGGCTGATTGGCGCCCAGCACGTCTATGATTTCAAGAACCTGCCGGACGTCGACTTGGTCGCTCTTTCGGATGTCTATGAACCTCGACTGCGTGAGGGTGTTGCGGCTTGCGGTCCTCGCGCCAAGGGCTATGCCGACTTCCGTCGCCTGCTTGACGACCAGGAGGTCCAGGCGGTGGTCATCTCCACGCCCGACCACTGGCACGCCCTACAGACCGTCATGGCCTGCGCCGCCGGTAAGGATGTTTATATTGAGAAGCCACTCACGCTCTTTGTGCGTGAGGGACGCTGGGTGGTGACGGCCGCGCGGCGCTACCGGCGCGTGGTCCAGGTGGGCACGCAGCAGCGCAGTGGCAGGCATTATGCCGAGGCGGTGAATCTGCTCCAGCGCGGCCACATTGGCAAGATCCATAGTGTGCGCATGGGCGCGTTTCGCAACGTTATGCCCGGCTTCGGCGTGCCGCCCGATTCCGATCCTCCTCCGGGAATGAATTACGACCTATGGCTCGGCCCGGCACCCCAGCGCCCGTACAACCCCAATCGCTCGCTTTACCACTTCCGCTGGTTTTGGGATTACTCGGGCGGGCAGATGACCAACCTGGGAGCTCACGAGATCGACGTCGTTCACTGGGTGATGAAGGTGAAGGCTCCACAGGCCGTCGCCTCTTCGGGCGGGCGCTTCGCATTGACCGACAATGGTGAAACTCCTGACATTCAAGACGCGTTGTTCGAGTATCCGGGATTCACCGCGCTGTGGTCACATCGGGAGGCAAGTCGCGGCCGCGGAGAGGGTGAAGGGCTGGAATTCTTTGGCGCCAAGGGGAGCCTTATCCTCACCCGTTCCGGCTACCAGGTATTACCCGACCTGAAGATTCCACCCCAGAACCAGATCCCCGAGTTTCGCGGTCAGCCGGTTGGCGGCCTGCAACCCACGGCGAATTCGGCGGCCTCACCGTGGTGCGAAGCGGTGAGAGAGAAAGTCCGTAACGATCTACTGGCCTCCCACGCGCGCAACTTCATCGCTTGCGTCAAGTCGCGGCAACAACCCGTCTCCAATCTCGAAGAAGAGCATCGCGTGGCCACGGCTTGCCATCTGGCCAACATCTCGCTGCGCCTGGGCCGGAAAATCCGGTGGGATGCTGAGCAGGAGGAAATCATTGGCGACCCGGAGGCTTCGGCCAGGCTCGCGCGGCCATATCGAGAGCCATGGAATCAAGTGCTGGAGGGCCTCCATCTGTGAAGCGGCGCAGCTTTTTGAAGACCCTGGCCGCAGGCGCCTCCATTCCTCTGGCGGGAGGCAAGCACGTCCTTACCTGTAGGGGCGCAGGGCCAGGCGCCCTTACACGCACGTCGATGGGAGTGGTGCAGTATTCCTTCTCACTCGGTCCCCATACCCGGTCGGCCTTCGATTTTCTGGAATACTGCTCTGCGCTCGGCGCTGGAGGCATTCAAACCGGACTCGATTCGCTCGACGCCGGCTACCTTGACAGACTGCGCCGGCGTGCCTCGGAATTGGGGATGTACCTCGAGGTGATCGTCAACCTTCCGCAGGGCGACGGCGCCGCTGATTTCGAGCGGCAGGTGGCCGCGGCGGTGCGCGCCGGAGCCCGATGCCTGCGCTCGGCCTGCCTCGGCGGGCGCCGCTACGAAAATTTCCGCAGCCTGGATCAGTGGAAAGACTTCGTCACGGAATCTCACAAGAGGATTGCGCAGGCAGTGCCCGTTCTTGAGAAGCATCGCATGCCGCTCGGCTTGGAGAATCACAAGGACTGGACCGCCGACGAGATGGTAGCGCTGCTCGAGCGCTACGCCAGCGAGAACCTGGGCGTGTGCCTTGACATCGGCAACAACCTCGCGCTCCTCGATGATCCACGGGACGTAATCGAAAAGCTGACGCCTCATGCCGTGACAACTCATTTCAAAGATATGGCAGTCGAGGAGTACCCCGAAGGCTTCCTGCTCTCGGAGGTTCCACTGGGCCAGGGTATTCTTGACTTGCCCTGGGTGGTCGAGAGCCTCCGCCAGGCGCGCCCGCGAGCCCGGCTGAGCCTCGAGATGCTTACCCGCGACCCGCTCAGAGTTCCGTACCTC
>Ga0315282_10010763_pt1 | contig 14286 bp, 12 predicted proteins | sample YL17G07_20_MG_FD_203693 | JGI IMG/M metagenome (GOLD analysis project Ga0315282, IMG submission 203693) | Sediment microbial communities from Yellowstone Lake, YNP, Wyoming, USA - YL17G07_20 | ecosystem: Environmental > Aquatic > Freshwater > Lake > Sediment | place: USA: Wyoming | collected...
TTCTGGAGCAAAATCATCGCTCCACCGACATAAAGTCGGCGGGGGCGTGGATGAATAATATGCCCGGTTCTGGAGCAAAATCATCGCTCCACCGACGTAAAGTCGGCGGGGGCGTGGATGAATAACATGCCCGGTTCTGGAGCAAAATCATCGCTCCACCGACGTAAAGTCGGCGGGGGCGTGGATGAATAATATGCCCGGTTCTGGAGCAAAATCATCGCTCCACCGACATAAAGTCGGCGGGGGCGATTTGGTAGCGGAGTCAAGATGTGCCCGTTGGCCGACTCGATCGCTTATTCCCCTTGAGAGCGGCGACCCTCTTGGGTACACTTCCCAGACAGGGAAGGAATGCGCTTTGCCGCGCGGCGGGTTCTCCTCTGAATGTGCCCGTCCCCTCGCGTTTCTTCCATGAACCTGTGTTCTGTCCTCGGAGCCGGCATGGACAAGGCATCCAGAGACTTCAACTCCTATCGCGACGAAATCGCCAGGCACTTCGCTTCCCTGCGCATCGGCGAGGCCCTCGCCCTGGCCGAACCCGAAGCCTCCGAGCGAACGAATGAACGCCTCGCCCAATGCATCTGGTTCGACTCCCTCTTTCTTCAGGAGGGACTGAGGACGGACTCCGGCCTGTCCCTCGAGATTCTGCACCCCGGACGCTGGAACCATGACGAGGGACCGGATTTCAAGGACGCCAAGATCCGCATCGCGGGCCGCGAACTGCGAGGCGACGTCGAAATCCACGTCCACCCCGCGGGCTGGCGTCAACACCGCCACCAGATCAATCCCACCTACAACTCCGTCATTCTCCATGCTTGCCTCTGGTCCGAGGATGCGCCTCGCCCCGTCTGCAACTCCCTGGGACAGCCCATCGAAGGGTTCGCGATGGGACCCGTCCTCTTCCCCGACCTCGAAACCATCCGCCAGACTATCCACGTGGAGGACTATCCCTACCAGACGCCGTCGGCCTCGGGCCGCTGCCAGCCCCTGATGTGCTCGCTGGACGAGGACTACGTGGCGGGGATGCTGGACGCCGCCGGGCGAGAGCGCCTCGAAGCCAAGACGGCGCGGTTCGCCGATCAGGCCCAGGGCGAAACGCTGAACCAGGTTTTCTACCAGGCCGTGATGACCTCGATGGGGCACGGGGCCAACAAGGGCCTCTATTTCCTGCTGAGCAAGCGCGCGCCGCTGTCGGAGATCGCGGATTACCTCCATGACTTGGGGCGCGAGCGGGCCGTCGAGTTCTTCCAGTCCGTCCTTCTCCACGTGGCGAGATTGGTTCCGGAGGGTGGCGCGGGCGCCGAAACCGGCCGCGAAGGCGACGCCGAGGCCCTGGATTACCTCAAGCGGATACGCGAGGCGTGGAAAACGTTCTCCGGCTACTTCGCCGACCGCCTCATCCCCGCCACGCGGCAATGGACTACCGGGGTGAGGCCGGTCAACTTCGCACACCGCCGCCTGGCGGGCGTGGCCCACCTGCTGGCGCGGTGTTTCCTGGACGAAGGGGTGGCGGCGCACTTCGCCCGCCGGTTCGAGACCCTCGATCCCGCCCTGCCCGACAAGGACTGCCGGCGCTGGATCCGCCGCGAACTCATTGACGCTTTTGTGGTGGGCGCGCCCGCGGATTTCTGGGCCTGGCGCTACACCTTTTCCTCGCGCCGCTCCGCCGGCCCGATGAAGCTGATCGGTGAAGGCCGCGCCGCCTCCATCGTTTTGAACGCGCTTCTCCCGCTGCTGTTGCTGCACGCGCGCAACCTGGCCGGCGAAAGCGGCGCGGGTCTCGAAGAGCGCGTGTGGACAGTCTTCCACGCGTTCCCCGCGCTCGAGAGCAACGCCATCACCCGCCACATGCGCATCCGGCTCTTCGGAGATCATGCGCGGGGCAAGGACCTCCTGGCCTTCGAGGCAAGGCAGCAGGGCCTTTTCCACATCTTCCGCGCCTGCTGCAACCAAAACGAGAAGGGCTGCGAGGACTGCCACTACATCCGCCGGCCCCAATGAGGACTGCTGCTGCGTCCGCCGGCCCCAATCACGGAGATTTGTGTGAATTCTGAGGGAGGTGGTGAATGAAAGGCGATGAATTCCTCAAGCAGGCGGCGAAGAAACCCCCGTTCTCCAAGATGCACCCCAAGGTGGCGGCTTTCTTCCTCGACTACCTTTCGCACGAGAAGGTGATCCGGTTCGGCGCCCTCTCCGTGGTCAACACCCACTTCCCGCCCTATCCCAGCGCGGCCTTCGACAGTCTCGTCGAGCAGTTCAACGTCGTCGGCGACGCCCTCCAGAGGCGGCTCTTTTCCGTGACCCTCGCCGTCACCAACCGCTGCGACTACAAGTGCTGGCATTGCTACAACGCGGGACGGAGCCAGCAAGATATCCCGCTTCCACTCCTGAAACAAGTGATCGCCACGCTGCAAGACATGGGCGTGGTGATGGTGACCCTTTCAGGCGGGGAGCCGCTCCTGAGGGACGACCTGGAGGAGATAGCCGCGTCATTTGACCAGCGAACCTGCCTCAACCTCAACACCACCGGCGCGGGGCTGACCCTCGAGCGCGCCCGCCGGCTCAAGCAGAGCGGTGTTTTCGCGGCCGGGGTCAGTCTGGATTCCATCCGCCCCGAAGAGCACGACCGCATGCGCGGACGAAACGGCGCTTTCCAGACCGCGATCGAGGCCCTGCGGATGATCTCGGTAAGCGGCCTGTATCCCTATATCATCGCGGTCGCCACGCGCGAATTCCTCCAGCCCGGCCATTTCCATGCCTTCATGGAGTTCGCAGCCCAATCCGGCGCCCTCGAAGTCCACCTCCTCGAACCCTGCGCCACGGGCAGCCTGGCGGGCAAGACCGACGCGCTGCTCCACCAGTCCGAGCGGGACATGATCCTGGAGTACCAGAAGGAGGTCGCGCGCGACGAGAGTCTCCCGGTCCTCTCCACTTTCCTGCATCTCGAATCCCCCGAGGCCTTCGGGTGCGGCGCCGGACTCACGCATCTCTACATAGACGGCAGCGGCGAGGTCTGCCCCTGTAACCTGGTCCCGCTTTCGTTCGGCAACGTCACCCGGGAGCCGCTTGGCCGGATCCTCGACAGGATGTCCCAGCACTTCGTCAAGCCACGCCCGGCCTGCGTGGGGCGAATACTGTCCCGCCACGCGGAGGGACACCCCCTGCCCACCAGCCCGGAGATCTCGGACGAGATTTGCCGGAAGTATCTGCCGCGCGAGCACGCGCTGCCGCGCTTTTTCCGGGTGCGGTCCGAAGCGCGGGAGGTCGGCGCCGAGGAACTCCGCTCCGCCTACAACACGGTCCACGAGCACTACGACGAGTTCTGGGTGAAGGAGGCCGGCAAGCCCGTGGAGGACCTTATCGGCAGGCTCCGGCTGAGCGGGACCGAGCGCGTGTTCGAGGCGGGCTGCGGCACGGGCTTCGCGACCGTGCGCCTTGCGGCGAGACTCGGCGGCGGCGGGCGCGGCGGCGGCGGGCGCGGCGGCGGTGGACTCATCGCGGGCGCGCACTGTGGTCAGGTGCTCGCAGTGGATCTTTCCGAGGGCATGCTGGGCGAGGCCCGCGCGCGCGCGGAAGCCCGCGGCGCCCGCAACATCCGGTTCGCCGCCGGCGACGCGCTGGAGTATCTGCGCAAGGAAGGGCCGTTTGACCTGGTCTTCTCCAGCTGGGTGCTGGGCTACATTCCGCTGAAACCTTTCTTTACGGCGGTGTGCCGCGCGCTGGCGGAGGACGGGCGCCTCGCGTTCATCGTCCACAAGGAGAACTCGCCTCGTGAACCGCTCGAAATCTTCGCGGAGCTCGTTGCGCGCGACCCGTCGGTTCTTCTGAAAAAGGTAGCGTTCGATTTCCCGCGAGGCGTGGACCACGTGCGCGGCGAACTCGCCGAGGCCGGCCTGGAGCCGGAGCAGCTCTGGGAGGGCGGGGTGCTTTTTGAGTACGCCTCGCCGGACGAGGTCCTCGAACATCTCCTCAAATCCGGCGCGGGCACGGCTTTCCACGACGCGGTTGACCCGGAAAGACGCGACGCGCTCGAGAAAGAGTTCCTCCGCATTCTCGCGTCGCGCCACACTCCGCCCGCGGCGCCTTACCGGGTCCTACACGATTTCGTCGCCTGCATCGCCCGGAAGAACAGATGATGTGCTGCCTTCCATGACCTTTGTGTCTTCGGGGACCATTCCGGATTAGCCGAAACCCAGCAACACCCCACTACTCAGCGCTCAGCACTCAAGACTCAAGACTCAAGACTTTTCCGTTTGGTTGCGGCTCCGCTGCTCCAAGGTTTCTCTTTCTTCCCTTGCAAAATCCGCGATTCTCCCCTAATTTTCGTTACATTGCCCTTCATTGATTGCGAGGGCATCCCAGCAAAGCGCGCCCAAGGAAAAGGACCCATGACCACCGCCAACAAGCTTCGCCAGATGTTCCTGGACTACTTCGAGAAGGAGCGCGGGCACCGCCTCGTCGCCTCCTCGCCCATCGTTCCGCCCGACGATCCCACCATGCTCTTCACCAGCGCCGGCATGGTCCAATTCAAGCCGCTCTACGCCGGCACGGTGGACCCGCTGCCCTACACCCGCGCCGTGAGCTGCCAGAAGTGCCTGCGGGCCGGCGGCAAGGCCAGCGACCTTGAAAACGTCGGCAAGACGCTGCGCCACCACACTTTCTTCGAGATGCTCGGCAACTTCTCGTTCGGCGACTACTTCAAGCGCGAAGCGATGCAGTGGGGCTGGGATTTCATCTGGAACCGCATGAAGCTGCCCAGGGAGCGCCTCTGGGCCACGATCTACGAGGAGGACGACGAGGCCGAAGCGCTCCTGGAGAAGGAAATCGGCATCCCGCTCAGCCGCATCATCCGCCTCAACGCCAAGGAGAACTTCTGGGGACCCGCCGGCGACACAGGCGCTTGCGGGCCGTGCTCGGAGATTTGCTTCTTCATGGGTAGCGAAGAGGCGCTCAGGGAGGCGATGGCGCAGGACCGCGAAACCATCGCGCGCCGAATCGTCGAGGAGGGCGACCTGTTCCTGGAAATCTGGAACATGGTATTCCCGCAGTTCAACCAGCAGCCCGACGGCTCCCGCGCCCCGCTCAAGAACCGCGGCATAGACACCGGCGCCGGACTCGAACGCATGACCACCGCACTCCAGTTCGTCGAGAGCGGCGGCAGGATCGCCTCGCCTTACCAGATGGATCTTTTTGCGCCGATCACCCATGCCGCGGCGGGATTGTTCGGAATTCAATACGACCAGGTGGCGGCATCCTCGGCGGAGCCCGACCGGCGCAAACAGTTCTCGGTCAACGCCATCGCGGACCACGCCCGCGCACTCACCTTTGCCCTGAGCGAGGGAATCGTTCCCTCCAACGAAGGCCGGGGCTACGTCCTGCGCCGAATCCTGCGCCGCGCCTTGCGGTTCGGCTACCTGCTCGGCGCCCAGGAGCCTTTTCTGCACAAGCTCGTGGAGGTGGTGGTGGACGGGATGGGCGGGGCCTATCCGGAAATCAAGGAGCGGCCCGAACACGTGGCGCACGTGATCCGCATCGAAGAGGAGCGTTTCATCCGGACCGTCGCGCAGGGGACGAAGATACTCGACGAGCAGATGGCTCGCCTGCGCGAGAAGGGCGAAGCGACTCTGGGCGGCGGCGACGCATTTCTGCTGCATGCCACCTATGGCTTCCCGGTGGACCTGACGTCCGAGATTCTGCAGGACTCACTCATGTTGCTCGATCGCGAGGGTTATCAGCGCGCGATGAAGGCCCACCAGGAGGAAGCGAAGCGGTCGTGGAAGGGCGGCGGAGGCGGCGCGGAAGCCGAGCTGCTCGACGACGTCTTTGACAAGTACGGCGAGACCGAGTTCCTGGGCTACGCGGGAACCGAAAGCGAGGCGCGCGTGGTGGCTATTCTGAGCGGCGGCAAGCGCGTGAACGAGATCACCGGCGGCCAGGAAGCCCTCGTCGTGCTCGAGGAAACGCCCTTCTACGCCGAATCGGGGGGCCAGGTGGGCGACACGGGCATTCTGCGCGGCGAGCGCGGCGAGTTCATCGTGACCGACGTGCGCAAGACCGCCAGCGGTCTCTTCCTCCACGCGGGAAAGGCCAAGGGCGCCATCCGCGTGGACGATACGCTCCAGGCCCAAGTGGACGCCGCGCGCCGCATGGCCATCCGCCGCAACCACACGGTGGCCCACCTCTTGCAGGCCGCGCTCAAGCGGGTCGTCGGCAAGCACATCACCCAGTCCGGCTCGTTCGTCGGACCGGATGGCATGCGCTTTGATTTCTCCCACACGCAGGCATGCACGCCGGATGAGCTCCAGCAGATCGAGCGCATGGTCAACGAATACATTCTGGCTGACCTGCCGGTGAGCGTGGAGGAGATGGATATCGAAGACGCGCGGAAGAAAGGCGCCATCGCGCCCTTCGGAGAGAAATACGGCCACCGCGTCCGCGTTGTCGAGATCGGGGGGGACGCCCAGCGGAGCGGCGGGGACGCGGGCCAGAGCGGCGGGGACGCGGGCCGAGGCGGCGGGGACGCGGGCCAGGGTGGCGGGGGCGCGGGCCAGAGCGGCGGGGACGCGGGCCGGGGCGGCGGGGACGCGGGCCAGAGCGGCGGGGACGCGGGCCAGAGCGGCGGGGACGCCGCCAGTCGCGTCAGTCTGGAATTCTGCGGCGGCACGCACCTGGACCGCACGGGCCAGATCGCCTCGTTCCGGCTGATGGCGGAGTCGTCGGTGGCGGCGGGCATCCGGCGCATCGAGGGCATGACGGGCCTGGGCGCCTATGAGGCATGGGCGGCCACACGCGACGCGGCGGGCGCGCTTTGCCGTCTACTGGCGGTGAAGGAAACCGCGCTGTCCGAGCGGGTCGCGGCGCTGCAGGACGAGATCAAGAAGCTCCACAAGGAAATCAAGCGCGCCAAACAAGCCGGGCGGTCCGGTGGCGCGTCCATCGAGTCGCTGATCGCGGACGCTCAGGAAATCTCGGGTCTCAAGGTGATCGCGGCCAAGCTCGACGAGGCCGACGCCGAACAGCTGCGGCAGACGGCGGACCAGCTGCGCGAGAAGATCCCGAACCTCGTTTGCGTGCTCGGCTCGGTGGCCGAGGGCAAGGTCTCGCTCCTGTGCGCGGTGAGCAAGGACCAGACGAAGCGGATCAAGGCCGGGGACGTGATCAAGCGGGTGGCGGCGATCATGGGCGGCGGCGGCGGCGGCCGGCCCGACCTGGCGCAGGCCGGCGGCAAGAACCCCGAGAAACTCGACGAAGCCATCGCCCAGGCGCCGGACATCATCGCAGGTCTTCTTTAGAAGCCTTTGACGGATGAGCGTTTATCCTATCGTTTCATCCGAGCGGGATCAAAGTTGCAGTTCTTTCTCGAGAGATTGTCGTTGGACACTCTTCAGGTGTGTGATAGGTTTTGGGGAGTGGAAAGGGGCCGAAATGATGACAATCAATGAGGGGATGGTTCAGGACGCGGTGAACCGGGTGTTGCATGCCGCCCCTGGCAGCCGGGTGATCGTCTTCGGCTCGTGGGCGCGCGGAGACGCCTCCCTCGACAGTGACTTGGACCTCCTAGTCGTTGAGCCGGAGGTGAAAAACCGATACGAGGAAATGGTGCGCCTGGCGCGTCTCCTGGGTGAACATCTGGTCCCGGCGGATGTAATAGTAATCAGCCAGTCATCTTTCGAGCGTTGGCGTGACGTGCCCAACAGCCTGGCTTGGCGCGCGGCGCGGGAGGGCAGGCTCTATGAACGAGTCGCATGAGCTGGCGCACGTCCTGCTGGAAAAGGCGAAAGGCGATCAATACATCGTCGAACGGCTGGCAAATGATCTGGAAGCTCCGAGCTGGACGTTTGGTTTCCACGCCCAACAGGCGGTGGAAAAGGCTCTGAAGTCCGCTCTATGCGCCAATTCCGTCGCCTACCCGCGAACGCACAACCTGGCGATGCTGCTGGAACTGCTGCGGCTGAAGGGCTTGCCGCTGCCGCCGGACGCGGAAAATCTGCCTGAATTGACGCCTTTTGGCGCCGCCTTGCGCTATGACGACGAAGATGCGAGCAATCCCATGCCGGATCTGGACCGAACATGGGCGGCGGAATGCGTCGCCCGCACTGTCCGCTGGGCCGAGGCCGCGCTGAACCCTGGAACTCATACCATAAGCTGAGCGTGTAGCGGATGTTTGCCGAATCGTTCCTTTGACCATAATTCACCCCTCGTTTGCACTGCGGAAATAATCTTCCCCCGCGAAGGATTTGGATCGCCTGGCGCGACTAATCGGACGGAAGGGTGGATGAGCGTGGACGATCCAGATGACGTGACCCTGGTTCGGGGCGCAGTCGCGGGAAACGAAACGGACGGCTCCGCCGTCCTCAGCGGTAATTTAGCCACGCTCTATGAGCGGTACGCCGACATGTTGTTTGCGTTTATTTGCCATCGCATGGCCGGGGAACGCTCTGACGCTGAAGACGTTTTTCAGGAGACGTGGCTGGCCGCGCTCAAATCGCTCCAGTCTTATCGCGGGCAGAGTTCTTTTTTCACGTGGCTCTGCAGCATCGCCCGCAACAAGATCGTGGATGCTTTCCGCCGCCGAAAGCGCCATCCCGCCCAATCCCTGGAAGATTTGCCGGAAGGTCAGCTGTCGGCGCTTGCGGAGTCCGGACCGTTGCCCGACGAGATTCTGCAACGGGAGGACGTGCGCGTGCGCGTGGTCTTGGCAATGGCAACTCTGCCCGACGAGTACCGAACAGCCCTCGCGGCACGATACGGCGATCAACGCCGAGTGGAAGAGATGGCCCAACTGCTCGGCAAGAGTCTAAAAGCAACGGAATCTCTTCTTTCCCGCGCCAGGAAAGCATTCCGCGAAGCGCTGAGCCGCATGGAAACGGAGGAAGGCAATGGACCAAAACGATAAAAACAATAAGGAGCAATGGCAAGAGAACAAACAATGGGAGGAGAACGACATGGCCCGGCTCATCCAGGCGGGAATCGGCGGGGATGCCCGGCTCGATCCGGCAGTCAAGGAACGCGTCTGGCTCCGGCTGGCCGCGCAAATGCCCAAACAGCCCGTCCTTGCGCCGTTCCCCGATTTCGCCATTGGAACTCTGGGCGTTCTTCTCGTTCTTGCGGCTGTGGGAGCGCTCGTCCGCTATCTCGGAACCTCCGCGCCTTCGATGCTGCCCTCGATGTCGCCTTCGTTGTTTTTCATTCCTTTGTTCTTTCTGATTCTTAACTTCGCCATGATACCCGTGGCGAGCATTCTCATCGTGATAAGGAGACGGAGCCATGTATAGCCAACTTAAACGCAGATTGCCCGTGGTAGCGGTGATTGCCGGAGTGGCGGCGGTGATTCTCATCGCTGTTTTCGCGAACCTCGTCGCATCGCAGCAGCGGGAGCTCGGTGCAATACTACAGTCCGTGCAGAAAACGCTGGCCTCGTTAGAGGCGCTGCGCCCCGCCTCTATCGAAGACGCGGCTTTCCGCGACGCCGTGAAGCAAACCCTGAAGGCGCCGCACGTGGTATCGGTGTGGTTGTTTGCGCCCGATGGCCGAATCGTGTCTTCGGAGGGAGCCGGCACGACTTCGCGCGATAGGGTCCAGGAGCTCGTGACGAGCGACACGCTTCGCGGGTTGCATGCGTTTCACAAGGGCGATCCTTCCGAGATAGACTGGGTGGCCGTGATGGCGCTGTCGGCGATGCCAAGAGAAGGGGAACACAACGAAGTCTTTCTCCCTTACGTGCAGGCGATTCGAGGGCCAAGCGGGTCCTACGTTGCGCTGGTTGGCGTGGCTTACGAGGTAAGTGATGTGTTACGGAACTCGGGGCCGGGCCCGATAGCGGCCATGTTGGGATTCTATCTCGCGGCGCCCATCTATTGGCTGTCGCTGCCGCTGTGGGTTTTTCTGGACGCGCGGGAGCGCCGGGAGCGCGCGCTTGCGTGGGGGATATTCGTGCTGATAGGGAACCTGGTGGCGCTTCTCGCGTACCTGTTGGCGACGAGCCGACCCGCCGGCGGCTCATCGGCCGCGTAGCGTAAAAACGGCGCAGATGGTAAATCACGCCCATCTGCGCGGGAATTCCCAAAGGTCTAGTGTGGAATCAGTAAGTAGGGTGCTGGTGAGCGAAGCGAGCCGCACCAATTTCTTTCGGAACACAAGAAAGCGTGACTCTTGTTCCCGCGCCTGATATGACTGGATCAATGCCTCTGCGTCTCCCCAGACTCGCAGAGCAAACGGGGTAATCCACGTGATCCAGCTCCAATCCATCCGCCTTGCCGATGGGGAACACCCCGACGCATATCCCTTCAATATCTCGCTGATCCGGTCGCTGGGCGTGCTCGAGTTCGAGACCGAAGTCACCTTCCTGGTGGGTGAGAACGGGTCCGGCAAATCCACCTTGGTCGAGGCTATCGGACTGGCGGCGGGGCTTCCGATCATCGGGGGTGAGGACGCGCGGAAGGACCCGACCCTCGCGCCGGTGCGCGCCTTGGGCCGGGCGCTGAAGATGGCGTGGAAGGGCCGCACGAGGCGGGGGTTTCTCTTCCGCGCCGAGGATTTCTTCCGTTTCGCCCGCCGCATGCACGAAACCATAGAGGAAATGGAATCCCTCAAGAAGGAGTTCGCCGAGCGCTTCAAGGACCGACCAACGGCTTTTGGCCTGACTGTGGGCGCGATGGCGGGCCAGGCGGCGGAGGTCGAGTCGCGCTACGGCCGGGACCTTCACGAGAACTCCCACGGCGAGAGCTTTCTCAAGTTCTTCCAGGCGCGGTTTGTGCCGGGCGGTCTCTACCTGATGGATGAGCCGGAGGCTTCGCTTTCGCCGCAGCGCCAGCTCGCCCTGCTCGCCCTCATGCGGGAGATGGTCGAGCGGGACTCGCAGTTCATTGTCGCCACCCACGCGCCCATCCTGATGGCCTATCCCGGCGCCACGCTCCTCGACATAGACACCGCCCCGCCCAGCAAGGCAGATTTCGACGACTTGGAGCACGTGAGCCTGACGCGCGCCTTCCTGCAGAACCCTTCCGCTTTTCTGAGGCATCTGTGAGGCAAAGGTCCCGCGGAAAATCCGAAGAGAACACCGAAAACTAGTTGACAGCGCGCGGCGGGAGGGTGTAGTGTTACGAATGTGCAGATTCGTGCTACCACGGGGCGCGAGTCTCCCCCACGGGGGAACCCAATGAATAGAAGCGAGGAACCTTTGATGAGAACCCCAACAGCATCCATGCGGGACCGGAGGGCATTCACTCTTATCGAGCTCCTGATCGTCGTGGCCATCATCGCCATTCTGGCCGCCATAGCCGTTCCCAACTTCCTCGAAGCGCAGGTGCGCGCCAAGGTCAGCCGGTGCAAGTCCGACCTCCGCGCCCTGGCCACCGGCCTCGAGGCCTATGCCGTGGACAACACACAGTACCCTCCCTATGGACGCGTGGCCGCGGATGGCGTGACCGTCGAGTACCCGGCCGCCGTCAACGACATGATGGACAAGATGTGTTTCGCGGGACCGTGCCTTACGACCCCGGTGGCTTACGTGACGATGGTTTTCGAGGACCCTTTCATGGACCGGGGAGCACAGCCCGCGGTGCTGCGGCAATACGAGTACCTGAACCTGCGCCAGCACGTGGGGAATTTCCCCCAGCCCTTCCCGGCCCCGTGGATGGGCACACTGCTGCCCGCCTGGGGCCAGTGGCGGATGGTGGGCGCCGGTCCCGACCGCGACCGTGGCATTGACATCAAGAACAACATTGTTTACGATCCAACCAACGGCACCGCGAGCGATGGCGACGTTGTGCGCTGCCAGCGATCCGGCGAGAGCGAGATGAACACCATGGTGCAGTGAGGCGGGAGGACTGAGTGCTGAGTGCTGAGTGCTGAGGCTTGGGTCTCGAGGGTTCAGGCCTACAGTCTACAGCCTACAGTCTACAGTCTAAAGCCTCCAGCCTCATTCCCGGAAGGAAACAGTCCATGAGCAAACATGTCCCTGTCATTCTCGCCGCGATGTTTTTGGGTTACGTGGTTTTTGCAGGCGGGTGCTCGAAGCGGCCGGATTCGATTGTCGTGACCACCACGATGCTCCAGGAAGCCGCGCGCGACGTTCTGGGCGATCTCAAGGAGCCGGAGGTGGTTCTCTTGCTGCCGCCGGGCTCGTGTCCGGGGCAGTTCGACCTCAGCCCGCGGTCGCTCCCCGCGCTTCGTTCGGCCCGTGCCGTCATCCGCCACGACTACCAGGGCGTTCTGGAGCAGAAGATGGAACAGATCGGCGCGAAAGGAATCGCCGTGGTTTCCATTCCCACGCCTGCCAGTCTTCTGGTTCCGGACAACTATGCCGCGCTGGCTCGCCGGGTCGCGGAGATTCTGTGCGAGAAGTTCCCGGGACAGGGGGACAAGATCCAAGGGTCTCTGGCCAAGATCCAGGAACGCGCCCAGGCGTTGGGGCTCAAGGTCCACGAGCGTGCCGGGCGGTGGAAGGGCGTGCCGGTGATCGCCTCGTTCAACCAGAGGGAGTTCTGCGAATACCTCGGGCTGGAGGTGGTGGGCATCGTGAGGCGGCCGGAGGAAGTCAGTCCGCGCGAGTTCGAGGAACTGCTGGGGCAAAAGGCCGCGGCGGTCATCGCCAACTTGCAGGAGGGCGTGCAGGCGGCGGAGTCGCTCGCCAAGCGCAAAGGAGTTCCCGTAGTGGTTTTGAGCAACTTCCCGGATACCGAGGGATATGGGACGGGCTACGAGGGGCTGATGGAGGCGAACCTGGCGAGGCTGGAACAAGCATTAGGCAAATGATGAATGGCGAATGATGAATGACGAACAAGATTCCCCATGGATTGTGAGGAAACGGAGACTGAACCACGGAATACTTGGAGCAGCGGAGTCGCAGCCGAACCTGTCTTCAACCACGGATAGACACGGATGCACACGGATTTGGCGGCGAAGAAAGATGGATAGATTGCGGCGAACCTCGGCATTAGCCGACGCCGGTTCACCCCGAACATATCCGAGCGCATCCGTGTCAATCCGTGTATATCCGTGGTGAAAAATGAGTGAGTGTAAAGGTATGTCTATAGCGCGGCTGGAAAACGCCCTGGTTCAGCTCGGCGGAAAGACCGTCCTGGGCCCGCTTTCGCTCACCGTCGAAACGGGCGATTTCTGGGGCGTGGTGGGGCCCAACGGCTCGGGCAAAACTACGCTGCTGCGGGTGCTGGCGGGGTTGCAGACGGCGGCGCAGGGGCGCGTGGTTTTCCTGGAGAGGGCGGTCGAGAACGGCGCAAAGTACACGCGGGCGGTGTTGCGCCGGTCCGTCGGTTTCCTCTTTCAGCACCATGAGTTCCTTCCCGACTTGCCCTTTATGGTCGAGGACGTGGTGTACTTCGGACGGGCCGGGGTATGCGGATTGGGGCATTCTTACGGGGCCGCGGACCACGAGGCCGTGGAGGAAGCGCTCGAGTCGCTCGGGCTGGCGGCGCTGCGCAAGCGGCTTTACCGGGAGCTCTCCGGCGGGGAACGCCAGAAGACCCAGTTGGCGCGGCTGGTAGCCCAGGGGGCAGACCTGCTTCTGTTGGATGAGCCGGCGGCGGGCTTGGACCTGGACTGGCAGGAGCGCCTGACGCACCTGGTGGAGGATCTGTACCTGCGCCGCAGGAAGACGCTGGTCGTGGTGACGCACGACGTGGACCACCTGCCCGCGAGCTGCAACCGGGTGCTCTTGCTCAAGCAGGGGAAAGCGCTGGCGGCGGGCGCTCCGTCGGAAGTGTTCCGGCCGGATATCCTTTCGGAGCTGTACGGGTGCCCGATGGAAGTGGCGCAGCGCAATGGGCGGTTTCATGCCTTCAGCCTGGAATGCGGAAGGCATAAGAGGGGTGGCGGGCAATGACCTTTCTGAGCGTGTTCGGGATTATCCTGCTGGCGGTGCTGCTGGGCGGAGGCACGGCGGGCCTCACGGGCGTTTTTGTCATGGGGCTGCGGATGCCGTTCCTCGCGGTGTGCTCGGCCCACGCGGCAATGGCGGGAGCGGTGTACGGCGTGGTGCTCCAGGAGAGGTTTGGGGTTGCCCTGCCCGCCGACGCAGCCGGATTCGCCGGGGCGCTGCTGGGCGCGGCTTTGTTGGCTTATCTTCTCAGGCGGCGGAGCCTCGACCCGAATATGGCGCTGGGCGCCCTGTTCTCGCTGATGCTCGGGCTTACTTTCCTGGGAATCGGGCTGATCCGCGGACCCAAATCGGCCGCCTTCGGGCTGTTGTGGGGCAGCCCGCTTTTTGTGACGCCGGGACAAACGGCGGTCATGGCCGCGGTGGGCGTCCTTCTTGGGGTTTTCCTCTAC
>Ga0315282_10010764_pt1 | contig 14286 bp, 14 predicted proteins | sample YL17G07_20_MG_FD_203693 | JGI IMG/M metagenome (GOLD analysis project Ga0315282, IMG submission 203693) | Sediment microbial communities from Yellowstone Lake, YNP, Wyoming, USA - YL17G07_20 | ecosystem: Environmental > Aquatic > Freshwater > Lake > Sediment | place: USA: Wyoming | collected...
GATTTCGGCGCTTCTTGATCAGGGCTATTTCACCTTCTGAGGAAGTGTGGATTATCTTCACATGATACTTGTCTCGGGGGATGTTGTCGACCATTCTACGGACGCCTGAGAACTCATAATTATGAACGAAGACTGCGGTTCCATCATGCATGAGAGTTCTTGAGTTTTCCCAATCACTCTCCGCTTCTGCAAAGGATTTGCCACCGTCGATGAAGATCAAATCCATTTTTGGCAGGGTCCTGACAGCTTTAGGAAGAGTGTCTAGAGTGTCACCTTCAAAAAGTCTAAACTTGCACCCTGTCTTCTCCAGCTTCTGCTCCACCTGGCGAGGGCTATGATGAGTGAAAAGGTCTAATCCATAGTACTCCACATTATCTGGTGGAACATTCTGGATAGCAATTTCAACCATGCTTTTCGCGTTATCGCCATTCAAAACCCCAATCTCCATAATCTTCCTGCACTTGTTTTCGCGGATATACTCATTAAGGAATGAATGCGATCCGTACCAAGGCATGTCAGATCTCGCTCCCTTATCTAAGGATGGATAGTAACGCACGATCTGATATGCGCGTACTATAATCATGTTGTCTGGAGAGGTAAGGAGCGGGAAATGATAGATAGGTGCATCCTGGCTTCGTCTATTGCCTTAGCGAGCGCCAGCTCAAACAGAACACTTTAATTCCTAGTGTGTATCAACGTGGCGCCAGTATACAGTGGATTCCTACTCAGTAAGATCCGGTGTATAACTAGCTAGAAAGGGATGTGAAAAATCGCATGGGTTTCGAAAGACGTAGCTATGGCGGCCCCAGAGAGATGCATAAGGCGACTTGTGCTGACTGTAAGAAAGAATGTGAAGTTCCATTCAAGCCGACAGAAGGGAAGCCAGTCTACTGCAGGGACTGCTACCAGAAGCATAGGAAATACTAGAAAGGTCAATCCTTAGTTGTAAGGTAGCTTAACCTCTCTTTTTTTGTATCCTTTCTTATCCATAGCCTGCTTCTGTCATATTCGTTAGTTTTGGTGTGTGGGTCGGGTCGCGCGTCGCACGCACCACCATGTCAGCCCTTGCATGAGGATTCCTAGCGCGTGCGATCCAATTTCGAGTCGTATTCTGTCGGATCCGCTATTTCCGTCTGTTCGAATGCTTTCCTTCGATTCGCACAGGACTCGCATCTGCCGCAGTGTCTTGCTCCATTAAGATAACATGACCAAGTAAGATAGTACGGAACTCCGAGGGCGGTCCCGATTTTGACTAGGTCAGACTTGGATATCTGACTAAATGGCGCTTCGATGACTATGTCTCGATCCGTTCCCAGTCTTGCAGTTGTCTCAAAAGACTTGTAGAATTCTTTTCTGCAATCAGGATAGAATTGTTCATCTGAGCCTTGAGCTCCGTAGAAGACTCGTGTGGCGCCAAGGACTTCAGCGTAGGCGATTGCGACGGAAAGTAGAATCCCGTTTCTGAACGGAACTATGATAGGCTGACTGAAGCTCGATGTCATGGGAATACTCTCGTCGCACAGCGACGTCACTCCGGTGAAGATCTCTCTCAAAGAGGAAAGGTCGACTACTTTGATAGGAGCTCCAAGTTCCTTCGCTATTCTTTCGGCGGACTCCACCTCTTTGGTGGCTATCTGACCATACCTGAACGTTATGGCATGGACATCATACCCTTCCTTCTTCGCCCAGTATGCGACTGTTGACGAGTCTAGCCCGCCACTCAAGACGACAACACACTTTTCTTTGCCTGCCAATTCCTACCACCACTTGAACCTCGCTTCAATCAGCTTGAAGACAATGGCTCCAATAAGGCATACAGCCTGTTCACTGATGAACAAGTACGGAAGTGTTGCGAACAAAGGTAGATTGAACAGTTGGCTGAGCATCCAGCTTACGCTTATCGAGATTATCGCAGCGATCACAGCACCGGCAACGGTATGTGTTTAGCTGTTTTTGTTTAGCTGTTTTGCGATTTGAGGCTTGGTGTTGCGGTTATCTGTTGTGTCTGGTGAAACGGTTTCTTGAGAAGAGGGTTTAGGAGGTTGTTTTGTTTTGGGGTGTGTTTGCAGGGGTAGTTTGGGCATTGTTTGCAGATGCAGCCATTTGGCACTTGTGATTGTATTCTGCGCGTCAGGCGTTCCAGCTGGCGCACTGATAGGTGCTTCTTGTGGATCAGCTCGGCTAACTTGAGCTGCAGCTTTGGGTCTTCTATTAGGGTGAGACGCTCAGCGTGGCTGGGCGTTATCGGCGATTTACACACGTGTGTAATCAGCTGTCTCTGGATGGTTGGGTGGAGCCTATCCAGGACTCTGAGCCGGTCGTAGACGTAGCTGTCGCTTTTACCGATCTTCTCTGCGATCTCGTGCGGGGTCCAGCCTTTAGCCATGAGACGTTTGTAGCCGCGGGCCTCGGCGACAGGGTTTATGCGGATGTTTCGTTGAAGGTTCTCAACGAGACCGGTTAGGAAAGCCTGCTCGCTTGAGATATGCTTAACCAAGGCTGGAATCTTTTTCCAGCCCAGCCTTCTACAGGCTTCAAGTCTGTGCAGGCCGAAGACAAGCTCGTAGCCGTCGCGTGTGGGCTTGACCATGATGGGTTGTAGCAGTCCATTAGCCTTGATGGACTCGGCCAAGCCTTGGACGGCTGCTTCGTCGAGGTCCCGCAGAGCGAGGCCGCCGGGCTTAACCTTGTCCACAGGGACCTCGGAAACCGTCTGAGCCATCAGGTTCCACTCTTGAGGTAAGAGCCGAAGTCAAGGTTCAACTTTTCGGTTTTCAGCTCTGTTCCAGTCTGAGGAGAAAAGGCATTTATACTCAGTATATACATGTATATCCCATGAGGAAGATAACATTAAGCAGGGGGAGGCTCGTGCTCAGGGAGGAGCAGATCCTAGGTTTCATCGAGAAGACCGTCACCCGTTTCGGCAACGGAGCCAAGGTCGACTGCCCCAAGGAGTACATCGGGAAGAGAGCCTACATCGTGGTATGCAGAAAGTGACCTGCCGAAACTGTGAAAGGCTCCGGAGAAGGGTCGGGGAGCTGGAGCATCAGAACGTTGAGCTGAAAGCTGAGAACGCACAGCTGAAAAGCCGACTCGAAGCCTACGAGAACGCCCACACACCACCCTCCCAACGGAAGTTCCCCATCCGCCGATGTCACGATTGTGGAGGCCCAAGATACCCAGGCAGGCCGAAGGGATACGCAGGAAGAACGAGGCAGACACCCAAGCCCAACCTCACCCTCAAAGCAGAAGCCGACCAATGCCCACACTGCGGATCACCCCTAGACGAGGCGACCTCTGTGAAGCGCAGAGTCATAGAGGATATCCCTGAACCCCAGCCGAGGCGCGTGATAGAATTCCTGGAAGCCAACTACCACTGCCCAAGATGCGGCGCACACGTGGTCGCCAGACACCCGGACTGCCCTCCAGAAGGCAGGTTTGGCAGAAACGTCTCTGTTCAAGCGACGCTGCTGAAATATGAGGAGAGGCTTCCCCTCAGGAAGGTTAAGGCGGCGCTGCAGAGGCAAGGCCTCACCGTGACACCTTCCACAGTTCAGGAGATCCTAAGGCGTGTCGCCGACTGGCTGAGGCCAGAATACGACAAAATACAGCAGAGAATACGCCGCGCAGACGTCGCCTACGTGGATGAGACCGGCATAAAGGTCGACGGCAAGCAGCACTGGATATGGGCCTTCACAACCAACAGCGAAACCCTCGTCGCCATAAGGAGGAGCAGAGGCAAGAAGGTCTTGAACGAAATCCTAGACCCGAACTTCAAGGGCATCCTAGTCTGCGACGGCTGGAAATCCTACTCGAACTTCACAAGCCGCATCCAGCGCTGCTGGGCCCACCTCCTGAGAGAGGCAAAGCACCTCGCGGAACAGATAGACGAGGCGAAGCCCCTCTCAGAAGCATTGCACAAGCTCTACAGCCGCCTCAACACATCACCTGAAGACAGGTCTTCACCAGAGGAGGCGGCGAGGCTGGTGAAGGTGGCGAAACGCACAATGATGTATTGGGCAACGAGACCCTACAAGACCGATGAAGTCAGGAGGTTCGCCGGAAAGATACGGAACGGCATCGACCACTGGTTCACCTTCACCACCACACCCGGCATCGAGCCCACCAACAATAGAGCCGAACGAGCCCTCAGAGAACATGTCATCCAACGAAAGATCATCGGAACACTCCGAAACCAGAAAGGAACATTCACACACGAAACCATCACAACACTCCTAGCAACATGGAAACAGCAAGGACTGAACCCAACAGAAATGCTGGCGAACACGCTAAGCCTCAAATGGCAAAACAGCTAAACACATACCGGCAACGAAATAGTTGTTCTTAACCGGCCTTGCCACAAGATAGCCCAACGATCCAGCCAGAAAACTCATCAGGGGCATGAAAACAAGCTCATACGGCCCAGTGAACGGACTGAACAAGTTGCCTACCACTACTCCGACACCGTAGCCAACTGCAAGGATCCATTTTCTCGCAATCCCTGGCCTCAGAATTCCCGCTATTCTAAACTGTAGAGCATAGAATGAAATTGGAGAAAACAGGTAGACTAAAACCGCATAGAGAGCGGCAAATACTGCCACAAGCGACAAATCTCTACTACTTACTTTCAAGCGTCCGTCTCCCTACTCCGGGGTTTCTATCAGGCGGAACGGGTGGGAGCCCACTCACCCGCCATTGAACCTGATAGATCGAGAAGGGCTAAAAGATCTTTCGGCTTCTCTTGGATACTGAACTAGCTACCAACACGTGTCTCTCTATATGAAAGAGTCGGAAGATGATGATGCCTCGATAAAGGAATGCAATTGATCAACGAGCTGAAGAGAAGACGGTGAATCGTTCGCAGAAGACTTGCTGATATGAGAGGTATTTACCGATCAGTGAATCAGGACCCAGCTCAGCTGAGCTACCGATCTCAATCAATCATACCGGAGAGATCCGAGAAGAGGCCGATCACCCATCAAATGATTTGCTAGCCATGTGGGCTCATAGTCATATCTCTCAGCCTCCAAGACAGCCGGCCCAACGGTTTCCCAGCCACATCTCACCTCAGGAAGCACGTCGCACTTCACATCGACCATGCCCTGTTCGCCTCAGGTGCGTGCTGAACGCGGTGTTGGGTGTCAACAGGAGCTAGTTGCATGATTGCAGTGCTGTTAGTTCGTTTCATGGCCCATCCCCCCTCCTAGGTCTCGATGTGAGCATTGTCGCTCATCGCCTTTGACTCTTGGAGTCAAGCCTCCTCTTCAAATGCGCTCTCTAGGATTACGATCTTGTCGTTTCCGGATCGCTTGCGCTTGATGTAGTGGTGGAGTTCGAGTTTGGCGAGTATCCTGCTCACGGTGTAGGGCTTCATCTCCAGTTCCTCTCCGAGCCGGCTCTGGTCCATCGGCCCAGACCTGTCGAGGTGCATCAGTATCTGGACGGCCTGGAGTCGAAGTTCGTTTTCTTTGGGGAAGAGTTCCTGCATTTCCGGCTCCAGATCCTCAGCAACGCGTTCCGCTGTTATCGCTTTCGTGACGACCGTTGTGTCGATCGTCGTCTGTGGCTGGCCCTGAGCCTCCCACATGTCCAATGCCAACGTGATGTATCTCAAGAAGCGTCTGAAGATGCCCCGACTCATCCTAGCGATTGTGAGCAACACGTCCTCGGTGAATGGGCTCGTGGTCTTGAACCGGCGCACGTAGGCTTGAAGCATCTGCTCTGGCCTTAAAGGGTGGAGTTCGAGCTTCGTCATCTTGTCGAAGAAGTGGCGGCCGAACATCTCCTTCTGTATCGTGATGACCATGTTAGGTTTCTTTGGTGAGGATACGGCCAGGTGGTTCCACAGCCAGAATATCTCGTCTAGATCCTTGGCGAACAGTCGTCTGTCTGTTTTTGAGTAGTCTGGCATGTCGATGAGGATTGTCTTTGCGTTTCCAAGCATCTCAAGCCAGACGACTTGATAAAGCCTGTTCGAGACCACTCTGCCTAGTATTTTCTCGGCCCAGGCGAAGTTTAGACTCTCAGGGTGAGCTCTCAGCCTCTGCACATCTAGGAGTGACATCCGAGGTTCAAGCATGTCCAAGAGCCTTGAGCAGCAGAGACGAGCGAATCTTTGAGTCCTCGTGCGTACCAATTACCAGGCTTCTGAACAGCTCATTCTGTCTTCTCCATTTGAAAAAGATCGTGCCATATTCATGACGCGGAGAGTCAGCTTCCTTCCTTTTTGAGGTCTTCTCTTGTTCCTCTTTTTCCTGAATTACCATGGTCATGAGAAGATACAGGAGGGCGCTGCTCTTCCCGACTCCTTGGACTCCGAGGAGGCCGATCACGCTTCCACGCACATCTTTCAGTTCCCGAGAGACTTGGCTGACGGCTTTGGGAGGCACATACCACCGGACGACCCAGCCCAGCTCACGGCCTTCTGACGTAAGGTGACTAGCCCACGACCGGATCTTCGAAGCAGAAACGATGTCAGAGGACATCTTAGCCCAGCCCTCCCACTCCAGGGCGCAGTATGCGTAGGCATCTGCGGGAGACGGGCTTCTTATTCAAAGGAGATGCACGAAACTAAAGCACAAACCATGACAATCAGAACGATGCATGACGCTTCTGGACTTGTTGCGTGCAGCAAGAATTCGAGTCCTGCACACAAAGACAGAGACGCTACCAACTCATCTAGACAACATTGAGAGAATAGTGATGTGCCAGGCGATCAATCTCTCCGCATAGTCAAATACATGACTGATCGATCCCATGCATCCTCGATAGTCAGCACTCCTAAAACGTGAGAGAGAACTCAAATAGACAAGAGCAGCAAACAGGAACTTGACGCTTCAGGATACGTCAAAAAGCCCTCGACCAGAATTCACTCGGCCCCACCATGCATGGCCACGCACCGTCATGGCTTCTCTCATCGGGTATGAATCGCTCATGTGCGGGGCATGGGATTCGCGCGCCAATTTAAGAGTAAAGAACACATCCAATTGGCAGACCCGTGGGGGCCCGAACCTAGTATGATTTGAATACCCTCAGAAAATGACACTCTTGGATGGAATGGTGGACCGGGCGTACACTGAACCATAAGTGCAGATCAGCGCCCTTACGTCAAAGTTGAGAACTCAGTATTTGACTTATCGAATTCGAATCTCCCGGGGGTTACCGTCCCTGGGTTGTAACTTCTACCAAACCCTCTTTTTTGCGCGGATTGGCGGGCCCGCGGGGACGTGAACCGCTAGCGGTGATCGACGTGGATTCGGCAATAACAAGCCACGTTTGGACCCTGATGCATCCCGAGTATGTTGACACAGCGTGTGCTCTCCTGTCTGGATTGTCTCTGGGAGCAGTACATGAGATATCGGGGCTGCCTGGCGATGTCGCTTTGGTGCTCTCCTGATTCTTGCGCCGAAATCTCCAAGTGAATCCAGATCAACTGGCGCTAGAGCATCAGGCTCCCGAAAGAGACTAAAGAGCAATAAGCAATAGGAAACGATGTACAACAGATGCTGTCGAACTAGTAAGCGGAGCCCAAGACCTTTGCTGCCAGATAGGAACGTACACGCAGATATTCTGGCCAATCTTCTGTATGTGACTGTGGGCTTCTCTCTGGTCACGATTCTCTCTAGAAATCTGACGTCGATTCGTCATATCGGCCAGTTGTGGGATGCTTTGGTGTCATTTGCCGTACTAGTCTTCCCATCGGTCATGTTCATTGCATACATAAAGAAGCACGAACACACATCATTGATGTTGGGCTTCGATTACTTGTTTGTCTTCTTTGTCTCTGCCTATGCCTTCTCGTTGACTCCGGAAGGCCGTGCAATCGAGATTGTCGTTCTGGATCGAACGATGAACCTTACTGTTCTATCCGTCGTGTTCATGCTGAGTTATCCTTTCCTCCTTCAGGTCGTATCGTTGCGAAAGACTTTCAGTGGAGGAAACAGAGGAGTTCTTTACAACATCCTACTGAAAGCCCATACCAAGAACGAACTATCCGAGATCACTCAAACTATGTGGTTGGCCGGTCTGATTGCCTTACTTTCCGGATCGTGGGAGCTTTTTGCTTTCATAGGCTCATTGTACTTCGGGTCGGAAGCTCTGTGGAAAGCCTTTGGTCCTATCCCTGAGTCACGTTTGCGCGCAGTACTCACCGCAGTATTCCTCTTGGCGATACCGACCACTGTAACAATTCTTGTCCATTTTGGACTAGTTGAAATCGCAGAGTATGTGGTATTTTTCGAGATTCTCACTGCGATCGTTCTTGGACATATCGCTGTCAGAAAGATGCGAATAGCTACCTCTGTGAGATATTAGAACACATCAGAGAGATCGGTCAGACTCCTTTGGAACTTCTTGGCCAAGCCCCCTCCTTCCAATGGCTTTACAAGGGACTTAGATGCAGCTCCGACAGGAGAGAGCCAGGCTCTGAAGCTCGTGGACCTTAGAGGCCGCTCACAGCCCCAGTCGAACGATCAGCCTTATCCAACCAAAGGCCGGCCCTAGTGGAGACCGCTACCTGCTAGCTCGCCTCCCCCTCATGGGTCTATGACGACTACCTCTAGCCTTCTTTGTCGTCTGAAGCTCTTCTCTACGATAATCAGAAGGATAGAGCGAACTCAGAATCAAACTACGGGCCGCAACTTCTCCGTAACCTCGATTCACCGACTCACGACACACCTCATCCTCGTCAAGTAAACCTCTACGCAACTTCCCTCAAAGCTCACTCAACAAGTCCTCATCAACGGAAGAAAACTTTCCACTATCTCTCTCAGCACTCAACACAAATCACCATCCTGGTACAGGCCTCGGAAATTTGTTAGCTTGTGTGCCCGCCTGCAAACTAATTTCCAGGCCTCCCCCTCTCCTCCTCTGTCTGAGCGTGGCTATGCGCCGCTCCCTCTAAGATCTAGAGAGTTCTCACTTTGGAGTCTGCGATTCTTGCTGTCATCCATGCTGAGAGCTCTGGATTGAATTCCAGCGCGGTCTCCTCTTGGCGCTCGGTAGGGCTGAGCGTATCTATGCCATGATTCAGGGAATGATTCTTCCAAGGCGCGCTCGGATCATGCGCCAGAGGAGGCTGAGATCTTGTCTCCGGTTCTCTGGTAGCTTCTAGGTTTGGGGGTACGTTCCCTCATCATGCGATGGAGTTCTAGCATAGGTTCGAAGCGGGGTCTCATCAATTCAAGGGCTCGATTGGACAGCCAAAGGTTTCTGCGTTCGTCCACTCGTTTCTCCAATCTCTCCCGCTCTGTCAGAGGCCTCCACATTCTCACCGATCGAATCCCTGCTGTTGACAAAGGCACAGCGAACAAGGATGGCAAGGATATCTTTGCTGCGATCGATCTGAGCCTGGTCAGACGTCTCGTCAATCCCCCCCCTCTACGGCTGCGAGTATGTTGGGCGCTATGCAATCACGAAGGGTTCTCCGACGTCCGCCAGATGAAGGGTGAACGGGTTCTTCGTGTTGATAGGAGGTCCAGGTCTCATGGTCCGTGGAGGCTGAAGCGTCTCTATAGGAAACGGTCTGCTGTGGAGAGAACTATTTCACGTCTGAAGATGTATTTCGGGTTGTGTCAGCTTCGAACACGGGGCTTGAGAAACGTCTTGACACATGTGCTTCTATGCTTGATAGCGATGTTGATGACTGCTTTGTCATTGATCAAGAACGGTTTTCCAGATAGGATGCGGTCACCCACATTCTGGAGCTACATTACATGTTCAAAGTAATTTCGGTCCAAGCTGGCGCGCTCCGGTCAACGTCATGTGGCTTGTACTACTGGTTCCTGATATCTGTTGTTCTTCAACGACTAACTACTCCGTCATGTATGTCTTTTCCTGGAAATTCTGAACTCCATCAGGATCATTGATGTAGTCTATCAGCTCCTTGAGAACTATTACTCTGAACACATATTGACCGGTTATTGAGTCCTGTACCAGATGAGTTATGCCGTGAACATCTCTATGGTGTAGGTTGGAGAAATGTAGAAGCGATGTAATCCTGTATCTTTTCTTCCATGATCTGCCCATCTCCCAACACACGACCAAGTCAATTGCTGACTCTTCCTTATCACCTTCTTCGATCTCTTCAAGCAAGGCATCGAAACTGCATTTGTACTCCAGAACATAAGGAGGGGACTCAAACACAGTTGGCGTAGCTGTCTGGACTCCAAGTGGATTGTTCTCTTTGTGATACAGATAGTGCTCCAATGGCTCCTTTTGGTAACCCTTCCACAATCCGTCATACTTCCTATGCTGGCTCGCTGACATCAACTTTATTCCCCGTATCACACCTCCCGCTAAGAGCTGATTGAATAATGATACCACATCTTGCTCTACTTGAGGAGCTGCTGTCAAGGAGACTTCTTTGGTGGGGAGGAAAACGTCCTTTCTTTTGATAAGTAGAGGTGACTTCTTTTCGTATTCCTCGGTTTCCTTTTTCCATGCATGAATTTCTTTGTCCTGCAATATCTGTGGTGGAGCACCGGTTTTCTTCTTGAGCTGCGTTTTCCATCCTTCAAAGAACTCTACGATAGAAACAGCAATAGTCTTCGCCAGATCTTCCAGCTCCGGCTGAAATCCTTTCCTGCCGAGATCAGGATCAGCCAGAGAGAAGTGCACTATCACATGGCACACGTGTTGGTGGCCAATGTTGCGGAGAAGTGGTATGAGTATCAGTTCCCCCTGAGGCATTCCATTAGTCGCCATTTGCAGACCTCCTTTTAGAATGCGCATTCCTTGCCTCAGTCCGACCACGGAATCGTTGTATTTGTTCCAGATATCAGTCGAATAGGTGAAGAATCCATAGGCTGTCACATTATGTTTGAGAAGCAAGCCTCTGAGGTTTCCATCCAAAGAGAGGAGAGACTCTTCCTTTGTTTTGGTTTCGTCTCCGAGATTCCAGTAACAATAGATGCCGTTCAAGTCCTGGAAATGAGAGGGAAGTCGGGAGGTCCTTTTTCCCTTCTTAGCTAATTGGCTTTCTGCCTCCATTATCTTTCTGACATCAACGCAGGTACTAATCACGGTATGGGGGTAAATGTAAGTGCATTTCTCTATTGTTTTCTCTGATACATTTCCTTCAGAGTCTATCACTTTTAGTGCACAGGTTGTTGAAGGAACACCTCGATCGAGGTATATACCGCCCAGAGGGGTCTTTATCCTGAGAAGGACTTCCCACTGCTCACAGTTCCTAGCGTTTGGCCACGCAAGATCTCTTGGACGAATGTGATCACCTACAAACTTCAGACAAAACGTGGATCCTCTATCAACTTGGTCAAACGCTTTGTGTAGTGGGTTGGATTTGACAACTCTGGGCCGAGTGACAATATTCCTTTCATCTTCAACCCATTGCCTTCCCCCTTCAAGATCGCCTACGTATGAGAACTGAGGAGTCCTAGTGCCAATTTGAAGATAATTGAAGCCGTAGGCGAGATAGGTCGCTCCGACACCCTTGTCTCCTCTTGTGCCTCCCCCCTTGAAAGAAACATTAGGCTGCAGAAAGGTGGTGAACTGCTCCCGAGAGAAGCCTATCCCATTGTCCGTCACACAAACGTAGTTATCTTTGAGATTGATCTCTATCCAAATCTTGGAGGTGTAGTCCTTGTTCTGCCTCTTTCTTTCATCAACCGCGTCAAGGGCATTTTGAATTAGCTCGGACAGTGGGTCAAAATACCCAGTGTAGGATTTGATTATGTTCTTTATCTGTCTCTTAAGAGTGGCCGATGTGATCTCCTCAGACATCGCTGTCTCAGAAAGAGGATCCCAGTTACTCTGGAGCTCAAGGCCGTTAGACATTCAATCACAACTTCGTTTTTCTCTTGGCCGGGATTTATCTCTGCCGCAGTTTTCAATAGTTATGCTCTTCGTGTGTTATGAGAGCCCTCGGAGCCGTCTCTAACTCTGGCAAAGTGGAGACACCTATCTTCATACAACGCATTGCCAATCTGAGCCACATTCCGCTTCAATCCAGCTACGCGCGCTAGATCTTTATCATAATGTTCGATATCAGGGGCGCACATTCGGAGAACTTCTGTTCTATGCGCTTGAGTCTTTCATCACCCCACCAATACCCGAAGTAGTTCTCCACTGATGAAAGCTCACGGAGTCTTCGGCCAGCTCAGACAGATCCGTCTTCACCTGTAGTTCAACGGCTTCTGGACGGAAAGAGAACCTGTAGATAACGAATGCATGTTGCCGAATTGCCTTCTTTAGCAGTTCTACATTGCCGATCTTGAACCGCCTTTCTCGGCCTTTCCAATCATTGCTGCCTGTTCGGTCTTCTTAGCTTTTGTGTCCACCGACAGCGGTTGTCTCGAAGGAATTTCCCAAGTCTTACTGATTTGAGCTATTGTCATACTACGTTCGACTCGCACAATCTTGGCATGGGTGGACTACGCCAGCGAACGCTGACGCTTATGAGTCACTCCTCAAGAGCGAGATTTTCATTAGCATAGGGAGTCGTCAGATTACTGGCTACCGTGGGATTCACTTGTTTCGGCGGAATCTAGGCGATGAGGTGGAATTCGTTACAGTCATGTGGTTTGACTCAATGGAAGCTGTTCGATCTTTCGCGGGAGAAGACTTTGAGATTGCAGTTGTCCCTCCGAAGGCAAAGATCTTGCTTTCGCGATTTGATGAGCGTTCGCAACACTACGAAGTCAAGGCCGAAATGAAGATCTAGCGCGCAGGGCTGTCCCGAAACTAGCGTGTCTATGCTGCTTTTCGATGTTGCTGCCCCAAGTGACCTGTGAGTGGCTCATGTCGAAAGGATCAATTTCGGCTCCATCTGCCCTCCGGAGGGTTGAAATGAAATATCTCCTATCTCCACTTGCCGCCCGTAACATCCACATAACGGTGTTAAACCGACGAACAACGGGACAAGCCCGCGCGTTGATTGCCGCAGCTTGATCAGACTGTTGTTGAGATGCTCATGAACGCTCTCTTGTTGAATACGGTGGTTTGTGCTTGGCTGATGGAGATCCTGATCTCGGGTTTCAACTTCTTTGTTCTTATGAATCTGATCTGCGAACCGAGATGGGGAACACTGGCAGCGCACGTTGCTTCCTGCTTCATTAAGGCAGTAGTGGAAGTAGGTACTTGGTTATGAGATATACTGCTGCGAAGTAGGTGGCGACCATCCCGATCGAGATGAGAAGGTTTCTCTTCCATTTTGGGCTCCAGGCGATTCCGAGGGGCACTCCGAGCAGGAAACCTATGATGTGTGAGACATACGCAACACTACTGTGTATATTGTAGTAGACCGCTACAGCGTTGTACCCGAAGTACAGGACGGCTACCAGCCCGACAGGCATCAGGAGCAGCCACGAGAACCTCAGAGGCTTGATCAGCATGACCACAGCCGTCAAAGTGAATATCGCGCCGGAAGCTCCCGCAAACGTTGAGTTCGCCGGAAAGAAGGGCAGGCTCAAAACAAAGCTCAAGGTTCCGCCAAGGAAGAAGGCGCCGAGCATTCGCTTGGAATTCTCAACGCTCTCCAGAGTATTCCCGAACACGTACAGGAAGACCATGTTGCCGACCAGGTGCATCAAGCTTGCATGCACAAAGACCGCAGTGACAAGCGTCCACACTCGCATCTCCTGAATGTTCCTTAGACTGAATATCAGATCGCGTTCTGCGACGGCTGAGTCAAGGGTCCAAGTGTACAGAGTCGTGGAGACGCATAGAAGGATCAGTAGGTTAGTGGCTCTCATCACTATTCCTCATGGAACCTGTCGCGAGCTACTTCTGAGCGAATGAACTAAGCCTATGAGTAGACTTTACCGGTGTTGGAGCCTTCGCGACTTTCTTCTTGCCTTCTGCCTTTTTCCCTTCTTTCGCTTCGCTCGTCCTCTACTCTTGCTAGTTGCTGTTCCCATCTCTCAGCCACATCTCTTCACACCAATATGTCACGGCCCCAAAAAGAATTTCTGCACCTTTCAGAAAGGAGCGTTGGAGCGCGCTGAGATCACGTCCTGACGCACACTAGCCAAGCCTTGCGAGCTAACTAGGGACGCATTAGAACTCCTTGAATAGACTTATCTCGACTTGGCGTAGGAGGCCTCTTGAGGTGGATCGATTTGAGTGGGAAGAATCCTTGGCAGATCTTCAGCGACGAGTGCAAAGGAGTTGCTGATGCGTATCAGCAGCTGATGAAAGAAGTGAATTCTGGAGCAGCGCTGGATGAGAAGACCAGATGCCTCATCCTCGTCGGAATATTCTCAACGGTTCGAGACGCTGGCGCACTGCGACACTTCTCAGGTGAAGCCCTGAAGGCCGGAGCCTCCAAGA
>Ga0315282_10010765_pt1 | contig 14285 bp, 9 predicted proteins | sample YL17G07_20_MG_FD_203693 | JGI IMG/M metagenome (GOLD analysis project Ga0315282, IMG submission 203693) | Sediment microbial communities from Yellowstone Lake, YNP, Wyoming, USA - YL17G07_20 | ecosystem: Environmental > Aquatic > Freshwater > Lake > Sediment | place: USA: Wyoming | collected...
CTGGCGCGGGGCGTGAACACCTATCGCGGGTTCGTCACCCACCCGGGCGTGGCCGAGTCCCAGGGCCGGCCGATTCGCGCCCTGGCTTCGGTGATGTAGCGCACGTTTTCACCAAATCATGCGGCCACCCGGGGGCGTGCGCCCTCCGCGCGGCGACGGTCAGGTCGGCGGCATTCTCGCGCCGCTCCAGCAGCCGCTGCCCGGCCGGCGCGCCCTCCTGCCGAATCAATTGCCAGCTCATCCAGGCCAGCGCGTCCGCCAGCACCAGCGTAGTGGCGAAGAACATCGCCCGCAGTTGATAACCGAGTTGCAGCCAGCGCCTTAACGACATGCGTGTCTATTATAGTGGGGCAGCCGGTCTGAAGCGCATCTGACTTCAGTCAGAATTTGGTCTGACCAAGGGACTAGCCCGAATTAGCTGCTTCACTGCGGGTCCAGGAGCGAATAGGCGGTCCGATCTTTCGCCAGGGCCTGGATATCGATCGTGAACCGAGCGTAGTCGCTACCGCCGAGCGACTTCACGATGCCGCGGGCGCGCGCTTCGAGCTTCGCGGCTTCGCCTTTGCGTTTTGTCTCGCGCAGCAACGCCGCATAGCGAGCCAGCAGGCCGGCGACGGTAATATCCTCGCCGGCAAGTGCGCCCTTTTGCTTGATGGCCAGCGCCCGTTGAAACAGCGGCTCAGCCTCGCCATACCGGCCTTGCTGGCGATAGAGTTCGGCAAGATTCCCCAAGGTAGCGGCAGTGCCCGCATGGCTCGTGCCCGCGCTCCTCTCCCAGATTGCCAGCGCCTGCCGGTAGAGCGGCTCGGCGTCCCCAAACCTGCCTTGGGCACGGTACAGTTCCGCCAAGTTGTTTAACGCCGCGGCCACATCGGGATGGTCCGGCCCCAACGCTCTTTCTTTGATGGCCAGCGCCCGGCGGTGGAGCGATTCGGCTTCTGCATAGCTGCCTCGATGGGCATAGACCGAGGCAAGATTGTTCAATGTCGTAGCCAATTCGGGGTGTTCGGAGGGAAGCGTTTTCTCCCGCATGGCCAGGGCGCGAACCAGCAATGGCTCGGCCTTGGCATACAGTCCCTGGGTGTAGTAGACGAGCGCCAGGTCCGACAGCGCCAGCGCGAGGCGCGGGTGCTCCGGTTCCACGGTTTTCTCAAGAATGGCCAGGCAGCGCCTGAACAACCTTTCCGCTTCGGAATATTGGCCGCGACTGCGGTAGAAGCCGGCGAGGTTGTGCAGAACGTCAGCCACGTCCACCGAATCGGGACCGAAGGCGCGCTCGCGGATGGCGAGCACGCGGCGAAAGACAATACCGTGGTCGCCGGGCTGGCCCTGCGCCTGGCGCGACTCGGCCAGGTTGTTCAGCGCCGTGGCCGTGGCCGGATCCTCGGGCCCGTAGAGCCTTTCCGCGATGTCCAGCATGCGCTGCGATACCTGTTCGCATGCCGCGAATTTCCGCGCGTGGCCGTAGAACACGGCCAGGTAGTTGAGGCACCTGAGCAGTGCCGGTTCGCCCTGCCGTTCCGCTTCGTTAACGGCGGCCAGGTACTCTTTCTCTGCCTCTGCGAAGTCCCCTTTGCTTTCCAATTGGCGGCCCAGCGCCAGATGGTTTGGCCACGCGATCTTCCTGGATGCGGCGCCGCTCTTTGCCTGCGCCTCGCTGTTCTGCGCGACGGCCGGCGTTGCCATGAGCAGCGCAAACAGGAACAAACCGATACCCAGGTCTTTCATGTGTTCACCTCGTTGACATGCAGCATTAGCGGACGGCGAGGAGAAGCCGGGCGATGTTGGCGGCGGCGCGCCTCGGATTCCCGAACCGCCTCCTTCCACTCCGCGAATATCAGGGCCCCGAGGAGAGCGATGCCCATCGTGGCGAAGAGAAGCGTTACAACAGCCAGCAGCCGAAAGGCGTTGCTCAGGAGCATCAGATCTGTTTGCGACCAGAGCGGATTCATGTTCCCTCCCCAACTGACCGGCGAAGGCGCTCCCAGGGGTCGGCGAGTCAGTCAGTGCGACCAGCGTACGCAACTTGTGTCGGGGACAAATAACGGAGTTGTCATGATTCGGTAGAGTTTCAATCACCGAACGGTGTGGTTTACGAGCTTTGGGTTAACCACAAAGGCGCAAAGACACAAAGGAACACAAAGCTTGTGCTGCTTTGTGGCCTCTGCGCCTTCGTGCCTTGGTGGTGACTTACGGCGCTGTGGTTATCGCGCGGACTTCGGCTCGGCCAGCAGGTTCTTGAGCGCCCAGAGTTCGCTTTCCCGAAAAGGCCGGCTGGGCCGCTCCCGGCCAGGCGGGCCGGGAGCAGCACCGCCCCGCTCAGGTCATCGCGCGGGAGTCCGCGCAGCCGGCGGCAGGAAGTTCTCCATCACCCACAGCTCGCTCTTGTTGGACTCCTCCAGGACGCTGAACGCAAAGCGGCGGTTGTCCGGGTGAACCGCGAAGGACCTGATTTTGGCAACGGAGAGGTCCAGCTTCAGCGGCGTCCCGCCCTGCGCCGGAAGCCGCCAGATTTCACTGCTCGCGACGGGGGGGTATGCCAGGGCGATGATGTAACGGCCGTCCATCGTCCACTTCAGCCCGTAAAACCGGTTAGGGGGCGCCAACAAATCGCGAAATAGCTCCCGCGGCTCCCCTCCGTTGAGGGACACGGCCTTTACAGCGCCTTTCACCTGGAACACCACTTCCCGGCCGTCCGGCGAGAGGTCGTACCGCCCTTCTGATTTGACAACTTCCGACTCCTCACCGGTGTCGAGGTTCCGTTTCTTGATTATTCCACCCTTCGCGAACACCAGGGTCTTCCCATCCGGGCAGAGATGGGGGAAGAAGGCTTGATTTCTCAACTTAGTGATCCCGCTTGTTTCAGTGTCAATTCGGAAGGCTCCAGTGTTCTTCTCCGTCATCCCGGACGCGATGACGGAACGGCCGTCCGGCGCCCAGGAGATGGCCGTGACGGAATGAACACGCGGCGACAGAAAGCGCTCTTCCCCGGTGGCGGCGGACCGGATCGCCAGGATGCTGTTTCCGGGAGCGGTGGGAGCCCCATATATAATGTACGCCAGCTTCCTGCCGTCGGGTGACCATGTCAGCCCGTACGGTAGGCCGGTATAGCGCGTCGTGACCGGCGCGGGTGGCACGAGTACCTTACCGGTCTCAAGATCTACCTCACAGTAGTAGAGGCGGCCGAAAGCGGTGCCAGTCTTGTAATAGAAGGAGCCGTCGGGTGCAAAGCCAAGAACCCCTGAATAATAACCGAAGTCCTTTTTCAGCAGTTCTGGTTCTCCTTGCTGCTTCCCCCCGGCGATGTGGACGGCCCAGATGTCCCACGTCCCCGAGCGGTCGCTGAGGAAGACAAGGCTTGTCCCGTCCGGTGTCCATCCAAGCAGGTGATCCTCCGCGGGATGCCCGGCAACAACCACCTCATTCCGGCCATCGGCGGTCATCAGGAAGACCTCTCCATGGGGTGGGCTGCCCTCACGCTCAACACTGTACGCGACAAATCGCCCATCGGGCGAGAATCTGGCCATTTTCAACATGCGCCAGGCCCAAGGAATATCACTATTCAGGACGCGCAGCGAGCCGTCCGCTGTCGAGATCAGCGTCAGTTCATCCCTCCAGTCGTTTTTTTCACGCTCGAGAATTGCGAGGATGGACCCTCCGTCAGGCGACCAGTCCAAGGGTCGGACCTCACAGTTTTTCTCACTGTAAAGTGTGCGAAGGCCCGAACCATCCAGGTTTCTAATCCACAGTGGATTGACATAGTCGTTCTCCTTCGGCCACGAGTCGTATGCGATTTGTTTTCCGTCGCGTGAGAACAGTTGGTGACCAAGGGAGTGCTCAGTCTCGCTCCAGGGCCCCCTATTTGTGATTCGCCTCGTCTGTCCGCTGGCAACTTCGAACTGGACCACGTCACCCGTGCCCCCGTCTATATGGCTGATGTACTTGCCATCCGGGGTCAAGACCCCATAGACGCCGGAGGCGTCTGCGAGAACCCGGCGTGTGACGAGTCCCCCGGCGGCACTGGGGCCGCCAAGCGCCGCCAGGCGCACCCGGGCCTGCGCCACAATCTCGGCCTGGTCGGCGAAGTCGCGCACCACGCGCTGGTAGGCCTTGCGCGCTTCCTGCGCCTGGGTATCGCCCAGCTTCTCGTAGCACTGTCCCATGCGCACTAGCGCCTGCGCCGCCACCGCGCGGTTGGCGCTCTGCGCCAGCTTCCTGTACGTCTCGATCGCGCCTTGCAGGTCGCCATCGACCGTTTCCTTGTGCATGCCGGCGCGCAGCATGGCTTCGGGCTGCTGTTGCGGCTGCGCGAGCGCCGCCGCGGCCAGCCACAGCGCGCACAATGCAAAAAATCCGTAAACCACGTTCTTCATCGTTGCCTTCATAGCTCCACCTCCAAGAGGGTCCAAGGTCCAAGGTCCAAGGTCCAAGGTCGAATCAGTTGGGCGACCTTGGCCTTAGTCTTGGCTTTAGACCGTGGAGTAAAGCTAACGCGCTTCGGTCGGAGCATCACCACGGGTCCATCACATTTCCATCATAAAAACAGACCTGGGACCTGAGACTTGAGACCTTGGACCTTGGACCGAACAGACCTGAGACCGGGGACCTGCGACCTGGGACCTGGGACCTGAAATCGGACGCAGATGAACGCAGATCAAGGGTGCCGCTTTAGTCTCAGGTCCCAGGTCTCCGGTCTCAGGTCTGACTTCATCCGTCAAAGCGGTAGCCGAGCCCGCGCACGCTGGCGAAAAAGCGCGGATGCATCGGATCGTCTTCGAGCTTGCGCCGTAAATTCATCACCTGGTTATCGACGGCGCGCTCGGTAATGTAAACGTCCTTGCCCCAGGCCTGGTCGAGAAGCTGCTGGCGCGTGAGCAGGCGGCCGCGCGCGTGAACAAACGCGGCCAGCAGCTTGAATTCCAGCGGCGTCATCTCGACGGGACGGCCGTCGCGCCGCACCTCGGCGCGTGTGAAATCCACCTCGACCTCGCCGAAGCGGTATTGCTCAGGCGCCGGGCCGGAGGCGCGGCGCAGCAGCGCGCGAATGCGGGCGCGCAGCTCGTGATGGCTGTAGGGCTTGGTCATGTAATCGTCAGCGCCCAGGTCCAGCCCCAGTACCTTCTCGGCCTCCTGCACCCGCGCCGTCAGCATCAGGATCGGCGTGGTGCTGCCGCCGCGGCGGAGCTCGCGGCACACGTCGAAGCCGTCTTTGCCGGGCAGCATGATGTCGAGCAGCACCAGGTCGAAGCGCTCCTCGCGCGCCAGGCGCAGGGCTTCGTTGCCGTCGGCGGCCAGCTTCACCTCGTGGTTCTCCAGCTTCAGGTCATCTTCCAGCGCCATGGCGATGCCCGGCTCATCTTCGACGATCAAGATTCGCGCCATATAAGTGAATTTCGGATTGCGGATTTCGGATTGCGGATTTCAGACCGCAGCGGTACGCAATCGTCAATAGGCAATCTGTTCCTATCCGTGTTCATCCGTGTTCATCCGTGGTGAATTTCCCTTGGCAGCAGGATAGCGAAGCGGCTGCCGGCGCCCGGCTCGCTGGTCAGCGCGATTCGCCCGCCGTGCGCCCCCACGATCTGCTGCGCCATGGCCAGGCCGATTCCGGTGCCCTTCACGCCGGACGCTCTCGTTGCCGAGCCGCGATAGAAGGCCTTGAAAATGTCCTTCTGCTCGCTTGCGGGAATGCCCGGGCCGCTGTCGGCGACCACGATACTGGCCTGGCCGCCCTCAGCCGACACCCCGACCCGGATCGGGGAACCGGGTGGCGAATAGCTGGCGGCGTTGGCGAGCAGGTTGTGGAGGGCGCGGGCGAGCGCTTCGCGGTCGGCATGAACGAACAAGCCTGGTTCGCCGGCCTCGACCGAAAGGCGGCCGGGATCGGCCAGCTCACTTCGGAACTCGGCCGCCACCGCCTGGGTGAACGCGCCCAGCTCGAGTTCGGCGAAGTTGTACTGCGCCTTGCCCGCCTCCATCTTTCGAAAATCGAGCAGGCTTTCGACCAGGCGATGCAGACGCTCGGTCTCCCGGGCCAGCACCGCGTAGTATTGGTTGCGGCGCGCTTCCCCCGGTACTGCGCCTTCCTGCAACAGCGCGGTGAGGTGGCGCATGGAGGCCAGCGGGCTGCGAAACTCGTGCGAGACGGCGGAAACAAAATCGGATTGCAGCCGCGCGACCGCCAGCTCGCGCGCCAGCGCGCGGGCCACCAGGCAGCCGCCGGCTACCAGCAAGACTCCCGCGAGGCCGAAAGCCGCCAGCAGCAGCCGCCGGCGGAAGGCGAACAAGCCGGCATCCGCGACCGGGTCGCTGCTGCTGACGTGCAGCGTCCAGGGAAGACCGCTATCGGAAGCGGCGTGCGCGGCATACGGCTCGTTCGGCGCGGTTGGTCGGCCCAGCACCAGGCGGCCGGCGACGTCGTACAACTCTACGTTCAGCCCGAGGTTCCCGCCCAGCTTCAACCAACCCGAGAGCCACAGCGGGCCGGCGATCAGCCCGGCCGCGCGGCCGCGGTCGCCGTTCCAGGCGAGCAGCAGCGGGCGATCGCGCAAGCTGACGGCCCGGAAACCGCGGCTCGCTTCACCACCACCGGCGATTCGGGCAATTTCACTTGCGGCGTCCGACAGCGCCAGCCGCTCGGCCGGCGGTTCCGCGACGGCGGATGCAAGCCAGCGCCGCGCCTCCGCGCTATAGAACTCCCAGAGGCCGCGATCGAGCGGCCATCGGGCGCTTTCGAGATCGGCGTAGAAAGAAGCAGCCTCCTGCGCTAGAGTCATCTGTTGTTGCCGCGGAGGCGCAGACAGCACGGACAAAGTTTTCGTATTCTCTCTGTGTTCTCTGCGGCTCTGTGGTGAGTGTTTCTCCCCCGCGGCGCGCGCGGCCAGCAAGCTGCAGCGCTCATGGCGGGCGACGACCGCGGCCGGCACGCCATCCACAATGACGCCGTCGAGCTGGGCAAGCTGCCCGTAGGCCGCCAACGCCGCATCGCCCTGCCCGCTCTTGCGCAGGTTGCGCGCCAGACCGACCAGCGCCGCCGCGCGCACCTCCGCATCGCGCGCACCCGCCCTTTCGCGGTAGACGCGCGCGGCAGCGGCGTAATCCTGCTTCTGAAATTCGAGTTTCTCGGCTTCGCTGAAAATGCCCGAAGGCAGGCGCGGAGCGGGAGGGGCGGCCGGCAGATAGAGCAGGCGGCGGGGCGGGAGCGTTTCTATGGCGCCGCCGCGGAAGAAGATCAGCAGGCTGTCAGCGGGCACTGCCTGGGCCGATGCAAACAGGCCGGGCAGTTGCTCGGGCAGAGCGCGCAGGCGCTCCTGCAGCGTGGCGGCCAGCAGGTCGGCGGAGCGCTGCAGCCGCTCCTGCGCCCGGTGGTGTTCCAGGATGCGGTCCTGCTCCAGCGTGCGCCAGGCCAGCCAGGCCAGCGCGATTGCCGGCACCACGATCACGCCGGCGAACATCACCAGCAGACGGTGCGAAGGCGCGAACCATTCACGGAGCCGCATCGGAATCCCAGGCTGAGAATGGCCGCCATTATAGCCTGCTCGCTTCGCCTCGGCGTCATGGTTCTGTCACGAACCGGTCATGACCTACTCGTAAACATCATGCGTCCCGATGTCCAGGAAGAGGGCGTTTCCACGTTCCAGAAAGAGGAACTTGATCCGGTGCGAGCGAGTAATCGAAAACGCCCAGGCCTCTTTCTCCACGCCGTGCAGTTTATGAGTCTTCAACCGCGGATCGAAAGGGTTACGCCGGAAAATGATCTCCTTTCGCTTCGCTTCGGTTTGGATTCTCTCCGGGAGCTTGCGGTAGCTCTTCTCAAATCGGCTCGTGGTGTGGATCGTAACGCCCATGTGGCGGAATGAGCTGGTCATTCGTCGAGATCTGCCAGCGAATCGATCTTTCTGGTTCTCCCGTGCATGTGGTCCTCCAGTCCTTGGGTCACCAACCGGTCGAGCGCCCTGGCCCTTCTGCCCTTGAGATAAACGGCGGGAACCGTATTCTCAAGAAGATGCCTGTACTCCTTGAGCGAAAGAACGACTACGCCGCCCTCAACCTCTACCAGGCCTCTTGGGATTGACATCACCTTCTTTGAACTGTTGACCCGCATGGCAAAAGTGTAACACGAGCCGCGAGACGTTGCGTTGTGTGCCCGGCCTGCAAGATCTTCGGTGGGCACAAGCGTGTCCAAAACGCAGAGACGCGCGAAGGCTTTTCCTCCGCGTCTTCTCTGCGTGCTCCGCCTCTCGGCGTTGACCCCCGGCTGAAACAGGATGCGCAGTGCGGCGCGGCTACTTGGACGTTCTCAGCCCCGGAAAGAAAGTTTTCCAGGGCTCAATCCGTGCAAGGACCGGGGCAGAGCGCGTCCAACCACAAGGGCGCAAAGCGGCTATCGCCGCGACCGAACTTCAACGCAGAGGCGCGGAGGCCGCAGAGGAAACGCAGAGAGTTCCTCTGCGCGTCTCGGCGTCCTCCCCGGCACGCCGGGGCAGGCTTGCGTCTCTGCGTTGAGAAAATGTGGTGAGCCGTTACCGCGCGGCCTTGGGCTCGGCCAGCAGGTTCCTGAGCACCCAGAGTTCGCTCGAAAAGGCCGACTGGGCTGCTCCCGGCCAGGCGGGCCGGGAGCAGCACCCCTTCGCTCGGGTCATCGCGCGGGAGTCCGCGCAACCGGCAGGAAGTTCTCCAGCACCCACAGCTCGCTCTTGGTCCCCTCATTGACGCTGAACGCAAAGCGGCGGTTGTCCGGGTGAAGCGTGAAAAAGTCCAGCTTTGGAACGGAGAGGTCCAGCTTCAGCGGCGTCCCGCCCTGCGCCGGAACCCGCCAGATTTTACTGCTCGCGGTACGGTCATCGAGTGCCCGGGCGATGATGTAACGACCGTCCCTCGTCCACCTCAGCCAGTACCGCTTCGCCAAACCGCGAAATAGCTCCCGCGGCTCCCCTCCGTTGAGGGACACGGTCTTTACAGCACCGTCCAGTTGGAACACCACTTCCCGGCCGTCCGGCGAGAGGTCGTAATAGTCGCACCATCTTGTCCCTGTTTTGACAACTTCCGACTCCTCACCGGTGTCGAGGTTGCGTTTCGTGATGGTTCCCCCCCCCGTCTCCGTCTCCACCTTCACGAACACCAGGGTCTTCCCATCCGGGCAGAGCTGGGGGACCCAGCGGAGATCTGCATCTGCCAACTTAGTGATCCCGCTTGTTTCAGTGTCAATTCGGAAGATTCCAGTTTCCGTGCCCGTAGTCCCGCCCGCGATGACGGAACGGCCGTCCGGCGCCCAGGAGATCTCGTCAACGCCACGAAGACGCGGCGACAGAAAGCGCTCTTTCCCGGTGGCGGCGGACCGGATCATGAGGATGTTGTTTCTGGGACCCATGTCATCCCGGCGTGAAATGTAGGCCAGGTTCCTGCCGTCGGGTGACCATTCTGTCCATGAATGTCGGCCGGTATACCGCGTCGTGACCGGCGCGGGTCGCACGACTACCTTACCGGTTTCAAGGTCGACCTCACCGCTGTAGAGGCCACCTACCAAAGAGGTGGGAGTCTTGTAATAAAGGGAGCCGTCGGGTGCAAAGCCAAGAACCCCTGCACCGTAGCCGAAGTCCTTTTTCAGCAGTTCTGGTTCTCCTTGCTGCTTCCCCCCGGTGATGTGGACGGTCCAGATGTCCCACGTCCCCGAGCGGTCGCTGAGGAAGACAAGGCTTCTCCCGTCCGATGTCCATCCAAGCAGTTTATCCTCCGCGGGATGCCCGGCAACAGCGACCTCATTCCGGCCATCGGCGGTCATCAGGAAGACGTCGATATTCCGTGGGCTGCCCTCACCCACGGAACTGAACGCAACAAATCGCCCATCGGGGGAGAATCTGGCCATTTTCAACGTGCGCCAGGCCCAAGGAATATCACTATTCAGGACGCGCACCGAGCCGTCCGCTGTCGAGATCAGCGTCAGTTCACCCTTCCAGTTGTTTGGTTTACGCTCGCGAACTGCGAGGATGGACCCTCCGTCAGGCGACCAGTCCAAGGGTCGGACGTAACAGTCTTTCTCACTGTAAAGTGTGCGAAGGCCCGAACCATCCAGGTTTCTAATCCGCAGTTCAAAGCCCCAGGCATTCTCCCGCCAGTTCTTGTACGAGGCGTACGCGATTTGTTTTCCGTCGCGTGAGTACATTGGGTCCTTGTAGATATAGGTATCCCCAGTCTCGTGAGCGGGCTCCCTATTTATGATTCGGCTCCTCTGTCCGCTGGCAACGTCGAACTGGACCAAGTCACCCGTGCCCTTGTCCATGCTGCTGATGTACTTGCCATCCGGGGTCAAGGCCCCACCGACGCCGGAGGCGTCTGCGAGAACCCGGCGTGCGACGAGTCCCCCGGCGGCGCCGGGACCGCCAAGTGCCGCCAGCCGCACCCGCGCCTGTGCCACAATCTCGGCCTGGTCGGCGAAGTCGCGCACCACGCGCTGGTAGGCTGTGCGGGCCTCTGCATTGCCCAACTTTTCGTGGCACTGGCCCATGCGCAGCAGCGCCTTCGCCGCGACGGCGCGGTTGGCGCTCTGCGCCAGCTTCCTGTACATCTCGATCGCTTCTTTTAGCTTGCCCTCGACTGTTTCTTTGCGGATTGCGGCCTGCAACTCGACTTCGACCCGATCCTTCTGTTGCGTCATGGCGCTGCCCGCCAGCAGCAGCGCGCTCATAGCGACTACAATCAACATTCTTCGCATGGCCATCACCTCCACCGTCAAGCTACAAGGCAACGGTGAAGCGGTTACGACGCTTGTGTGTCGATTCAGCGCCGTCTAAGCGTCAAAACGGTATCCCAGCGCCCGCACGCTGATAATGTGGCGCGGTGCGGCCGGGTCAATCTCAATTTTCCGGCGGAGCTTAACGACGTGCGTGTCCACCACCCGGTCGGTGACGAACACTTCGCTGCCCCACACTTCATCGATCATGCGCTCCCGGGTAAGCAAGCGCCCGCGGTTCCTCAAGAAAAGCTGGAGCATTTTCAGCTCGATGGCGGTCAGCGGCGTCCCCCGGCCGGCGCGCCGCACTTCAGCCCTATCGAAATCCACTTCGCACTCCCCGAAGGGCTGGACGCTCGGCTCCTCGGGCGCCGCCCGCCGCAACAGGGCGCGAATGCGCGCGCGCAGTTCCCGGGGACCAAACGGCTTGGTAATGTAATCGTCGGCGCCCAGGTCCAGGCCCATTACCTTCTCCGCCTCCTGCGCCTTGGCGGTAAGCATCAGGATGGGGGTGCGCACCCGGGCGCGCCTCAGCTCGCGGCAGACCTCGAAGCCGTCCTTGCGCGGCAGCATCACGTCGAGCAGGATCAGGTCCCACCCCGGCTCCCGGCCGCGCCGGCTCGCTTCCTCGCCGTCGCCGGCCACCTCCACCTCGTAGCCTTCTTCGCTCAGGTCCAGTTGCAGACCCAAGGCAATATCCGGCTCATCTTCGACAATGAGAATTCGCGCCATTGCTGCTCCAACCCCGGGGGAATTCACCACGGATGAACACTGATGAACACGGATAAGACGGATACCGCATCCGTGTTCATGCGTGTAACAGTGCTTCAGATTCTTGTTTCTTGAGCACGAATTTTATCCGTGTTCATCCGTGTTCATCCGTGGCGCATTTTCCTGGTTCCGTCCCGCCCTGCGGGATGGTCCGTGGTTAATTTTCCTGGTGGGCAGCACCAGAGTGAAGGTGCTGCCGCGGCCCGGCTCGCTGCGCAGTTCGACGCGGCCGCGATGCGCCGCCATAATATGGTCCACCATGGCAAGGCCGATGCCCGTGCCCTGGATTCCTCGTTTCCGGGCCTCCTCGCCGCGCTGGAACTTGCGAAAGATCGCCGCCTGCTCATGGGCGGGAATTCCCAGGCCGTGGTCGCATGCCGAGATGGCCACTTCCGAGTCGCGCCGTTCGATAGCCACCTCGATGGCGCGGTTTTCCCCGGAGTACTTGACGGCGTTGTCCAACAGGTTCCAGAGGGCGCGTCCCAGCGCTTCGGCATCGGTCTCAATGTCCGCGGACCCGTTCCCGGTCACGCGGATGTCGAATGAAGCGGCCTGCGGCTCGCGGCGGAATTCCTCGACCACGTCCCGCACCAATTGCGCGCAATCGTGCCGCTGGAAATGGTAAAGCCGGGCGCCGCCTTCCATCCGGCCGAAGTCGAGCAGCGACTCGACCAGGCGGGTGAGCCGGCCGGTGGCGCGTGCCTGCGCCTCATAGCAGAGGTCGCGGCGCTCCTCGCTCAGGCCGCAGTGCTCGCGCAGCATATCGGTGAACTGGCGAAGCGAAGTCAGCGGGGTGCGAAACTCGTGTGAAACCGCGGCCACGAAATCCGATTGCAGCCGCGCCACCGCCAGCTCCCGGCTGATGGCCCGGAAAATCACATAACCGGCCAACAGGGAAAGCAGCACCAGGATGCCGAAACCGGCCATCAGCAGGCGGCGGCGCATCAGGAACGGGGCTCGTTCGGCGGCCGGATCCTCGCTGGCCACGGCCACATTCCAGGGCAGCCCGGTGTCGGCGGCGCGGCGGATGGCGCCGGCGGGCAGGCCTCCGGACCCTTCCTGGATTGCCAGTTTCACCCGCTCCTGTTGCAGCACGCCGCCGACAGCGTTCAACCACTGCGCGGCCACGAACTGGCGGCTCGCCACCAGCGCCAGAACCCCGCCTCCGGAGCGCCGCCATAAAACGGCAACATTCTCTTCGCCGATGTTTTTCCACTCGCGGCCTGAAGCGTCTGGTCCGCTGGCCGGCAGCCCCTGCCAGAGCGCGGTGACGGCCTCCGCCAGAAGCTCACGCTCGGCATGTTTGGGGGAGGGAGCGGCTCCCCAGCGGGCGGCGTCGGCGGCGTACAGTTCGCTGACGGCGCGGGTGAGCGCCCAGCGGCTTCGCTCGAAGTCCGCGGCCAGCACCCGCGCCTCCTCGCGCAGCGCGGAGGTCCGGTTTAGCGCCTCCATTACGGCGCAGCGGGCATGACGGGCCACCAGGCTGACCGGAACGCCTTCGAAAGCAAGGCCGTCAACGGAAAGCAGCGGCGCGTAAGCGGGCAAGGCTTCGGCCAGGCGGCCGGCCGAGCGCAGGCTGCGCGCCAACCGCAACAGTGCGCCCGCGCGCACGGCTGGGTCGCGGGAATGCGCCAACTCGCTGTAGCGGGCGGCCGCGCCGGTAAAATCGCTCTTACGGAACTCCAGGGATTCGGCGGCGGCGAAGGGCGCGTCGGGCAACCGCGGCAGGCTGGGCGAGACGGGGAGATAGGCCACCCGCTCCGCCGGCCGCACCCGCACGGCCTGCGCGTGCCAACTGACCACCACCGCGCCTTGGGGCCAATCCTCGATGCCCGCCGCCAGACGTTTTTCGGAGGCGGCCACAGCGCGTTCCAGCGCCGCCACGGCGATGTCCGCGGCCCGTTCCACGCGCTGCCGGATCTGCTGATCTTCAAGGGCCCGGTCCTGTTCCCAAACCCGCCACCCCAGCCAGAAAAGCGTAGCCAGCGGAACACCGGTAGCCAGCACGAACAGTGCGGCTATGCTCCGTGCCGATGACCAACGCTTCCCCGGAAACATGTCGAGGCCTCCGGTATTACTCTGCCTTGGGAACGTGACGTTGCCGTGGCGCAATGGTGTTGTTTCGGTGAAAGACGCCCAGGCGCACAGCATACATCGCCGGGATGCCGATCCGAACGGCGATCTAAGCGAATTCAGGCAGGATCAATCGGCGGGCAACTGCCGCACTGGAAGCCCGTAAGCCCGTGCGGCTGTACACTGCCTTTCGTCCGCGGAAATGAACAACTCCGCGGCCCACGCGGCAGCGGAGGCGATGTGGAGCGAATCCGGTGACCGGAGTGGCCACCTCTCGAGAATACGGGCGGCGCGCGCGATCACTTCGTCGGTGACGTCGACAACGCTGGCGTCTTCAATGTCCCTGAACAGCGCCTGTTTGGCCTTCTCAACATCGCCGAGGCCGTTCGGACGGCCGACCTGGTGATCGGCGGCGTGCTGATCGCCGGCGCCGCGGCCCCCAGGTTGCTTACCCGGAAGATGGTCAGCACCATGAAGAAGGGCTCCGTCTTCGTCGATGTCTCCATCGACCAGGGCGGGTGCGCGGAAACCGTGCATGCCACCACGCACACCGACCCCGTCTTCGAGGTGGACGGCGTGATCCACTACTGTGTCACCAACATGCCGGCGGCCGTGCCGCGCACCTCCACCTTTGCCCTCACCAACGCCACATTCCCGTACGTGTTCAAGCTGGCCGGCGACCGGCTGGAACGCGCCCTCGAGAATTCACCGC
>Ga0315282_10010766_pt1 | contig 14285 bp, 18 predicted proteins | sample YL17G07_20_MG_FD_203693 | JGI IMG/M metagenome (GOLD analysis project Ga0315282, IMG submission 203693) | Sediment microbial communities from Yellowstone Lake, YNP, Wyoming, USA - YL17G07_20 | ecosystem: Environmental > Aquatic > Freshwater > Lake > Sediment | place: USA: Wyoming | collected...
TCACATCTGTAGTCCTGAAGTAGAACTGGGGACGATAGCCGTTAAAGAACGGGGTGTGACGACCTCCCTCTTCCTTGGAGAGCACATATACCTGGGCGCTGAAGTTGGTGTGCGGGGTTATTGAGCCTGGGGCTGCGAGCACCTGGCCACGCTCCACCTCGATCCTGTTTATGCCCCTGAGCAGGCATCCTATGTTATCGCCTGCCTGGGCGAAGTCAAGCAGCTTTCTAAACATCTCAACGCCGGTCACAACGGTCTTCTTTATCTCAGGGCTCATGCCCACTATCTCCACGTTATCTCCCACCTTGACCTTGCCTCTCTCCACCCTGCCGGTCACAACCGTTCCTCTACCGGTGATGGTGAAGACGTCCTCAATTGACATTAAGAAAGGCTTATCAACATCTCTTGCCGGGGTTGGGATGTAGGAGTCAACGGCATCCATGAGCTCCATTATCTTTGAGCACCACTGGCACTCAGCCTTACCGCATCCGCACTCAAGTGCCTTAAGAGCGCTGCCCACAATTATGGGTATCTTATCGCCGGGGAACTCATAGCTTGTCAGGAGTTCTCTTACCTCTTCCTCCACTATCTCAATTAAGTCCGGGTCATCTACCATGTCTGACTTGTTTAAGAAGACCACGATGTATGGGACTCCAACCTGACGGGCTAAGAGAATGTGTTCCCTTGTCTGCGGCATTGGGCCATCAGCAGCGGATACCACAAGTATGGCTCCATCCATCTGGGCAGCTCCTGTTATCATGTTCTTTATGTAGTCGGCATGACCCGGGCAGTCCACGTGTGCGTAGTGGCGGTTTTTGGTCTGGTACTCAACATGTGCTATGGCTATAGTTATGCCCCGCTCTTTTTCCTCAGGTGCGTTATCTATAGAGTCAAAGCTCCTGAACTCTACATTCTGGCCTGTGTTCTTAAGACACAGCGTGATGGCTGCTGTGAGCGTGGTCTTGCCGTGGTCAACATGACCTATTGTACCTATGTTCATATGCGGTTTGGTGCGCTCAAACTTTTGTTTGGCCATTTCTTTATTCCTCCTAAGAATAATATTGGTAGCGGTGACTGGATTCGAACCAGTGACGCCGCGGGTATGAGCCGCGTGCTCTTCCTCTGAGCTACACCGCCGTTTTCATATACTGGAGCCCGCGATCCGACTTGAACGGACGACCTGCTCCTTACCATGGAGCTGCTCTACCGACTGAGCTACACGGGCTGGTGGAGGGGAGAGGATTTGAACCTCTGAAGGCTGCGCCAACGGATTTACAGTCCGCTCCCTTTAACCACTCGGGAACCCCTCCAGCAAAAATAATTATACAACAAAAAACAAGTGGAGCCGGCGACAGGACTTGAACCTGCGACCTGCTGATTACAAATCAGCTGCTCTACCACTGAGCTACACCGGCAGGCAAAACACCTATTGGAATGGTTATTTTATCAAAAAAGCCTGGGAAATGAAAATCTGATGACTACCTGATTCGGCAAAATGAAATTAAGAATTTACAGTGAAGAGCGTAACAAATTAAAACACCTGTTGCAGACCCTCATCTTTAACTGCGAGGCAAAAAACCTATCTTCGAAAACCATATCCTGGTATGAAGGACTCTTAAATCAATTTTTGACATTTTTGTCAAATAAATTTGATGTTGAAGAAGTCAATAAAGTGAAAACCGAGCAAATAAGGGAATACATTACTTACCTTAAACAGAAGCCGATAATAAGTAACTTAACTGGCAGGGTAAATAAAGTCGGACTATCAAGCCATTCAATTAAAGATAACTTTGCTGCAGTAAGGGTCTTTTTTAACTTTCTTGAAAGTGAAGGATACATCCAAAATAACCCAGTTAAACCACTTAAGGCACCTAGACAAGAGCAAAAGATAATCAATAATGACCCCCCCCATTGAACAAATAAATAGACTCCTAAATGCCACAGATAAAAAATATACTTTGGTTTTAGAAAGTACGTAATGTTGTGCACTTTTGGGACACCCCCCATCCCATCCCTTTATTTGGATTAGTTAAATCCCGCTTTATGCATTCTTAGATTCTTCACAATTTTTGATAAGAAGTTAAAAATTATGAAAATCCCTCTTGACTTTCTGACTCCTTGGGTAATTATTAAGTTCTATTCAAAAAACAGGCTCTGTAATCAATTAAGAGCCGAGACAAAAAGGAGATTGAAAGGGATTAAAAAAAGGATTAGGAAAAAATACAAACAAATGTTTGAATTGCCTAAAAATTTAAAAGAGGGGATGAACTTAATGTTACCAGAATATTCAATGAAACCGTTTGGTGAAGCATTAGCATATGTACTAAACGAAAAAGGAATGGCGTGAAGCGAGGAGGCAAAAAAGGGAAAGGGGGGAAAGAAAAAAAGAAGGAAAAGCAGAAAAAAGAAAAAGAAGGAATGAGAGAAGTTGAATTAAAAGCAGGAATAGCAAAAATTGCAGGATTGAGCGAAGCTGAAAAAAAGCAAAAAAAGAAGCAAGGAGCATAGAAGAAGACAGCGCCCTTGTGCCCAATCTACCCTCAGGGGTTAATTAAACACAAGGTCTAAGTTTTATTAGAGCACGGAAATTGCGCTTGACCCCAGGAGAAGCCAAAATCTCTTGGGATTATTTTTGTTTCTTAAATATGCCCCTTAACTTGAGGTTAATTTTTTATCCTTTGCCACTACAGAGCCCTATAGAAGCATTTTAATATTGTTTTTTAACCGCAAGTGCCTCTATTTCGTGCCACTTAACTCTTGTTACTTTAGGAGCAAACTTGTAGAGTTTTATCCTGCCAGCTTTTGCCCACTTATAGATTGTGGCTCTTTCTACCTGAAGTCTTTCTGCTACCTGTTATATCTAAAGCTACTGTTATAGCTGAATGTCTTATCCTGTGTGGTGATTTGTTAAAGACTCGATTGACAATACTTGGCTTAATAAGGAGATAGAAAGAATACATTCATACCAGCCTCCATAAAAGTTGAGAAAATTGAACTATCTTGATAGAAAAAATGGCCAATTTCTGTTGACAGGCTCAGCAAATATTATGACTTTAAAGACCGTAAGTGAAAGTCTAGCAGGAAGAATCGGGTTGTACCAATTAAATCCATTTTCATGGGCAGAATTAGAAAAAAAGCCAGCTACCAATATTATTGACAGATTGTTCACAGAGGAAGACCCCAAAAAAGTATTGAACCAATTATTCAATAGATCTTCAACAGATTATATCGAGAGGCTAATGGAGAGAGTGCTAATTGGAGGTTATCCTGAACCGTGTTTGAACATCCCCAAAGATAATTTATCTCTATGGTTTGAGACATTTCCAGGGATCTCGAGCTTCCCCTCTCTACATTAAGGCGTTATACGACAATGCTTGAGCAAACTTATCAGATTCAAATACTATACCCATACTATATAAATATTGGCAAAAGGTTAGTGAAAACCCCAAAAATTTACATTACCGATACTGGAATGCTTAATCATCTAAACAACTTCTCGACATGGGATGATATTGAACGCTCAGGGAAATTAGGGTCAGTTGTTGAAACCTGGGCTGCAAATGAAATTACAAAGTTAATATCAGTTTCACACAGAAAAGCTCATATATACTTTATCAGACTATATACCGGTCAGGAGATAGATAAGATGAGGAACCTGGTCAATTTTTTAGATGATAGATTAAAGGTCGCGATAATACTTTATCCTGGCTTAGATTACATAGATCTTGGCTCGAAATTGTGTCTAATCCCTTTTAGCTTCTTTTTTGGAATAGACTTCACAGTAGGAGAAAAGCATTAAAGTGAGCCATAAATTATTTTACTGGATTTTAAACCGTAATTTACAGCAAGTAAATCCTCATGCATGGGCTTCTGGAGAGTTGCTCATAAATAGTGCATGAGGTTTTGTTTTTTATGGGAAAAGAGAATGTTCCTCTACTATTTTATCTTTGATTATATTGTAATAAGCAGGATCCCCATATTCACATTTCCTAAAAATGGCCCAGCTTGCAAAATCAACCGCCTGTAAAGCTTTTTCTTCAGAGGGAGTCTTAATAAGAAACTTAAAACTATTTAAATTCGAGATCGAAGTTCAGGTATCCCTTATAATCCATGCTTATGAGTTTATCGTAGCGAATTGTGACCAGATGTTTTGCCAATTCAGGTGAACCGTGAATAGCAACTACATCAGCAATATATAGAATATGATCACCGGTTTTTACCTCACTAACTACCTGGCACTCATAGGCAAGCGTTGAATTCGCTATGATCGGCGGCCTAACAACTTTCGATGGAACTGCCTTAAAACCAGTCTCCTTGAATTTATCGTACTTCTTTCCGCTGACAGTTCCGCAAAACCAGGCTCCTTTTACCTGTTCCTCAGATGGAAAACAGACTACAAATTCTTTATTATGTTCCAGGTTGCGCGAGGTTTGCTTATTTAGCCCAACAACAATAGCCATCATCCGTGGATTCCAGGAAACTATCGTCCACCACGAAATCCCGATTATATTTGGCCTACCTTTATCGCTGATCGTGGTGACCAGGACATACGGATAAGGTGATCCAAGCTCGATTGCTTTATTCCAGGATATCTCTTTCACTGTTATACTCCTTGCCTCGATTATTTACTAAAATACTATTTAGAATACCATTTTGTTTCAATTAAAAGTTTGGAGAGTACATGGAAAAGCAAAAACTCCCGCCAAACCAGAGGTCGATCAAAGATTTTCCGGTCCTGGACCTCGGGATTTATCCGAAGATAGACATGAAGTCCTGGCGTTTTACGGTTGACGGAGATATTGATAATCCGTTTTCCTTGAGCTGGGATGAGTTCATGGCACTGCCCAAAGTGGAGCTTGTGACCGACTTTCACTGCGTAACCGGATGGAGCAGGTTCGACAATAAATGGGAAGGCGTGCTTTTCAAGACCATCGCGGAGAAAGCGAACCCAAAACCATCAGCACAACACGTATATCTGGAAAGTTTTAGATGGATATTCAACCAACATGCCGCTTGAAGTTGCCATGGACGACGACGTCCTACTGGCATTCAGCTTTGAAGGGAAACCGCTTGAATATGAACACGGCGGACCGCTTCGGCTCATCGTCCCCAAGAAATACGCATATAAGAGCGCGAAGTGGGTCACCGGGGTGACCTTCCTTGCGCAAGAAAAGCTGGGCTACTGGGAGCTCCGCGGTTACTCCAACAGCGCTGACCCCTGGAAAGAAGAGCGCTACTCATAAAATTACCCTGTGCCGACTGATATGCTTCCTCTTTTTTTAAAAAGTGCCCGACTAAATATTGGCGTACAAATATGTACGGTTATAATATTACGGTAATAAGTTTACGTAAAAGGGTGATTTTAATGCCATTAAAAAAACGATTGGAGCTCAGATTAGAGGAAGAGGACTACGAACGACTGAAGGAAATCGCAGATAAGACAAAAAAGCCCATGTCATCTATTGTGAGGAAGGCTGTCTATGACCTGTATAACAAGGTTTCCAGGGAAGAGAAGTTAGAAGCCGTGAGAAGAATTGCCTCGCTTGAAATCGATCTGCCACCCTGGGAAGAACTGAAGAAAGAAATCGAGAAGATGTATGAAGATTGATAGATTTTTTGTAGACACAAATATTCCTATGTTCGCAGGTGGTAAGGAGCATGATTACAAAGAGCTATGCACCACTGTACTCGAAAGCACTGCAAATGGAAAAATATTCGCATTTACTGATGTAGAAGTATTCCAGGAGATACTTTACAGATTCACCTCTCAGCAAAAGCCAAAACTTGGTATTCAAATATTTAATGACTTTTTAAAAATAATGGAAGGAAGAATTTTATCAATAACTCTTAAAGAGATAAAAGAATTACGAAGATTTACCGAGAAATATCCACAGGCAAAATCCCGAGATTTAATGCATTTATCTGTTATGCTCTCAAATGGGATCAGCAAAATAATTACAGCAGATAGGGACTTTGAGAGGTTTGAAGAAGTGGAAACAATTCGCCCAGCAGACCTCTTTTAGAAAATCGTGTCCAGAGCTTATTAGTTGACTCCCATATCTTATCCGCAAAATAATCTCCCAGACGGGCACTTACCAATAACCATGACTCCGTAACTATGGGAACAGTGGTTACAAAAATCTCCTTCCCCGCTACAGAGGAATAATATTTTTGGGCCGAGCTGTCAGATAGTGGATTTTGACAGTTTCCCCTTTCACGGCGACTATCTCTCCTATATTGCGCCCGATATATTTGGCGATCGGAGGACATTTCGCCATCAGCAAGAAATATGTCCTTTCGTTTTGACCAAAGAGGGATTCGTAGTTACCGCCGCCCTTGGCTATTATCAGATCACTTGATTCAAACTCTTTCAAAAACTCCTCAGAACAATCTTCAAGCAGGCATCCAGGGGCATCAGTGCCATTATCAATCATTCTTACAATATCGGTAATCCAGGCGATCCTCGCATCCTCTATCATAGCATCGTTAATCACAGGCGCATACTTAACGACATATGTCACCTTCTCATATGGCATCTGCTCAATGAACAACCTGTCCAAAAATATCTTCATAGAAGCAATTCTAATAGAAAACTGAAGAATTCCAATTAAAAAATGTTATATTCGTGTATAATTCACAAAATTTTTTTAAAGATGAAAAAGAAAACAATTGCAATTCTGTTTACCGGACATCTATTCATAGATCTGTATATAAACATGCTGCCGATGCTTTATCCGTACTTCGAGCAGAAGTTCAACCTTTCTTACAAGCAGATCGGGCTCCTCTCAACCATGCTGCTCTGCGCTTCGGTCATCCAGATAGGTATTGGTTATCTTTCCGACAGGATCAGGACTGAATGGTTGCTTCCATTCGGGATCATCCTGGTGAGCACATCTGTAAGCCTTACAAGCGTATTTCCCACCTACTGTCTGCTATTAGTATCAATGGTGTTCATAGGAATTGGATCAGCGACTTACCATCCGCGCGGATTGATGGCCACCTATCTTGCAAGCTCAGGACGCAAGGGATTCGGAGTTTCCATCTGGGGCCTGGGCGGCAACCTCGGCTACTCCCTCGGCCCTCTGCTAGGAGCGCTCTTGTTAACCACAGTAGGTGCTAACGGTACGCCATATCTGATGATCCCAGTATTTCTAATAGTTGCATTCTTTTTGCTTTTGAGAAGAGAATACTATTATTTACCCAAACCTAAAAAGTCAAGTAGCAGCATGTTATCAAAAGTCAGAGGGGCTCCATGGAATCAGCTTATCAGCATTGGCATTGCAACCGCTACCATGTCGATGGCAATCCATGTCGTCACCTCATTCCTGCCTCTCTACATAGATAAATTGGGTTACCGACCAGGAGTCTCGGGTATCCTGCTTACAGCATATCTTGGACTTGGCTCTTTAGGAGCAATACTGGGAGGGTGGCTATCCGACAGGATCGGAAGAAAGCCCATTATGTTCGTGTGCCTGGCTCTCTACATACCATTGATACTCGGATTCTTATTTCTCCCCGGGATATTAAGCTTTGTCTTATTTGCCATAGCTGGTTTCTTCATATTGGCACCAGTTACATTAGCCCAGGTACTGACACAGGATCTCTCGCCGTCAAACATAGGACTTATGTCCGGCTTCTCGCTTGGAGTCTCATTTGTGATGGGTGGGTTAAGCGGATTTATTTTCGGGGCCATCGCAGATGCATTCAGCTTAAAGGTTTCCTTATCATGGGCCTCACTGCTGGTGATAATATCGATCGCTGCCACCATATTCATAAAGGAAAAAAGAGGTGCGACCATAAGATCAAATTAAGTAGATAAAATACGAAATCAGTTTCTAAAAAGCATTTGACCTTTGGGTTTCAATAGAATTTAATAATAGCACTTGGCAAAAGACAGGAGATATGATTTGGAAACCAACAAGCCACTTACAGGGTTAATAATATCTGATGATGAGAACTTCCTGGCAATATGTCCTGAGCTCTCGCTCTTCGCAAAAGGCGAGAATATGCTGGACGCAAAGGAAAACCTCTACAAGCTGCTATTCGATTACTATTTCTCCCTTTCTTTCAATAAATCGAACTTAAATAATGATATCTATACAAGCTATGATATTTTCCAGAAAAAGGTATTCCCATGGTCAGGACAGAGAAGAGGCATCTTCGGAGGCCTGTTTTCCAGTGGTGATTCAGGCGGTGGACTGATGGGACTGATAAGAAAAAGGGAAGATAAAACGGAGTTCAATTGGGAAGAAGTTATAGATTTCAGGATTTTATAAAGGTACTTAAATACTTGAAATTCAAAGAAATGAGAGGTGGCTTAAGCGGACTTAACAGGTTTTATGTCAAAACTGTGAAATGCCTCAATGACGTGAAAAAAACCGTGCTGATACCCTTAAGTGTAAGAAAAAACGAAGAATTGAACGGCCTGTATTTCAAAGCCCTGATTTCGGCACTGGGGTTAAGCGAAAATGAATTCAATGCTGCACTTGAAAAAAGGTTCACTGTAAAGAACTATCTGTCCAAACTGCGTCAGACGCCCCAATCGGAAATCGACTGCGCTTATTTTGTGAACAAGCTGTCCTAAGAAATCAGGCCTCATCTGCCCTTCGAAGATAGGTATCGAGCTTCCTCTTAACCCTCTGCAGGGCATTATCAATGGATTTAACCTGTCTGTCTATCTTTGCTGCAATATCCTGATAGGTATTACCGTCCATGTAAAGGCCCAATACAGTAGCTTCCAGCTTGCTCAACAGCTCATTGAAGCAGAACTTTATGTCGCCAATCTCCTCATATGTTATCAGCATGTCAACGGGATCGCATACGTAGCTCTCGGGGATTATGTCATCAAGCGATGAGTTACTGTCGTCTTCCTGATCCAGCGACTTGCTCAAGGATATGTACTGGTTTAAGGGCAGATGCTTCTGTCTCGTCGCACCCTTTATTGCGGTAATAATCTGCCTCGTTATGCAGAGCTCGGCAAACGCTTTGAACGAGGTATCCTTGTCCTCCCGAAAATCCTGGATCGCCTTGTAAAGTCCGATCATACCTTCCTGGATCAGGTCTTCTTTATCCGCACCAATGAGAAAATACGACTTCACCTTTAGTTTGACCAGATATTTGTACTTAGCAAGGATGGTTGCCTGAGCCTGCGTGTTACCCATCCCGGACAGCCTGATGAGTTTACCATCATCTAGGGCTTCATAGTGCTCATAAATCGAAGAAACAGAACTAGCACTGGACCTTGCCATCTTAGCCTCCAGCTATATAAAAATATAAGCTGCCCGGTGTGCTAGCTCTTTGTATAGTATGTGTAGAAAAAATTAAACAAAATTATTAAAATTGTCAAGAAAAATCTTTTCCAAATCTTATATCGGCAAAGATATATGAAAATTAAGGCTTTTTAGGGAAGTTAACCCTTACTTCTTCTGATTTTTTCCAGTTTGGCTAAAATGTCTCTTGAAAGCCTCTGTGAAATTGAAAAATCCTTGCCGTTCCGCGAACTATCGAGCACAGAGCTGACTCCGGAGCGCATCGAGTCTATCTCAAGAGAGATCTCCCTGGCGGACTTCCTGTAGACCCCCTTACCGGAGGCGATCTTTTGCTGTGCATAGTCTGAGGTTATTATGAAGAGATTTTTCTTATGCCCGACCTGATATATCATCCGTTCAATGTATTCATCAGCACTTTCGCTTTTGTTCGTGTAAATAACTTCCAGATCCTTATCCGAGCCTTTGCTCTTAACATCATCACCGTGCTTAGCACCATCAAACACCAGTATCAGCCTGGCAGTCTTATAGGACGCAAAGTCCTCCATTAAATGAATAAAAGAGAGCCTCTGATCCTCAAAACTATCTCCTTTTATATGTTCCTTCTTCTTTAAAAAGCTCATCAGGTTATAGCCGTCAACTATGTATATCTGCTTCTCGTCATTCATTTGTCGCCATCCCTTAAATAGAAGATTCGCGAAAGGGATATGCCTGCTGCAACAGAAACGTTCAGTGAATCGACATCGCTCCTACCTTTAATTAAAAACGTTTCATCACAATTATCTAAAATCAGCTTGCCGGGTCCCTTATCCTCTGCTCCAAGCACAACTACAACCGGAAAATTGAATTCTATATCCTCAAATCGCTTGACCGCCCTGACATCTGCGCCGTATATCCAGTATCCCTCTTTTTTTAGAAAATCAATGGTCTGCAAAATATTGACTTCCCGGCAGACCCTTACCCTGGAAACCATGCCGGCGGATGCTTTATAAACCGACGCAGTAACGGGCGCGGCCCTGTGAAGCGAGGTTATCACAGCATCCACATCAAAAAAAGCGGCTGATCTGATTATCGCACCAAGGTTCTGAGGATCGTTAATCCCCGATAAAATCAGGATGACTGACTTTTTAATTACATCTGCCTTTTTTAAATCGCCAACTATTTTTCGGATGTCATGATATCTATATGGCGATATAGCGGCAGCAAATCCCTGATTTGATGCGGGAAACGATGCAAATCTGTCACCGGGAAGGATTTCAACCTCTATGCCGAGGTCATCGGCACTTTTTAAAATAGACTTGCCCCTTCTCTTGTCAAATACTGATCTGCTGATGACGATTTTTTCAACAGGTACGCCAGATTGAATTGCCTCGTAAACGGAGTGAAACCCAAAAATGGTGAATTTGTTTACGAAGTCTCCGTGTTCTTCAGCAACCATCTCGTGCCCGTTGCATTATCCTCAAGCGTAATACCCATCTTCTCAAGCTCGCTCCGAATTCGATCTGAAAGCTGCCAATCCTTACGCTTTCTCGCATCATCCCGCAGGCTGATCAAAAGTTCGAGAAGCAAGTTTGTCAGCTCACTACCCAACTCCCCTCTACTGCCAGGCGCAAGGCCCAGCACTGAACATAATTCCTCTATTGCCATCTGTGCCTTTAATGCAAAGGTTGCCTCATCCACTCCTGGTTTTAGGCTCATGTCATCAAGCACCTTATTTACCTCTTTGACCAGGTTAAATATTATCGCTATCGCGCCAGGGGTGTTGAAATCATCGTCCATCACTTCCATGAAATCTTTTTTTGCCTTATGGAACATCTTCACATCTTCGCAGCTATCAGGTCTCGATGTTGTACCTTTTTTCGCGCTTGAAACATCCTCCAGCCTCAGGTAAAGCTCGTTTATCCGATCAAAAGCACTGCGCGCAGCAACCAGATTTTCTTCTGAAAAAACCAGCATACTGCGATAGTGCGTTTGCAGCATGGATAACCTTACGGTATTGAAATCATATTGCGACATCAGATCCCGGACTGTGACGAAATTGCCCAGTGATTTATGCATCTCCTGCTCGCCTATCTTGAGCATACCACCATGCATCCAGTACCTCACAAAAGGCTCGCCTGTAAGTCCCTCGGACTGCGCGATCTCATTTTCATGATGTGGAAAAATCAGGTCGACTGCTCCGCCGTGGATGTCAAACCCATTTTTCAGGTATTTGAGTGACATGACCGAACATTCAATATGCCAGCCCGGCCTGCCCTGCCCCCATGGACTGTCCCATTTCGGCTCTCCAGATTTCGAAGATTTCCAGAGCACGAAGTCGGCAGGGGTCCTCTTTAAATCATTGACCTCTACCCTGCTCCCGAGCTCGAGTTCCTCAAGCTTCATGCCCGATAGCTTCCCGTAATCGCTGAACCTCGATACTTCAAAATAGACATCTCCATTGATACAGTAAGCCATCCCCTTTTTCATGAGCCCTCTTATGTGTTTGATCATTTCGGGAATATGTTCTGTGGCTTTCGGCTGAATATCAGCCTTCATTACGTTCAAACTCTCAATGTCCCTGTAGTATTCTCGCTCAAACCTCTTCGCAACCTCAGAAGCAGGAACACCGTATTCATTTGATTTCTTTATTATCTTATCCTCAATATCAGTTATGTTTTGAACAAACGTCACATCATATCCACGATACCTGAGATATCTATTTACCATATCAAAAGTAACAAATGTCCTCGCATTTCCAATGTGGATGAAATCGTGCACGGTCGGGCCGCAAACATAGACATATGCTTTCCCCTGTTCCCGCTCTCTGAACTCTTCCTTCTGTTTTGTCAGCGTGTTATAAATCTTCAGCGTCAACTTTCTTCGACCTCGACTTTAACTTCTTTATCTCATCCTCCAGGTAGTCGAGACGCCTGTGATAGCAATTGAACATCTCAAGTACAGGGTCCGGCAGCTTTGCATGGTTTAAATCAACAGAGGGTATCTTCTCGCCCTCCCTGACAACTATCCTACCCGGCACTCCAACTACCGTACAATTTTCCGGAACTGAAGTGATCACGACCGCGCCGGCACCGACCTTCCCGTTGTCTCCTATAGTTATATCGCCGAGTATCTTAGCTCCCGCAGAGATGACAACATTATTACCAATGGTCGGATGCCGCTTGCCCTTCTCCTTGCCGGTACCACCGAGTGTTACTCCCTGATACATCGTAACATCGTCGCCTATAATTGTGGTCTCTCCGATCACCACTCCCATTCCGTGGTCAATGAAGACTCTTCTACCTATCTGGGCACCAGGGTGGATCTCAATACCGGTCATGAACCGCGTAAACTCAGATATCATTCGTGGAAGCAGCACAAGACCTTTCCTGTACAGCCAGTGAGATATCTTATGCAGAATAAGAGCATGAAGGCCAGGGTATGTAAGCAGAATTTCAAGAGTGCTCCTGGCTGCCGGGTCCCTCTCCTTTATGGTCTTTATCATTTCCTTCAATCTTAGGGCCAAATTATCTCCTGAACGCTGGTAATTTTTGCAATAGTTTAGCAGTTCCACAAAAGGAAGTCAGCCTGCAAGATAGCTCACAGCACCAGATAGCCGGGCTACGGTTTCCCTTATACCCAAAATATAAACTATGGAGGCGACCTCAAGGCCGGTGACCTGACCTGTGAGCACAATCCTCAACGGATGATAGATCTCTTTTTTTGAAGATATTTTTGAAGAAAGCTTCGCTACCACATCTGTCAGGGCTTTTCTTACGTTATCTAAACACAACTCCTCTAACTCATTTATCCTGTTTGATGCCTCTTTTAAGACCAAAAGTGTCTTAGCTGAATTGTACTGTGATAAAAGACCGTTAATAATATTCCCATCCGGTCTTTTAGCCACGGATTCAAATATCTTCGCAGCCTCAAGCATGTTTTTCGCCTCATGTGAGATGACTGAATGAAATCTCAACAGGAAATCCTCGTCTGATCTTATGGCAGAAATGCTTTCCAAAGCATCGTTTGAATATTCAGCATAATATGCTCTGAATCTATTCAGGTAGTCCTCTTTCGAGAGCGATTTCATGTGCTGAAAATTCACCCACCGCAGGCGCTCAGCGTTAAACGAGGAAGGACTTCTGGAAATCCTGAAAAAGGAGAAGCTTGAGACCATATCATCCATAGAAAAAATTTCAATTCCCTGCGGGTGCGACCAGGAGAGCAGCGCAAGATAGTTCACAATCGCATCTGGAAGGTAACCCTCCCTGCGCAATTCATCAATCGTAAATGAGCCAATGCGTTTGCTCAATTTTTTGCCGCCCTCATCAATGACCATCGGTAGGTGATAAAAGGACGGGTATTCCCATCCAAACGCATCATAGATTGATAACTGTAGAGCCGTATTTGATAGATGGTCCTCACCCCTTATTATGTGGCTTATGCGCATTAAATGGTCATCGATCACAGAGGCGAAATTGTAGGTGGGCGTCCCATCGCTTTTGATTATTATAAAATCGCCATAGGCAGAAAGGTCAATGCTGACCTCGTCTTTAATCCCATCACAAAAAACCGCCCTCCCCACTGGAAGCCTGAACCTCACAGCATAACTGTGTCCTTCTCGAATTATCCTTTCCGCCTCTTCCGCGGTCATCTTCCTGCATTTTCCGTTGTAGCGAGGGGGCTTTCCACTCTTTTTGCTCTCAGCACGCATCTCACCGAGTTCCTGAGGTGTGCAGAAACAGCGATAGGCAAGGTTTGCTTCCATCAGCATTTTTGCGTGCTCCAGATATATTTCCTCTCGCTCACTCTGCCTGTAGGGCCCGTATTCCCCTTTGATGTCAGGGCCCTCATCCCAGACCAAACCAAGCCATCTCAAAGATGAATGTATATCTGCTTCAAATTCAGGAGTCGACCTCGAAATGTCGCTATCCTCTATTCGCAGGATGAACTTACCCTTCTGACTTCTCGCAAAAACCCAGTTAAACAGCGCAGTCCTTGCTGAACCTAAATGAATTTTACCGGTGGGGCTGGGGGCAA
>Ga0315282_10010767_pt1 | contig 14283 bp, 13 predicted proteins | sample YL17G07_20_MG_FD_203693 | JGI IMG/M metagenome (GOLD analysis project Ga0315282, IMG submission 203693) | Sediment microbial communities from Yellowstone Lake, YNP, Wyoming, USA - YL17G07_20 | ecosystem: Environmental > Aquatic > Freshwater > Lake > Sediment | place: USA: Wyoming | collected...
CATGACACTTGGCTGGGCCGAGTTTCTCCAAAAGCAGGGGAAAAGACTTCGGGTCAAATTCCGGGATGGCGGGCTCGTTCCACTTCAGATTCGGAGCCGCGAACATTTTGGTGTAGCCCCGAGCGTAATGCGGGACGCTCGCATACAAGCTCACGTCCTCCTGGGAGACGCGGGAGACAACGTCCCAGATGTCGGCGATTTCGTAGTGGATGCCGGCGATGTTTTGGACGAGCGTCTCCAATTGCTCCCGCATGAACTGGTGGCTTCGGTTCCAAGATGAACGTAACTCTTCCCGCAGGTAGAGGCCCCGCAGGTTCGTCTGTTTCATCTGGTTGAGTTTCAGAATCAGCATGACGTGAGCGGCGAAGTCGAATTCGTCATTGATGCCTTTCGGCTCAAGCGCGGGGTCGAGGATGTGGATGCCCAGGTCGTCCAACTTCTTTGACCGGTCGGCCAAATATCCGATGATGGACGAGAAAAGGCCGATGTCTGAGGCATAGACGTTTTCGGGCGGAAGGCCGGCTTTGATCGAAGCCTCCACGACGCTGAAGCGTCCAGCGCAAGCGTTGAAGAACGGCTTCTCAAGCGACAACACTTTATCGGCCACGTAGTTTCTCGCGCCGCTCGGAGTGACACCAAGAAACAGCGGCTCGGTGTAAATCATTGCGGCCACTCCGGAGGGCGGAGTGTAGGGTCAGTTGTCCCTTGAGACAATGCAGGCTGCCAGGGAGATTGACTTTCGCTTTTTCTTTGCATCGGGCACACTCCTGTGTTACCTTTGGAGTGCACGCAAGAGTTCTTCAAGGCCCGCCTGGCAGCGGGCCTTTTCCTTTTGTCGAAGTGTAGCACAAACTGCGGGAACAGAACAGAGACGGCGACGGGTGAGTTTCCGAGAAGGGCGTGGATTCTTTCTGAGTGCGCGTCACTCGGGCGGAACCAGTGTTCAGCTTCTGCGGGGTGCTAGTCCTAGCAGTTCTACAGTTACGCGTCCGGCAGCGTTGGGTTGGGTCGTTGCTGGGGCAGTGGCCAGATTTCGGCGGTTGAGATGTGGTCAATGATGTGGGAATATGGGCTCTCTGGCGAGAGTCCAGGCCTGGCATTATGAACAACTCCTCCCGTGACCGTCGGTCACCGTTGGAACTCTTCCCTGGCCGCCCGGCTCCGAGACTGTACGACCGGGTGGTGCCCGTATCCGGCGAGACACGGAGGATTAGGCGAGGCCACCGGCCAGCCTAAGAAGATGCAGGCAACTTGCCTGATAGATCATAAGTGGCCTTATAATGAGAACGTATCCACACCCCAATCGTGGGGGTGCCTGGTCTTAGCTCCGTCAGCTGACGGATTAGGCGGGTCGGCCTGAACAAGAGTTAGCCCGACCTCGCGCCGGTGCGCGGAGAGAAGCCAGTGAAGAGTGGCTCTGAACCCGATGTGATGCAAGGCATTCAGGCGATCCTGGAGACAATCGCTCCGGGGTGCTTCATCTGCAGCGAGCGCAAGAATTTCAGAGGCAAGTCCGCCATTGGCAAACCGGTGGATTTGCAGATCTCCCTGGCCGGTGACCCCAACAAGGCAGCAGTCGCCATCGAGGTCGCCAACGTAAACACCACTCAACTCGTGGGTGAAACGTGCCGACTCTACTTTGATTCCTGCCCGCTAAAGTTACTCATCCTCGGCGACAGGAACGCGCCTGCGGAGGGAAAGAAGCAGTGTGAAAACCTATTGGCAAAGCTGTACGGCCAAGATGATATCCGCAGCACTCCGGCACGCGTCGCCAACTTTGATGAAGACGCCGTTGTAGAAGCTGCGCTGAGAGACTTGCTCTTAATTGAGTAGTCGGGCTAACACGGCGTTGCAGCCGACGGGCACCGCTGCGAATGTGAGCGCCCGTGGCTGAGCGCCATGCCGTTAGACGCCAAGAGAGGAGGCATATTTCGTGAAGACTTACCGTTGTCCCACCTGCGGCAAGAGCCTCACCAAATCCGAATATGAAAAAGCCCTTCGGGTTGACGAAGCGCGAAAGCAACATTATATGCACAAGGAAGCAGAGCTCGCGCGAAAGGAACGAGAGCAAAGGGCCAAGCAACTCGCTTGGGAACGGGCACAACGAAACAGAATGCGCCAACTCAACCAAGAAGCCAAAGCGAAATTACAGGAGCAGAAGGAAAAGGTTCGGGAACAAGAAAGAGCCAGGGCCGCCCGTCAGCAGGCCGACCTCAGAGAACAACTGCAAAAAGCCAACGAGAGGCTCCGGCAACGTGAAAGGGGCACAACCCCGCAAAGTGAGGGTTTGGAATTCGAGGAGAAACTTGCAGCTCGACTCAGAAAGGAGTTCCCAGAAGATGAGATCGTCGAGAAAGGGAAAGGCGGAGACGTTCTGCACACCGTAATATTCAACAGGAAACCCGCTGGGGTTATCATTTATGAATGTAAGCGGACGCCTTCGATCCAGGGGCATCACGTTATCCAAACACATCGGGCGAAGCAAGTCCGGGAGGCTGATTTTGCCGTCCTGGTGACGACGGGCAAGAAGAAGGGCTTCAGCGGCTTCGCTCAAATGGACGGCGTCTCGGTGGTCTCGCCGCTTGCAGTCGTCCCGCTTGCAGCGCTGCTTCGAGAACACCTTATTGAGATGGCACGCCTCAAGATCTCAAAGGAAAAGCGCGCTGTCCTGGCTCAACAGCTAATGCAATACGTTGACAGCCCGCAGTTCAAGAACCCGATCGAAGAAGTGGTCCAAAGGGCGTCCAAATTGCAGGAAATGATTCAGAAGGAGGCAAAAGACCACGTGCATACGTGGAAGGAGCGTTGGACTCACTACGAAACGATCAATTGGAATGCCTCACAAATCCAGAGCAATCTGCGTCTCGTAATGCATGGAGCCCAGCCGAAGCCCATCGCACAACGCAAGGCTCCTCCATTGCAATTGCCTGCGCCGAACTGACTTGGATAAGGACGGAGCCTGAGCGAGGGTGAGTGGGTGTTCCCTTCACCCAAGAACTCCAAGGAGCATGTTGGAGATATCAAACATTCCTTCTGCCGGGCAGTTAAGATTGCCGAAATTCCGCATATCACTCTTCACCAGCTACGCCACACCTTTTGCACGCGGCTATCCGAGGCCGATGTGCCGCTGCCGGTGATTCAAGAACTGGCGGGGCATGCATCAATTGTGATGACCCGCCGGTACATGCACCCCGCTAACGAATTGAAAAGAAAGGCCGTAGAACTGATTCTGGCACCTGGGAAAGTGGCTGAACCTGCTACAAAAGCCGCTACAACGCCCTCCAATCTGAAATTGGTGGGCAGGCAAGCAGGCCGCAACTTGTTGTACAGTAAAGGGTTAGGTTTGGGCCACAACACCGGGAAACAGTGCTGCCCGCTACCTAGGCGGGGTAGTTCCGGCTACACCATGGCCTGCAATGCCTTGTAGGAGCTGACGTTAGCAGCACCCGCTGGGGACTGGGCCGCCCGCGCCGCCGGTCGAACAGCCCGCCGTAGCCGTACTGCTCGTAGCACCACCACCAACCGCGCATGCTCCGATCCGAAATACCGATGATCTCCGCCGCCTGCCACCACGTGATCTTTTTCGCCATCGCCCGCAAAATCACTTCTTGCACCTTCATGGCCCGCTCCACGGCGACTCCTGGGTAGTCCTTCGTCCCGGCTCCCTCCTGCCGGTACCTCTACCCTAAGTCGCCTGCCAGCGGACAGATCACGTGCTAATTCACCCGGACATTTCACGTGCTAGCGACACTCCTAATAGTTTCTGTTGCATCTACCTCCTTTTGGGCGTAATGTGGCAAACAAAGAGCCAACCCGGTGGTCTTTGACGGCTGGCGAGGTATCATGCCATGAGCGCCGGAGCAAACAACGGCCCCGCCTCAAAGCGGAGAGAGCTCGCAATCCGCGCGGGATTGTCCATTTGCGTATGCATACTGCTCGGCTGCTCTGGGAAACCACAGGTCCCACCGCCTGAGAATCTGGGTGAGCCACCCCTGGTTTTCGACCAAGGTCTTTCTACCGATGAGGTAGTCGCAAACGTCTATCTGGATGCCACAAGTTCGATGAAAGGCTTCGTCAAAGCCGATCAGATTGAGCCCTATCTTGGGACGATAGAAAAAGCAGAGCAAGTCTTTGCCATAGGGTGGAGCAAAGCCTCGGTACACTGCTTCAAGTTTGGCGCGAAGATTGTCCCTTTGCCTGGTGAGTCTTGCCACCTCTACGTATTCAAGGAGGGATTCTACAATCTGCCAAAATCTGAGGACATTACCCGAATTGACGAGATTTTGGAAAAATCTCCCCAGGACGCCAAGAATCTCACCCTAGTCTTTACAGATTTGTATCAGGACCGCGCTGACATTGGGCGCCTACTGCGCGCTTTCAGGGATTCCACTATCCCTAGAAAACTGTCCGTCGGGATTGTGGGGATCCGAAGCAATTTTCGGGGGAAGATATTTGACATCGGCGCTCGCAGCTTTAGTGGTGAGTGGGACACCAAGGGAAATCGTGCCAAGTTCCGGCCGTTCTATCTTTTCATAATCGGAAGGCGAGGCAACGTTTCCCACTTCATGGACGAGCTTTTCAGGCGATCTAAGGACACGGGCCCAGATCAAGCCGTGTTGCTGTCTCCAGATGTCACTGCCTCTCTTGTCGAGTGGAGCAAAACCAAGCGGCTCATTGAGCAAGGCCTTGTGGAGCGGCGTTCGCTGTTTCAGGCCCCGAAATCCCGATTCAGCTATGGAAGCCTGCAGGTACGTGGCCGTAGCACTTGTACTCTGAAGGTCGAAGCTGACTACGCGCCGGTAAAATATGCACCAACACTTGATTGGAACCACGTTCCACAGCCACGCGTGCAGGTAAGAACCTTCCAGGTGACCACCGATGGAAAACTGCAGGGAGTTGACCTTGCCCGTGTTGTTGATGGTGATCTGCAATTGCAGAATAATAAGCTCGTGTTTACCCTCACAATACACTCAGACCGCTGGGCGGGACGTGGGTTGTACGCGTTTGATGTCCGACCGAACCTTGAGGCAGACTCCTTCAGGCTACCAACGTGGTGCAAGGGGTGGAGCGTAACCGAAGAAGAGCGTCTCGGATTGAAGAATCCAGCTAGTTTTGATGGGTCTAAGACACTGAATCTTTTCGAATTCATATCTGGTCTGTGGCGGGCGATGCTCGAATCCCACAAACCTCAGCTGGGGGCATTGTATCTTTACCTGGAGAAGTAAGAATCATGTTCAACAAGCCTCGTAGTTCTTTAGCCCTTCCTGTGATTGGTGTGTTGGCCGGGCTGGGTGTAGGCCTGCCTGTTCTCTATTTCCTTGAGCCATTGGTGCTCGATCCAGTCGTTTCACCTCAAGCGGGACAGACCATTGAGGACTGGCTGCGGGAATTCCGACAGCTTGAGACGCTCTTAGTCATCTTGAGCGTTGCGGTCGGCCTTCTTTGGCACGCTTCGACTTTCTTGGATGCCGGGCGAAGCGGAGATCTGCGGCTTGTTTGGGTGGGGTTGGGCATTTTGTTCTTGGCTTTCGCTTGCTGGATGGCGGTACGCCGCTTGCCAAGCGTTCAAGAGGGCAGTTCTGGGATCATGCTGTGCGTCGCTGTGAACGCATTACTTCCCTACTACATGGCAAGCGCAGCTTTCACAGTGGCGAGTCACAAGTATGCGCCATGGGGAAGTAGAGCTCTGCGGAAGTTATGGTAGGGAGCGTGCCCATGAAGAACTATGCCATCAGTATTGGAGGCTCGGGTGCACGGTGTATGGAGGCGCTTGTCTACCTCTGTGCGGCGGGGATAGGACCCCAAGACCAAGATCTCACCTTGGTGTTCGTTGACCCAGACACAAACAATGGAAACTTGAAGGCCACCGTTGAGCTTGTGAAGCTGTATGAGAAGCTTCAGCCCGAAAAGCAAGACGGGTACTCCTACCTCGGGACTAGGGTAACCACGAAGGAACCGCAGATATGGTCACCCTTTGAGGGTCCCAAACCGACCTTGAAGGACTTCTTTAGTTATGAGACGCTTCGGGCCTCCGAAAGTGGAAGGGACGCGGCGTACCTGATGGAAGTCCTTTACACTCACGGCCAGCGAGAAGCAACCCTTGATGTCGGTTTTCGAGGAAAACCCTCCATCGGGGCAGCGGTATTTAGTGAGAGTGTCAACTTTGCACAGAAGGCTCCTTGGCGTCAGTTGGCTGAGGAAATCGCCCAAGCTGTTGGCAGAGGGGAACAGGCCAATATTTTCGCAGTGGGGTCAGTTTTCGGAGGAACGGGAGCAGCAGGCATCCCGACAATTCCGCGCTTGATGACAGGAGAAACGCTGGCGCGAAATCCAAAGATCGCACTGGGATGCACCTTACTCCTTCCTTATTTCACGTATTCCGTACCGAGTGGTGTGGCGGACGAGGTTTACGCACACCCCGACCTCTTTATGCTGAACAGCAAAGAGGCGCTTAGATACTACAGGTCGTTCGAGGAGACTTACAACCGCGTGTACGTTCTTGGTGCTGAGAGCCAAGCCGGTCAAGAATGGGGTGGCGTTGGTGGCGAAAAACAGAGAAACCTGCCGCACTTTATAGATTTCTTGGCCGGTCTGGCGGCCTTGAACTTCTTCGCTTCTGCGAATCCGACGGAACATCGAGTTTGTATTCTGGCAGTCGACCAGAAAAACTGCCTTAAGTGGACGGATATCCCGGATCAGGATAATGTCCACCCGAAGGTAGCCAAGTTTGCGCGCTCAATGTTTTTCTACCTGAAGCTTATTTGGCCACGCCTCTTAGACATTCGGGAAGGCGCGACAGGAGTGCAGCGCACCCCATGGTACGTGGATCTATTTGAGAAGAAGAAACTTCAAGTGTCAGACTCAAAGACATACGAATTCCTCCAAGACCAGGCAAAGTTCGCGTCACTGTCCCTTCGTTGGTTGCGAGACATGCAGAAGAACCAAGGAGGCTTCACCCTCGAACTTGTCAATTCACTTGCCATAGAAGATCCCGACGACCCGAAAAGCGGTCTTAAGGAAAGTGTTTTTGATAAAGAATTCATGTTTCAGGGCGCTGGTAAGGCACCCAAACTGAGCCGCATGTGGGGGAACCTTTGTTGCATCGCAGACAAGGGACTTCCGCCCACTATAGGAACCCTCCGAGCACTCCAAGTTGGCATTTACGAATCGTGTTCTTGAGGAGGATGAGATGCCGTACCCAATGCTGCCGAAACTCAAGGAGGGAGCTAAGGGAATCACTGCGGTCGACCACATAGGATGGAACGACCGGCGTTTCTCAGAATTACAGGGGATTTCAGCTTCTCTGGACGTCCCTAAAGAGTATGCGCTTGGCATCTCCGTGGACGCCATACCGGACATTTGGGCACGCCTATTGGTGTTTGCCTACGCGCTCGAGGATAATGAGCACCAACTGTACAAGGATGCGCTCAATGGCTTTCGCGGGTTTCTTACTCTCTTAGCTCTACAAAAAGCCCGTGGCATGCAGATTGAAACTAGGCGCCTCGAGCTGAATCGGGAATCCGGGACCGGTTTTGTTAGCGCCGTACGAAGGTTACCGCCGACGGGCAAGACAATCTCGTCAGACGCAACATGGGATGAGATTGTGCTGTTCCTGGTTGAGGGTGAAGTGATCGGGGTCACGTCTCCACTAACCCTCGTTTGCCCGCGCGACGTACGCGACGTGCGAGTTCTTGACAAGTACCGCTTCACGGACGGGCTGCGCTTTCGAAACCCCATGGAGTATTTGGGAGAGGAGGAAAGACGGCTTCTCGCTGCGTGGGTCGAACAACTTAAGAAGAGAGTTGCCGCATCGCCGGTTAGTGACCCGCTGTTGAGCGAAAAAATCACCACCCACCTCAATGAGTTCGGAAAAGAATTGCTCAAAGGGATTACAGGAAAAGGAGAGGATGCCAGATATGTCCAGGTCTTGTCCCTGGCGGGTAGCTTATACAGTTGCCTCAACGAGGCCATTGACCTGCCGGAAGTCCCCTCAGACGTGCAACTGCGCTCCGTGCGAGGTGCTGAGCCGAGTGGGAAAAGGCTTATTCTGGTCGATCTCGACCTGGACCGAAAATGGAAGAAGCCAGCTAACCAGATCCGCCTTGCGCCTGGCATTACGTTGGACGCAATCAAAGGAATTCCACTTGGCCCTGAAGGCAGTACGTTAGGCCCCTATAACCTACCTCTGAATTGCGACTGGAAGAGTGCGGAGAACCTTCTGCTTCCCCGTTTGACGGTCATGGAGGTTGAAGATGCCTTTCCTGGCGCAACTAAGATAGACGGACAGGATCAGATTGCCCGTACCCGTAAAATGAGTTTTATCCTTCCTATTTCTGACGCGCTCCTAGCTTATGTGACGGCTGACTACCTCAAGCGGTCCATGCGATGCCGGGAGGTAGCTGACGGCATTGAGTTCGAAATCGATCTCCCAGTGGCAGATTCCAATGTCATTCAGGCTAAGCGGGTTTATCGTTGGGGTGAGCTGAACCGGGGGGATGGCAAAAAGATCCCAATCATGGAAATATGGCCTGGATTCGCGTCCACAGATTGGAAATGCTGGTTCACCTTCTGGTCGTCCGAAGGCGTTGCAGACCGAATTTTCTGCGAACTGCACCCTGAAGGGCAGATCAAGAACCGCTGGGCCGAGATGAAAGGTGAAGCCAAGGAACGCGAAGTGTGCGAACTTGAAGCTCCACCGGAATTCGTGGGCTGCTTCGAGACACCTGCCCTTCCCGGACAGGCGCGGAGACGGAGATACCTTGGCGTGTTGCTGCCGAACTTGCCAGCCGCGGAGCAGCTCGGCGGTATAGGTAAGTGTGAAATCGGATTCGACTTTGGGACGACGAATACCAATATCTACATGAAGATTAACGATGATAAAGCTCGGGCACTGCAACTTGACACCAACATTCATCCATTGTGTGCATCGAGCCCATTGGAACGTCTACAAATTCTCTTCAGTTGTTTTTTGCCGCCTTCCCAAGAAAAGGCGCCCTTCTTTAGCCTCCTGCGTGTTCGGCCCGGGCAGAGCGGCCTCTTGAATCCAATTGGGCAGGCACACGTGTTCTTTTACAACGACACTTACAATCGCCCTGCGTTCAACAGAGCGGACGTCTTGGCCTACCTGAAGTGGGAGGAAAAGAAAGAGGATGAACGCCTTTGCCTCCTCAAACAGCTCGCATTGCACTGCGCCGTGGAGGCAGCGAAGCAAGGCGTCGGAGGCCTCACATTTCATTACTCCTTCCCTACTGCATTCAGCAAAGACATGGAGAGTTTCCTTCGGAGTAGTTGGGGCCAGATCAAGGAGTGGATTGAAGAGGTCACAGGACTACGATGCGAGGCAGAAGATCCCCAAACCGAAGCTGTTGCAGCCGCCCAATACTTCGCTCACTTAGATCCCGCAGACGGCATACCGCCTGCGCTGACCCAGGTGGGCGCAATCGTGGTTGACATTGGGGGAGGGACAACGGACATCTCCATCTGGCAATCTGGCAAATTCCGCCTGCAGAGCTCCATCCGTCTTTGTGGCAGGGAAATTCTGATCGAGCCTCTTTATCTGATGCGGAATACAATCCTCGGAAGGCTGGTTGAGAGGGTTGGTCCTTCGATCGAAGAATCTCTCAACGATCTCATCAAGATTGACGAGCGCTCTAAGTTCTGTCGGAGTACTGATGCAATTCTTCGCTCTCGAGAAAACGAAAAGGAGATCCTGAAAGGACTTTACGCCTTCTTCAGGGACGAAGAGTATTCCCGCTTTCGCAGCCTCTTGGCTATCCTATTGGGCGGCCTGTTCTATTACACAGGTTTGTTGTTGCGGAGTTTGGGAGATGATTCGCTCAACTTCGAGGATCTTCCTGACGTATATGTGGGCGGAAATGGCAGCAAGATCTTTCATTGGTTGACACCCCCCACTTACAGCACGAAGGATCCAATCCACGAGCTATTCAAACGAATGATGCTGCGCGGCGCCGGAATGGGTCCAAGCACCAAGCATCTCAATATCCATCTCAGCAAGGAGCCAAAGTGCGAGGCCGCCATCGGTCTGTTGTATTCAGGGGAGGTACCAAAAGAGGCGCAGGGCCGAGCAGGTGACCGGATGATTTCAGGTGAACCATTTCGCGTTGGGAGCCAATCGAAGTCCGAGATCCAAACGCTAAGCGCCGAAGACCTTCTCGCAGGAGCCGAGGCTAGCGAGCTCACGTCGTTGGCGGATTTCATTGACGCTTACAATGAATTTACAAGAGACTACTCGTTATTGGGTGCTGTTCTTAATCCTAAAGACGTGCTCGCCCGCGCAAAGAAGACCGTCACAGATTGGTGCGGCCAGCAAAGGAGCAAGGAGGCGCCGGAAATCCGCCCAGAGCCCCTGTTCGTGGTTGGTTTGAAGAAAGCGTGCGAGTTCATACATCAACAACAGTGGGCAGGAAATCGCTAAGCGCTAAATACCATCTATGAATGAGCTTCTGTTTATCGTCTCAGTGTCTTCGAGTTTTCTCGCCCTTGGGGCGGTGGCGTGGCTGTTCATCCGTACGCGTCGCCTGGAGGGGCGCCTGCCGGGGCCTGACGACGGGCCAACACTTAAGCTGGGCGAGACAAGTAAGGGACAGCGTGAGCTTTCCCATCGACTTGGGGGACAGCTCGAACAGGTTGCACATTCGGTAGAAAAACTTACGGGAGCATTCTCCCATGTGCATGAGTTGTTAGAGAAGATCCTGCGAAACCTGGAAGCTATGCGAAGCGCAACGGGAATGGAAGCCCACATAGCCACGATCGAAGCCAACGGGTCACGCATAGTGGACCTCCTGCAAAACCTCGACCAGGATATCGTAGACACGCGGGAACGATTGCTGGGCAGTTTTTCGAGAGGCCAGGATGGGTCTCTTCAACCTAGACCGCTTGGATACGAGAGCCAAGGCACAATGGCGGGAGTACCACTACAAAACGGCCTTGAGCGTCTAATTGAGCTTTATAATTCGGATCCGAAACAGTTCAGGGCACAAGCCAACCCTCGTGTCATTGGTGTTGAGAACGCAATTGACGTATTCAGAGACCCGCGAACGGTACCCAGATTCAAGGAAATGTCGGTTGGCAACATCTGGTTGTTCACATCGCCAAGCGGCGATCAACGAGCCGTCCCAGTTTATCGGTCACCTGTTACCTCCAGCATGAGTCAAGAGTTAGGTTGCGCATTTGACCTCAAGGACTACAGGCAAGGAATGCGCTACCGGAGCGCGCGTTTGATCCAGCCGGCAGCCATCGAAAAGACACATGACAGTTGGAGGATCGTTGCTCGGGGAGCCATCCAGCTGGTCGATGGCGAACCTGAGGCATGAGGTCGTAGGTGCCTCTTCTCACGAGGTTGTTTCAATCTGCGAATATCAAAGATTATCTCTGGCCGCAACTCCCGGTTGCCCAGGCGGTAATCTGGCTTATTGCGTCGCTTTTTATTATTTGGTTGACGGGACTGGTATGGACCTGGGGTTGCATTCGAAGGGCCGAAAGGCTGATCAACACCCTTGACCGCATTGTCCCGAGGCTCCGCCTGACATTACTTCACCGGTCCGCCGAAAAGCTGCCAATCGATGAGACTGAAAAGGCCAAGGATCGGGTACAACTGGCAGAAGCGGCGTTCTCTCAGGCAGTGGTTGGTCTAGCCATCCCAAACGCTCATCCTGTCCTCGAACACTTGCGTCTCATTTTTGTGGCTGGGTTTCTACAGGCACACCTAGAAACAGGTGAACTGCTCCGCCAAACTCAACAAAGGCTCCTACGCCCCGTTCCCGCCTTACGGGTGTTGCTTAGTGTGTTCCTCATAATAGGACTTCTGGGCACGCTCTTCGGTGTAGCAAATGCCGCTGCTGCCTTCCCCACTGGTCCCGCTGAATCTATGAACATAGGGAAGCTACTGGACGGCCTAAGAGGTGCGTTCGCTCCCTCCATTGTTGGCGTAGGCTGTACAATTGTGGCGAGCCTTCTATTCGCTGCCTTCCAGTACATGTCCTTTTCTTCCTTCACATCAAAGCTGCAGCATGTGACTATCCACCGGTGGATTCCACAGCTCATGCCCACGACGGCCCAGCGTTTGGACGAAGCCGCCTGGGAAACGCTGCGTGCCGCCGAGAAAGTGGCCTCATTTGCTGTCGCGATTGAGAAAGACGACTTCCGGCTAAAAGAAGCGGTGACGAAAGCAGCTGACTTGGGGTCTCAGATAGCAGCAGCTATGAGCCAGATGCAGAGTGCGGTCGCTGCATCTGCGGGACTTGTGAACAAGTCGTTGGTTGACCTCGATGCAATGCTTCACAAGTTCGTTGAAGCCTTGTCCAGGTGGCCTAGCTTTGAAACCGAAATTCGCACCTTTTATTCCACAACCAGAGATGCCCAGCAAAAACAAACTGAAGTTGCCAATCGTATTGAAACTCAGGTAACACGTCATGCGGAGTTGGTGGCGAGCCAGACGACCTCGCTTGAAAAGCACCTGCAGTCTCAGGAAAAGCGCATAGGTGACATTCTTGAACGCATCGCCACAAGCACCTCCGCGCTGTACACTCCGGTTGCAGCCGCTGCCTCCCGTATTGAGTCCACTGCCACGAGGTTTGAGGCAGAAACGAAAGGCCTCTTAGATGAACTGCAAAAGGGAATTGCAAAGCAACTCAAAGCGGTTGAGGACGGCCAAATGGGGGCTTCTAAACGCATCCAGGCGAGCGTTTCATCACAAGTGGAACAGGCAAAGAAGGACAGTGAACTTTATGTCAGAAGCGTTGGGACGCTAATCGAGACAATGACTGGGCGTTTGAACGCGCTACACCATCCCTTCGAGCAAGCAGCCAATGCGCTGCGCGATCAGTCCACGCACTTAGTTACTCAGTGCACTACGATAATGACAGAGATCAATAACACACTCCAATCTACGCAAGCCAAATTTAAGGGTGTTGGCGAGCCTTTGGTCGAACCGCAACGAAGGTACCAGGAACGATATGTGCCTAAGGAACCCCCCCCTCAAGTCGTGACACCAAAGGGTGAACCTCCGTTCGGTGCGGAAAAGATGAACCCGCCAACGACCCGCACACCGCCTCGGCCTTTTTCTCCCGGTGTAATTCCCGGCAATCGGCAGCGTCCTGAGACCACGGGTGGCCAGAGACCTGTAGGTTTTTTTCAACGCGTCTTTTTGTGGCTGTTGCGGAAGGGTCTAATGGGTCGCAGAAAGCCGCCTTCAGCGACAGCATAGGGTCACACAATGGACGATCAAGAGCCACTGGGGTTCAATTTCTGGCCAGCATTTACCGATTTCATGCTCGCAATAGTCCTCGTGCTCATCTTGGTTATCGGCGGACTGTATCTGCAACGCGGGCAGATCAACGTGGAGAAAGCGAAGAAGTGTCAAGATATCCTAGCGGCTAGCGTGCAAGGGTCGCGTTGGGAAGTCCTCCGGAGAGGCGACGGAATCATCGAAATTCGCGACAAAGTCGCGAACAAGTCGGCAATTCTTTTCGAGCGCGACCCAGACGACCCACTCCTGCAGAAGGTTAGCTTCCAGGATTTTGTACTTTTTGAGAGTGACCGATGGGACCTAAAGCCTCTGGGTAAGGAAGTCCTATGGGCGGTGGGAAGCCGTTTGCAGCGAGAGATGAATACCATCATGGAGATTCAGATTCGAGGGCATGCTGACATTCGAAAGTCGAAACTCCGTGGGGGGAACCTGGAATTAGCGTCGAAGCGTGCAAATGCGGTGTTTGAATTCCTTACAAGAGATGTTGGAATTGACCCTCAAGACTATAGCATTTCGGCCACGTCGTATGGTGAATTCTTCCCAGTGTCCCGGAAGATAGAGGAGTTGTACTCGGCAGAAAAGTTGCGAGAGGCAAACCTCACAGACGGCCAGATGCAGAAGAATCGACGGATAGAACTTCTTCTGCGATATCGGCGGAACACCTCAGGGTGCCCAGACGCTGACAAAGTTACTGCACATGTTAACTAGTGTGAACTTAGCTGAGGATCTCCACAAACCCGGGGTCTGCGATGGCATCGGCCCTTCTCCTGATTCTCATCCAGCCAAATAGATAAGCGTCGGTGCAAATCAACACAGGTACCCGCTACATTTTCCGCTACATGGGCTGAAACGCCGTTTTGATAGGCTGCCTAAGTTATTGAAAGTAATGGTGGTTCTGTCAACCTGATTTGGCCCACTTTGATGCTTTGATTTGGCCCACCCCAAGTTGTTGATTTCAGGCTTTCCTGGTTTTGCCTGGTCTTTTGGCCTTTGTCAGTATCCTGGTTTTTTGTCCT
>Ga0315282_10010768_pt1 | contig 14283 bp, 22 predicted proteins | sample YL17G07_20_MG_FD_203693 | JGI IMG/M metagenome (GOLD analysis project Ga0315282, IMG submission 203693) | Sediment microbial communities from Yellowstone Lake, YNP, Wyoming, USA - YL17G07_20 | ecosystem: Environmental > Aquatic > Freshwater > Lake > Sediment | place: USA: Wyoming | collected...
GTCGGTCGTTGAGGCAGCCACGCTGTGGAACGGGCACTGAGCCCAAAACAAAAGACGGCCGCCCGGACCCAAGACCATAATGACGAATAACGGAAGCGGTATTGTTAGATTTTCATACCCGCTGTGGTATTACAGGGGCGACAAGCCCGTCGGGTGTATTGATTGCCACAGCGACGTTGATGTCACTGTAGACTCGCAGTTCGTCTCCCTCAAGAGACGAGTTGATCATCTGATGATCTTCCAGAGCCTTCGCGGCTGCTTTGACGACGTACGCCGTTATGGAGATCTCCTCACCAGCTTGGCTGTGAAACTGTTTTCTCCGCTCTAGGACCGCTTCCATCCGTGCCTCCATTGTGATCGTGACGGGAACCGTGGTGTGGAAACCGTATGAGAGACGCTCCGCCGTCGCCTTCCGTTTTCCCGCCAATTTGATGACTCTCGCAACCGGAACAGCTCTAGCTTCTTGAGCCGAAACAGCAACTGCTACCGACTGTGTCGTCATCTGCTCGATTGCTTTCTGAATATCTTCACGGACTATTCTGCCGCCAGGTCCCGAACCCTTGATCTTCGAAATATCGATGCCCGCCTCTCTGGCCATCTTGCGCGCGACCGGCGAGGCTGATGGTTCTGCCACTCGTGCAACAGCAGGAGGAGCCGCGGTCGCTTCTTTCACAACGATAGGCTCGGGAGCCGCCTGTACTTCAGCTTCTATTGGGAGAGGCTCGTTTGGCTCTCCTACAAGAGCGATCGTTTGCCCGACCTGAATATCAGCACCTGGCTCGAAGAGGAGTTTCCGGACCACGCCCGCTCCTGGAGAGTTCACTTCGAAGGTGGTCTTCTCTCCTTCGATCCTGACAATGGGCACGTCCTTCTCGACGTGGTCCCCCTCTTTCTTTAACCACTCGACTATCTTGCCCGACTGCATACCGGGATCGAGGCGGGGCATTGCAACTTTGAACATCGCAAATTCACCCCATCAATCTCTTTGCTGCTTCAATGATCCTCTGCGCGTTGGGCATGTACGCTTGCTCCAGCGTCGGCGAAAACGGAATCGGCATATCTGGGGAGGCAACACGCAAGATCGGAGCATCCAGACTGTCAAAGGCTTCCTCCACCACTAGAGCCGCTATCTCTGATCCAATGCCTCCACACTTGACATCGTCGGACGCGATTATCAACCTGCCAGTCTTCTTCACAGAATCCAAGATTGTTGCCAAATCGAGCGGCTGGATCGTCCTTGCGTCAATTACATCTGTGGTGATCCCTTGCTCTTCTAGTTTGGTGGCGGCGGCCAAGGCTTCGATGACAGTTCTCGAGACTGCGACTATTGTGACATCATTACCCGTTCTCTTGACATCGCATTGGCCAAGAGGCACGACATATTCACCGTCGGGAACAGGGCCTTTCGTTCTGTAGAGTACGCCGCTTTCAATGAAGACCACCGGATTGTCCTCTCGGATGGCAGCTTTCAGCAGACCTTTCGCATCATGTGGTGTGGAAGGCAAGACGACTTTCAGGCCGGGCACTTGGAAGAATACTGACGGAAAGAATTGAGAATGCTATGCACCATGTACTCGCCCGAGACTGTACTGTGTTCTGAGGACAAATGGAACCTTGAGCTTGCCGCCGCTCATGAAGTGCATCTTTGCAGCGTTCGTCGCTATTTGATCAAGGCATATTGTGACAAAGTCCATGTACATGATCTCGGCAACCGGTTTGAGGCCACCTAGCGCAGCGCCTACAGCGGCGCCGGCAATCGCAGCTTCAGAGATCGGAGTGTCCCTGACTCTCTCCGGACCGAATTCTTTCAGCAACCCTCGCGTGACTTTGTATACTCCCTCGAAGACTCCGATCTCTTCGCCCATCAAGATGACGCGAGGATCGCGAAGCATCTCTTCACGCAAGGCCTCGCGCAAGGCGTCTGCGTAGGTCAGTTCTGGCATCTTTCTCTACCTCACATAGACGTACTTCGCAAGTTCATCGAACGGCAGAACTGGACTAGCTTTTGCGAATGTAACTGACTCTTCCACTTCGGCTGCGACCTCTTTCTCAATCCTATCGAAGTCTGATTGCGTTGACATGTTGGCTTTTAGAAGTCTGGCTTCGAGCCCGTTGATCGGATCTCGTTTGAGCCATGCTTCGATCTCTTCCTTCGGTCTGTAGTCACCCTTGTCGTAGACACCGTGGCCGTGGAGCTTGTACGTCATGCACTCAAGAAGGGTTGGACCTTGACCATTCCGAGCGGCTTCGATCGCTTCCTTTGCAGCCAAGTAAACTGAAACAGGATCATTTCCATCGGCTGCGATACTTCGCATCTTGTAGGCCTGAGCTCTGGCAGCAACGCTTTCCGCTGCAACCGCGTAGTCTGCCCGAGTTGACATGGCGTACATGTTGTTCTCGCAGACGAAGATCACAGGGACTTTCCAGACGGACGCGAGATTGATTCCCTCGTGGAAGGCACCGGTGTTAGTTGCACCGTCCCCGAAGAACGTCATGGCGACCCGTCGTTTTCCCTCCCTTTGAAGTGCAAGTCCCACACCAGTCGCTATTGGTACTCCGCTGCCAACGATCGCTGTTGCATACACGGATCCCTTTTCAGGATAGATCGCGACATGCATTGAACCGCCCAGTCCCTTGCATGTGCCCGTGGATTTCCCGAAGAGTTCAGCCATCAGCGGTTTCATGGGAACGCCTTTTGCGATGGCGTGGCCGTGACCTCGATAGGTACTGGTGATCAAATCGTCATCGTTCAGCGCGCCAACGGCGCCAGCCGCGACTGCCTCCTCTCCCAAGTAAAGATGCGATGGACCGATCAGAGCGCCTTCTTGGAGGAACAGCCGTTCTACGCGCTCTTCGAACCTTCTGATCTCAATCATTTTTCGAAGCATGCTGAGCAGAATATCTTTGGTCAGCCCATGCTTCGCATAATCCATGTGCGAAACAGTCTGAATCGACTTTGTGGCGCTCATTTTCCTGGAACCGCAATTCGCATGCTCAGAGGTGCTTAAGAGCCTTGCCGCCTTAGACATTGCTGACATAGACACGAGCCAAGTCAAGACCGCGAACTGCGCTAATCTGCTGTTCAGCGAAGGCAGAACCGACCGCCTAGCCTGTGGCCAGAGAATGGCCATGAACGAAGGGGGCTTTTTCGGAGCGCAACACCGCAGCCGCGACTTCCTCCGGTGCCCCCAATCTCTCCATCGGATGGAGTCTTACTTGGTATTCGATTTCCTAGGGGCCAGTCACCTAGTTTCTTTGAAGTACGGTATTATTTCCTTCTTAAAAATACGAATGACCTTCCCTGGATCGGCGCCGAGATCGGTGTACAGTATATGATCGGCTCCTACCCGCTTGAATTTGTCTATCGTATCGATCATCTCATCGGGTTTGGAGCATACGTAGTATAGACTCCTAATCGTTTCATCAGATAGCTTCGCTCCCTCAGCCTCTATTTTTCTCGGATCTGGTTCCTTGACCATCTCTGGAATCGACGCGCCAGCAATCGTCCGCCTTAGCCTGTCCGTGAGTGCGTCAACATCCCCAATACCGCCCACAATTTGAACGGCCTTCTCCATCCTCTTTGGATCTCTGCCGACAGATCTTGCCCCCTCGTGAAAGCTCGGGAAGATCACATCTCTACACTTCTCCAATGTCGTACATGTCATAAGGTGGTCACCATATCTTCCTGCATAGTGGGCGGACTTCTTGCCGAGAGCCGAAAAGTACACTGGAATCGGTTTTGCGGGTTTCACGTAGAGAAAGACCTTGTCCATTTTGAAGTATTTGCCTTTGAAGTCGAAGATGTCCTCGTTTGTCCAGAGTTTTCTCATGAACTCTATTGCTTCGCTGAGCCTGTCGATCCTCTCCTGCCACGCGGGCCAGTAGCCCATGAATCGCTCCTCGTTCATGGCCTCGCCAGAACCCACTCCCAGTAGGATTCGCCCAGGATAGAGTCTACCTAGAGTGCCGAAGGCATGTGCAACTATTGCTGGATGATATCTTGCTCCTATGGGTACAGTGACATCTACCCCTATCGACACTTTCTTTGTCCTTTCAGCGGCAGCAGCCATCATGGAAAATGCATAGAAGCTCTTCTTGAAGGAGTGATGCCAAGGGAGAAAATGATCTGCGACCCATATCGAGTCAAAACCTGCCTTTTCCGACCTTACGATGCAGTCTAGGCTGTAGTTCGGTTCCATCCAGAAAGTGACATCTACGCCTATCTTGAATCTACCCAAGTTGCCACACTCCTGTCCCAACTGCATACTATGCATGTCATAGATCTTAAGCCATCTCATGAACATGGCTAGCCGGCTACGCAGCTGCTCTGAGTACGCCGCGAAGAAGCGTTCATCCCGTCCATAGTCTTTCTAACCTTTGTCGAGATTGCCGACATCATTAATACCCGTCGGACGCGACAAGATTGTTGGACTGAAATGGCCCGTATCAGATACGTTCTGGGAGCTATTGTCGCAGGGGTTATTCTGTTGGGGCTCAGCATGGCCCTCATGGCCTGCAATATCGATTGGCCCATTATTCAGGGAGGTCCGCAGATTGTCTGTCCTGTCGATAATGATCCGTATGTTTGGACGCCCATATGGGATGAGAACCTCAAATGGATATGCCTCCGAGACGGTCACACATGGACAAAGAGTTACCCGACCCACGTCTACCAGCAATGGCGCATGTCATCCCTTTCGCCCGAATACATACGAGATTACACAGTTCTCTACTTACGTCAAATTGAGAACAAGGCACTTCCTGACCCGCTGACGACCACATGGACAGGCGGCAGAGAAAGAGTAGAGCTCAATCGAAACGAAACGTACGTCTACCATGCAAAAGGAATAGTTGTCATCATAGGGTATCCACGGGCCGCACCAGACAACATCAAGTACACGATAACAGTGCAGACAGAAGAAGGCACGATAGTGTGGGAAGGACAGCTCTTCCAACGACAGTTCATTTCCAATTGCGGATGCGAAGTCACCCCTTAGGATAGGTGAGCCCAGGTTGCTGGGCGGGCAAAGGCCATCACGTTGTGCGTGGCCCGGCCATTCTTACGTCTAGGGGTGAGGACAGCGTCTGATATTACAAGGGCAAAGTGGAACGTGCCAGAGAGGTTGCATTGTTAGTCTCGAGATGCCCCCGGTCACGCATTTCGCAGCAGCAGTCCTAATCCTCGTCTTTGTCAATATGGTGCTCGCGGAGGAAAGAGTTGAATGTCATACTATTGTGAGAAATGCGAGCTTTTCGTAGGCAGTAGCGACGACTGGGCAGACAAGCATCGCAAGTTAGGCCACGCCCTACTGGCAGTAGGGTTTGAAGCAAAACGCGAGAGTTCCAAGTAGGCGTCCAGACCTGCAGGTAGTCAGGGCGCCAGTAGACTGGACCATCACGACGATCGAAAGTGCTTCTTGCCCTCTGACAGACAGCAAGACATCGTCTGGCGTGTTCCTCATCTGAGGAGGAGTTCGGGCAATGCCAACTGATGAGGCCTGTATCCAGCTTCTAAACGCGTAATGTCATCAGCGTCGAGCTTTATGTCCGCCGCGTCAACTGCTTCTTCGATATGCTCGACCATGGTGGCGCCGATTATGGGAGAGGTCACACCCTTGTGGAGTAACCATGCGAGAGCGATCTGCGCTGGAGTCGCACCCTTCTGCTTGGCCAATGCTTCAACGGTCTCCAGTACGTCGAAGTCTTCGGGTTTGAAGTAGCGTTCCGCTAGGTACCTGTCAGTCTCATAGCGTGGCGTCTTTGGCGCTTCTCTGCGTTTGTATTTTCCGGTGAGAAAGCCGCGTGCGAGCGGGCTCCAAGGGATAACAGCGATGCCTTCCTCCTTGCATATGGGGATCATCTCGCGTTCTTCCTCGCGGTATATGAGGTTGTAGTGATTCTGCATGCTCACGAACCTCTCCAAACCTAGACGTTCACTCGTGTAGAGTGCCTTGAGGAACTGCCACGCGAATATGTTGGAAGCTCCAATGTAGTGTGCAAACCCAAGGTGAACGACGTCGTTCAATGCTCACATGGTTTCTTGGATTGGTGTGTTGTAGTCCCATCGATGAATCTGGTAGAGATCAACATAGTCCATCTGCAGTCGCTTCAAAGAAGTCCTAATCCGCCGCGTGATATGCCGACGCGATAGGCCTGATTCGTTGGGTCCTTCACCCGTCGGGAAATAGACCTTTGTTGCGACTACCACATTGTCGCGATAGCCTTTCAAGCATTCACCTGTAATCTCCTCAGATCGGCCTGAAGAGTAAACGTTGGCGGTATCGAAGAAATTCCATCCAAGATCAATTGCCCTCTTAACCAACCCTTGAGCTCGGTCAAGTCCCACCTTCCATGCTGCGTCCTCACCAAACGAAAAGCAACCCAAGCATATCCGAGACACTCTGACGCCTGCTCTGCCAAGATTGACGTATTCCATGAATCACTTTGGTCCGCATTGGACTATTTTTGGCTTCATAGTCAGAAGGCTTGGGCTTACTTGATTTGAGAGTCTGGAGGTAACAAATTCCTCGATCGCTGACCTGGGCTGGGTTGCGTGAAGGGGGGCGTTGTCAGCAGGCCGCTAGCTGTTTCTCTCGATTATCGCTCTATGAGTTCTATAGTCACTCCGTCGGGATCCGAGAATAGAGCAACTCGCCAAGGCTTCTTGCTTGGGCTTCGGACGTACCTTATACTTGGATCAACGCCCTGAGCGAAATAGAGAGTCTCAACTCTGTCCTTTGTGACTTCAATCGGTTCTCCGATCATCATTGCCCCTGCAGCCTTCATCCTAGCGACGGCTGCGTCTAAATCTCTGACTCGGACGCCTAGATGCGTGATTCCGATCGCCCCTCGCATAGCTTTCTGGAAAGATCCAGGACTCTGCTGTTCCGACGCAGAGGTTTCGGCAGTAACGAGTTCCAAGAGAAAGTGATCGCTGTACACGTAGGCGTTGATGTACCTATTATCCGGAGTGGGATTTACGACGGATTTCCTTAGCAGTTTCATTCCCAAGCCTTTCGAATAGAACTCAACCGATCTTTCAACGTCACGAACAGTGAGCGAGACATGATCCATTCCCATACAATATGCCACTCGGAAACGCGGATAGGGAAAGAGGCTCTTATCCTTTGCCTGACAACAAATCCCAAGTCCAGGATTGCTCACGTACTGTGCGTCAAGGAGAACACATTAGGCGGTAATCTGGAATGGAGAAAAGACCTCTAGGTAGAACCGGACACAAAAGCACGATCCTTGCGCTTGGCGGTGCTGTCTTCATAGGCAAGCCGCGACAGAGTGAGGTCGACGCTCTCATAGAGCAAGCCCTAGATCGAGGAGTGAATCACGTTGACGTGGCTCCAACATACGGCGATGCGGAACTTTGCCTCGCGAGATGGATCAAGGAATACAGAGGAAACCTCTTCCTCGCCTGCAAGACAATGAAACGAACTCGGAAAGACGCTGCCGAGGAGATTCAAACGAGTCTCAAGCGTCTACAGGCCGACCACTTCGACCTCTATCAGCTGCATGCGCTGGTCAGATTGGAGGAACTCGAGACCGCTCTCGGACCGCACGGTGCAATACAAGCAATACTGGAAGCAAAGAAACAAGGGCTCGTCAAGTATGTCGGCATAACGAGCCATAAGCCCAACATCATTGCAGAAGCTTTGGGACGTTTCGTCTTCGACACCGCCCTTCTTCCTGTGAATTGTGTTCTGAGGGCGCATCTGCAACCCGAGAACGACTACGGACCGGTATTGACTCTGGCAAAGAAGAGAGGGGTGGGGGTGATGGCCATGAAGACAATCGCAAAAGGGGCTTGGCCCGACGGGAAGAGACCTTACGATACTTGGTATCAGCCCTTTGATACTCAAGAAGAGGTTGACGAAGCGCTCTGGTTCACCCTTTCTCAGGACGTGGCCACGGCAACTACTGCATCAGATGTTAGGTTGGCAACTATGATGATCAATGCAGCCGAACGCTTTAGGCCCCTGAACGAGGAAGAGCAACTCGCCGCGATCTCAAGAGCCACTTCACACATGCCACTATTCCCAACTGACATCATTCCCTAGCTGCTTGCGGTTCAGAGAATGGAGAGGAGAAGGACGAGAGAACGACGTGAAGAGAACGAATTCGCCCTCGCCTGCAGCGCCTCAGCGTCTTATCGAAGGAGCTGCAAGCACAGGCGAAATGAGTTCAGTTCAAATCGTTAGCGAATAGCAGTACGCACTTCACATATCTGTGCCGAAGTGAATCGGTTGCGCTTTCGCTTCTTCGATGAGACTTGGCGTCCATTTTCCAAATACCTCGGCGGCCAGGCGTAGGTGTTCCACGGTGTTGGGATCTATTCCACATGCCTCACTTGTGTACGCGTCGACATCGACCAGTCGCTCTCCGGAGAATACAAGACCTAGGTTTTTGGTGATATTGTAGCGAAAACCCCAGGGCAGCGGGTATCTGCCTTCCTTTGTGTATCGAACAGCTGTGAAGATCGCTTCGCACAGCCCCACAGTATCGAACAGGCTGGCGTATACCTTGTTTATGTCGACAATACTCCTGGCGAGGTCACGGTCGCTTTCACCATGCCAGCCCATCCGGTTGGGATCAGTGATGTTGCCGAAAATGTTCTTGAGGGTTGCGCTCACCCTGTTTGCTCTCTGGTGTTTGAGTTTTGCAAACGATATCAACTTCCTCCCGCGTAGAGCATAGATGCACTCAGGAACTTGCTTGTAGAGTTCGTCTCTCCACACTGGAGGGAATACTGCTTCAACACATTTCCGAACATTCTCAGGGTTCGCAATGCGGTCCGACCAGACTTCCTCAGTGAGGTTCACGTACTCGACGTCGTACTGCTTGAATAGAACATCCAAGCCTGTGGCACGAAGAAACTTCTTGTCTTGTTCTCTGATCCAATCCCAGTTCAATCTGCCGTTCTCGGGCGTAATGGTCCGCGTGCCGTCGTTTCTCTGGTATGTGTAGGATTCTATGATGGTTACTTTGTCCAGACATTCCAAGAGCAATTCCAGTGTCCTAGCATCCGTGTAGAACCCCTTACCTTGAAAGAACCAGTTGGGTTTCACAAGGTATCTATCAGATGAGCTCAGGCCGGCTTTCTCTAACAAGCTTCTCATGCTATCGGCATTCTTGACTTGACCAACGATCACAGGAAGTCATTCCCACGAATACGCTCTAGTGGCGAGACAGTGAGTTCAGCTCTGCGTCCTATCTGAAGTGTGAAAGGACTTCCTGTGCGAAGATTTCGAGCTGGTCAGGAGCCTTGTTCACGGGCACAAATACCACGTTAATGTGATTGGCTCCAGCTTCAGAGTACTCGTCCAGCAGGTCGACAAAGTATTGAGGGGTTCCGCACGAAATCATGTCGTGATGATCCTTCCTTTCTCGGTTCTGCATCCATATCCCCGCCTGCTTTCTCAGTGATCTCTCATCATGCGCAATGCTCACCTGAAGATGCATGGCATTCTCGACGTCCCTTCTTGCCCTTCCCGTTTCCTTGCACAGCCGATCAACAATCTGAACTCTCTCTGCGAATTCCGCTGGCGTGATTCCCTTCCATCCGAACCATCCGTTTCCTTCCTCCACTGCGACTCTGAGTGCTTCCTCAGACACGCCAGCCACGAAGATCGGAGGATGCGGTTTCTGCAGTGGCTTTGGCGCTGGGCTGGCCCCCTCAATCCTGTAGAACTCGCCATTGAAGTCTGCTGGATTCCTGCTCCAAAGTTCCTTGATGACCTTAATCCCCTCTCCCATCATCCTTATCCTAGTTCTGAAAGGTTCGTATTTGAACCCGTACCAGCTGAAGTCGTCTCGTATCCAACCCGCTCCAACAGTGAGAAGGGCTCTTCCTCCAGATATCTGGTCCACCGTCGCCATCGCCTTGGCCACGAATACCGGATGGCGTAGCGGTAGAGGAGTGGCGAGTGTTCCCAATCGGGCTTTCTTCGTGAGAGCTGTAACCACACCGAGGTTGATGAAGCAATCGTATGTTTCGGTTTCAGGTATTCCGATGTGGTCTTGAAGTAAGATCGCGTTGAACCTGTACTCGTCGGCCATCTGCGCGAATCTAATGATATTCTGTGAGCTGGTCGCACCGATAGAGGATGAACCAGCCAGAGGAGGCATCACGCTAATCTCTAATCTTGCCATATCCTCCGATCGACGAAACTCGATATTAAGCCATGCCTAATTCGTACTCACCGGCAGAGCGCAGGACATCTTCGGAAAAGCTTAGTCATTTACCTTTTCGGACCCAGATCTATGCACTAGATCAAAGGCGATGGCTTTTATCATGACAATTCGTTTATGATCTGTTCTGTCGCGCACTTTGGGCTATCGATGAGACTGGCTATGCGATCCTCACGCTCTTTCTCAGCAACAATCGCATCGAGCAGCCTATCAACTACTCCCGGGGGCATCAGGACTAGGCCATTCTCATCGCCATGGATGATTTCCCCAGACCGAATCTCGACACCGGACAGCTCAACGCGGATGTTTGTGCCGACTACAAGGCCTATGCCTCCCAAACGCTTTGCCGCGGCTGCCAGCAGGTCTCTCCACACCGCTCCCCGATGCTTTCTTTCTGAGAGATCTCTGAGGACGGTTATAGCCGGCTTCTTTGCGCTCTTCACTGCCCCAAGAAGAGTGGATCGACGTGATTCACCCTTTGCATAGGGTCTTGAAGTGTCGACGATAGCAGTGACCGCATAGCCCACCATTGCGCCCATCTCAGGAAAGAAGCATCTTATCTCAGATCCGAAGTATCCCTCAGTTTTCGGACGAACTCTCAATCGCTCGATGGCATTGGCAATCGTGGGCGTATCGGTTCTTCGAAGCGCCTCTATCGCACTAGATGGATTCACACTCACCCGTCGTCATGGCCCGACCAGATTTCGTTGTTTAAAGGACTTGTGGCTCAGTAACTGGTCTCCGTTTTCGAATTCAAGATGTAGAGATGTGAGAAGCTACCATCTTGAGTAGCTCCATGCCAGTGTTTCTCTCCCGCGGGTATCAGGAAGATTGCCCCTGGTGTCGCCATGTGCTTTTCCCGTTCGTTCGCTACGATTCCTTTGCCGCTCAGGACATAGAGAATCTGCTCGTGGTTGTGAACGTGCATCTTCGTTCTGGCGCCCGGAGGAAAAGTGACGATGGCAACCTTCGTTTCCTCTGCCCCAACGTGTTTGTCTATGAGAGTCTTAGTGTTGACTGTTCCACCTTCAAAGATGCCACCAACCACGTCGTCAGACGGAGTTCCGTCCACTTGTATCGCTTTCAACATCACTACGCCTCGCCCATGTTATCCGCTGGGTGGTTTTTGTGCATGTGGGTTCCGTTGTTCGTACCGACGCCAGCTAGATCACGAATGCACCCCCATTGACGTCCAACGCGACTCCCGTGACAAAAGGCGATACGAGCAGATACTTGAAGGCTCGTACAACATCCCTGAACTGGCCAAGACGGGGAACCAACACTTTCTCTAAGAGAATTGCCTTCTCCTTGGAGGGCCAGTCAACGAAAACTCCTGCGTCTTCAACGAATCCAGGAGCAATAGCGTTCACGGTGATATCGAACAAGCCCAGTTATTTAGCTGCGTATTTCGTGAGTCCTAGAATTCCGGCTTTGGAAGCCGCATAGTGTGGTCCGATGACGCCTCCGCCACGGGCAGCAATGGAGGAGATGCTCACGATGCGGCCGTGCTTCCTAGTCTTCATGTCGGGGATTACCTGTGAAAACCAGTAGAATGCGCTTTAGATTGATCCGGATGGTTTCGTCCCAGTCCTCGACTGAGATTTCCTCAAAGGACTTCCTAAGCATGATTCCGGCGTTGTTAACCAGAACATCGACGGCCCCCAGTTGGTTGCGGACCCGTCGATAGTGTTCCTTAACCACAGCTGAGTCACCGGCATCTCCCTTCAGCAAATGATCTTCTGCCCCCGCTCGAGAAACCGCCCCAAATGCTCCCCAGCCCTTTGGCCTGCAGTTTCGTTCTCCCTGTAAGTGATGGCAACGGAGAAGCCGCGTTTCAACAGAGATTCAGTTATGCCTAGTCCAATTCCGCGGGTTCCACCGGTCACGACTGCGATCGGTTTCCCCATTCCAGATTCCCCATGCAATAGACTCTCGCCTCACTTGACAACCACTAGGACCTACTACAGGCTGTTCCCTGAAAACTAAGTGTTAACTACAGTCTGGACCTATGCAGTTTTGAGCCCACGGAGACTGTGACAATGGTTGGAATGACTTCGCGAGAGAGGGTTCTCAAGGCACTTGAACACGAGGAGCCTGATCGCGTTCCTCTGGATGTTGGCGGAGGCTTCAGTACAAGCATTTCCATTGAGGGATATGAGAAGCTCAAGCGATACTTGGGAATATCCAAGACAAGTCCGGCACTATAGTATCTGACAGAACTGTTTGAATAGTGTCTCTAGCGAGTTCGTCACGTCAGGATCTGTCTCCCCAGTGTCCCACGTTCATTCTCGCTGGAAAGGCTGAAAACTCCCTGAATATGAGATTCTTTCAGCTCAAAGAGCCCGGAACGAAGCTTTTTTGCCCGGACCTGGACCCATATCAGCTGTAACCAGCCTCCATAAGCCACGTAAGGATCGCGGGAGCCCTGTCCTGCGGCCCAGAAGCATCCAAAAACTTAGGTCAGCTACTATAGATAGTGTGTTTCGCATTGCGAAGATCGATGAAGAGGTAATGCAACGCCTAGGCAGCGACTGCTATCCCATCGTCTGCAAATCGCCTTTGCACTGGACACCTCCACCATCTGCGCCTGGTGAATTCATTGATCTCTTCGGTGTCACTTGGAGACAACAAAGCTACGGCGAAGGTTACTACATGGAATTGCGCAAGAATCCATTAGCCACTGCACACATCGAAGACTTAGATGACTACCCATGGCCCGACCCACTAGACCCAGGTTACACTGACGGTCATGCTGAGGAGGTCGAGACAATCTATGAGAGAACTGACTATGCTCTGATGGCGGATAGCGGACTCAAGAGCATCTGGGAAACGGGATACTTCCTGCGTGGCTATAGGCGCTGAAGAACACCGCAAGGGTCATTGACTCTGCCAAGAAACTGAAGATAATTGCGAGAATCGGAGTCGGATATGAGACCGTTGATCTCGCCGCCGCAACCCAGAGGGGCATATACGTCACGTGGACACCCATTCCTGAGCTTCCGAAAGCAGTTGCAGATGAAACCTTTGCACTAATGCTCAGCGTGTTCAGAAGGGTTCCACAGATGGATAGGCATGTCAGAGAAGGAAGATATGATATTGAGATGGCGTTCTCAATCACCCTAGACATCTATCCGCTGACTCTCGGAATCATCGGCCTAGGAAAGATCGGCGCTGAAGTTGCTAAGAGAGCAAAATGCTTTGGGATGAAAGTCCTCTATCATGACGCGATTCGAAGGCAAGATCTGGAAAAGGAGTGGGGTCTTCAGTATGTTCTCATGGAGGAGCTACTGGGCAGCTCAGACGTCGTCACAATACACACTCCTCTAACCCCTGAAACGAGAGGCATGATAGGCAAAAGGGAGATATCGCTGATGAAGAACGGCGCGGTCATTGTGAATACTGCACGTGGCCCGATCATTCAGGAGCAACCCCTCTATGAGGCCCTTGTCGAAGGAAGACTCGGCGGAGCAGGTCTCAGCGTCCTGTCAGAGGAGCCGCCTACCCCCAAGTCCCCCTTCTATAAGCTCGGCGATAAACTTCCAAACGTCATATTTCTCCCCCATACAGGCGCCGCTATCAACACTCGAAGGCTCATCGCCCTAACCGCTGCTGAGGATGTGATCGCGGTCTTGGAAGGGCGGCAGCCGAAGTACCTGCTCAACAAAGAAGTCCTATCTAGATAAGCTGCCACTCCCTTCCAACGCTTCGTATTTTCCATTTCCCTTCCTATGTCTGGGCGACCAAGATACCCATGTGACCTGCTCCGCCGTGTATGACTGCCGAATCACCCACGTCACGATGCTCAAGTTCGACCGCATTAGCTGCTATGCCAAAATTCTCTAGCACCGCACCTTCTTCGAGACTCAGCCCATCGTTGAGCCGGCAGATCACTCTTTCAGGCAATACAGTGTGTTCAGCAAACGCTCCTCGAACCAGGTTCGACCAAAGATGACGGTCCGGTCAAGGTATAGTATCTGACAGAACTGTTTGAATAGTGTCTCTAGCGAGTTCGTCACGTCAGGACGAGTCTCCCCAGCGTTCCACGTTCATTCTCGCTGGAAAGGCTGAAAACTCCCTGAATAT
>Ga0315282_10010771_pt1 | contig 14279 bp, 14 predicted proteins | sample YL17G07_20_MG_FD_203693 | JGI IMG/M metagenome (GOLD analysis project Ga0315282, IMG submission 203693) | Sediment microbial communities from Yellowstone Lake, YNP, Wyoming, USA - YL17G07_20 | ecosystem: Environmental > Aquatic > Freshwater > Lake > Sediment | place: USA: Wyoming | collected...
AACAGCAGCGCGGCTTCGGCGTTATCGGTGGGAACCTCTATAAACGCCAAGCGCGCATTTTTAATCAATTTTTAATTGATTTATCCGCAGCCAACAAGCCACTCCCGTAATTTCTTCAACTCTTTGTTTGGTTATGAATAAAAAAGAAGCCGCCGAGCGCATTTTACATCTCCGCAAAGTTATTAATCATTACCGTTACGCTTACCATGTTTTGAATAAGTCCTTGATACCGGACGCCGCCTTGGATTCGCTGAAAAAGGAGCTTTTTGACTTAGAGCAGAAGTTTCCGGATTTAATCACGCCGGATTCGCCGACTCAGCGGGTTGTGGGGAAGCCGTTGAAAGAATTCGCAAAAGTCCGACACGAAGCGCCGATGTTGTCTTTTAACGACGCTTTTTCAGAAGCCGACGTGAAGGCCTGGTTGGAGCGCTTGGAAAATTACCTGGGCCGATCGCTGACTGACGCGGACGGAATAAGGCGGCTTTCTCTATCCAGTCCGCGTATGTCTGCGTCTGTATTCTACTGTGAACTCAAAATAGATGGTTTGGCGATTGAACTTATTTACGAGAACGGCGTTTTTGTGACGGGCGCCACAAGAGGTGACGGTTTGGTTGGTGAAGATATAACTCAAAACCTGCGGACGGTGGAGGCAATACCATTGAAATTGTTGGAGCCCGACGAAGTTGCCGATAACCTTAGAAAACTGGGCCTAAAACCCTCCGCCAAAGGCGGATCCGCCTCTGGCGGAAAGACCTATAACCTAAAACCTCGTCACCTCGTCGTCCGCGGCGAAGTTTTTTTAACCAAGAAAGAATTTCAGAAAATCAACCGCGAACAGGAAAGGAAAAAACTCAAAACCTACGCCAATCCCAGGAACATTGCCGCTGGTTCGGTGCGTCAGCTTGATCCGAAGGTTACAGCGAGCCGCCACTTAGACTCTTTCCAGTATGACATTGTGAGTGACATCGGCCAAACCAACCACGAAGAGGAGCATCTAATTCTTAAAGCATACGGCTTTAAAACTAATCCAAACAATCGTCTGGTTAAAAGCTTGGATGATGTTTTTGAATTTAGAAATTATTGGGAAAAAAATCGTGAACGGCTTGATTACGAGATAGACGGCATTGTGGTTATTGCAAACGACAACAAAATTTTTGATGCCGGCGGCGTCATTGGCAAGGCGCCGCGCGCCGCCATTGCTTATAAGTTTTCGCCTCGCGAAGCAACGACTGTCGTAGAAGACATAAAAGTTCAAGTTGGCAGGACCGGCGCTCTTACGCCGGTGGCGGTTATGCGACCCGTTTCGGTTGGCGGCGTCACCATAACCCACGCCACACTCCACAACGAGGATGAAATTCGGCGCTTGGGTCTGAAAATAGGCGACACTGTTATTGTGAGCCGCGCTGGAGACGTTATTCCGCAAGTCACGAAAGTGCTTAAAGATTTGCGAACAGGCAGAGAAAAGGAATTTAAGATGCCGGTGAAATGTCCAGTTGATGGCTCGCCTATAAAAAAGGATGGCGCCATTTTCAGGTGTTCTTCGCCATATTGCGGCGCACGCCACCGTGAGTTTCTGCGGCACTTCGTTTCGCGCGGTGCTTTCAATATTGAGGGCTTGGGTCCAAAGATTCTTGACCGTTTTTTGGACGAGGGCTTGATTTCCGACGCCGCCGATATTTTCACCTTGAAGAAAGGCGACATAGAGGCTCTGCCGCGCTTCGGAGAAAAATCGGCGGAGAACATCATTTCTGAAGTTGATATGAGAAAATCAGTAACCCTGCCGCGATTTATTTTTGCTCTGGGGATTCTTCACGTTGGCGAAGAAACAGCCGCTCTTTTGGCGCGGCAGGTGACAAGCGACCCGCTTCGCCAAAGCGAGAGCGAGGCGAGCAAGAGACAAGTGGTAAGACGGCCGGGAGATTTACTGAACGTTGTGCGCAATTATTCCCTTGAAAAGTTGCAGGAAATTCCCGACATTGGTCCCAAAGTTGCAGGGAGTATTTATAGTTGGTTCCGCGAGCCAAGAAATATAAAGTTTATAGAAAGACTGGGAAAAGCAGGGGTGGAGATAGAAGCTTACAAGCGACACGCGGCAAGCGACAAGTTGAAGGGGAAGATATTTGTTTTAACCGGCAGCTTGGAATCAATGCCGCGCGAAGTAGCCAAGGAAAAAATCCGCGAATTGGGCGGCGACGTTTCCGAGTCCGTGAGCAAAAAAACCGATTATGTGGTCGTAGGCTCCGAACCCGGCTCAAAACTTGAAAGGGCGAAGCGTTTGGGAGTAAAAATATTGAACGAGAAAGAGTTTTTGGCGTTGCTTAAATGAATACTCGCCCCGCAAGCGGGCTGGTATTCTTGCGAGTGAATAGTAAAAAACCCCGGCGCGCTTTCGGCAGACGGCGCCGCTGGTTTACTTTTCCTTTCGTTTTTATTAAATTTATAGTTGTTGCGGGCGTAGCTTAGTCTGGAAAAGCGTCCCCCTGTCACGGGGAAGATCGCCGGTTCAAATCCGGTCGCCCGCGCAAACGGAAACAGAACTACCCCGAAGTGGGTAGTTCTGTTTTTGTCCTGTGCCGGTCGGATTTGAACGAAAAGGAGTGGTCGGGAGGAAATTAGTTCCTCCCGTGTCGGAGAGGTTTGGGAACCGAGGGTTCTCAAGGAGCGGCTTGCTGTATAGCGAGCCGCGACGTGAAACATCCGGTCGGCCACGCAAATGGAAGCATCTGGAGTGCCTTCTTGTTTATAGTTTTTTGTGTCCGATTTGTTAGAATATATACATGGTCCAACAACAACTCGTTGATTACATAAAGTCGCAGCTGGGTTTGGGTACGACCAAGGATGCCGTAAGGGGTGCCCTGATCAGTGCTGGCTGGCAGGCGGCCGATGTGGATGATTCTTTTGCAGAAGTAGAGTACTCAAAGCCGGCTGCTGATCTAGCGTCGCGGGCCGCACCTCCTATGGGCGGTGGCCCGTCAGTAATAAAGGTTAACGATTTATTAGCAGGCGTTGACTCAAGGGTGGAAATGCCGGCAGTGTCAAAAGACAGGACCGAACCAGCTGAGGGGATAACGCCCGATCATCCTGACCATCCGGCTCATCACTTTCACGTCGGCTACATGGTTTTGACCGTTATCGCCACGGCGCTCGTCGGCGTCTCGGCGCTTCTATATTTTAAGTACACCAACCTCCAGGCTCAGGTTACCGTCTTAAACAGCCAGCTGAGTTCGTCTAGCGCTCAAGTCAAGAGTCTAACTTCTCAAGTCAATGACTTGACTCTGTCGCGCGACGGTCTTCAGACGCAGGTTGGGGCTCTCACGTCTTCGAACAGTGAACTCACAAGCGAGCTTTCATTTTTCATTACGCCCGCAATTTCCACCGGAACTCAGGGGATATCGGTTTCACTCGTGGGTGCTTTAAGCACAACCACCGGCGGGAGATATGTGCTTACAACTGCAGACGGCCTTAGAGTTTACATGAAAAATTCCGAGAGCGTTTCTTCAACGCTCTCCGGCCTTGTTGGCGTGAGTTCAACGCAAATCGTGGGTACCCATCTACCGAAGTCAACCGAAGTCACCGTCACCTCAATCAACGGCAGCCCAATAAGCCAATAATTCTTCAGTCTAAAATTCCCAGGTTGCGCAAGGTTTTTCTGTAAATAGCCAGCGCTTTCTCCGCGACCTCGCGGTTTATTTCGAAGTTTGGCTCGTGGACCAGGCGGTTGCGCAACTTGTGGGCTTCCCAAACATCTCGCAGGTTGGGAAGATCGGTTTCATCGGCGCCTTTGAGCCGCTCCCCTAGGTTGTTGCCCTTGAGGCCGGCCGCCTTTAAAGCTTCGTCTAAAAGCTTGTCGGCTTCGATGACTGCTAGTTTCAGGTCGGCGTCGGTGCCGCGGTAGTAGTGGTGTCTTACGTTTTTCCATCCGCGGACTGTGTATTTCTTGGGTAAATTACTCTTAAGGATTACGTCGCGCACTCTGTCAATGCGGAGCGGGAGCCAGCCGGTTTTTATCATGAAATAAAGAGTGCTCGCGATAAGTATTACAGTGACTGCAATGCCCACCGTGTCGAGGAGCGGGAGGTATGACGAGTAAGTGCCTGCAGCTTTCTCTACTTGAGGAATTTGGGACAACTGAAGAATAGAGCTTGTCTGATTTTGTTGGGTTATTGCTTGAGTAAGAATGTAATCCATGCCTTTATTCTAGCTTTTCGTAGTATTGGCCGATGCCCAATATATCGGCCTCGCGCCAATGCTTGCCGATGAGTTGGAAACCGACGGGCAAATTAGTAACTGGTAACTGGTGACTGGCGGTCGATTTTACCGGTATTGATATAGCTGGAAGCCCGGCGAGGTTGACCGGTATGGTAAAGACGTCAGAAAGGTACATAGATAGAGGATTATCTGTTCTTTCGCCGATTTTGAATGGCAGCGTGGGGGAGACCGGTGTTAAAATCACATCAACATTTTCGAAGGCTTCATCAAAGTCTCTCTTAATTAATGTGCGGACTCTTTGGGCTTTGTCATAGTAGGCGTCGTAATAACCAGACGAAAGCACGAATGTTCCTAAAATTATTCTTCTTTTGGCTTCGGCTCCGAAGCCCAAACCTCGTTGCTTCAAATAGATATCCCTCAAATTCTGAATTCTAAATTCTGAATTCTTGGTTCGTGCGTATCTTATGCCGTCAAAGCGCGCCAGGTTGGCGCTTACTTCAGCCGGCATGATTATGTAATAGCAAGAGAGCGCGTATCTGGTGTGCGGCAGAGATATTTTTTTGAAACTCAAGCCGAGGCTTTTAATTTTATCAATAACTGACTCAACGTTTTTTTTAACTTCGGAATCCAACCCCTCGACAAAATATTCTTCTGGCAGACCAACAGTCAGTTTCTTTATTTTTTGAAGATCGGGGTTCGTGAGCTCTTCGCCGTAGGTTTCCACTGGGTCGGCGCTGGTGGCGTCCATTGGGTCGCGGCTGGCAATGGCGTGGAATAAAATTGCCGCATCTTCAACAGTTTTGGCGATCGGGCCGATTTGGTCTAAGCTTGACGCCATTGCTATGAGGCCGGAGCGCGACACTGCACCGTAAGTTGGCTTTAGTCCTACGACGCCGCAAAAGCCGGCCGGCTGGCGAATGGAACCGCCGGTGTCAGACCCCAAAGCTGCCACCGTCAAGTGGGCGGCCACGGCGGCGGCTGAGCCGCCCGATGAGCCGCCTGGCACGCGCGTTTCGTCGTGCGGGTTTTTGGTGAGTTGGAAGGCCGAATTTTCCGTTGACGAGCCCATGGCGAACTCGTCTAAATTAGTTTTCCCCAAGAATACCGCCCGCTCGTTTTTCAGTTTTTGGATAACGAAAGCGTCATAGCTTGCATTGTAGTTTTCTAAGATTTTTGACGCTGCTGTGGCCGGTAGGCCGTTGATTAGGATATTGTCTTTAATAGCCAAAGGCACGCCGGCTAAAATGCTGATTTCTTTGTCTTGAGCCACAGCTAAGTCAACTTCCTCTGCTTCCTTGAGCGCCGTTTCCTCGGACAAGCTCAAAAAAGCGCCGATTTTTTTATCCGATTCTTTGATATGTTTGAAGAAAGCTTGAACTATGTCCAGTGCCTTGAATTTTTTATCCAGAAGCCCCTCATGGAAGGTTCTAATAGTTAGGTTTTTTAAAGGTTCCATAGTTTTATTCGAAAACTGGAGGAATTTTTAGAAATCCATCGCGGGTTTCGGGAAATTGATCTTTGCCCGATCCTTGATTGGTGCTGCTCCGTTCGTCATCTCCTCGAAAAACACTTTGAAGGTCGGTACCGCCGCTCATAGGCGGAGTGTTTGCGGTATCGAGTTCCTGGAGTTCCTTAAAATGGTCCAATATCTTTTGTAAGTCTTTCAAGAGCTTCTCCTCTTCTTTAGAGTTGAGTTCAATGCGGGCGAGTTCAGCCAAGTGTTCCAAGGTTTGCTTGTTGATTGGTGAGGCCATGAGTTTTATTTTAGCCCTTTTACCAGTTTTTTAAACTGCACGCCGCGGTCGGAATAATTTTTGAACATGTCAAAACTGGCGGCACCGGGGGAGAATAGAACACAGGTTTCAGGTTTCAGGTTTTGGGTTTTAGTGGATTTATAAGCAGCTTTAACCACAGCCCTTAAATCACCTACAAGTTTTGTTCGAACGCCGGAATTTTCGATGGCCTTACGGATTTTGTATTTATTTTCTCCCATTAATATCACCAACTTTGTTCCGGAATTTTTTATGGCTTTTGTGAGGGGCGCGTAACTCAGCCCCTTGTCTTGGCCGCCGGCAATGAGGATTTTTGGCTGGGCCGGGAATGCTTTTAAAGCCGCAGCCGCAGTTTGGGGATTTGTTGAGGCCGAGTCATTGTAAAAAATAATATTTTTTATTCGTCTTACGAATTCTAGGCGGTGTTCTAGGCCGGAGAACTTTTTAACAGAGTTTATAATTGTCTTTTTAGGAATTCCCAAGTTAAGAGCTACGGTTGCAGCCATCATGGCATTTTTGAAATTGTGCCAGCCTTTTATTTTTAAATCCTCTGGTCCGAAAAGCTTGAATTTCTTTTCATCCACGGCGAACTTCCGGCCGCGACTTTCCTGTGCCACCCAGCGGCTCAATGCGCTGTATTTTCCGCCGGAGGCGGATCCGCCTTTGGCGGAGAAGAAAAATATTTTGTCGCCCGGTTTTTGATGTTTGGTAATATTCGTTTTCGCTTTGTAATATTCCTTGAGAGACAGGTGCGCGTCTTGGTGGTCCGGGAAGACGTCAAGAACGACGGCAATGTCTGGGGATTTGTCTAAATCCTGAAGCTGGAAGCTTGAAAGCTCAAGCACGACGACGGAATTTTTCCCGAGACTGGGGATAAGGTCGAGCGGGGATTTGCCGATATTTCCGCCGAGAAGAGCCGGCTTTTTTGCGGCTCTAAGCATCTTGTAGAGAAGCGTGGCTGTTGTTCCCTTGCCCTTCGTGCCGGTGATGCCGATTACTTTAATATTTCTCCGCCGGTAGGCGGATCCGCCTATGGCGGAAAAAAATAATTTTGTGGCGCTTGAGAATTTAACTCCGGAAGCGCGGGCTTTTTTAAGTTCAGAAAGATTGTAGGGGACGCCAGGCGACCGAAAAACAACGGCGAATCTTTTTAGGTTTTTTAAGTAATCTTTGTTAAATTTCCTGTCTAAGATTTCAATTTCAGCTTTACGCCAGGCCGGCGATTTTTTCAGGAATTTAAGAACAGAACGGCCTTCACGGCCGAAACCGAGGACAGCGACTTTCATACAGTTCAATAATGTCATTAAAGTTTGTTTTTGACAATTTTTTATGGCGGTTTATACTCTTGGTGCGGGAGGGCTGGGGAAAGTTTTTCTCCGGGCAGCCCCATAAGCTGCTGAAGCGGGTGCAACTCCCGCCCCCGCAACTAGCTCTAACTTACGCTTCGGGAGGACCGGCGTGCATTTGCTCCAGCGGCAAATGCCGCCTGCATCTCAGAATAAAAACTTTTGCTTCGCAAAAGACCAATCTTTTTATTCTTCCGATAGCTCCTCCCGAAGCGTAAGTTTCCGCTTCGGTTACGACGAAGGGGCTGGAGTTGCACGAAAGGTGGGTCGGAGGGAAAGCCGCTGGGTTCCCTCCGTGTAGGAATGAGCGAAGCGGATTCAAAACCGAGGGTTTTGAAAGCGCAGTCCCGCCCTGGCGGGAGTTTCACTGCTCGTCCCGCCAGGGCGGGACTGCGTTCTAACAACCCTCGGTTTTTAGTATTTTCCTACACGGGGAAGCGAAGCTCTTCCCCGACCCTCTTTCCTGTTCGACTCCCACCACAACAAAAAAATGTTGGCATAAATTACGCCAACATTTTTCATTGGTGGCTGGGGTGGGAATCGAACCCACGACCTAAGCTTTATGAGGGCTCCGCTCTACCACTGAGCTACCCAGCCATTTTGATAAATAGAATTTTATCAGATTTTTACGGATTTGGAAACATAGAAACGGCGCAGACCAAGAGGCCGGCGCCGTTTGCAGAATCTCGAGGAAGGTCCGTGAGAGACGTGACTAGTCTCTGGCATCGTCCCTTAAAGACAACAATATGGAGCTTCTCAACTGCTTCTCATAAAGCAGCTGTATGCGGTGACTCAGGTATTCTCTGACACAGAGGCTTGCAATGGCGAAGAAGGCGGCCGCGATGATAAAGCCTGCGCCTGTGGGCATCAGAAGAAAAAACGCTGCCACGGCGAAGACGACAAGAATTAAAGGTGCGCCTGCCCTCGCGCCCATCAGAAAATTCCGCTTTCTGTTGTAATCAACCGGGTTCACTAATCCTCCTTTCTCGCGATAGGCGATACTTGCCAACGGTTCTGGCGGTTAGTCTAGTCTGGGCCATGCAATCTGTCAATTGTCAATTTCGGTTTGCCGAAAATACTTTTTAACGTTAGAATTATTATCAAAAATGAATTTAAAGGAGATTGAAGACTCGGCAAGAAATGAGCTCAAGGCGGCGGTGAGCCGCGAAGCTGTGGAAAAATTGCGTGTGAAGTACTTGGGGCGTAAAGGAGAAATCACTGCTGTCTTGCGGTCACTGAAAGATATGCCGCTTGAGGAGCGCCGGCGCGTTGGTCCCGAAGCACAGTCGTTGAGGCGCGACGTAGAGAGACTTATTAATGAAAAGGTATCCGCTATTGGTTCGGCGAGTTCTGCGTCAGGAGTTGACCTTACGGCGCCGGGCCGTAAAGTCAGCCGAGGTCACCTCCACCCGCTTACTTTGGTTGACGAGGAAATCCGGCGCATTTTCAAGAGTATGAATTTTTCCGTGGTGGAAGGTCCAGAAGTGGAAACAGAATACTATAATTTTGATGCTTTGAATATCCCGCCGAATCATCCAGCGAGAGAGATGTGGGATACATTTTGGCTTCGCCAAACGCGGACAGACGCGGACGGTGTGCACACTCATACAAAAAAGAGTCCGCGTCAGTCAGCATTATTGTTGCGGACTCATACCAGTCCGATGCAAATAAGGTATATGGAGGAACACAATCCACCGTTCCAGATAATTGTGCCGGGCAGGACTTTCCGATACGAAGCAACGGACGCCTCCCACGAGATCAATTTCTATCAACTTGAGGGTTTGATGGTAGGGAAAAGCGTGAGTTTGGCTAATTTCAAGTCGGTTGTTCAAGAGTTCTTTAAGAGGTTTTTCGGCGGTCAAAAGATTGAGTTCCGCTACCGCCCGGCCTATTTTCCATTTGTTGAGCCGGGGCTGGAGGTTGAGATTAAGTTAGCAACAAGCGGCCCCGAAAAGGGGTTGCGCCCCAACGGGGCAGGCAAGAGACAAGGGACGTGGTTGGAAATCATGGGCGCCGGCATGGTGCACCCGAGGGTATTTGAATTCGCACATTACAATCCGCGCGACTGGCAGGGGTTTGCTTTCGGCATGGGCCTTGACCGCCTGGCGATGATTAAATACAAGATTCCGGACATCAGGCTGTTTTATTCGGGCGACCTGAGGTTTATTAGGCAGTTCTAATAAACGTTATGAAGTTTTCCTACACTTTGATCAAGAAATTGGCGCCAGGCCTTCCGAAATGTGCCAAAGTGGCTGAAGCCTTGAATATGTATTCATTTGAGACAAAAAATCTGGGAGGCGATTTGTTGGAAATTAACCTGCCGGCAAACCGCTGGTCGGACGCTTCTTCACACCTGGGCATTGCGCGCGAAGCGGCGGCAATCTTCAAAAAGGAATTAAGAAGCCCCGTTGTTTCAATAATTAATGCGCCAATGGATGAAGGTTTAGTTAAAGTTGAGGTGGAGAAGCAAAAATACTGCCCGCGCTACGCCGCGAGGTTTTTTGAGATAAAAAGAGTTTCACAGTCGCCGGAGTGGCTCAGGAAGATTTTGAGGGCTTGCGGAATAAATCCTGTAAACAATGTTGTGGATGTTATGAACTACGTGATGTTGGAAGTTGGCCAGCCGCTCCACGCTTTTGATGCGGACAAGATCTACGGCAAGAAGACCAAGAAAATTGTCGTAAGACGGGCCAAAAAGAACGAGCGACTGAAGACGCTCGACGGCCAGAGTTTTGTTTTAAATCCGGACATTTTGGTCATTGCCGATCCCAAACAGGCGCTCGCCATCGCTGGCATCAAAGGCGGCGAAAGCTCCGGAGTGACTGGCCGGACGCGCCGATTAATAATTGAAGCCGCCAATTTCGATCCAGTGATGATTTACAAGGCCAGCCGCCGTTTGAAGCTTATAACAGACGCGGCGGCCCGCTTCAGCCACGGCATGAGCCCGGCTTTGGTTGAATGGGGTTTGGACAGGGCGACAGCGCTACTCAAGAAATCCGGCGCCAAACTCTTGGATTCAGTCGATTTCTACACCGAGAAAGCAGGAGAGGAAGTTATTGAGTTTGACCCGGCTAAATTCAGGTCAGTCATCGGTGCTCCGATTGCTGTCGGTGAAGCCAGAAAAATTTTCAAGCGCCTTGGCTTATTAGTTGATAAAAGTGAGAAAGCTAAGTTGCGCGTGAGGATTCCCGCTTGGCGCACCGATATCGAGGAGCCCGAGGATTTAATTGAGGAAGCGGCGCGGTTTCTGGATTTCAACGCTTTAAGGCCGCAGGCGCCGGTCGTGGGGGTGAAGCCGACCGAAGAAGAAGATGTAATCGTTTTAAAAGAAAAAGTCCGCCGATTGCTCCAATCTTTTCAGTTGGACGAGGTTTACAGTCCGAGTTTTTTGGGTGAGACGGAGCTTGGCTGGTGCAATCAGTCGTTTTTAGGTGGGATGAAAGTCAATCCTGTTGAAGTTGAAAATCCAATAGCGGAAGACAAAAAATACGTAAGACCAAGCCTTCTGCCTCTTCTAATTCGAGGCGTGGAGTTGAACAGCCGCTTCTTTGATTCTGTGAAAATTTTTGAAATCGGAAAGGTTTTCAGCGTTGTAAGAGGTGCAATTAAAGAAAGGTTAGCTTTGGGGATTGTCCTCGGCGCCAAGAAAGACACTAAGCTTGTTCTGGAACTCAAGGGCCTGACCGAAGAACTTTTGAGGGGCCTTGGAATTGATGATTACGACTTTGTGGAAACGAAGGGTTCGATGCGTGTTGAGGTTAATCACGATATCTTGGGCGTTGTGGGACAGGAGCACCTTGGTAAGAACTGGCTGGTCACCGCGGCGGAGTTTGATTTAGAGAGGATTTTGAAACAGACCGAGGAAGAAAAAGAGTACATTCCGCTCAAAAGGTTCCCAGCAGTTATAAGAGATATATCAATTCTCGTTAGCAAGAACATCAGGATCGGAGAGATTTTAGAGACAATTCAAAGAGTTTCTCCCAAACTTACTGAAAACGTTGATTTGATTGACGAGTATGTGAACGAAAAACTCGGCGGCAAGCAAAGTTTGACGTTCCGGGTAATATTCCAGTCTGACGAGAGAACTTTAACCGATGCGGAGGTTAACAAGGAAATGGCAAAAATTTCCGGGGCGCTCAAGAGGAGTTTTCGCGCCGAAATTAGATAAAGATTATGAAATTAGCCTCTCTACCCAAGGAAGTCCTGGACGTTGTTGAAAAGCTGGAAGCCGCAGGCTTCAAGGCGTATATAGTCGGCGGTTGCGTGCGCGACCTTCTTTTGGACCGCGAGCCGAAAGACTGGGACGTTGCGACGGACGCCAAACCGGAAGAAATTCAGAAAATTTTCGAGGATAGCGTTTATGAGAACGCTTTCGGGACGGTCGGTGTGAAAACGCAAAGTACCAAGCGCGAATTGCAAATCGTAGAGGTAACGACGTTCCGGCTGGAAGGCAAGTACACAGATAAGCGTCATCCCGATGAGGTAAAATTCGCGAAGACCATAGAAGAGGATTTGTCCCGCCGCGATTTCACTGTGAATGCGCTTGCTCTCCGCATGGCAGACGGGATTGTTGGCGAAACAATTGATCCGTTTGGCGGTCAAGAAGATATTAAAAACAGGTTAATTAAAACAGTCGGCAAGCCGGAGGAGCGTTTTTCGGAGGATGCCTTGCGGCTGATGCGGGCCGTGCGACTGGCAGTGGAATTGGATTTTCAGGTAGATTTCAATACACGGCGGGCGATTGAAAAATTGGCTGGCGAGCTTGAAATTATCGCCAAGGAAAGAATCCGCGACGAACTCGTAAAAATTCTCCAAACACCCCGAGCAGCCCAAGGAATAATCCTTCTTGAAGAATTAAACCTCTTGTCTTACGTGCTCCCGGAGCTGCGCGAGGGCATTGGTATTTCTCAAAACAAGCATCACATCTATACCGTCTTTGAGCATAACGTGAGGTCGCTTGATTACACGGCCAAAAATAATTACTCGCTTTTGGTGAGGTTGGCCTCGCTTTTGCACGACTTGGGAAAGCCGCGGACTAAACAGGGCGAAGGACCGGACTCAACTTTTTATCAACATGAGTATGTGAGCGCTAAGATGGCCGTCCAGACATTGGATCGCCTGCGCTTCCCGAAGGATTTTGCCGAAAGAGTCGTCCATTTGGTTCGCTACCACCTTTTTTATTATAACGTTGGCGAGGTTACTGCCGCTGGCGTCCGGCGGTTTTTGGCGCGCGTGGGGCCGGAGAACGTTCCTGATTTGCTTAAAGTCCGCGAGGCCGACCGGATTGGCTCCGGCGTCCCTAAAGCTTTTCCGTATAAGCTCCGGCATCTCTTGTTTATGATTGAAAAGGTTAAGCGTGACCCTCTCGGCCCCAAGATGCTCAAAGTTGATGGCAATGACATCATGAAGATTTTAAAAATCCAGCCCGGCCCGAGGGTTGGGCAGATACTCAATGTGCTTCTGGAAGATGTTTTGGACGACCCACAAAAAAACACCAAAAAATATCTGGATTCGAGAATCAGAGAGCTTAATGAACTGACGGTGGAAGAACTTGTTAAGCTTTCGGAAGCAGCGAAAACAAAAAGAGATGAGTTTGAATCCGGCGTTGAGGAAGAGATGAAAAAAAGATATTACGTGAAGTAATGAGGAAGCCTTTTATCCTTGCAATAAACGGCTCTCCGAATAGAAGTGGGAGAACTGCGCAGATGGCGAAAGAAGTTTTATCCGAAGCTAGAAAACTGGGAGCAAAAGTAAGGCTAGTTCACCTCGCCAACTATAAAATCTTGCCTCATAGCGGCAAGCTGGGAAAGAGAAAGTTTATTGAAAACACGAAAGATGACATGCCAAAGCTCCAAGATTTAGTCCTCCAAGCAGATGGTATAGTGTTCGCAACCCCGACCCACTGGTTTAATGTGTCGAGTTTAATGAAGCTTTTCGTGGACAGGTTGACCTCGCTTGAAGAATATGGCTTTCTGATGGAAGGCAAGGCAGCCGGATTCATCACGTACGGTCCGGAAGGGGGTGCGTTGAATCCGGCGATGTTACTTATGATTACTGCCAACCAGATGGGCATGGCCGTGCCGCCCTACGCAGCGATTTTCGACGAAAACAGGAATGATCGGTGGATAAAAAAAGCGCCGCAGGTGCTGGCGAAGAACATGATTTACTATATAGGAGCATGGAAGGGGATGAAAATAAATTGGGGATTTCTTAAGGAGGATTACGAGGTTTCACCAATAGAACTGCTCCCCAAAAAAATTGGAAGAAAGTAATATGTCCATTTTTCGCAGCGAAAAAATCTGGAGAATTCTGACTAATTTTTGGACTGTTATTTTTCTCGTCTTTTTGATCGTGAATTTCTTATCTTTCGATAAATACGAATCATTAATCGCCCCGTTCAGCATAATTTATATTGGTGTTCTGGGGCTTTTTGCGGGTACCAAAGAGTTTGACAGATGGTATGAAATACATGAAGGTCGCCATCCCGGCGAGGTATTCATTTTACTCTGGACGGCGGTTATTTTCGGTCTTATCATCGCCAAATTTTTCCTTGGTAGTCAGTACAAAGTTTCATCGGAAGCGGTGGCCGATTACATTATGGTGCTTTCGGTTTTCGCACTCACCCAGAAATCAAAACGGCTCCACGAGGAACGCGAGAGAAAGTCCGCCAAGAAATAGTCGTTAACTATTAGACAATCGGTTGCGGTTGCGGTTTAATGTCCGTGTACGGGGAGTAGTATACCGGCAGCCCCGAACAAGTCGCTGCGCGACTATACGGGGCAAGTACGCGCGTTCACCCCGCACTAAAGCAGACCGGAGCGTAGTGTAATGGTAGCACGAGTCCTTCGGGAGGATTTAGCCCGGGTTCGAATCCCGGCGCTCCGACAGAAAGCTTTTAGTGCGGGGCTTCGGGTGCGTGAAGACCGGGTTCGATTCCCGGCTCCCCGACAAA
>Ga0315282_10010772_pt1 | contig 14279 bp, 11 predicted proteins | sample YL17G07_20_MG_FD_203693 | JGI IMG/M metagenome (GOLD analysis project Ga0315282, IMG submission 203693) | Sediment microbial communities from Yellowstone Lake, YNP, Wyoming, USA - YL17G07_20 | ecosystem: Environmental > Aquatic > Freshwater > Lake > Sediment | place: USA: Wyoming | collected...
TGCCAGTGTGGCCGTGCGCCCTCTCAGGCCGGCTACCGATCATCGCCTTGGTGAGCCGTTACCTCACCAACTAGCTAATCGGCCGCAGCCCCCTCCTCCAGCGACCCTTGCAAGGCCTTTGATCCCAACGACCTGCGTCATCGGGATGTTATGCGGTGTTAGCCCAGGTTTCCCCGGGTTATCCCCCACTCGAGGGTAGGTTAGCTACGTGTTACTCACCCGTTCGCCACTTTACTCATCCCCTTGCGGGGACTTTCTCGTTCGACTTGCATGTGTTAGGCACGCCGCCAGCGTTGATTCTGAGCCAGGATCAAACTCTCGTTTGAAACTTGGCTCGCCCGCAAACTTCGCTTCTGCCTCAGCCTGCGAGCGTTTAACTTGTGAGACTATCGTTCCACCCCTTGTCCTGAACTGGGAAGAACAGGAATTGCCAGTGGGGCAGAACGTGTCGCTCAGCATTAGGACCCAGTCCTTAAAGGACTCAGTCCGATTGACGTGGCATGCTCAACTCAATTGTCAAAGAGCTTTGTCTCCCGCCGAGGGCGGGGTCCCCAAATGGGGAAGAATTGGAAAGCTCACCCCGGAGGCTTCTCTAGTCTGCCTCGCTGGTCTTCCCAGAACTTACTCTGTAGGCGGATTACCTTGCAGAGCAGTAAATAATAGTACACGCCCACAGGGCGATTGTCAAGGGCATTCAAAAAAGAATTTGGAGTAGAATGGGGGGGGCGGTGGCCGGGCGGGCGAATGAGAGTCGCAAGCCTGACCCTTCGGAATAAGAAGGCAGCAGCACGGCAGGTTCCGCTGGCGCACTCGAGGGTAGCCGTTTATGACCAAAATCCTAATCAAGCATTGGCCGTTATTTGCCAGTGTTGTCATCTTGTGCGTCATCACAGGAGTGATTTCCAGCGTTATCATCCTGCGAGAAAATGGCCACCTGGTTTTTGCTCTCGATGACCCCTACATTCAAATGGCCATGGCCAAGAACTTCGTCCTCCACGGCGTTTGGGGGATCACGCGCTACGGATTCACCTCGGCCTCTTCCTCCCCGTTGTGGACCTTCTTCATTGCTGGCACCTACCTGCTTTTTGGTGTCAGCGAGACGTCTCCTTTTTACCTGAGCCTCCTTTGCGCCGCGCTGATGCTGGGAGTGGCCTATAGTGTTCTCCGCTGGTACAAGCTTTCGCCCAAGCTCATCTTCTGGACCTTGCTGGTTTTGGCTTTTTTCACGCCTTTGCCCACCCTCATCTGCATCGGCTCAGAACACCCCCTCCACGCCGCCTTGACGATTCTTCTCACCTTCCTGGCGGCGCGGCTGCTTTCCGAAGAGAGTCCCTCCACAGCCCGCCGCGACCTTTTTCTTCTGCTGGCGATTTCGCCCGTGCTGACGGTGGTTCGATATGAAGGAATGTTTTTGATTTTGGTGATCGGCGCACTCTTCTTTCTGCGCGGGCGATGGCTGACCGGAGCGGCCGTGGGCGCGGCGGGTTTCTCCTCGATTCTGCTTTACGGAGCCATCGGGCTGGCGAAGGGTTGGTCGTGGCTGCCAAGTTCCATCCTCCTGAAGGGCAATTTTCCGCGCTTCACTGACTTGGGCACGGCGCTCGACTCCGTGTTCGGCCCGGGGTATACCAACATCAAAATGGGGCCTCACCTGGTGGCTCTTGTAGCGGCCTCTCTCTTCCTCGCCCTCTACGCCTCCGACAAACGCCCAGCCCTTTGGGACAGCCGGCAAGTGATGACGGCTATTTTTGTGCCGATCGCTCTCGCGCACATTCAGTTCTGCATGGTCGCCTTATTCTTCCGGCACGAGTCGTACCTGGTGGCGCTGGGGATTGTAGTGATCGTCGCCCAACTCGGCGACCAGCTCCCGCAGAAGCTCTTTGGAACCCCCGGCGATCGCACCCTTGTCCCCAAGCATGTGGGCGGCCTTCTTCTGGCTGCATTCCTCATTTACCCTTGTCTGGTGCGGGCCGCCGCGGCTTTAATCTTTCTTCCCCAGGCTTCGAAGAATATCTACGAGCAGCAATATCAAATGGCACGATTCATCAGACGGTATTATCAAGGTTCGACCATCGCGTTGAATGACATTGGCGCAGTCAATTTCCTGGCGGATGTCCATTGCCTGGATTTGTGGGGGCTGGGCAACTACGAAGTCACGCAATTAATGCACCGTCACGAGTATCACACCCGCGACATCCTGCGCTTGTCGAAGGAGTGGGGAGTCAAGGTTGCCCTGGTCTACGATGCTTGGTACACCTCCGTGGGGGGCCTGCCGCGCGATTGGGTCTGGGTGGGCCAATGGGCGCTTCCCGACAATGTTGTGGCGGGCGGCGATACGGTTTCCATCTACGCCGTGGACGAGTCGGAAACTATTTCCTTGATGCAAAAACTCCAGGATTTTTCCCCCCTCCTGCCCAAGGAGGTTAAGCAGTCAGGAAGATACCTTTACTGAAAGGCAGTGACAAGTGGCCCCGTGTCATTCCGATCCGTCAACTGACGGATCTGGATGACACGGGGCGAAAGGGGACCCAAGCCATGAAGAGTGAACCCAAGCCAAGCAGACTTCCGAAAGTCGGCAGGCGGTCTTTCCTCGCTACGGCCTTGGCCGGGGCCGCCTCGGCGGCTGCGGGGCAACGCGACTGGAGCGGAAAGAACCCCATTCATTACCCCGATCCGGACATCATCGCCCTGGACAAACGATTTGATAAATACGTGGTGAAAAGCACGCCCATCGAGAGACTTTATACGGGACTCCTCTGGGCCGAGGGACCCGCCTGGAACGGCGGCGGGCGCTACCTGGTTTTCAGTGATATTCCCAATAACGTGCACATGCGATGGCTCGAGGAGGATGGGCACGTCAGCGTCTTCCACAACCCTTCCAACAACGGCAACGGAAACACTTTTGACTGGCAGGGGCGCCTGCTTTCCTGCGAGCACAACACCCGCCGCGTCGTCCGCTATGAACACGATGGTTCGGTGACCATCCTGGCGGACCGCTGGCAGGGCAAGCCCTTCAATGCCCCCAATGACATCGTGGTGCATCCTGACGGGGGCATATGGTTTACGGATCCCGGTTACGGTATCCTGACGAATTACGAAGGGCATGTGGCCGCGCTCGAGCTCAAGGAAGCCGTCTACCGGATCGATGGCAAGACGGGGAAGATTGAACTCGTCACCGATGAGGGCTACAAGCCCAACGGCCTCTGCTTTTCACCTGACTACAAGCTGCTCTATATGGCTGACACGGGCGCCACGCATTATCCCCAGGCTCCCAAGATCATCAAAATCTTCGACGTGGTGGACGGCAAGAGCCTGCGCAACGGGCGGACGTTCACTTCCATGGAATTGCCGGGCAAGGGCTCAGGGCTTGCCGACGGCATCCGCGCCGACAAGGACGGCAACATCTGGGCAGGGGCCGGCTGGGTCGGCCAGGGCTACGATGGCGTGCACATCTTCGCCCCTAGCGGCGAACGGATTGGCATAATCCTGCTGCCGGAAATCTGCGCCAATATCTGTTTCGGCGGAACTAAGCGAAACCGCCTGTTCATGGCCGCCAGCCAGTCGCTTTATGCCGTTTACGTCGATACTCAGGGCGCCCACATCACCTGAGAAGGCAGAAGGCAGAAAGCAGAAGGCAGCCATCAGAAACAGAGTTCCGCGCGCCGCCCGGGGTAGCGCAGACCTGGTTTTTGCAGGTCTGCGGCTTTCAAACGTTCAGGACGGGAGAAACCGCAGACTTCGAAAAGCACGAAGTCTGCGCAGCCCGCTCCCGACACGCACTCCCGTATCAGCGTCGAACCGTTATAAAGTGGCGTAGGCACCGGCACGATGCAGACGGACCGGAAGGACACCAACAATGACCAACGAATCGCTTCACGTCGGTGTGGTCGATATTGGCAAGTTGACGAATCTTGGATGGGTAGTCGAAGGACCCTCCGTCAATAAATCGGGAACGGATATCGACTGTTGCATCAAAGCTCTTGCGTGCGCGATGAAGATGGATCCTCTGGCGCTGGGATTTGAGGCCCCGATGTTTGTCCCTTACGGAAGGAAGCGACGCGACTTGGACAAAGCCCGCAAAGGCGACGGAGATCGGGCGATCGGGAGTACGACGTGAAATTCCTACCGGAGCCGCCCTCCGTCACCATCTTCACTTCTGGATTCTGACTCTTGTCTCCTGGCTTCTGTCTTCCGCCTTCTGCTTTCTGCCCACTGCTGTTATCCTGGTGAGTTGGATCACCCCCTCTTGGAGACTATGCATGCATTCGAGACCCCGCTTGCTCATTACCTTGGCGCTATGGATGGCCAGCGCAATGCCGTGTTACCCCGTCCAAAAGGCCTCCCTTGACGAGGCCCTGGACTCCCTCTTTGCATTCCACACCTTTAGTCAGGTAGCAATCTCTCCCGATGGCAAGCGTGTTGCCTGGGTCGAGTCGCTTCAAGGAAGGTCCCAGCAAACGGCGGGCAACTCGGCCATCTATGTCGAGACCCTGGGCTCTTCGGAACCGCCGCGCCGCGTCTCTGCCGGCGATGGGAGGGCGGATTATGCGGAGCACGACATTGCCTGGTCTCCGGACAGCAAGAGGCTGGCTTTCCTTTCGGACAAGGAGAGTTCGGAGCAGCTCGAGCTCTATGTTGCGGACGCGCAGGGTCACGCCGCGCGCCAGCTCACCCGCCTGACTGGATTTCTCGCCTCTCCCTCCTGGTCCCCGGACGGTAAGCGGCTGGCGCTGCTCTTCACGGATAACGCTCCACGCGCGGCTGGCCCCCTCGAGCCCATGACGCCGCCCTCCGGCCTCATCGAGCAGCGTGTCTACGAACAGCGCCTGACCACGGTCGAGGTGGCTTCCGGCCAGGTCCGGCAAGTATCGCCCGCCGACCTCTACGTCTACGAATACGACTGGTCGCCCGATGGCAAAAAAATCGTGGCCACCGCCGCGCCTGGAGCAGGCGATGCCAACTGGTATATTGCCAGGCTCTTGACCATCGACATGGCTTCCGGCGAGGTCAGGCTCATTTACAAGCCGCCCCTCCAGATCGCCCAACCGCGCTGGTCGCCGGACGGGCAAACCCTCGCTTTCATCGGCGGCATCATGAGCGATGAAGGGAGCACGGGAGGTGATATTTACGCGATTCCCGCCGCCGGCGGCAAACCCCGTGACCTGACGCCTGGCATCAAGGCTTCACCGGCCATGCTCACCTGGCTCCCCGCGCTGGGAAAAATTCTGTTCGCAGAGCAAATCGACGGCGCGAGCGGCATCGCTACACTTGATACTCGCGATGGGAAAATCGAAACCCTTTGGCGCGGTCCGGAAACCATCTCCACCGGGAGCAGGTGGGGCTTCGGGATATCCCTTGCTGAGGATGGAAAGACTAGCGCGCTGATCAGGCAATCATTCTCGCAACCCCCGGAGATCTGGGCGGGGGAGATCGGAGCCTGGAAACAGCTCACCCGCCACAACGCCGGGGTTCATCCACTCTGGGGCAAGTCCGAAAGCATCCACTGGCAGAACGACGGGATGAAAATCCAGGGTTGGCTCCTCTACCCGGCGAATTATGATCCCTCCAAGCGCTACCCCATGGTGGTGTCCGTGCACGGCGGTCCGGGGGCGGAAGTAAAACCCTCTTGGCCGGGACCGTTTTTTAATCTCGCACTTCTTTCACATGAAGATTTTTTCGTCCTCTTTCCCAATCCGCGCGGCAGTTTCGGCCAGGGCGAAGCTTTTACTGCGGCCAATGTCAAGGACTTCGGCTACGGCAATTTGCGCGACATCCTCGCGGGCGTTGACCACGTGGTGAAAACTCTTCCGGTGGACGATCAGCGGGTCGGCATTGCCGGCTGGAGCTATGGCGGCTACATGACCATGTGGGCCGTGACCCGCACCAACCGATTTCGCGCCGCAGTGGCCGGGGCAGGCATCGCCAATTGGCAGAGCTATTACGGTGAAAACGATATCGACCAGTGGATGATTCCCTTTTTCGGCGCCTCGGTCTACGACGACCCGGAGGTCTATGCCAGGAGTTCTCCCATCACCTTCATCAAGAACGTGAAAACCCCCACGCTCATGCTGGTGGGCGATCGCGATGGCGAATGCCCCTCGCCTCAGTCCTTCGAGTTCTGGCATGCTTTAAGAACCCTGGGCGTGGAAACCCAACTCGTGGTGTACCCCGATGAAGGTCATGTGATGTGGCAGCCCGAACACCAGCGGGACGTCACCAAGCGCACCATCGAATGGTTCAACCAACACCTGAAGTAGCGGTCAGTAGGAATGCGGCAACGACTTTTTGAGTAATTCCGCACCCACGGTGTACTGGAGCTTAGCCATGAGCGCCATCTGGTACACTTTGATGTGGAAGTCCGGATTGACTCCGAGCAACAAGTAAGCTTGCCTCTGAGAACATCCATAATCCTCGGTCAACCACCCCATCAATTGAATGCTCGCGCGCCAGACGGCCTCCTCGAGTGGACGCGCGCATGCCAGGGAGATAATGCTGGCCTCGTTTTCAAGACGTACAAAGGGAACCTGTTTGGCTTTGATGACCTCGCAGTGGAGTGTGACCGTGCCGCGGCTTTCCATCGCGGTCCCGTAAAATTCGGTGTCGCCTTGGCAGGCGTGGACGTCGCCGACGTAGAGCAAGGCGCCCTTGTGGTAACAGGGCACGAGCAAGCGGCTTCCGGCGCAAATATCGCGCACGTCCATGTTGCCACCCCAGCTTCCCTGACCGAGTACGGAACTTTCGACTTCTCGTTCTGGCGCCACAGCGATGGTCCCGATAAAAGGTGACTGCCGCACGCGCAAACCAATGGAGTGGGGCACGACTTTTCCGTTCTCCAAGGTGGCCGCCGAGTCCATCACGACCTCGCCTTTATCGATGCGACCAATTACCAGTGTGGGTTTGCCCAAGTCACTCCAAGCCAGGGAATCACCCAAAGGCTTGTGCCCTGGACGCCAGAACGTTACCGCTTGCGAGTCGAGTGCTACGCCTTCAATGTGCACAACCAGGGTGTCGCCGGGTTCGACTCCCCTGATATAGATTGGCCCGGTCAGAGGATTAGCTTTCTTGGGGGTGTAGCTCAAATACCACGCGTCAAGCAGCCGAGCTGCATCCTCTTGAGTGCGATAAATCCCGGAGCACGCGTCCTCTGTCTCCAGTGCGAACGACTCACCAGGTTCGACCTCCAATACAGGTGGGTGTTGATAATCAACCGTATACTTCAAAAGATCAGGGCTTCGTTCGATGCGCTTCATTGTATTTATGGCCTCCTGTTCTGCTTGCGCGAGTTATTCCCGTGTATGCGGAAATCTGCGGGACTTGCGTGTTTGCAGTTTTGCCCTCCCTCCGCCCGCACACGCTGCTATCTTCTCGATAATAATACCTCTGAGCCGCCGCAGGACAACGGCGAATCGAGTTTGCGTGTCCGCCTTCTCGATTATGTGACCTATAATGCTTGGGGGGTGGCGCTGGCGGAGGGAAGAGCTGAAATAATGCGTGCATACGAAAGAAACTGTCCGTGGAAGGTTTGAGTCCTATATTGAATAACACATTCTTGGAATTCGTGCTACCAAAGTCCGGCGGGGGCTCTCATCTGCCAACAACACTGCGGTCTGGCGACGAGATAGGGGCGCATGGCCATGCGCCCCTACGTCCCCTCCACAAAAAGGAGGGGAAAGGGGCTTTCCGGCACATCATCGAGGGGGTGAAAAATGGCTGATCTAGTTCGAACCGGACTCTCCCTGGAAAGGGAACTTCTGGAGAGGTTCGACACGGCCATCCACCGCAAGGGATATCAAAACCGGTCGGAGGCCATCCGCGACCTCATTCGCGAACATCTCGTGGAAGAGGCGGCTGAAGAAAACAAAGTGATCGTGGGAACACTGACCATGGTTTACGACCACCACCAGCCGAATCTCTCCGCCAAGCTCATTGAGGCCCAACACACGGCGGCCAGCAAGGTCCTTGCGGCCACGCATGTGCATTTGGACCACCATCATTGCCTCGAAGTGGTCATCTTGAAAGGCCGCAGTGGGGAGGTTAAGAGCCTGGCGGACCGCATCCTGAGCCTGCGGGGGGTTCAACATGGCCAACTGACTGTCAGCGCAACGGGGAAACGATTTTCCAGTTGACGCAGGGGCTACTGGACTATAGATTTACCCTTTCGAAACCTCATGTCTAGCAGGTCCCGGAAAGACCCGTTTGCCCTGTCATTCCGAGGCGTCCCGACCTGATCGGGACGACGAGGAACCTCGCATGGTCTTGAAAACACTCAGAGCGAGATTCCTCTTCCGTCAACTGACGGATCGGAATGACAGTTTGGAGGGGTTCTTGCGCAGCCTGCTGGGCCCATTGAGGCGGTACGGAGACGACGGCAAATCCAGCCGCAGGCACGAGCCGCGTTGCGCAGTCTAACATTCAAAGAAAGGAGACATGATATGAAGGTCGGACTCTTTACGGCGCTCCTGGCCAAGCTCAGCTTGGACGAGGTCATCGAAAAGGTAAAACCTCTCGGCATCCGCACCCTCGAGTTGGGAACGGGCAACTACCCTGGCGACCCGCACCTGAAGCTGGAGTGGTTGAGCCAATCCTCCAAGATTAAAGAGTTCAAGCAAAAACTCGAGGACCAAGGCATAAGCATCAGCGCGTTGAGTTGCCATGGCAACCCGCTTCATCCCAATAAGAAGATTGCGGAAGCGCACGCGGAAACCAGCCGCAGGACGATTTTGCTGGCGGAAAAACTGGGCGTGACGCGGGTGATCGATTTTTCCGGTTGCCCCGGCGATTCGGAGGATTCCAAATTCCCAAATTGGTCCCCGACGCCCTGGCCTCCCGATTACCTGGAAATCCTAAAATGGCAATGGGAGAAGAAAGTCATCCCTTTTTGGACGAAGCGCGCCAAGTTTGCGCAGGACCACGGGGTGCGGATCGGCATCGAAATGCATCCGGGGTTCGTGGTTTACAACCCGGAAACTATGCTCCGGCTGAGAGAAGCCGCCGGAGCGGCGATCGGCTGCAACTTCGATCCCAGCCACATGTTCTGGCAAGGGATTGATCCCTGCGCGGCGGTGCGCAAGCTAGGCGAGGCCATCTTTCACATTCACGCCAAGGACACGCGCCTTTACAATGTCAACATCATGGTGAATGGCGTGCTTGATACCAAGCCCTATAGCGACGAGAAGAATCGCTCCTTTATCTTCCGCACCGTCGGCTACGGTCACGACATGGATTTCTGGGCGGACTTTGTCTCTACGCTCCAGATGGTGGGCTACGACGATGTGCTGTCCATCGAGCACGAGGACAGCCTGATGTCCGTGGATGAGGGTCTGAGCAAAGCGGCCAGCTTCTTGAACCAAATCATTATCAAAGAAAAGCTAAAGGAAATGTGGTGGGCGTAGAAGGGCAGTGACGAGTGACAAGTGACGAGTGACGAGCCGGAAAAGCAGTGACGAGTGGCAAATGACAAGTGGAGAGCAAAATCTGGCAAGCGGGGAGGAAACGAAGACGATGCGCGATCGCCCGCCTGCGCGGACCCCTTGTTCCACTATGCCTAAGGTGGGTGGCTTTAAGGATTTGCTTGTCTGGAGGAAAGGGATTCAGCTCGTGAAGGAAATCTACAAGCTGACCAAGCCTTTCCCGGCAGACGAAAGGTTCGGTTTAGTTTCTCAGATGCGGCGGGCCGCAGTCTCCATCCCTTCTAACATTGCGGAGGGCCAAGCTCGGAGGACTACTGGAGAATTCATCCAGTTTCTTTCACAGGCGGAAGGCTCACTTGCGGAATTGGACACGCAGCTAATTCTGGCTGAGGAACTCGGGTACGCCAAACCCGCTCAAGTGGCCTCAGCTACAGACCTCGTTTTAGAGTTGAAACGGATGCTAAACGGCTTGCGACGGACGCTGCTAAAAGCAGTGACGAGTGACAAGTGACGAGTGACGAGAAAAAACGGAGACATTTCGTAGCCATTCTGGCTTCTCACTCGTCACTGTTTTTCCGGCTCGTCACTCGTCAGTCATCACTCGTCACTGCTTTTCCGGCTCGTCACTCATCACTCGTCACTGTTTTTCCGGCTCGTCACTCGTCACTCATCACTCGTCACTGCTTTTCCGGCTCGTCACTCATCACTCGTCACTGCTTTTCCGGCTCGTCACTCGTCACTCATCACTCGTCACTGCTTTTCCGGCTCGTCACTCGTCACTTGTCACTCGTCACTTTTCGAAACAGGAGGGAGATTCCGAAAATGCCGGAGATCAACATTGCACTCATCGGTCACCAATTCATGGGCCGGGCGCACTCCAACGCTTACCGGCAGGTTAGCAGATTTTTCCCCGGCAAGTACCGGCCGCGCATGAAAGTGCTCTGCGGGAAAGCTTGCACGGAAGAGCTCGAGGCGACAGCGCAGCAGTTGGGCTGGGAAGAGTCCGATTGCGAGTGGCGGCGGGTAGTCGAGCGCAAGGATATTAACATCGTGGATATCTCGACGCCGGGATACCTCCACCATCCGATGGCCATTGCCGCCGCCGAGGCCGGCAAGCACATCATTTGCGAGAAGCCTCTGGCCAACAATCTGGCCCAAGCCAAAGAGATGCTCCGCGCGGTGCAAAAGGCCGGGGTCACTCACTTGGTGAACTTTAATTACCGCCGGGTGCCCGCGGTGGCCTTCGCCAAGAAGCTCATCGAGGAAGGCCGCTTGGGGCAGGTCTATCATTACCACGCCGCCTACCTCCAGGACTGGATCATGGACCCGGACTTCCCCTTGGTGTGGCGCCTGGAGAAAAAATATGCGGGCAGCGGCGCCCTGGGAGACATCGGGGCACACGCTGCCGACCTCGCCCAAATGCTGATTGGACACATCGCTTCGGTCGCCGGCCAGATGACCACGTTCATTAAGGAGCGGCCTTTGCCCGGTACGGGTGAAGGGGCCTGGGGAGCCAAAGGAGCAGATGGGAAGAAAGGTAAGGTCACTGTGGATGATGATACGAACTTCCTCGCCCGCTTCAAGAGCGGCGCCGTGGGAGTGTTCGAGTCGTCACGCTTCGCCGGCGGCCGGAGGAATTACAATACCTTCCAAGTCTACGGCAGCAAAGGCAGTCTGGCTTTCAATATGGAGCGGATGAACGAGCTGGAATTCTACGATCGCACGGAGCCCAATGAGCAGCAGGCCTTCAAGACGATCATGGTGACCGAGAGCAAGCATCCTTACGTCGGCGCCTGGTGGCCTCCGGGGCACATCATTGGCTACGAGCACACGTTCATCCACGCTGTGCACGACTTCCTCGTAGCCTTGGAGACGGGCCAGCCGGCCCAGCCCGGGTTCGACGAAGGCGTAAGAGTTCAGGCCGTCCTGGACGCGGTGGAGCGATCGGCAAAGTCGGGGCAGTGGGAAAAGGTGAAGGTTTAGGAGTCAGATGGCATACATGATGGGAATTGACGTGGGAACTACCGGGACGCGGGCCATCGTTGTCCGCCCGGACGGTCATATTGTGGGAGCTGCCACGGGCGATCACCAACCCATGAAAATGGCCAAGCCCGGTTGGGCGGAGCAGGAGCCGGAGGACTGGTGGCATGCGACCCTGGTGGCCATCCGCGGGGCGCTTGAACAAGCCCAGCTCAAGGGCAGCGACATTGATGCTGTGGGTTTTTCCGGACAGATGCATGGTGTGGTTTTGATGGACAGCACCCCGGCGGTCCTCCGGCCTTCCCTGATCTGGTGCGACCAGCGCAGCCAGGCGCAATGCGACTGGATCACCTCAACAGTGGGGGCGGAGCGATTGATCAAGCTGGTTTCCAATCCCGCCCTCACCGGCTTCAGCGCGCCCAAGCTGCTTTGGATCCGGGATGAGGAGCCGAAGATTTTCGAACGCGCCGCCCACTTCCTATTGCCCAAGGATTTTGTGCGCTTCCGTCTGACAGGTGAATTCGCTACCGACGTCTCGGACGCCTCAGGCACTTTGCTTTTCGATGTGACCAACCGCCGCTGGTCGCGCGAGATGTTGTCGGCGCTTGATTTGGACGCCAAGCTCCTGCCCCGCGCCTACGAATCGGTGGAAATCACCGGACAAATCACGCCCGAAGCCGCCGTGCTCACCGGCTTGAGCGCCGGGACGCCAGTGGTGGGCGGCGCGGGTGACCAAGCCGCCAGCGCCGTGGGCAATGGGATCGTCGAGCCCGGGCTGACCTCCGCCACGCTGGGCACCTCAGGCGTGATCTTTGCCTACACCGAGGCGCCCAAGCTCGATCCCCATGGCCGCATCCATACCTTCTGCCACGCCGTTCCGGGAAAATGGCACGTGATGGGGGTCACCCAGGGCGCCGGACTTTCCCTGCGCTGGTTCCGCGACAACTTTGGAGCTTCGGAGTCCTGGTACGCCCGCCACACGGACGCCGATGCTTACGACCTCATTATTAATGAGGCACGGGAAATTCCGCCGGGAAGTGGCGGAGTTCTGTGGCTGCCCTACCTGATGGGCGAGCGAACGCCTCACCTGGACGCCCAGGCGCGCGGCATGTGGTTTGGCTTGACCGCGGTTCACACCCGAGCCCACCTCATTCGTTCCATCCTCGAGGGGGTGGCGTTCAGTCTGCGCGACTCCATCGAGATATTTCGTGAACTGAAAATTCCGCTGGCGCAGATTCGCTCCTCGGGTGGCGGCTCACGCAACTTCACCTGGCGACAAATCCAAGCGGACATATTTGGCACGGAGCTCGTGCTCCTCCGCACCTCGGAGGGCTCTGCCTTCGGCGCCGCTTTGCTCGCCGGTGTAGCAGCGAAGACCTATGCGAGCGTTTCGGAAGCAGCGGCGGAAGCCATTCAAGTGAAGGAGAGCATGGCGCCCCTGCCGGAAAACGTCAAAGCTTATGACCGCTATTACCGCGTGTACCGCGACCTTTACCCCGCCGTCCGGGAGTTGGCGCACACGCTGGCGAATCTGGTCTAGGGCCGAACGCGAACCAGGTAGCGCGGACCCCCGGTTTTGGAGTCCGCGGCTTGTCCATGTGCCTAAGAAAAAACCGCGGACCCCAAATCCGTGAGCGGACGAACCGCGCTACCCGTTTAGGGGCGACAGGCGGAGGACATTAGAATGAAAACCCGCCGAGCTTTAATTGCGTTGATATGTGTCTTCCCGTTGGTTGCCCTAGGAGGTCTCACCGTGGAGAATTACTCGGTCAAGAAAGAAGTCGTCGAAGGCCACACTACTTATCATCTGCTCAATTCCCAATTGAAAATGGACGTCGGCCTCGTGCCGGACATCGGCAACTTTGCTTACCAGTTCAAGGTGAATGGCAAAGATGTGCTGATCCCGGTGCAGTCCTTCAAGGACTACCTCGACAAGCACGCCTTCGGCTGGGGAATTCCTTTCCTGGCGCCTTGGGCCAACCGTATTGATCGCGACTACTACTATTTTGAGGGTAAGAAGTACTTGCTGAATCAAGACCTGGGAAACATACGTCAGGACCAATTCAAACAACCTATTCACGGCCTCCTGGCTTACGAAACCCGCTGGAAGGTAGTGAAGTCCGGCGCTTCCAACCTTGATGGGGCGTTCGTGGTCTCTCGCCTGGAGTTCTACAAGTATCCCGATCTGATGGCGCAGTTTCCTTTCGCGCAGGTTTACGAAATGACTTACCGCTTGAAGGAGGGAAAACTCGAGTGCGCCACGCGGGTCACCAACGTGGGCAATTCCGACCTGCCGGTCCACTTCGCCTTTCATCCCTACTTTCGCCCCGATGGCCCGCGCGAAGAGTGGAAACTCACCATTGGCGCTCAGAAGCACTGGCTCGTTACCCCACAACTGATTCCCACCGGCGAAACCGAGCCAACTGAAAAATTTCTGCCCGGAGTGACTAAGGGCCTGGCGCTCGACAAGACCTTCATTGACGGCGGCTTCTCCGAGTTTGCACGCGACGCCCACGGTCTCGGCCAAGTGGTCATTCAAGGGAAAACCCGGAAGATCGAAGTCATGTACGGCAAGGGGTTTGATTACGCGATCGTTTATGCCCCGCTCGACAAAACCCTGATCTGCGCGGAACCCCAGACGGGGCCGACGAACGCCTTCAACCTGCAACACGAGTGGAAGTTCAAGAACTTGATCATCCTGGGGCCAGGAAAAACCTTTGAGGCTTCGTTCTGGATCGCCCCGAGTGGATTCTAAGGAATCGTCACATGGGATGAACAGCCCTCTCCCTTGGAGCCTGTGTGATAACTCGCGGTTGTAAACGTGCAGAGCAGTGGGCTAGGAGGCCCACGATGCGATTTATGCCCTACGACCCAGATCAAGCTTGGTTG
>Ga0315282_10010773_pt1 | contig 14278 bp, 12 predicted proteins | sample YL17G07_20_MG_FD_203693 | JGI IMG/M metagenome (GOLD analysis project Ga0315282, IMG submission 203693) | Sediment microbial communities from Yellowstone Lake, YNP, Wyoming, USA - YL17G07_20 | ecosystem: Environmental > Aquatic > Freshwater > Lake > Sediment | place: USA: Wyoming | collected...
TAGACTATCAGACGCTAGTCCATCGAATAGAAGAAGTTGCGGACAAAGCCGTCTACATCGCAAATAACTTGATAATGCTCGAAGGAAGACAAGAAATGATCTCCAAAACAGTCCTAGAACGCATCTACACCGCAGGCGTCAATACCTTAACTACATACGATAAAGCGGTCAACGGCCTACTAGCAAAAGACATCACAAACTGTGACGAAATCATCGAATTTCAGACCGAAAAAATAGAAGAATTTGACCGAGAAATAGTATCATTGCCTTTTACAGAAGAAAAAGACGCGCTGATACTATGCGCTTTAGATCGTATACGCGACAGCATAAAAAGAATAGCCGGATGTGCTGCTGAGATAGCGGAGATTACAATTGACCAATCCTACAAGTTGTCACGCGCGCAAAAAGAATAGCGTGTGAGCCCGTTCTACTCTATTCTTTCCCATTCTCGCGACTTGGTGTCCGATTCCTTGAGCCATATGGCCCAGCAGATCAGGATTTGCGAGTAGCCTGACTCTCTTGAGAATGCTTCCATCCGTTTTATGAAAGCGATGTCGTCGTCAGCGTTGACGTTAAAATATTGCTGCATCGCCTTTTTGACAATCTTGTCGGGCATGGTTGTGTCTACGCCGGCTTGCATGCGTAAATATTGGAACGTGATAAGGCCAACGCCGCCAATCTTCCCAATAGGATTCTCTTTCCAACGTTCGTAGTCGGCGTTTTCTGCCCAGTACCTCAGAGCTGCGAAATCGCTTTGCAGGCCTTGTTCTTCTCCAATGCGGCTTAGCTCTTTTGAGACTCCTGTGGCGACCTTCCAGACGCGTTCGTTATTCATGATTCGCCTTAATCCCGTCTCCTGAAGCGACAGTTCCGCAAGCTCTTTGAAAGAAGAGATCTTTTTCGTTTTCATGTATTCTTCGTAGAACTGCTTCACCCTTGGAACGATGATCTGGAAGTAGTTCAAACCGATAGAGTCTAAGGCTGCGTCAACCACTATCAAGAGAGCATTACCATCCCATCGTTTTCCTGTGAGGCATCTCTGCTCTCCTTCCCTTGCTGCGTCTAACACCCCTCGGAATATTCCTTGAAAATCCTTCCTCAGCAATGCAGACCTACCATACACTAGATGCCCGTAGTATTAATTTGACTTTATTGTGATCGCTTACGGGGGGCGATATGATTAAAGCAGAAATAAACGCTAAATAACGTTATGTTAACGCGTTAATAGAAAAACTTAAATCCTTCTCGAGCATACCTCAAACCGATTCAATTGAAGATTCGAGTCGTTATCAAAAGGCCCTTCGGCAACTTGGAGATTGAAGGAGACAGCTTGGATGAGCTGATATCCTCACTCGAAAGCTTCCCTGAGTGGTTGGCAACCATAGATAGGCTGGTCATAGGGCCGGAGTTGGCTCCATCAGAAACGAAGATGGCGTTGTCTGGCTTGGTTGAGTTTTCATCGGAAGGCCCACTGATAATAGTCCCTCGAGAGAAGTTGAGTGATAAAGAGGCCATATGCCTCCTCCTCTATGCGCAAGATCCAAACATTGTTGAGCCCAAAGAGGTTAGCCGCCTACTAGGCCTCAGCGGCCGCCCTTCAATAGGCTTCGGCTCCCGGATGAGCGAGTTGAGAAGGGAAGGCCTCGCCCTCAGAGAGGGGGAAGGTTACAGACTAACGGTCTTGGGAAAAAAGTGGGTGGACGACCTGATCTCAAGAATAAAAGGCTAGGTGAGCGGCAATGAGTACGGAAGAGAAGAACCTTGAAGTCGCCGTCAAATTCGGTGAGTTAGAGGCAAAGTTCTCAGGTTCAGTCAACGAAGTGATCAGCGCTTTTCTCAAGTTCTTGACGCAAATCTATCCAAATTATAAGCTGATTTCAAGGCTGACCTTGACCGTGGATTTCGAAGGCTTGCTTAGAGCCTTGGAAAAGGTGCTGACGATCACCCCCGAGGGGCTGGTGATCACGGTCCCAAAGGAGCAGATAGGAGAAAGGGAGAGCATACTCCTACATCTTCTGAAGGCCAATGTTGGCTTTCGCCTAGGAAGGCTGGTTAAGGACTCCCTGTCCATTGCTGATATCTTGACCTTAACGGGAGGGAAGCCGGGATCCGTTGCCGCCAGACTCAGTGAAATGGTGGACAGCGGCTGGGTGGACCGGATAGGAAGAGGAGAGTATCGGATTACAACATACGGCATTGAGAACTTCCGCGAGAAGGATCTGCCTCGCATAAGAGCCTTAGCGGAGGGCGTGTAAATTGGCTGAGCAGAGAAAACTGAGAGTTCATATCGAGTCTGGCGACGAACAGATCGACTTCGAAGGGAACCCTGATGCAGTATTCTCCGCAATCATAGACTTCTTGACTAAGGCTTATCCCGGATATGAGATCCTTCAAGGATTAATATTCACACCAGACCTAAGGAGACTCGCTGAAAGCTTAGAGGGGGTTCTGCAAATCGCTCCGGAAGGCATCCTGTTAACTACTCCTAAGGATCTTCCGGCGGAAGACGCTATATGTCTGGCTCTCATGGGCTCGTACATTGGCAACCAGTTCAAGAAGTATCCTAAGGACTCTTTGTCCACCAACGAGCTCGCAAAGGTTACAGGAAAAGCGATGAAGACGATGTTCAACCAGTTGGCTTGGATGGTTGACGACGGCATTGTCGAAAGAGTCGAGAGAGGAGAGTATAGACTGACGAGTCGAGGCATAAAGAAGACGGAGGAGGCCATTAAGCAGCTTAAGACCTAGGAGGAAAAGCCATGAGCGCACAACCATTCAAACTTCGTGTTCGAATAAACGACAAAGAAGTCGAGTTGAGTGGTTCTCGAGAGGATGTTATGACGGCGCTGGAAGATCTTTCGACGATTGTAAACAAGGTCTCCGACGCCTTCAACAAGGCCACCACTATGACAACACACGCACACGTGATGCCGGAGGCTAAATCTGAAGGTGAGGAGGTTTTTCCAACCGTCACTATTCCCCCCGACGCTCCGTGTCCTGAAGTCATCACAAGCCTCCTTTCCACGGAGTGGGGGAGAAACAAACCTAGGACACTTAATGATTTGCTGGAAGCAATGAAGGTCAACGCGATACACTATCCCATAGGGACAGTAAAGGGAAGGCTTACGGATCTAACAAAAAGAGGCGTCCTTAGACGCATTCGTACCAATGAAGGGTATGGGTATATCCTGTTAAAGCAGTCAGAGTCGGCCTTCGAATAGAAGGTGTAGCGGGTCGCGCTAAAGCCCCCACAGGACTTTAGGCGACAAACCGATAACGGGGGTGATACAGATGAAGCTAGTCCGCCACACCATTATAGAAGCTGTACGACTTTCTATATTTAGTTTACTTTGCGTTTCTGGCGGCAGATCCGCTTCTTTCTTCGATCGTCTGATCCTCAGGAGGGAGTCTCATGGAAATCCTTGATCTTAGTCAGAAAGCACCAGTGGACTTCATACGGCTAGGAAGCGTCTCATTGAAAGACGTGGCCGACTTAAGCCTCAGACCGAAGTGCGTTGATTTACAAAAGGCTGGTTTCGAGGAGTTCAGGTACGCTGATGAAGAAGGTTTCATCGCTGAGATAGGCAAGCAGCACCCAGATCCGATAAGGCTGACTCCCACCAACGAGGCGATTCAAGTCTTAGCTTTAGATACATCGAGTATCGAGTTGGGAGAAACCGATGCAGGACTGCTCTGCGCGGTACGGGGAACCGTGGTCCAGAAAGATAGAGAAGGGTATCGTTATACGCGTTACGGACCCTTCATCTTCCACATAACAGAAGCAAACAAAGAGTACCTTTACAACGGGCTACGCCAAATCTATTTTGGAACAAATGATGCGTCGCCCACACCAAACGTTCTATGGATGCCTGGACGTATAAGAAACGTTCTCGAACGCTGGCTTCAAGGACAGTTGTCGCAGGCTTGTGAGGACTCCATAATACTCTGGGACGGCTCTTTGACCGCTTGGACCATCGACAGCCCGGTTGCCTTAATAGGTGAACTGCTTCGGGCAGCTAGAAGCGGAGGAAACGTGGTTCTAGCGATCTCTAAGAAGACCAGATTCACTTTGTCTGGTCAACGGGTCGCTGATCTGATCGATGATCGAGACGCACCCTGCTTGCTAGACTTGGACGAGACTATTCGCCGAGAGTACGGCAGTTACCTCTGCTTCTTCGGCAGAGTATATGCAGCAAAATTCATCCCCAGCTGCTTCTCCTTCCGTCTGGACATCGACAGAAAGGTTTCAGAAGAAGCAGGAATCGATGCGGTTCAGAAGCTCATCGGCAACGACCTCGTGGTCGAAAGCTATCCGGAGACGTTGAGGCTGGCCCACATCTTATCAAAATTTTCGGCGAGCGAGGTCATAGGGATGCAACGCCTCGTCACCGAGAACTATGACATCAGAGTCGTCTCTAGGCCCGATGTTCGTCAAGTTCTCTTCGGTCCATATGGAGGAGGAAGAAGTTCGAGCGTTGGCGGTGAAGAGTTACTATGATGCAAATCTACAAGATCGATGGCATCAATGTTCAAGTCATATGCTGCCCACCAGAAGACATAAACAAAGGCGACTATGTTTTAGTCGAGGACTTAGCCACGTCGAAAGCCCTCGTCATCCAAGTCGTTAACTCGGGCTATGTGAATGTTCCGGGCATCCTTGAAGACATTCTTCGCGCATCATCCACCGAGAAGGTCGAAGGAGTAGACCTGGATCCGCTTGAAATGAGATCCTTCGTGAACATCATCAAGGACGCGGAGCTTCTCACCTGCAAAATACGAGGCGCCATAGAAAAAGGAAAACTCAGCAACGACGTGAACTGGATCCCATCTCGTTCCACATCAAGACTGAAGAAGCTCCCGGATGAAGACCTAATCAAACTGGCTGGAATAGGTGGGGAAGAGGCCGTTGATATAGGTGTATCGAAGGGTGGCGGGAAGGTTTCGATAAACATCAGCTCCATCGACGGGAAAATGAACATCATCACCGGGAAGAAGGAAACGGGGAAATCTCATCTTTCAAAGCTGCTTCTTCTGCGTCTGGTGTCTCGTGGAGGCATCTGCATTGTGTTCGATGTGAACGGCGAGTACGTCAACCTTGGGTACACGAAGGGTGAGAGAAAGACGGCTATACATGACAAGTTTATCCCCCTGACGCCGGGCAAGGACTTCAAGATCTCTCTTCAGTACGCTGGACCGGGAGTTCTCTTGAGAATCATGGAGTCGGTGCTGGACCTTCCCGCTACCTCCGCTTGGGAGTTTCGAAGAATATGGAATGAGCTTAGAGCGAAAGGGGCACTTAGACTCGAGTATATGAGGGCGGCGATACGCGCCGTGTCGAACAACTACATTCAAGACGCCTTGCTAAGAAGGTTTGAGAGTCTAATCAGCACGAACTTTTTCACCGATGACGTTGAAAAGGCAACGACCTTGGACAAGGTCTTAGAAAAGGTGAGCAGAGGAGGCGCAATCATAATCAATCTTCAGAACATGACTTCGAAGTTTCGCCAAATCGTTGTGGAGTTCATGCTCAGTAAGCTGTCTCAACTGCTTGAAGACTGGTTTCTCAGAGCAATTTTCCTCTTCGCCGAGGAGGCGCATCTCTACGTCCGCGAGACCTACTGGGATGACATCGTGACGAGGATGCGACACCTAGGCGTGTTTACAACGTTCATCACAAACCAGCCTGACAGCATCAGCGAAAGCGTTTACCGGCAGGCGGACAATATCTTTCTCTTCAATTTCACAAACGAGCATGATCTAGAGATAGTCTCGAAGGCGTCAAGGGTTGACGTGGAAACGGTCAACGTCATCGCCAGACAGCTTCCACTGCACCATTGTCTGATGCTCGGAAAGGTTTTAAACGACTTTCCGATGATCGTCAGGATTGATTCTCTGGACGAAGAGACGATGGGAGAAACCCGCCTCTTTTTTGCCAACCCTAAGCAAAAATAGAAAGAAGCTAAAAACCCCAAGTTTTCCGGAGGCAGCCTAATGAAATTAGGGGTTCACGTGTCCATTTCAGGCTCGATAGATCTTGCGATAGACAGGGCTCTGCAACGCGGGTGCGAAACCTTCCAAATGTTCACCCGGAATCCGAGAGCATGGAAAGCTAGCAGTCTTTCTGAAGAGGTTGCGAAAGACTTTACTCGGAAGCTGGCCGATTCCGGAATAACGCCTGCAGTAGCGCACATGCCCTACCTTCCAAACCTAGCCTCTCCTAAAGAAGACGTTTATGAGAAGTCGGTGGAGATGCTCACAGCCGAAGTCGATCGATGTGGATTGTTAAACATACCTTACCTAGTTACGCATCTTGGAAGCCATCTCGGAGCCGGTATGGCGGCCGGATATAGGCGCGTCATTTATGCTTGCAACAGAGCACTCTCAAGGGTCGAAAACAAGGTAATCATACTTCTAGAAAACACAGCGGGAGGAAAGAACAGCATGGGAGGCACTTTCGAGAATATCCGACATATCATCGACAGGGTTGAACAGAAGAATAGGATAGCTGTCTGCTTTGATACGTCCCATGCCTTCGCGTCAGGATACGATCTCAGATCTGCGGAAGCGTTAGATAGGACATTGGAGATTTTTGACAGAGTCGTCGGTTTAGATCTGCTCAAGGTCGTCCATCTGAACGATTCAAAAGGAGAATTGGAAAGCCGTATAGATCGACACGAGCACATAGGATTGGGTTTCATCGGAGAAGAGGGGTTCAAGGCGATTCTGAGGAACGAGACGATTAGGCGGCTTCCACTCATCTTGGAGACGCCGATCGACCTGCGCCGAGACGATTACGGGAACCTTGAGAAGGTTAGAGAACTCGCTAACCCCTCCTAATATTCAGCAACTACTTGTTATCCCGACCGAACTCCAATTAGGCCATTGCAGTTTCGAGTTTTGATGGATCTCAGCTCACCCAAGCAACTCTTCAGGAGGAAAAATGGTTCTTATAGGAGGGGGCAGTCTTCATGCAGATCGTATGGAGGTTTCAATAATTCCTATGAGAAGGTTCAAGTAGTAATCAAAGAATCAAACTCAAGAAACATAGTTGATTCTTTTATAAGTGCAACTTGAATATTCTCACTCATAGGAATTCGAAACAAGAGAATCTCAAAAAAAGGATCTTGCGAATGGTTCTCAGTCAAAAAAATGGAGTGGGGGAGATTGCAGGTGACATCTTTTCATTTCTTCCTATTTTTTGGTAATATGGAAGCTAGGGTATCTTCAGATTATTTATAAGCCGTATGTAGATCTACTGACAATCTATTTATAAACAGGTTGTCAATGAATCTACACTTAATGTCCATACCAACAGGATTGATGGATCAAAATCCATGGTGGGTAAAACCCGAGGCGATATTAAGAGATAAATATGTCATGGCGTTAGCTACATCCAAAGTGCGATGGGACCCAAGACTAAAATATGAGTTTGATCTGGATGCAGATGCAATCTACACCCTCAGAGGCCCACGTCAAGTCGGCAAGACAACACTTTTAAAAGATATGATAAAGCATCTCATAAAGCATGGGGTGTCTCCAAGAAACATATTCTACTACTCTTGCGACCTTTTAGATAACCCACGAACCCTCGCAGACACCATATCCTCTTATTTAACTTCGATAAGGCCATCCGAGAGGCAAAGATCTTACTTGCTATTAGATGAAATCTCCTCTGTAAAAGATTGGCAGAAAGCTGTAAAACACTTGGCAGATACAGGCAAGCTAACCCTGACAACCGTAATTCTAACCGGTTCTCATGCACTTGACATCAAACAAGCATCAGAAAGACTACCAGGACGAAGAGGACTGGTCAAGGACACCTTGGACAAGATAATGCTTCCTATGAAGTTTTCCGAATACGCAGAGACTTTGAACAAAGATGTAAAAAACTCTATTCTGGAGCAGGGAATTCGCTCATCCGATAAAAGAAAGCAACTCTTCTCCTCTCTCCTGAGAAAAGACATCCCAGAAGAAATCAAAGAACTTTCGTTCCTATCTAAGGAGCTGAAATTGCTATTTGATAACTATCTGCTGACAGGAGGAACTCCACGAGTCATCCATGAATACCTTAAGCGTAATGAGGTATCCGAAAGCGTCTACAAAACGTATTTGGACGTAGTCTTTGGAGACCTCTCGAGGTGGGGAAAAAGAGAATCCTACCTGCGCCAAATCATTAGACGTGTGCTGGAAACTATGGGAACTCCTGTAGGATGGAACACTCTCAAAAAGGAGACGGACATAGCAAGCCACAACACAGTCGCTGAGTATGCAGACGCCCTAACCGATATTTTCGTGCTATTATACCTCTATTGCTATGATGTGAGTCACCAATGCCCAGCCTACCAGAAAGAAAAGAAAATACATTTCAAAGACCCATTCTTCCTACACGCGATGAAAGCGTGGACAACCGGAAAAAATCCATTCGAATCAACATTAGACTTCCTCAAAGACCCTGAGAACGTAGGCATTCTTGCAGAAGGAATTGTAGCCGATCACTTGGTCAGATTGGCCTTTCTCTTGAGTGAGCAAAAACAGCTCTTCTCTTATGAAGAGTCGGTCTTATACTGGAAAGGGAAAAAAGATCGTGAAGTAGACTTCGTACTGAGAACCTCCCTTCCTGAGTGTGCCCCTATAGAAGTCAAATATCAATCTGCGATCAACAGCAAGGACACATTTGGCGTCATTGACTTCATGAAAATCTCAGGTGCTTCAGGTGCAATTATCTTATCAAAAGAGACTTTGGAAGTCAGAAGAAATATTACGATTCTTCCAATCTGGCTATTTCTACTCATTATATAGACGTGTGCGTCTAAGACGTTTTTGAACTGAGCTAAAATTCGAAGCTCAAACAGGCTTTCAAAAACATTTGATATTCGCAATAGATTGGTGGAATATTCATAATCTTCAAGCATCTATAAAAATGGGGGTTGTGGAGAATAGCGGGAGATATCTCCATAGGGCAGGGTTCGAGTTCCACCCGGTCCACCAGCAATTTAAAGTCTTGCCAAACTTTGATTCTTGCTGTTAATGTAATATTATTCCTGCGTCAGGGTCGACTTTAATTGGAACTTTTATTATATGTTCCCACCCAAAATTTCATAAATCGTTGACTATTCGAGTTTAGTCCTATGAAAGAGACTGAGAAGATCGTCGTCAAGTTCGGTGGATCGGTACTCAAAGATCACAGAGGCTTCGCCGATTCAGCAGACTATCTTGCTGGACTGCATGACGAAGGACGTATAACAATTGGCGTTGTATCTGCTCCCAAAGGAGTTACCAACAGTCTGAAAAAGGCAGAGTCAGATCGAGACAAGAAGAATGTGAGGGTATTCACCGAAGAACTACGCGAAAAATATGATACGATTCTGGGAGAAATCCCTGCTAGAAACATGCGAGACGAAGCTTCGAATCAAATGGAGGAAGAACTGAACCACTTAAAGGAACTATTGTTGTCTTCCGGGAAGAGAGACGAAATAGTATCTAAGGGAGAGACTCATTCTGGAATCATCCTATCACACATGATGCGGGGAAGAGGCTATGATTCAACATTCATAGACGGCTACGGTGTAGGGGTCACGGTGAACTCCAAAGGCGGTATCGAAGAAAGCCTCACACTACAAAATATCAGAAATAATCTGGAACGCTATCTAGGGTCGAGCATACCGATCGTTGGCGGATACGTTGGAAGATGTACAGAAACAAACGAATACAGATTGCTAGGAGACAATACAACTGATGTTACCGGCGCACTGGTTGCCAGCGCTGTTCACGCGGTCATATATGAGATTGTCAAAGATGTCCCGGGCATCTATCGCGTCGAACCAGAATTCGGCAAGAAGGACGTAATACCAATCCTGAGCTATGATGAAGCAAGCCAAATAACGTGGAGAGGCTCTGAAGTCGTACACCCCTTGGCAATCCAATATGCCAAACACAACAGTATACCTATCAGAGTCAAGAACCTCAGACAGAGAAAATCCACTCTAATTTCTCGTGAGTCCTCAACCACACACGAACATCCCGTCGCCGCCATATCGGCTAGAAGATTCTACCTGATATCGGTTGAGGATGACCTCATGGACACCCCTGAAGGAAGAGGCTACCTAAGCAAGATGACCGGGATACTATCAGAGAGTGGCGTAGACATATCGGATGTCTCCACTTCTCCAAACGTAATATCGGTCACAATCCCACTTGGCAGTCAAAAGACGGATGGAAGAATTGAAGGTGTGCTCAAGAAGCGTCTAGAAGACTATGGATATCATCCGAACGTGCAGGGAAAAGAAGTTGGCGGGATAAGCATAACAGGAGAAGCAATGCAGAATCGGCCGGGAACATTTGCACATCTTGCAGGCATACTCGGCAGGAAACGCATCAGCATAATCATGGGTTCACAGAGTGACGAGACACTCAGATCCCCTAACATAATCTTCTACATACGTCCGAAACTCTTGAGAACAGCCGTCAACGCGTACTGCGAAGATCTCCTAACATGAAATAAGGGGAACGCGAAAGTAATTAGTCAACAGAAATTTAAGCCTTCCCTTGTTATGACAAATAAGTTAACAGTGTCACGAAATAGAAACAATTTAATCAATTGCCTTTTTGGTCAATGCTTTCTTTAATAATTTGTAGACTTGGGTCAATCAAAACCCTGTATCACACAATCCTATGCCTAAGTATCCGTGAACCCTTTTACTTGTTGTAGCGTATGGCCTTAGGAACCGACTCTCAAAGGTTAGTCTCCTTTCATTCGCCATATATTTAACAACTACTTGTTGGTTCAGATGGCAGATGGATTGAGGTCGCATGCCCAAAAATGAACGCCAAAAAAGCACTAGAAAGATTCAGGTAAGAGCCAAGAAGAGCGCTTCCAGATTTGTTTCCACGTTCAGATCGCAGCTAGCGGCTCTTCTGATCGCAGCTTTAGGCTGGTTACTGCCCTGCGTTGGAACGACGTGATAAAGCGAACAATCGATCTGGTATTTCCAGGCGCATTAGGAACAGGACTACTCTACGACTATGTTTCTGCCGTCATGGTAACTGTTGTCGTTGTCCTCATAATACTGCTTGTCTCAAAGCTAGAAAGCCCGAAGGACAGCCTGAATACAACTCATTAAAAGATAAATTGGTGTTTATGCGATAATAATTGTGCCGGGGTGGCTGAGCGGTTCAGGCGGCCGGCTGCAGACCGGCTCTACACCGGTTCAAATCCGGTCCCCGGCTCCACTTTAGTACGTGCACGCAAACAGTTCCACCATCTCACACGATGATTTTGAATCCGATCAAGGTAATGAATCCAAATAGAAAGCAGGCTTAAAACAAAGACACTAAAAAGCGAAAACTTAACAGAAACCACTTAACAAAACTGTCGGGCAGAAAGAATTGAGACTTGTTTACAAGGTTCTAGTTGGGTTATGGCTGATTCCTTTTGCTCTACTCTTCTACGGGTTCATTTTGATAGTGCTAAGGCAACTTGGCGGCGCATCCCTAGGAGCATTTTTAATCAATCTCTCGATCTACGGCTTCATCGTAATGTCGATCATCTCTTTGACGCTATGGTTACTAATACTGAGAAGAGAGTGAATGGATATATCTCCAAGACCGATTCTGATAATATCCCCCCAGACAAACCACTAAACCTGGTGTCGGCGCTGAGAAGGACAGGCACTGCGACCCTCCCACTTCACTACGGCTATGCTCCTCCGTGGTTAGTCAGCCGAATGATCGGGCTCGCCGACAAGATCGTTGCCATCATCATCGACGAATACGGACAAGACGAACTGTTGCGAAGGCTTGCAAACCCCTTTTGGTTCCAAGCGCTAGGATGCGTCCTAGGCTACGACTGGCACTCCTCCGGCGTCACAACCGTGCTCACCGGCGTCTTAAAGACCGTTTTCAGGACTGAGGATCATGGACTGGCGGTTGCCGGTGGAAAGGGGAGGACCTCACGACATGCTCCTTCGGAAATCGAGAGAATAGGTGATGCTTTTGATCTCTCCCCTGATCACGTTCGATCCCTGCAATATGCTAGTAGAATGACTGCTAAGGTCGACAACACGGCTATACAGGCGGGCTATCCTCTATATCACCATGCCTTCATAATGTCTCAGAATGAGGAGTGGGTTGTGATACAGCAAGGCATGAGCCCTCTAGACAAGACCGCGAGACGATATCACTGGCACTCCGACAAAGTGAAAAGCTTCGTGGACGAACCCCATGAAGCCATAGTCTGCGATGTGGTCAGGAAGCGGGCCCTTGACATGACGGCGGGGGAGAGCGAGGAGTGTAGAAAAGCGTCCGTTGACCTCGTCAAGGATGGTGTCAGAAGCCTAAAGAGAAGTTTTGAAGCCGTGAGGCCTATGCATCAGGAGACCCTTGCGAAGTGGATAGGCAATAATGTTGAAGAAAAGGACTACATCATCCAGACACTCTCCATGCCCCGAAGAATAAACTGGAACACCCTAAAGAACGCCTACGAGTTCCAGCCGAGAAACTACGAGGAATTATTAAACTTAAGTGGAGTGGGCCCAGCCACCGTTCGAGGCCTCGCACTAGTCTCAGAAGTTATCTACGGGAAGCCTCCCAGCTGGCGAGACCCCGTCAAATACTCATTCGCCTACGGGGGAAAGGACGGAATCCCCTTCCCTGTCAATCGTCAAGCGATGGACGAATCGATAAAATTCTTGAAGGACGCGATCGACCGTTCGAAGATAGATAGAGAAAACAAAATCAAGTCGCTTCAGAGGCTGAGAAGATACGTCTCGGAATAATGTCGGCAACAGAATCAGCCTGAACAGGAAAGCAAGCCTAAGGCAGCTTGGCGCAGTTCTGAGCAAAGAGGATCTCCTAAAAAGGCTTCAGGAGACGCCTCCACTAGTGGAAGACTTTGTGAACGTTAGGAAGCAGATCGGTCCAAATGGCGTCGACTTAACAGTGGAAAGACTCGAAGAATTTGAGACCGAGGGCGCATTAGACTTCACCAATGAGGAAAGAGTGATTTCGAAGACAAAGGCGGTGAAGCTCGCTGAAGATGGTTGGACTTGCATAGCTCAAGGTTCGTACAGAGTCGTCTTCAACGAAGTCATAAACATGCCAAACGATCTTGTCGCTATAGCGAGACCAAGGTCCAGCCTACTACGAAGCGGTGCGTCTATAGAGACAGCAGTCTGGGACGCAGGATACCGTGGACGCAGCGTGGCGCTGCTGAACGTCTTCAACCCATATGGCCTTAGAATCAAAAGGGGCGCGAGGATCGCCCAGATAATCTTCCTAAAACTGCTCAATCCATCACGTGAGGCTTACGATGGCATCTATCAGATGGAGAACATTTAGAAATCAGGAGCGTATAAATGACACCTTAAATATTACTTGAACAAGATTCCAACTGAAAGGTGAAAAGATTGTCGCAGTTCTTCGGCGTTCTCTACGACGTAATCGTCGTCCTGACAATTGTCGCTTTGGCCTTGGCATTTCTCTATATGATTTACGGAAGGGAACGTGAATAGCCACCCACGCCGCATATTTCGGCGACTAGATGCGTTGCAGCCTCAGCTTTGTTTGTCTTGTTCAAAATCTAGGAGAAATGCGCTTTGACGGAGGATGCCTTCTCCCTCTTCACAAAGCCTCTACGGCGTGAAATCGAAAGACTGGGCTGGGAGAAGCCCACCGAGATTCAGAAGCTGGCCATTCCCCTAATTCTAAGCGGCTCGAACGCGCTACTCATAGCGCCAACGGGTACGGGAAAAACCGAGGCCGCCGTCTTTCCGATATTCGAGCAACTGCTCCGCCTGCGCTCTGAGGGCGAGCCAAAGGGAATCTGCTTCCTCTACATCACCCCTCTTCGCGCCCTGAATCGGGACATTCTCAGAAGGCTGACAGAGATTGGCGAACATCTCGATTTCAACGTGCAAGTCCGGCACGGAGACACAGCGCCCAGCGCACGAAGGATGCAGGCTTTGAAGCCTCCAAACATGCTGATAACGACGCCTGAGACCCTGCAGGCCATTCTTCCAGGAAGAAGAATGCGTGAGCACCTAAGAAATATCCGATGGGTTATCGTCGACGAGGTCCACGAAATAGCGACAGACAAACGCGGCACCCAACTTTCAGTAGGACTCGAGAGGCTGAGAGAAATAACGGGCAGAGACTTTCAACGCGTCGGCATATCCGCCACGATAGGCAGCCCTGAACTGATAGCCAGCTTCCTCGTCGGCGAAGGAAGGACCATGGAAGTTGTCAAGGCCGTTGAGTCCAAGGACATCGAAGTCCGGGTTGA
>Ga0315282_10010774_pt1 | contig 14276 bp, 14 predicted proteins | sample YL17G07_20_MG_FD_203693 | JGI IMG/M metagenome (GOLD analysis project Ga0315282, IMG submission 203693) | Sediment microbial communities from Yellowstone Lake, YNP, Wyoming, USA - YL17G07_20 | ecosystem: Environmental > Aquatic > Freshwater > Lake > Sediment | place: USA: Wyoming | collected...
TCGAAGGAGATCCCCGCAACTTCTACTCCCTGGGCGAAGAGCAGGGCCCCTTCAGGAGAGGGCTGGCGGATGCGCACCCAGTGAGGGGGATCCCCGGGGTAGCGGAATTCCTGATTAAAGGGGAAAGCTTCCTCCGGGGAGATCACGGGGAGGGGTTGTCTTTCAGGGAGTCTGGAGTTGAAATTAATTTCACCAGTCGCGGTCTTTGAGAAAGGGTAGCCCGCTTGGGCGGCACCTGAGAGAAGCCACTCACCCAAGTCCTTTCTGAGCGCCTTTAGATCCATTAAACGCCTGACCATGGCCTCGAAGGAAACATCGAACTTTTGGGAGAGGTGCTCCACCTGGGAGGTGATCTGCTCCGGCTCGTAGAGGTCGGGAAGGCTCTCCAGGAGCTCCTCTTTAGGCATCAAAAGCTCGGCGGCGTAAAGGTTGGCCTCGTGTTCCATCTGGGAATTTTCCCCGTAATCAGCAAAGAGGGTGGAAAGGTGGCGGTGGTGGTCAAAGTGGTAGAGCTCGTGGGCCAGGGTGAACCTCTGGTGGGTGCGGGGCTTCCTTGAATTGACGATGCAGTACCAGAATCCCTCCTGAAACTTGAGGATCCCCGAGACCTCCTCACTTAAGGGGTGGAAGATCACTTTAATCTTCCTCTTCGAGAACTCTTCAAGGAGCTTTTCCAAGAGCGCTCTCCTTTACCTTCTTCTTTTCTTGGCGGTCCTTTTCGCCGGGGGGAACTTTTCCCGGATGATCCTCTCCGCTTCCTTCTCGATCATCTTGCGGATGCTCTCATCAATGATACCACGGGCGAACATCCGCTCCCTACCCACAAGCTCATCCAGGGAGATGTTGAAGAAATCGGCGATCTTCAGGGCGTTCTCGATGTCCGGGGAAATCCTGTTATTCAGGATGTGATAGATGGTGGACTGGGATTTTCCCAAATATTCCGCCAGCTCAATTACAGTTTTTCTCTGATTTTTGAGCAGAGCACGGATGCGGTCTCCAAGCCTCACAAAATCTTCCATATCAGTCCTCCTTTCGTATTGATATTATCATAACATTGTTATTACATCAATAGTTTTAAAAAAATATTTTTTCCATTCTTGACAACTTAATAGTCTTAATAATATGATAATACGCGTGAATACTATCACTTCTTCATCAAATTGTGAAGAAAGAAGGGATCGTGATGGAAAAGAAAACCCGGGGAAGGCCGCTCAAGAGGACTACCTATATCATGGTGCGCCTCTCCCCCAAGGAGAAGAGGATCTGGAAGGAGTTAGCCTTGATGGAGAAGATGAGCCTCTCGGAGTTCCTCCGCCAGCTCATCACGGAAAGGGCCAAAGCCCGGGAAGTATGGAAGTAAAGGAGCGCTTCTGGACCAGAGTGAAGAAGGACGGCCCCGACTCCTGCTGGGAGTGGCAGGGTTACCACCTGAAGGACGGATACGGCGCCTTCCACTTCAACGGCAAGCGCGTGATCGCCTCGCGCTTTGCCTGGATTTTGACTTATGGGGAAATCCCTCGTGGGATGTGCGTCCTGCACAAATGCGACAATCCGGCCTGCGTCAACCCCAGGCACCTCTTTTTAGGGACACAGAAGGACAACATGCGCGATGCCGTCCTGAAGGGCATGAAGAGTGGGCCGCACAACGGGCGCACCAGGCTCACCTGGCCCCAGGTGGACGCTATCCGCCTGCTGCTCCAGAACGGCTGGAGTGCCTACAAGCTGGCCAGGCTTTTCGGAGTGAATTACAAGACCATCTGGCAGATCAGGGCGGGGAAGACCTGGAGGGAGCCGGCGGAGGTCATGGATGTGGGGGCATTCAAAGAGGGATCGGAAAAGGCTGGGGAGGTGATGGGCAAAGGAGCATTCGAAGAGGAACTGGGAGAGGCCGCAGAGATCTTTGCGAAGGAGGAATTTTACATGAAAGCCAAGGGCATGTGGCTTGTGACCGAGCGCGTGGAAACTCCGGCTCTGACTCTGGAGTTCCCGGTGGGCATGTTCTGCTCCCGGGAGGCCGCTTTGGCCTTCGTCCGGGGAAAGGAGAAGTCCTACCGCCTGCGGTGGATATCGAGCGATATCGGAGAGGCCAATTACTGTGAGGTAACTGAGGTGAGTTCAGACGGTGCGGGAGAGACCGAAGAGAACTTCAAGAAGGAGGAATTCTGATGGAGGAGAAAAGCATTTATCCCATTGAGGTGAAAGAGGGGGAGAGCTCTCTTCGACCCCTCGTCCAGGCGCCGGAGGTCGTGCTTCAGGAAGCACAGAGGGCGGCATTAGCTCTTCAGAGAGTTGTGGCGGGAAAGAAGAAGCCCGTGATCTTCAAGGGGGAACAGTATTTAGAGTTCGAGGACTGGCAGACCGTGGGCAAGTTCTACGGATTGTGCGCCCGCACCTTTGAGGCTACCCCTGTGGAGATCTTCGGGGTGAAGGGAGCGAAAGCCAGGGCCGAGGTCGTGGACTTAAGGACGGGAATGGTGGTGGGGGGAGCGGAAGCCTACTGCATGAGGGACGAGGAGAACTGGGCAGCGAAGCCCTGGTTTCAGCTCGCCTCCATGGCCCAGACCAGGGCCGGAGCCAAGGCACTTCGGAACGTCCTGGCCTGGGTGGTGGTGCTCGCCGGCTACCGGCCCACTCCAGCGGAGGAGCTTCCGCCGTCCCCTGCTCAGGGGGTGAAGGCAAAGCCGGCTCCTCCTCAAGGAAGCTCAGGCGGGAGAGAGTCTCCTTCCGGAGGGAATATAAACACATCCAGCCCGAGCACTCCGGGATCCTCTTCCGTACAGGGAGCTCCAGCAGAAAAGAGCGCCTCCCCTACTCCCTCCGCGGAGCGCCCCACCAGGGAGGAGATTCAGAACCTGCTCCGCCTGGCATACAAGAACGGCTTCCAGACGGTGAACGCTGAGGGCAAGAAGTGCGTGGACTACCACCACCTGGGACAGTTCCTGAAGGGAAACGGTCTTCCCCCGATGATCCGGGACTTAACCAGGGAAGAGTGCCGCATCGCCTCCCTTTCCTTAGAGGCCAGAGCGAAAACCCTTTTTTCTCAAGGAGAAAGAGATGAGAGCGCGTGATATTAAACCGGGCTTCTTTTTAAATGAGTATTTGGCTGCCTGTTCGCCACACGCCCGACTTCTTTTTATCGGGCTGTGGATGCTGGCAGATAGAGAAGGGCGACTTGAGGAAAGGCCCAAGCAGATCAAAGCCAAGATCTTTCCTTTTGAAGATGTGGACCTCGAGGGATTGCTCGAGGAACTCGCCAAAAGTCCCGAAGGAGATCACCCCTTCATCCAGCGCTATGAGGTAAAAGGCAAAAGCTATATCCAGGTAGTTAACTTTCTAAAGCACCAGTCCCCTCACCCCAAAGAGCGCCCCAGCGAAATTCCTCCGCCTCCAGAGCTAACCGCGGAAAACCGGGAAAAGTCACTTACAAGTCGGGAAATTTCCCGGCAAGTAAGTGACAATTACCGGAAATTAAGTGACAGGCAAGTTGCTAATCACTCTGATATTCTGATTCCTGATTCTCTGACTCCTGATATTCTGACTCCCTCTAAGGCTTCTCCTAAAGGAGAAGCGCAAACGCTTTTGCGCGCACCTCCGCACCCAGGCGAACAAGAGAGCACTCGGGAAACTGCTCCGCAACCAGAGGAGGCTTTGTCCTTTCCGCCCCCGCACCCAGCAGGTCCTCCGCAACCAGACAAAGCGCAAAGGTCCCTGCGCTCTCCTCCGCACCCGGCAGTCGAAGCCTACAAAAGAGCCTTCTTTTACTACCCCAGGCGCAACCTTTACTCCTTGATCGCGCAAAAGGTGGGAGAAGATGAGGAGGACCTGCGCCTCTGGGCCAAGGCCTGCCAGTCCTGGGCAGCCCACGGCTGGAATCCTCGGAACATCGCCGGGCTCCTGGAGTACTACGAGAAGAGGGACTTTGAGGAGAAGGCTACCATCTCCAGAGGGATCCCCAAGTTCTCTAAAGCGGCCCAAATTGCCATAGAACTCGCGGAAAAGTACGAAAGGGAGGAAGGAAATGAAGAGGATCAAGGGGAAAAAGAGGACATCTCTCTTGAAGAGGGAGATCAGGGGATATCTGCGTTCTTTAAGACGGGCGCACCTTCTCCCTTTTCGCATCCCCCCTGAAGCGGTCCTGGACCGGAGCTTCGTTTCCCAACCTAAGGGAAGGAGGATGAGCCCTGATGAGAAAGAATGAGGCCACGCGCCTTCTGGCCGTGATCGCTGAGACCTGGAGAGGATTCGAGGTTTCCCAGGGAAAGGCCGCCATCTGGTCTGAGATGCTGGCCGATGTCCCCCTGGAGACTGCGCTCCGCGCCGTGAAGTACCTCATCGCCTGTGGCACTCCCTTTCCTCCTTCCATCTCCGAGATCAGAAAGGCCATTGTGGAGATGAGCGCTCCTCCCGAATACCAGATTGACGCCTTGCAGTCCTGGCTCGAGGCCTCGCTGGTCACCGAGGGCTACTGCGAGGAGGAAGGGATCCAGAAGCTCTCCCCTCTGACCCGCGAGGTGGTGCGCGCCCTGGGATGGGACACTATCAGGGAAGGTGATCCCGAAGCAGTGCGGGGACACTTCCTGAAGTTCTTCGAGATGGCGCGGGAGCGCTGGCTCAAAGAGCAGATGCTTCCTCAAGAGCTCAAGCCCGCGCCTTTCGAGCTTCCCGAGCCGCCAAAGCGTCAACCTGCCAGAGGGATCCCTCCCATGACTGAGGAGGAGGCCCAAGAAAAACGCAAGCGCTACTTGGAGACTATTGGCACCGTGCTCAAAAATCTGGAAAATAGAATGGAGGTGAGATAAAGGAGGTCCCGGTTGGCGTAGATTCTGGGGATCCTGGTTGGCGCGCTTCAGGGGGCTCGCCGCACGCCGACCCGGCGGGCCCTTTGAAGTAAAGGTTTCCCTCTTGTTTTTATCCTTTTTAATTCCTTATAATGTCTTTAAGCATTCACCACCTGAGGGAGGAAATTAATGCCGAAAGGGCAGAAAAAGCGAGTTGTATGGGAAAACCTTTCCTCCTATCGTTGTTTTAAAAACCAGCCCTTACAAGCCCTTGACGCTCTTCAAGAAAAAATGACTTCTACGGAACATAAACCCATCGTTCTGGGAACGATTTACCCCAAATACATTTCCACTCCCCGCAAAGAAAACCGTGCCCATTTGGAAGTAGGGCTTGATCATGGAGTTGACCCCAAAGATTTCAATGAGCACAGAGCAAGGAAGGTTTCCGAAGTATCTCGAGAAGGACTATGGGCATTAATCCATGCGCACCCAAAGCCCTCCAAAATCGGGCAGATTACTTCCCAAGCAAAGACCCCAATAAAAAGAACAATCCTTCCCCTAAGGAGTACATTTAAAAGATTGCTCCTTTCCGGCCATAGTGCCCACCAGTATGAATTTCCACCTCTCTTTCCAGCAAAAATCAAAAGAAACATTTTAGGGAGGCTTCCTCTTGGTGCAAGCTGAAGAAAGAGAACAAAAGATAGCTTCCTGGAGCCAAAAAATACTTGCGGAGTTGAAACAAGTTCTTCCATCTAAGCCTTTAGAAGCGGATTTCCGTCAGGTGATTGACCCGTTGCTCCAGGAATTTTGCAAGGAAGTGGACCTCCATCCCATCACCCATGCGGAATTCGTCCTCGCCACCGGACGGGCAGATGCGGTCTTCAACCGCTTAGTGATTGAGTACAAGGCTCCTGGAAAGCTTAAGAAAACCCCTGACGCTGTCACCTTGAGCGCTATCCAGCAAGTAAAAGATTACATCGAGGATCTGGCAAAAGAGGAGCACCGCGAGATAGAGCGGATGGCGGGTGTCGTTTTTGACGGGAATTTCCTCATTTTTGTGCGTTCGGTGGGTGGGAAATTGGAGAACGAGCTACCCGTGGAAGTCAACCTGGAATCGCTACAGCGCTTTCTGACCTGGTTATCCGGTCTTTCCTCAGGTATTGCACTCACATCGGAAAACCTAAACCGTGATTTCGCCCTCGAACAACTGCGCACGCAGAACATTTTGCGCAGGTTGTTCCAAGCCCTGGACTCCGCGCTCGCTAAGGAGGACGGTCTCGTTTCCAAACTATTCGAACAGTGGCGGCTCTTTTTCAGTGAAGCAATTGACTATTCTGAGGCATTTGGAGGACGCAAACTGGAACCCCTCAAAAAATGGGTGCGGAAAGCAGGACTTGAGGTTAAAGATTCTGAGGAAGCGGAGCGTTTTTTCTTTGTCCTGCACACTTATTTTGCTCTTTTGGTAAAACTCCTTGCCTGGATGGCGATTGCGCGCCATCTGGGCGTCAAGATAGGGGGGCCATCGTTTTTCAACCTTGCCACTACCGACAGTGAGACCCTACGCCGCAGCCTGGAAAAGATGGAATCTGGTGGCATCTTTCGGGACTATGGAATCCTTAATTTGCTGGAAGGGGACTTTTTTGCCTGGTACCTCTACGCCTGGAACGAGAAAATGGAAGAAGCTATCCGGGAGATTATCAAGCGTCTGAACGATTATGACCCTACCACGCTGACAATCGTCCCTGAAGAGACCCGGGACTTGTTCAAGAAACTCTACCACTACCTCTTACCCCGGGAGATCCGCCACAACCTTGGGGAGTACTACACCCCGGATTGGCTTGCCCAGCGCTTGCTCGTTCAGGTGGACAATGAATTTTTCTTGAGTGATCCCCTTCGTAATCAGGGGCAACTGAGACGAAAAGTGTTGACCACCCGCTTTCTCGATCCCGCCTGTGGCTCGGGTACCTTTTTAATTCTGATCATAGCCCGCATGCGGGAAATCAGTCAGGTGCTGTTCGTTCAGGAAAGCGAGCTGCTTGAGGCCATTCTGAAAAACGTCGTAGGCTTCGACCTGAACCCTCTGGCTGTCCTTATTGCTCGGGTGAACTACCTACTGGCAATTGCCGACCTCCTGAAATATCAGCAGAGGGAGATTACTATCCCCATCTACCTGGCAGACTCAGTGCGGACGCCCGCGAAAAGTATGGAATTACTCAGCCACAGCACATTTGAATTTCCTACCGCGGTGGGAAATTTCCAGGTGTCTGCTGCCCTTTGTACCAAGGAGCGTTTTGACAACTTTTGCAACCTGCTTGAGGACAGTCTAAAAGGCGCACTGGACGTGGAAGCATTCATTCAAAGGATAGAGCGTGAGTTAAACCTTTCACCCCCTGAATGGGATGAGAGGGCTGTGGCGCTCTCCCATGACCTTTACAAAAAGTTGCTTGATCTGCATCGCAGGGGTCTCAATGGTTTGTGGGCACGGCTTTTAAAAAACAACTTTGCCCCGCTTACCGTTGGGCAGTTTGATTACATCGTTGGCAATCCCCCATGGGTAAATTGGGAGAATTTGCCGGATGGGTATCGAAAATCTATCGCCTCGCTTTGGACTGAATATGAACTCTTTCCACACAAAGGATTTGAGGCAATACTGGGAAAATCAAAAGATGACATCTCGGTCTTGATGACGTACGTCGTAATTGACAGCCTTCTGAAGGTCAATGGTCGCCTGGGATTCGTCATCACTCAGTCCGTCTTCAAAACGGGTGGGGGCGGAAAGGGTTTTCGAAGGTTCCGCATCCCCCAAGGTGGTGGCAAGCCAATCCCGCTAGCGGTCGTGCACGTGGATGACATGGTGACGCTGCAACCATTTGAGGGAGCATCCAACCGCACGGCGGTGATAATATTGGAAAAAGGCAAAGAGACAAGGTACCCCGTGCCTTATACCCTGTGGCGAAAAGCAAAAGTCTCACGCTTCACCTACGACAGCAAGCTGGAAGAGGTGACAAATTCCACAAAGCGTATGAACTTCGTCGCCGAACCTGTGAACTCTGAGGATCTTACTTCTCCCTGGCTCACCGCCCGCCCTAAAGCCCTCAAAGCAATTCGCAAGGTGCTGGGCAAGTCGGATTATGAAGCTCATGAAGGTGTCAACACAGGGGGTGCCAACGGGGTGTACTGGGTGGAGGTAGTGATGAAACGCCCTGATGGCCTCTTTGTAGTCCAAAACCTAACTGAAGGCGGTAGAATCAGAGTAGAGGAGGTCACCGAGCCCATCGAACCAGACCTGCTCTATCCTCTCTTGCGCGGGCGGGATGTCGGGCGGTGGAAAGCGGAACCATCAGCCCTGATTCTCCTCACCCACGAACAGGGTATGCGCTTGAATGCTATCCCAGAAAAGGAACTACAAATGCGTTACCCGTGCACCTATAGCTATCTCAAACAGTTCGAGCCAGTTCTTCGCCAACGCGCGGCATTCAAACGATACTTTACGCGGAACGAGGGCAGCGGCAAAGTAACCGAGACAGGGCCTTTCTACTCGATGTTCGACATCGGTGACTACACTTTTGCCCCGTGGAAGGTAGTGTGGCGGGAGCAAGCTAGTAGAATGACTGCAAGTATTATTGGCACATTTGATGACAAGCCAGTTGTTCCCGACCACAAACTAATGCTCGTGGACTGTGAGAGCCAAGGCGAAGCACATTTTGTTTGCGCCTTGCTTAACAGCACCCTTGGAGGCATAGTTGTAACAAGTTATGCAATTGAAATCCAAATGGGTCCACACATCTTGGAGAACATCCGCATCCCGCGCTATGACAAGAACAACGCTCTGCACCGTGGCCTGGCGGAGTTATCAGAGCGGGCGCACAAAGCGGCCAAGCGTGACAAACAAAAAGAGCTGCGGAAGATTGAAGCGGAGATTGACAACCTGGCGGCCCAACTTTGGGAGCTGACACCAGAGGAACTGCGCGAGATTCAGAAAAGCCTAAAGGAATTGGGAAGCGTAGAAGGATTAGAGGAGGAGGCATGAAAGCCCTTCAAGAATTACGCCACATCCTCAAGGAAATCGCCCAAGATGTGGAAGTGCTGCCGGCGGTTGGAGGGGCAGTAGAAGAAATAGAGCGACCTGATTTTGAAGAGCGCGAGGATCAGGCCCTAAACGAAGACGAGAAGGTCTTTGAGACGATCTTCGAGCGCGACCCTTCTGGCTCAAGTCCCCGCCTGTATCGACCCGTGCCGCCCTTAGGGCGCTCGGAAGAGCATCTTTTTCGTTTTTTCCTGGATGGCTCCTTTCGTTCCTACTTTCTGGGAACAGCATTAGAAAACGAACGGGAGTCCCCTGTGCATTTTGCCCAAATTGGGGCCTGTGTGGTGCGGCGGGAAGATGACGGTTCCATAGGGCGCGAGGAATTAAAAGTGGAGAATACCTTGCTGTCAGGCAGACAGAGGTTATCAGAAACGGTCTGGAGAAAATTAGAAGGTCTGGCCTCACAGGTGGGCATAAAACTGGTGGACCTCACCGAAAAGGATATCGTAAGCGGGGTATTGGGAGATTTCGATCTGCGAAACAAGGCAGCAGGGAAGGTGCGTTTTGCAATGCACACCCTGGAAGCGGAAATGATCCAGACGGTTCTATCAAAACTTTCTCCGGGGCAGTGGTTAATTGTGGATGGTTCCCTCCTGTTCGAACCGACGCTTTCCCAATTAGGGAGTGGTAATCAAATCAAGCCCGTAGTAGGGGTAGCCAAGAACTTCCGCAAAGACCCCCAGTTTGTTTGGGGCAGAGGTCTACGCGCCGAGCGCCGTTCCATTTACAAGATGCTCGCCGATTTGCAGAACGAGCATCGCACTGCCGCTTTCAGCGCAAGGCAAGGAAAAGTGGTCTTCTGGTACGTCCGCTTGCGGGAGCAGAAGCACCTTGACTATCCAATCATGGGGGTGGTCAAAGTGGAGTTGGCCAATCCTTCTTTGGAACCGTTGCCTTCTGATCTGATCGATCACGTTTCCCGCGCCCTGGTGGCAGAACGCAAAGCCACTCCGCATGGGCAGGATCGCCGCTGGCACGCGCATTTATACCCAATCTTTCTCGCGGAGCGGGCCGTAAAAGAGAGTTTCCTATCGCACGAGGCAGTGCAGCAATTTTTGAAATGGAGGTAACTATGGAAAAGCCAAATGAGCGCCCAATTATAGGGCTTTCTTCCGCAACCGCCAATCAGCCCAACACGTCTGATTCTTTCTGTTTCTGGCTTGTGCCAGAGGTCATCGTCAACCCCTTCGACATTGTAGAAGCTGAACAGGTTGCCCCTACAGGGACAAGCCGCACATTTGGAATCGTCACCACGCTGGACCACAGTACGGACGCCCCCACCCACCTCTCAAACTTCATTTCTAACGATTTCGGGCAAGTTTCAGGCGAACCGAACACCGCCCGGCAGGGCACGACTGTGGCACACGTGGCCGTCCTCTCAAATGACCAAGACGTCTACATGCCGGTGATGAATGACCGCCATGTGCGCTTTGCAGATGAGGCCGGCATTCATACTGCTTTGGGTATTGATCAAGTGCCGACACGCTTTCGCGTGCCTGCTGGACTGATAGAGATGTCCAACGGAACGCGCGCTGTGGTTTATCTCGATAGCAGGTACATTCTGGGGCCAGAAGGAGCGCACGTGAACATTACCGGAATTTCGGGGCTGGCGACCAAAACTTCTTATGCAATTTTCCTTATCCAGTCTATCTTGCAGAAGGTGGAAAATCGTGATCGCATCGGGGTCATCATTCTCAACGTGAAACACGGAGATTTGCTCACCATTGACCAGCCCCCACGGGAGGGATTGCCTCCAGATCAGCACGAAATCTGGGAGGCACTGGGACTCACGCCTAAACCTTTTGAAAACGTGCGTTACTTACTCCCTTATGGAAAAACAAGCCCGACTGATGGCAGACCGAACAGTTTTCGCATTCCAGAGCGAAATTGGTTTTTTTATGCCTACTCCCTTGCGGATACGTACAACAAATTGGATTTGCTTCTGTCAAACATTCCCGATCCCTGGGATACGGTGGGTGCTCTCATCGGGGAAATCACACAAGGCCTCTCCGATCCACGAACGGGCCAGTGGGGGCCTTCCAGCAAGTGGAAAAGCGTAACCGATTGGAACAGCCTCCTGAACGGACCCCCTCTGTTTGATCCCAACACCGGGCAAGCCCAGTCGGTGGGAGATGTTCGAGCAGTATCTGTGGCACGGTTTCGTCGTTTGCTGCGACGCATCGTGCAAACCCGGCAGACGGGAATCTTTGTTCCTCAGCGCCCGAGAGACGTGAAAAATCTAAGCCAGGAGATTGCCAGGATTCGGGGCGGGGAGACGATTGTGGTCGATATCGCCCGTCTCGCGGATGATGAGCAAACCTTAGTTTTTGGAGACATCCTCCGCACGATCTACGCTCTTTATGCGGAAGAGGGAAGCGAAAGTGAGGATCTGCCAGAAAAGGTGATTATATTCGTGGATGAGCTGAACAAATATGCGCCCGAACGCGAAAAAGAATCCCCCATAATTCAGCAAGTTCTGGATATCGCCGAAAGGGGACGTTCGCTGGGCGTAGTGCTTCTGGGGGCGGAACAATTTATGAGCGCGGTCCACGAGCGCGTGGTGGGAAACAGTTCCACTACTGTCATTGGTCGAAGCGGCTCTGCGGAACTTTCCTCCCCTGCTTATCGCTTTCTCGATCCTGCGGTAAAGGCTAATGTTTCGCGCTTGCAAAAGGGAGAGCTGGTTATCAGCCATGCCACTTTCCGGCAACCAGTTAAGATCCGCTTCCCCCGGCCGGCATATCTGCAAGAGGGCACTGAGGGCGGGTGAAGCATAGCAAAAAGATAAGCAAAAACATGGACTGAAAGATAGAGGCGCAGGCTACCAATTGGTTTGAATCAAAGATTGCACTTTGGCCCTAGTGGTGGAAATCGAGGTACTTCCAAATAGGATCTTGCCATAAGTTAATGGTCAAGTAGAGAATCGAGCCAATATTTAGGAATCAAATAAAGGGAAGGGGGAAATTATTTTATATTTTCTTTTGCAATCGAGAAAAAATCAGCGCTAACGGTTAAGAAGGCGTGTCTGGGAAAATTAAAATAAACAAGAGGTTATTATAAGCCCAAAATAAGATAGTTCTTGGATATTTGAAAATTTCTGGATAAATTTTTTCTCAAGGAGAGTAAGGAGGTAATTTCTCAGCATCTGGAAGAATTAGTGAAGCCAAATCGATCATTTTCTTCGTATATTCCGCCCAAGTGTCATAAGGGATATTTTTAAGGTTTTCCAAACTGAAATGATAATCAGCATGAACTCGAGCCTCTTTTAGCTGAGCGATTTGCTGATATAATGTTATTTTCTTTTTTTCTTTTATATTGGGATGATCAATGATGGCAAGTAACACAAGTTCGTGAACTCCTGGATTAAGTTTCCGCTCAAATTTCTTTGCTAACCTCTTTTTTACCTTTTTTGATAGTCCTTTACCGTCCGGCCCGAATAATTTATCACGTACGGTTAGGAAGACTGCGTAGTAAGCACGACTTACTGCAGTTCGCAATGATCCCTCTTGGAATTGGACACTAGTTCGTAAACTTGAAGCTAAGCTCAAAAATTCAGAGAAAGAAAAATTCGAATTGGCATTCACCGTTTCCAATATATCCTCAGGCCAATTTTTGTCAAAAAAATGGTGCGTTCAAAATCACCCAAAACTTTGAACAAATTTTGAAGATCTGGTTCTAAACTATCCCAAAAGGCCAAAGCTTGCAGGATATTAGTATCGCAAGTCAACTGAAGAATTGCTTTTGTTTCTTCCTCTTCGGGATCAGTAAAGATTGAAACTTTTGCTTCTTTGATACTAAACCTAAGCTGAAGCGCCCGAGATGAGACAATTGTCCAGAGTCTTTCTAACAAGCCACAAATTTGGAAAGTTAACAAAGGATGGTTTCTTCTTTCCCATAGCAGCTGAGGCAGTGCAGGCAATTCCTGTGTTACTTCCTTAGGAGTTTGGAAAACGCCCTCTCCTTCCTTAGGATAATTGATCACAATGGTACTTTCCAGCTGTTTTCTTTGGATTTCTTCCTCCCCTTGCAATCCTTTGGGGGTAATCCATTTGTCAACTTTTAAATGGTCAATTTGCCCCAAAATATCTATGCCAAAAGGATAGTACTTATTAAATAAAGGGGACTCGGAACTATTTTTTTGATTTTCTAAGGTCATACTCATACTAATTTTTCTTCAATCTTTTTGATTAGGTCTTTTACAAAATCATCGACTCTGGAAAAGCGGTCAAGCAGCTGCTCCACCTTACTTCCTCTTTGGATGTAGAGAACATGATAACGCCTGCTGGCTGAGGCTACAAGTGGCTCTAAATAAATATGGAACCATTCGGGACTGTTGGGATCCTGATTTGGAGGCACTAATTGGACTCCAAAGTTGGACACATCCATTCCTATTATTTTACCCAATTGGACAAGGTTCTCATTATTTGCCCAGAAGGAGGAGAAGGTGGCGGTAGGATTGTTTCCTGATTTAGCCCAACCTTCACCATTGAATTCCACATATTGTGTAAGAAGACCAGGAGAGGGGTCTAAGTGTTCAAAGTAGAACTGCCTTAGCTCCTTGAAGTACTCAATAGTTCTACCGATCTCTCTTCCTTTTAACCCAATGGTTTTGTTATCTTGATTTATTATCAATTCGACGTCGCCTTTTCGGGCGATCGGTTGATTTGACACCGGAATTCCACGAAGAACCTGTTCTGGCACAATATACCCGATTATTGGTAACTGCCTAAGCAATTCTAGGGCATCAAGTGGGTAAAGAGGTGAAGAAAATCTCTCAACAATTGAAACCGAAACCCAATTTATTTCAATTGGAATCTTGTACCCTTGAGCCATCTACTCCTCCTTCTATAAATTTCCCCTGGTAAATTGGTTTTTTTAAGTTTATCAAGGAATCTAAGAAATTTCCATTTTAATCGACCAAAATCCCCCTCTTGACAAACATTTGTTCGATATTCTAAACTGAGGGCAGGAAGCATGGCCTCCCCCAGCTTCTCCCTTACAGGGTCGGCGCAAGTCGGCCCTGTTTTTGTTTTAAGGGAATGAAGGAAAGAAAGGAGAAAAGAAAATGGCAATTGAAAATCCAGTTGGAAAGAGGCTCACCCTGAAGCTCTCCAAGGGGACCGATCCGGAGACCGGGAAGCCGATTTTTACTTCGGTTTCCATCTCCAAGATCGTTCCCGCGGCGGATGCCGACGCCCTGCTTGCTACCGCCAACGACATTGCCGGGCTCCTCCTCTATCCGCTCTACGATGTGCAGGCCGTGACCACGGTGGAGCTTCTCGAGGGCTAAGCTAAAGGAAAGGAGGTGGAAAAATGGCCAAGGTATATGCTCCATTGATGTCCATTGACGCGTCCGGGACCTACGCCAACCAGCTCACCTACGCCAAGTGGAAGGGGATCAGGTACGTGAG
>Ga0315282_10010775_pt1 | contig 14275 bp, 11 predicted proteins | sample YL17G07_20_MG_FD_203693 | JGI IMG/M metagenome (GOLD analysis project Ga0315282, IMG submission 203693) | Sediment microbial communities from Yellowstone Lake, YNP, Wyoming, USA - YL17G07_20 | ecosystem: Environmental > Aquatic > Freshwater > Lake > Sediment | place: USA: Wyoming | collected...
GTGCTCCTCCTCTCCGAGTTCCACCAGATCTCGTTGAGGATGACGCGGTGGTCCTTGCGTTCAACGACCCTCAGGCCGTTCGTACACCACGGGCGTGGACCCTACTAGGGGCGCCGTGAGGCGGACCCGCCCGTCAGGCAGTTGGACGAAGCTGCGACGCTGGAACCGCCGGCCAGAGATCATGGTGATGACGAGGCGGTCGATCTGGCCGCGGACCGACTCCAGCACGTCGTAGCTGGCGCTGTCCCTGCGCGGCGTGTCGGCGTGCAGCCCGGTCGGCGAGATGCCGGGGTCGAGGCCGACCGAGCGCAGTGCGATCCCGACCTCGCCGGCAGCGCACGAGTACGCGAAGTTCCACGCGGCCTGCGCAGGTGTGCTCGCCCCGCGTGGTGAGCCCGTGAGGGCCGAGGCTCGTCGCCCGACGGTTCGCCAGGCGGCGGGAACCTTCGGTTCATCCGCGGCGGTAAATCGCACGGGTAGCTCAGCCAGTGCCTGCCAGAAGATCACGGCGGCGCGGGCCTCGACGGTTCGAAGCGCCGCGGCATCCGGACAGGTGTCGAGCAGGTCGACGTGCTCTCGCATCATCGCCTGCGCCTCTTCCACCTCTGGGCCGTGCCCGAGCGCGACGGCTTGTCCGAGGATCTTTCCCGTGAGCAGTTCGCGCCCGATCGCGAGACCTGCTTCGCCTCCTGCCGCGAGCGCCTGCTGTCTGCGGAGCGCAGGCAGGTCAGGCGAGACTTCGCAGGGACCAGAGCCGAGGACGCGGCCGGTGAGGTCTAGGTGCAGCCACGAGGCCCCGATGCCATCGAGCCACTTCGGAACCTCGAACGTCCACCACCCGTGGCCGGCGATGACGAGGCGCCGGAGCCGAGGCTCGCTCGCACGGTCGACGGTCAGACTGTGACCTCGCCCGAGGTCTATCGATAGTGACCCGTACCGAACGCGAACGGCCAGGTTCGGCGAGTAGAGGAACAGCACTCCGTCGGGTGAGACGGCAGACGGCTTGACGACCGCCGCGGTACTGTCGGTGCGCATTCGGACCTCCTATCCGGATGCCACGGGCCGGGGCGATCCCGCCGCCGGCCCATCTGTTGCCTGGTTCACTGCATAGCCGACTCCGTCTCCGGCCGACCGTCCTCCTCCTTGATCCAATCGACGGTTCCAACGACACCTGCCAACGCGAATAGGAAGGCGCCCGCAATCCCATGGACGTGTTCAGCTCCAGCCATGTGGGGAACAACTCCGAGCATCTCGCGCACGCCCTCGCGGGCTTCGGCCATTTGCTCTTCGGTGGCCCGTTGGACCGCATCGTCGAGAAGCTGGCCGAGCTCCGGGTCCCCGAGGTGTCGGAAGAAATCCTGAAGCTCGATGCTGACCTTCTGCGGGTCGCGCTCCCACTCGTGCAAGGGGGCGTCCAGTCCCATCAGGCGCATCATCCACGGTGCCGGCTCAGGAACTGTCTTATCCGTGGTCGGCTCGTATCGCTCGACCTCTACGGGAGGCACGACTCCAGTAAGGGCGAGGGCCAGATCATCCGCCGCGACTAAAGGGTCGATGCCCCGACCTCGAAGCATCTTGCGCAACGCGACCTGCTTGGGGTGGCGGGACTTCACGACGTCGTCCGCTAGCTTCTCCGCCTGTTGCTTGCGCGCTTGGTCGATTTCTTCCTCCGACTTGTTGGCGGTCGATACGCGAGGCGGGAAGACCTTGGAGGCAGTCCCGATCGCCCACCGGATGCCCTTCGCCGTGAACGGATGACCGTCCATGAAGGTCAAGAACGTCGCCTGCTTGGCGCTTCGCTGCCAGCCGTTGCGGACGAGTGCGTCGACGATCTTCTCGGTTCTCTTTGGATAGTCCTCCACCTTGGAGGGAGGGGGGCGTAGCGCTCCGCGCTCCTTCATGGTCTGGACGCTTCGGTCGGAGACGTTCAAGCCGCGGCGCCTGCACTCGGCGGCTAGCCTCTTGTCAGCCTCGCTGGGATGACTGCGCATTAGCGCAGGTAGATTACCATAAATCCCCCGCGCTAACGAGCGTTTCCCCTTCAACGGCGAGGCCGAAAATCGGGGGTATGGCTAACACGAAGAGGCGATCGGCCCCCGTGTCCCTGGCTGGCCCTCTGGCCGAGGACCTCAGGCGAGAGGCGGCGGCGCTGAACCTCGACCCTGTGGGCCTGCTCGCAACTGTCGTCGGTCGGTTCCTCTGCGCAATCCGAGACGGCCGGCACGAGGTCGAGGGGACGGGTCGGGGTCTCGGCCGAGAGGCTGCGAGGGGCGGATGAGCCGATGAAAGAACAGGGCCGCCCACTGCGGGACGGCCCCGAGAGACTCACCTGGCACGGCGACTCTCGGAGCGACTCTACCATCGGATGCTCCACTCCCTCGCGTGGACCGGCGGCCTGAGATGGCACGCTGGCGACGGATCGTTTCAGAGGCCGCCTACCGTGCACTGTCGCCACGAGGAAAGGCCGGCCACAACCGCGACCTCGACATCGTCGACGAGAAGACCCGCCACCCCGAGCGGTCCCTGACGTCGATCTTCAGGTCGCACCACCGCGACCCCAGGGCGTTCAAGCGAAACGTTCCGACGCGGAAGGTAGGCCGCCGTCTGCAGCTCGCGCCGCCGGGCGTCCGTCGGCTCTTTCGGGGGCCGATCACGATGCTGGCGGACGTGGGCGGAGTGCCGCAGGTCGTCCGCGTTACGCCCTCCAACGACGCGCAGTGGAATGCCATCAAGGGCCACGATGCGGCGGTCTACGCCGCGGTCACCAAGGACGATGACTCGGGCCTCCGCAAGTTCTCCCACCGGGTAGTCATTGACGCCGAGACCGGAAAGCGCCTCCACTTCTTCACCGAGGGCGAGGGTATCCGCGACGCCACCGACACCGGCGAACTCGAGCTCGCGGACCTCTACTACTCGGGAGGCCGCCGGCACGACCTCGACGCTCTGCTCGACGAGGGAGCTGCCGCGTGACCAAGCCGGTGGGTCGAGACTGTCCCGTGCCAGGTTCGCCGTGCCTGCGGGTGCTCGACGACCTCCGGGCCGAGCTTGCACGGCTCCGGGCACGTGAGGACGCTCGGCGGTCGGTGCCCTGTCTGAACTGCGGCGAGCGGAACAGGATCGCGCTCGGCGGCTCGCCCCGCTGCTACCGGTGCAAGACCGGCCACGAAACCGAGGGCGACCACGTCCGCGGCTCCGGCTCCGGGCCGTCGGTCCTCCGCGTCGACGCCAACGTCAATCGGATCGCGGCCGAGGGTGAGCGCCTGTGGCGGAGCGTTGGCCGCAACGACCTTTGCCCTCCTTGTGTCTACGGCTACGGGCTGCGGGTCGGTATCCTGCTCGCTCGCCTCGAGGTCGACCTGTGAGCGCCCAACCCGGCCTCGCCCGTGCGGCAAGTAAGTCTCACGCAGCGAGGCCCCGTACTGCGCGGCCGATACCGGTTGAGCTTCGCATCCGCGCCTTTCCCGCCATCCCGCCGCACGAAGTGAAGCCGCCCGAGACGTTCCCCGAGCGCGTGCTGCTCGCAGAAGTTGCGATCGGCCCGGACGGCCGGGGGATCTCCGGCGTCTACTTGGGTGATGGCCCCGACCTGGGCGAGGTGGCCGGCAGATTCCTCGGCCCAGCCGCCCCGCCGGGCTTTGATCCGGCCGGGGCGGGTCCGTTGCGCGACCGCGACGACTTCCTCGACCGGCTGATCTGGCGGCTGCTGCACGAGAGCCGCTTCGGCGGCCTCATGTGGGAGCCGGCGGCCTTCTTCTCCTCGCTCGCGGTCACCTTCCGCCATGAAGGCCGGTGGGTGGTCCTGTGGACCTACCTCGACGACAACGGCGAACACAGGACCGACTACTACCGCCCGCCGATCATCTTGGAACCGCTCGCGAACGGCCGCGTCACCGTCCGGTTCGGCCCGCGGAAGAAGCCCGATCCACGCGACTTCGACAAGACGGGCCGGCAGTATCCGGGGAGGTTCGCGGGCCTCCAGGATGCGGTCTCGGCGCTGGTCGGCGAACGGGTGCAGGACCTCGCCACCGCCTGCCGGCTGTTCGGGATCGAGGCTCCACCGCCGGGGCCAGCGACCGTCGAGGCGCTCCCCGAACGGATCGTCGCGCTCCGGGAGCTGTACCGCGCCGTCCGGGAAGAGGCGGAGTGCTGGCCGGGCGTGAGCATCGACCACCTCCCGAGCGCGGCTGCCCTCGTCTCCGGCGCCTACGTCTCAGCCGGCACCCCACAACCGCTCCTGCGCGACCGGCGGACGATGCGCGTGCCACCCCGAGCGATCGGGGCCGGCATCGAAGCCGCGAGCATCGGCGCCCGTACTGGAACCTCTATCCGCCGCCAAGCCGTGCCGGGGCTCGATGTCGACGTCACCGCCTGTTACCCGGTCGCGGGCGCGCTCGCCAGCGTTCAGGACTTCCTGACGCACGAGGTCGCCGCGCACCATCTGCACGGGCGCCGGAGTCTGGCCGAGCTGACCGCCCGCGTCGCAGAGGCGGTTGCCTCGGACGTGCTTGAGCACCCCGATGCCGGGCGCTCGCTCGCGTTCCTCTGCAAGGTTGCTCCCGCCGGAGACGTGATGACCGTGCACGTGGAGCTGTTCGGAACCGAGGCGACCGTCACGGCGCCGATCGTCGAGGGATCCAGGGAATTCTGGACGACCGGGTTCGATCTCGCGGCGGCTGTCCTCGAGGACCTGGACCGCGGAGGGCCAGGGTCGGTTCCCGAGATCGTCGAGGCGTGGACGTTCACCTTCGGTCGGCGCCTGCGGGGGCTCCATCCGGTCACCTTCCCCGGCGGGTGGACCTGGGACCCGCGCACGGCCTCCACCTACCGCTCCCGCGACGGGCGGACCCGGGGGAACCTGTACCTGCTCTTCGCGGCGATGCGCGCTGTGGCCAAGACCGACCCCACCCTTTCCGAGCCCGAGCGGATCAGGCGGCGCGGCATGCTGAAGGTCGCCTCGGTCGCCGGCGCCTTCGGCATGTTCTGTGCGTCGACGCCACTCGATGTGAAGCCCGGGACCCGGCACCGGGTCATCACGGCCGACGGCATCGTGACGCTCGACCGCGGCACCCCCGAGCGCCCGGGTCCCTGGGCGTTCCCGCCGGCCGCCGCGCTCGTCGAGGGGGCCGGTCGCCTGCTACTCACCCTCCTCGTGCACGAGGCCCGGGTCCGCGGTGGGATCGCGGCGCAGATCGACACCGATGGCGGCTTCATCGTCGCGACGGCCGAGGGTGGTCTCATCGACGAGGACAGCGCCATGATCCCGGCGCTGTCCTTCGCGCAGGTCCAGGAGATCCGCGAGCGATTCGCCACGCTCGCCCGCTGGACGGGACTTCCGATCACCTCGGACCGACTGGAAGGCCGCCGGGTCGTGACCGGGGAAGGCATGCCGTCCCTCGTGAAGTTCGCCGATCCGATGGTCGGGGAGGACGGCAAGCTCGGGGACTTCCTCTGTTACACGCCGAGCCTGCGGCGGTTCGCGATCCACCCCGACGACGGCGGCGATGTGGATGGCCGGTGGCGCGTCTCTGAGAACACGATCGGCGTCATGGTCAATCCGAGCTCGCTGCGGCAAGGCGACTTCGCTCGCGACTGCTACCGCTACCTGCTTGCCCGTGAAACCGGCGATGAGTTCGATGCCGACTGGCTCGACGAGCCGGTGCTCTGGCCGAAGACGATCACGCACCCCGACGATCTCGTCGCGGCCCGTCGCGCCATCCCGGACCTCCGTCCGACCGAGACGGTCGTGTACGCCCGCCCATTGTTCGGCGGCTCCTCCTACGTCGCTCGCCCCGTTCTCGGCGCCTCGTGGCGCGACCTCGACTGGAGGACCCAAGACGGTGAGCCCGTCGGCCTGACGCCGGCGGTCGATCGTGCCGCGGGCGCCGTTCGCACGTGGCGTGTTTTCCTCCGTGGGTTCCTCCGTCACCCGGTCGCGTTCACCCTCGACGCCGAGGGACACCGATCCGACGGCTCCACCTGCGGGCTCCTCGTCCCCGCTCCGATCCTGATCGTCGGGGCTACACGGACGGGCCGCACGGACTGGGCCACGGGTCAGCGGGCCGAGGATCTCGTGCTCGATCCTGGGGAGTGGTCGCGCATCATGGAGGGCCTCGCCGGTATCGGGGAGGCTGATCTCGTCCGCGCCGGACTCGCTCCGCGGACTGCCCGAGCGATGCGTGCCGGCCGACAGCCCATCCGGCGGAACGCCGAGAAGGCTCGCCGCCTCGTCGCCGAGCGGACGCGGGCCAAGGCCGGGCTTGTCCGGGATCGCGCCAGAGGCTGCATCGCGCCCGGATGCGGCGAGCGCCTGACCGGCCGACAGCGCACCTTCTGCACGCGACACGCCGCATTTCCCGGGACGAGGCGCAAGGCGTGGAGGGAGGCTGCGAGATGAGCCGCGGGGCCTCGATCGCCGACCTGCTGGTCGAGCTGGCCTGCGAGGAACTCGACCTTTTCCACGACGTGGCCGGCGAGGCGTGGGTGTGGGACGGGACCGACGCCCTGCGCGTTGGCTCGGCTGCTTTCACCGAGCGGCTCTCTCGCGACTTCTACGACCGGACGGGGCGGGTCGCCTCGCTGACGAGCCTGTCGACAGCCACGGCGGCGCTCCGCGGCATCGCCCGGTGGGAAGGTCCCGAGATCCCGGTCGGCCTGCGGATCGCTAGCTGCGAGGGCGTGGTCGTCGTGGATCTAGCGGATGCGGAGCGGCGGGTGGTCCTCATCGGCCCGGACGGCTGGGAGGTCGCTAGCGAGTCTCCGGTCCGCTTCTACCGACCGCCTGGGATGCAACCGCTGCCTCTCCCCATACCCGGTGGGAACCTCGAGGACCTTGCGGAACTCTGGCCCGTCAAAGGCGATGACCTGATCCTGGTCCTGGCGTGGGTCCTCGGCTGCTTTAACCCATCCGGCTCCAAGCCCGTTCTCGACCTCTCCGGAGCGCAGGGTTCGGGCAAGTCCTTACTCGCGAAGATGCTCCGGTCACTCGTCGACCCCAACGCCATCCCACTGCAGACGATGCCCACCGATCTTCGGAACCTCGCCGTCATCGCCGCCCATCACGCCGTCCTCGTGTTCGACAACGTGTCTCAGGTCTCCGATGAGCTCTCCGACGCGCTCTGTCGTCTCGCAAGCGGTGCGGGCTTTGAGACACGCAGGCTCTACACCGATGACGATCTCGTCACGTTCGCCGCGACGCGGCCGGTGCTTCTCACGGGGATCCCGGAGGTTGCGAAGCAGGCCGACCTCGTGGACCGGACCACCAACGTCGTGCTCCCCGAGATCGGCCAAGGCGAGCGCCGGACCGAGGCCGAGGTGCTCGCCGAGTTCGAGGCCGTGCGGCCGCGGATCCTCGGTGTCCTGTTCGACGCGGTGTCCTGCGCTCTGGCGAAGTCGCCAACGACGGTGCTCCGCCAGGCTCCGCGGATGCTCGACTTCGCGACCTGGGTGGAGGCGGGCGCCCCGGCCCTCGGCTGGGAGAAGGACCGTTTCCTGGGTGCCTACCTCGCCAATGCTCGGGACTCCTCCGCCAGCGTCGTGGAGGGGTCCTTCATCGGGCAGTTCCTCCCGCAGCTCGCCGAGGCCGGATTCATGGGCACCGCGACCGAATGTCTCGCGAAGCTTGGCTCCGTCGCGGGGACCGAGGCGATCAAGCACCGCGGCTGGCCGGGGACGCCGCGGGGGCTGGCGGGAATCCTCAGGCGTCTTGCGCCCTCGCTTGCCGAGGCCGGTATCGTCGTGGGGTTCGACCGCGCCGGCCACAACCGCCAACGCATCATCAGCATCCACACAGCGAGCGATCCGGGGGCGCCGGACGGAACGGTCCTGCCGTTCGCGAAGTCCGCGCCGGCCGAATCGGCGATGGTCGAGCAGGCCGCCGCGGCGCTCCAGGCCATCGGCGTGGACGAAACCTGGCCGCCGTCCAAGGTCGCCGGCCTGGCGCTCCTCAAGGCGGGCGGGAACACGTCCGTCGCCGTCCATGCCCTGAACGCGCTGGGGGTCCCCGCTCCTGACGGGGGTCCGTGGACCACCGACACCCTGCGAGGGATGGTCTGAGATGGCCCGGAGCTTCGCCTGTGGGAGCCCCTACCACGTCGGGGACCGTCTCATCGCGTCCAGGTCCGGGGCCTTCGAGCGGCGGATCGAGTTTCGTCGGCTGAGGGACCAGGGTCGCGAGGCCGTGGTCATGGACCGCATCGTCTGCCGCGCCTGCCTGGTGGCCGAGGTCGCGGAGCGGCGCGGCGAGGTCGGGCAGCAGACGGCTCCATTGTCCGGGGAGGGACCCAGGGTATGAGCGAAAAACGGCGCAGGACGTCCTCAGCCGGCCCGCTTCAGGGAGAGCGGGGCGAAACGGCGCACCGCTGCGCCGGATTCGCCCAGGTTCGCGAAAGGGTCCGGTTGTGAAACCACCCGAGGTGCGCCGTTTCGCCCTCAGGCGGATGCGCGAAGACCCCACGGTTTCCTATCGTGCGCTCGCGAAGGTCCTGGGGGTAAGCGACGGGACGATCCGGCGGTGGCGAGACGAGGAGAGCATCCCTCGGCGCTCCTTGGGCGAGCGGGCCGCGACCCATGAGCGGCGCGGGTCCCTCGCTGGGCGGCACCCGCCGCGCCCCGAGCCCGAGTCGCTTGCGGAGGAGTGGTTCGAGGGGGGGGCCGAAGAGTTCGAGGGGGAGGATTTCGGGGCGGCCGGGGACTCTGAGTATTCCGTAGGCCTTGACCCCGCGATCCTTCGCCAACGAGCAACCGCCATCGGCGATCTGATTGGCGCGTTCGCCGCGATCCGGCGAGGGAAGACTCGCGCAGCACTCCCGTCCGCTCCCCGGCGAGCGGCCGCCGGGCAGGGGCGGCCAGCGTCTGATACGCGGCCGATGCGGAAGAGCCGCTCGCTTACCCTGCGCGAGATCACCGGCGCCCTCGACGCGCAGCCCCGCCCTCGCAGTGCAGCCGCCGTCCGGCTTCTAGTTGCGGCGGGTCCGCTCCTTGAAGCGCCGCACTCGTTTCATACCTACGGGCAGGGGCGGCGCTGTGACCCGGCTGACATCGAGGAGGCCTGGGCACGGCTGCGCAAGGCGGGACTAGCGCCGCGGTGGTGAGGCAACGGGTGACATCCCCGTCGAGTATGGGCTGACCAGGTCGGGCAGCCCCTTCGCCCGCTAGCGGCAGACTAAGCTACGGCATCGTGGGGCACCTCTACCAGCGGATCGCCGTGGCCGTCGCGGCCTGGCGCAACGACGGATACCCGAGCGAGCAGTTCCCGGCCATCGCCGAAATCCTTGAATGGGCTGGAGAGACCGACGATGGCTTGCTCCGGTTCCTCCGCCGTCCACAGCTCCACGCTCTGGAGACCTACTGGTATCTGCGGCTCGTGCAGGGCACAGCGCGAATCTCCGACCTGTACGCGGACCTCTACCCTGAGGACAAGATCAGCGAGCTGCTCGACGCCCTCGACGTCTCTATGCCCGCGTTCGAGGAGACCAACTTCAACCTCGACCAGCTCAGGGAGAGGACGAAGGGCGACGACGACTTCGTGAAGCGTCACCGGCTTGAAGCACTGAGAGAGACGCTCACACTCGATTACCCGAGCTACATCCTCGCCCTCGCGATGGGCGCCGGGAAGACCATCCTGATCGGCGCCATCATCGCGACCGAGTTCGCCATGGCCCAGGAGTACCCGGAGGGGCCATTCGTTCAGAACGCGCTGGTCTTCGCGCCCGGCAAGACCATCATCGAGTCACTCCGCGAGCTGACACAGGTCCCGTACGACCGCATTCTTCCACCGCGCATGTCTAAGGGCTTCGCCGCATCGGTGAAGATCACTTTCACCCGCGACGGTGAGAAGGACATCCCGGTCATCCGCGGCTCGGCATTCAACGTCGTGGTGACGAACACGGAGAAGATCCGGATCCAGAAGGAGACCATCCGCGCCTCCGACGTCGGGCAACTGCTGGTCGGCGCCCGAGTGGACAACGCAAAGGCCGAAATCGCCAACCTCCGCCTGCAGGCGATCGCGAGCTTGCCGCACCTCGCGGTGTTCTCTGACGAGGCCCACCACACGTACGGCCAGTCTCTGGAGGCCGGCCTGAAGAAGGTCCGTAAGACCGTCGACTACCTCGCGGCCACGACCAACGTGGTGTGCGTCATCAACACGACCGGCACCCCATACTTCCGCCGGCAGCCCCTGAAGGACGTCGTGATCTGGTACGGCCTCTCGCAAGGCATCAACGAGGGCATCCTGAAGGAGGTCGCGGGAAGCATCCGGAGTTACGACTTTGACGGAAAGGCGGACGTCTACGTCCGGTATGTCATCGAGGACTTCTTCCGCGACTACGGCGAGGTGTCGTTGCCGAACGGCGCTCCGGCAAAGCTCGCGCTCTACTTCCCGCAGAACGACGACCTGAAGGAGCTTCGCCCCACGATCGACGCGGCGCTGGTCCAGGCCGGCTTGAGCCCCGCGCTCTGCCTCGTGAACACCTCCGATACTTCGCTCACCAAGCCGGCCGACATCGACGCGTTCAACCGGCTGAACGACCCCGCCGCACCGCATCGCGTGATCCTGCTCGTGAACAAAGGCACCGAGGGCTGGAACTGCCCGAGCCTGTTCGCCTGCGCGCTCGCCAGGAAGCTGAGGTCGAGCAACAACTTCGTGCTCCAGGCGGCGAGTCGGTGTTTGCGGCAGGTGCCGGGCAACACGGAGCCCGCCCGCATCTACCTCTCCGGGGACAACTACGGGGTCCTGGACCGCCAGCTCGCGGAGACCTACGGAGAGACGATCGCCGAGCTGAACCAACGGATGGCCGAACGACGGACGAGGCGCCTCGTGGTCCGCAAGCTCGACATCGCGCCGATCCGAGTGCTCCAGCGCCGAACGACCGTCACCCGGAGCGACGACGCGCTCCCTCCGCTCCATCTGTCGAAGCCGACCGCGGCATCCGGGGCAGACCTGCAGGAACGCACCTACACGCTGGCCGATGCGCAGGCTGGCAAGCGCGTGCTCCGCCAGCTCGAAGACACCGTCACAATCACTACGGAGCCCGACACCGTGGACGTCTACGCAGCGGCCGTCGACCTCGGTGCGCGGTACCGCCTAGATGTCTGGGCCATCCATGACGAGCTCCGCCGTCTGTACGGCCACGACGGCGTTACGGTCGCGCACCTGACGCCGCTCGCTGAGCAGATCGAGGCGCAGACCCGCGCCTACGGGGTCCACGAGGAGCTGGTCGAGCGCGCCCTCGCGTTGGTCAAGATTGATGGGTTCCGTGCCGAGCTCGGCGCTGGCGGCGAGCCAGAGTACGTCACGGAGATCACCTACCCAGTCGAGCGCGAGGCCCTCCTGCTCTCCCTGAGCGACCTGCAGACCGCCGACCCCAATGCGTTCGGGTTCCACTACGACCCGTACAACTTCGACACGAAGCCGGAGCGGCACCTCTTCGACGACGTGCTCCGGTCCGCCAACCTTCACCCGGATCAGGTCGAGGACATCTACTTCACCGGTGGGATCACCGACCCGAACAAGACCGAGTTCTTCGTCGAGTACCGGGACGTCAGCGGCAAGGTCAGGCGATACTTCCCGGACTTCGTCGTCCGTCGGAAGCCCGACGACGGCGGGGAACCCGGCAGCGGCAAGGTGCTCATCATCGAGGTGAAGTCCGAGCGTGAACGCGAAGCCGCGGCAGCCGGCCCGAAGGGCATGGCGATGAAGGAGTGGCAGAGCATTAATCCGGAGCGCATCCGCTACAAGATCATCAGTACCTCAACGGACGCTATCCCGGCGGACGGGCTGGAAGAGGTTCGGGCTTTCATGATGGAGACGATTTCATGAGTCGTAGGGCCAGAACGCCCAAGAAGGCTGATGCGGCGCCCGTGAAGGGCCAACCGGTCAAGATCACGGCCGCGAAGGGTCGTCCGATGCTGGCCTGGGTTGGCAAGCGGCCGCTCGCGCAGGTGACCGCGTTCCCCGCCCAGCATGTCGAGACCTTCGACCCCACCGGTGAGCTGGCCACGCCGAAAGGCGGCGAGGCATGGGAGAGCTGGCCGGCCGCCTATCCGCAGGGCGGCCTGCTCTTCTACGGGGACAACAAGGAGGTCCTCGCGCACCTGCTGGCGAACGGTTTCCGAGGCAAGGTCGACCTGATCTACATCGACCCGCCGTTCGATTCTGGCGCCGACTACGTACGTCGGGTGTCGCTCCGCGGGCCGAAGGGAACGGCGAAGCTAGACGGAGAAGACTACTCGCTCGGCGAGCAGATCCAGTACACGGACATCTGGGCGAACGATGAGTACCTACAGTTCATGTACGAGCGGCTCCTTATGCTCCGCGAGGTTCTTTCCGAGTCAGGGACACTGTACATGCACACGGACTGGCACAAGACCCATCTTCTGAGAGGTCTTCTGGATGAGACCTTTGGGCCGGAGAACTTCCGCAACGAAATCATCGTTCGGCGCGGGCGGAAGAAGAATCTTCAGAAGCAGTTCGAGGGGATTGAGAACCTCGGTGTGGAGACAGACACCGTTCTGCTCTACTCGAAATCACCAAGCACGAAACTCCGGCTTCTCACCGTTGCAGAGCGCGGTGCTGAGGAACAATGGCAGTCATTCTGGCGTGGCAACGTCGAGCGTCCGAGCATGCGGTACGAGATCCTGGGTTATCACCCAACGCACGGGCAGTTACTTTGGCGCAGGGAGCGCGGGCTCAAGGCAGCAGAGAACTTCAAGACCTTCCTGTCGTGGAGAGGGAAGCATCCCGACAAGTCGCTCCTCGACTATTGGCTCCAAACAGGCCAGGAACTCGAATTCGTCCGCTACGAGAAAGGAGCCCGGGCACCGGAGTACTGGTTGCCGCCGAAAGAGGAAGGAATCCTCGGAAACGAGTGGCTAGATATCCAAGCGTACGCGTACGGCTTCGACTACAAGACCGAGAAGCACGAGGCACTGCTGACTCGGATCTTGGAGCTGTCGTCCGAGCCGGGCGGCATCGTACTCGACTGCTTCATCGGGTCGGGGACGACTGCGGCCGTGGCACAGAAGCTCGGACGGCGGTGGATCGGGTGCGACATCAACAAGGGCGCGATCCAGACGACCTCGAAGCGGCTCCAGGGAATCATCGAGCAGCAGATAGTCGCCAAGTCTCAGGGAACCCTGATGGCAGATGAGGACACGCCCGCGCCACCCCCGCAGCTCGCCTTCACGACGTGGCGCGTGAACGAATACGACCTCGCAATCCAGCACAACGAGGCAGTGAACCTCGCTTGCCAACACATAGGCGTCGAGCGGACGCGCACCGACCACTTCTTCGATGGGAGCCTTGGGAAGCGCCTGGTGAAGGTGGCCCCGTTTGACCATCCGCTGTCACCGGTGGACCTCGAAGGGCTGAAGCGCGAGCTTGAAGCTCGTCCCGAGGAGGACCGTGACATCGTCCTGATCTGCCTCGGCATCGAGTTGGGCGCGCAGGCAGGGGTCGAAGAGTGGAACCGCCTCCGCCGCGGTAGGAATTCGGTCAACCGGATCGAGGCGATAGAGCTACGCTCCGACCCCAAGTACGGGAAGTTCTTCAAGCACGAGCCCGATCGGGCGAAGGTGCGGATTAGTCGCTCCGGCGACACGATTCGCGTTGAGATTGCGGACTTCGTGTCGCCTGCAATCGTCGAACGACTGGCCCAGCAGACGGGAATCGTGAAGCCCCAGATCGACGACTGGCGATCGATGGTGGACTGCGTGATGATTGATCCTGCCTTCGGCGGCAAGGTCTTCAACGTAGTGCTGTCCGACGTACCAGAACGCAAGACCGACTTTGTCAGTGGAACCTACGAGCTGGCCGCGCTCGAACCTGACACGAGGGTAGCGGTCAAGATCATCGACATGCTTGGCGAGGAGCTCATCGAGACAAAGGTCGTCTAGGCGATGGTCGGAGCGCCTTCCGCTGTCTTGGGGGCGATCTCGCGTGGAGCCGAGCCGGCTATCGCGGAGTCACTGTGCAAAGGGTTCGCGGACGGTGCGGCCGCTGCCGTCCCGGGTTCCGCCCCGATCCCGGCCGGTGTGGCCGTTGCCGCCGACACGGGGCCTGCACGCCGGCACCTGGTGGGTGGTGGCCTGGGCCATGGTCCGCCCGCCTCGCCCGTCCTTTGCCCTCCGCCCCTGCCCCGGTTTCGCGGCCGGCCCGGGGGTCGCTCTCTCTCCCTTCGCGTCAACGGGCGATCCCTACTCTCAGGGCGCGCCCTGAGGAGCACGGCTACGTGGCTCCTCAGGAACGCGACGGTGCCGCAGACGCCACCCCTACTTGACC
>Ga0315282_10010776_pt1 | contig 14275 bp, 11 predicted proteins | sample YL17G07_20_MG_FD_203693 | JGI IMG/M metagenome (GOLD analysis project Ga0315282, IMG submission 203693) | Sediment microbial communities from Yellowstone Lake, YNP, Wyoming, USA - YL17G07_20 | ecosystem: Environmental > Aquatic > Freshwater > Lake > Sediment | place: USA: Wyoming | collected...
CCCTCGATAAAGCGTTCGGCGGCAAGCCCGGCCATCGCCGTAATGACGAGAATATAGAGAACCACCGGCGTTTTCATCCGGCCGAGATACGGAAAAAGGATTCTCATCATGAACAGAGCATAGAGGAGAAGGGGCAGGGCGGTTCCGAAACTCAGGTGGAGCGGCATCGTTTGGAGCAAGGCCGCGATATAGAAGAGATGGGCAACGAGAAAGCAGGCCAGCCCCTCCGCGAACCGCTTATTCCTGAGCATGAGGAAAACGTCCCCGGCCAGGGACGAGACGAGGCCGGCGAGAATGAGATATTTATAGGTTTGAACATACGACGGCTTGGCCATCGCGGCGAGGGCGATGATGAAGATCATGGCCGACGGCTTGAAGACATAGACAAGCCGCCAACGGCCCAGATAATCAAAGCTTATAGTCAGGATCGCAAAGCCCAAGGCCAAAAGCGATAATATTGTGATCGGCAACATCGGATTTCCTATGCCTGGATTATTGTTTTTCCCGTTTTTCTTTCTTCAGCTAAGGATAGGCGGCATGAAGATGTGATGCATCTCCTCCGGGGGTTTGTGCTTAACTCCCGGTTGGAAACTTTAGCTTTCGTGAGTAGCACGAATGAATTATGTCGGTATTGACCCTCATCGTCAATACTCGCATCTGCCGGAAGTTCAGGTTCAGCGGCGGCGGGTTGCCGTCCGCCGCAGCGGGTTGTGATGCGCTGCTTGTTTCATCCTTGTTTCAAGATGTTCGTAATCCCCAAGGTGCGTCCGCATGAGACTTTTCCAGAGCTTGCCGTGGTTGGGCACGGAAAAGTGAAGCAGTTCATGGACGATCACGTAGTCGCCCAGGTCGCGCTCCATGCTCAGCAGTTCGCCGTTGAAGCTCAGCGTGCCGGCCGTCGAACAGGATGCCCACTTGTTGCGCATCGGGCGTACATAAAGGGCATCCACTTTCACATCCAGTTTATCGGCCCATTCCAGCACACGGGCCTTGAACTCTTCTTTGTCGCGCCAGATGGTCATATCCGGTAGCTCTTTTGGAGGTGAGTGAACAGGGCTTCTACCGTGGCCGCCACCTTCGTCATATCGTCTTCCTCGGCAAACACGGCAAAGGTCACCTGCTGGCGAACTTCGCGCAGCTCGGCCTCGCTGCGCCGCCAGTTCGGGAACTTCGCGAACGCCTCAGCGACCTTCCGGCTGACCCGCTCGGGGTTGGTTATGCCATCATCCGTCATCTTGCAAAGGACGAAGTAGGTCAGCGCGTCGAGGCCTTTCGCGGTCTGCTCCCTCTTCCGTTGTTGGTTCTTCTCGATCTCCCTGAGAAGTTCAACGAGCGCGTCCGCCGTCGTTGTCTGCCTATTTTCGAAACTCTCCTGGACGGCCTTGGCCCGCTCGGAAAGGGCTATGAGGAAGGGATCGTCGCTGTTCTGCTCCGCCGTTCTTTCGATGCTCTTGACCAGATTGATGACCTTGGTCGCTTCGCCTTCCTTACGCCGCTTGATGGCTTCAATAGTCGATACGTCGATCACCGCATAAGGTTCCGGCGGCCGGGTCGAGATCTTGCCGCCGATGTGTTTCCGCACCAGTTCATTCGTTTTCCTCTGGAAGGCCCTGTCCAACTGGACCTTAATCGCGTACGCGTTGCGGACCACGGCGTAGATGGAGGAGAGTGTCGCGTAGTAATCGAGAAAGGGGCGCAGGAAAGCATCCGGCGAGATGATTTCGTAGAGCATCTCGATCTCTTTGTATTCCTTGAAAAATTCCTTGCGCCGCTCCTTGTCGCGGAAATGCTCGATCAGGTTGTCTACATCCTTGTCGTCGAACCTTCTGGTAACGAGCCCAAGATACGCCGGGGCTTTGCTCTGCATCTTGGCCTTAAAGAGCTGTTTGAGCAGGCCGAGGTCTTTGACGATGGCGTTGATCTCATCGCTGTCGAAAGCCAACGCCCTTTCCAGCTTGTCGAAAATGCCTACGAAATCCAAAACTAAACCGTGCGGCTTGACCATCTCCGCCGCTTCATTTTCGTAAGGCCGGTTCACCCGGGCGATGGCCTGGAGCAGCGTGTGGTCGCGCATCGGCTTATCCAGATACATCGCGTAGAGGATGGGCGCATCGAAGCCGGTGAGCAGTTTCTCGGTGACGATGAGGATCTTCGGCCACTCGCCCACCTTGATAAAGTTCTTCCGGATCTGTTTCTCGCGCTTGTCGTCAAGGCGCCACTTTTTCAGATGAGCGGGATCATTGTTGTTGCCGGTGAAGACGATCTCGGAATATGACGGCGGCAGAATTTGATCGAGCGCCTCCTTGTAAAAAGCGCACGCCTCGCGGTCCACGCCCACCAGGAACGCCTTGTAGCCGAGCGGCTCGACATTATCGCGGTAGTGGTCCGCCACGAAGCGTGCCACCTTCTGCACGCGTTCCGTGCCCTTGAGGAAGTTCTTCAGGTTCACCGCACGTTCAAGAATCTTGTTCAGCTCCTCGATGTCGGCGATGCCCTCGGTCTCGGCCAGGGCGAGAAACTCCTTCTCCATGATCTCGTGCGGCACGAGCATCTCGTTGGGCGCGAGGTTGTAGTAGAGCGGCAGGGTGGTGCCGTCCTCGATGCTCTCGGCGATGGAATACTTGTGCAGATACCCGGCATCGTCCTCACAGCCGAAAGTTTTGAAGGTGCCTTTGCCATAGGCCGTCTTGTCCACGGGCGTGCCGGTGAAGCCGATAAAGCTGGCATTGGGCAGGCCCGCCATCAGGAAGTTGCCCAGGTCGCCGCCGGTCGTGCGGTGCGCCTCGTCGATCAGCACGAAGATGTTCTTGCGCGTGTTCAGGTTGGCCGGCATATCGCGGAACTTGTGGATCATCGTCACTACGATGCCGCGGTAGTCCTGCCCCTTTTCATCCAGCAGCTTGTTGAGCGTGCTGATCCGGTCGGCATGGGCTACATTTCCAAGCCCCACCGCCGCCAGGTTCTTGAGCATCTGGTCTTCGAGCTCGTTGCGATCGATCATCAACAGAATAGTCGGCTTCTGGGCCGCGTTGGCTTTGAACAGCAGCTCGGCGGCCTTGATCATGGTGTAGGTCTTGCCGCTCCCCTGCGTGTGCCAGACCAGCCCGCGCGAACGTTTCGGATCGAGCGCCCGCGCCACCACCTTGTCCACCGCCGCCGTCTGGTGCTGGCCCAAGATGATTTTCTGCAGCTCCTCTTCCTTCTCCACGAAGAGGATGAAATCCTTGAGCAGGCGCAGCAGGTGCGGCACGGCGCAGAAGCTCTTCACCTTGGCTTCGAGCTGGCCCACCTGCTCGTGCTTCCAATTGAAGATGTTTCGCCGCACCGTGTTCCACGTGACGCCGTAGGCAAAGCCGATGGCCTCCGTGGCCGTGAAAATCATCTCCGGGATCATCACTTCCGGTGTCTCGGCGTGGTAGCGGCGGATCTGATCCACCCCGAGCGCGATCGCCTCGCCCTTGCCGGCGTTCTTGCATTCGATCACCAGCACCGGAATGCCGTTGATGAGAAAGACCACATCCTCCCGCGTGCCGCAGCGGCCGTTATGGACATAAAACTCCTCGGTTACCTCATAGACGTTGCGCCACTGCTCGCGCGGGCGGTCGAGGTCGCCGTAGTCAAAGAGCATCAGGTCCAGCTCACGGTTCTCCTCCGCGCAGAAGAACTTGCCCTGGTTGCGCAGATAAGTGAGGAGATCGCGGTTGCCGGTGATGTCGGCGTTCAGCCGCTGAAATTCCCCAATCAGCGCGCCCTCGGCGACCCGGTATTTCGGATTGAAGGCATGCACCTGTCCGTGCAGCAGGTCGCCGAAGTAGAGCGACGCCGGTTGGGCACGGTCTTCGCCGGTGGCGCCATCGGGATCGAAACCGCGTCGCGCCTCGGCTTCGGCGCGCGGCACAAAGCGCCAGCCGATTTCCTGCGCGTAATGCAGGATGCGGGCCTGGACGGTTTTGTGTTCGCCGGGTGCGGGCATGGCTACATCTTCCGTTTGGCGGGCAGGACCTCACGGACCGCATCGGAGAGCTGCTTTGCAGTCGGCAGTTTGCCCTTGAACTCGCCCGGCAGTTTCGGCTGGAGCTGATACTCCGCCACGCCGATGGGATTCAACTTGGTCTTCAGTGCGTATTCCACCTCCACGTCGTCCTTCTCCGCGCAGAGGATGATTCCGATGGACGGCCGGTCGTCCGGACCGCGTTCCTTGTCGTTGAGCAGGTTCAGATAAAAGTCCATCTTGCCCGCGTATTCCGGCTCGAACGGCCCCACCTTCAGCTCGATAGCCACAAGCGCCTTGAGGAAGCGGTGGTAGAACAGCAGGTCCACGAAATATTCCTTCTTTCCCAGCGCCAGCCGGTGCTGACGGCCCACGAAGCAAAATCCGTAGCCCAGCTCCAAAATGAAGTCCCGCAACCGCTCGATCAACCGGTCTTCCAGCTCCCGCTCCTTCACCGCGCGCCCAATGCCGAGGAACTCCAGGTTGTAGGAGCTTTTCAGCATCTCATCCGCCTGCTCGGCCAGGTGCTCCGGAAGGGCAAGCTCGAAGTTGTGCGTTTTCTTCTCCTTGAGCGCTCGTTCATACGCCCCGGCCTTGATCTGATTCAGAAGCACATTGCGACTCCAGCCGAGTTGCGCCGTGGCGCGCAGGTAGTAGAGGCGAGCGGTGGGATCTTTGACTTTGGCCAGTAGTTCAACGTGGTGCCACCACGGAATGTCAGCCAGCAATTCTCGCGCAACGTGCGCGAGTATTTGGTCTTTTTTGCCCTCCGCAGAGCTTGCGGGCAATTCTCGCGCAGCCTGCGCGAGAAATCCGGGGTCTGCATGCGCTTCGAAGAACTGACGCATCCGCCACAGGTTCGAGGCGGAGAACCCTCGCATGGTCGGAAACGCTTCCTGCAAATCGCGGCCAAGCATCTCGACGACGGAGTCCCCCCAGCCCATCTGTTCCTGCTTCTCCACGATGGCCCGCCCGATGTCCCAGTAAAGCAGAATCAGATCACGATTGACCGCTCGCGCCGCTGAAATGTGAGCCGACTGAATCCGTGATTTCAAATCGGCAACAAGCTGGAGATATTCACGTCCGGCAATAGCTCTTTCTTTCATATCGTGCCTATCACTTGTCCAATGGCGACTGGAGACCTGGTGACTGTTTATCGCCATTTTCTCTCACAACCTGTGAGAGAATTCCATCCAGGTCGAGGTCATGCACCCGAATCTGCGCAGTCATCAACTGGTGCAACAGTGTGCGGAAAAGGTCGGTGAGGGTGCCATGCTTGCGTCGGTGGACGTCGAGCTTTCGATTCAGTTCGGAAAAGGCCGTTGTCATCTCGTCTTGCTCGCCAATCAAGGGGAGAGGCATCTTCACTTCCCCAATCACCCCCTGCGTGATCAGCGGCTGCCCGGCTCGACTGCTGTATTGATTGAGATTCGCATAGGTGAGGTACTCCGCTGCCCACCGAGTATTGATTCGGGGGCTCGTCTTCTTGGGATACAGTGCGTTATCACTGATCCACGCCTTGCCTTGTGTGTGGTGAGCACATCCGCAATACTCGCCGACCCGTCCCAGCACAAGAACCGGTGATTCCAGCAGGAATTCCGATGAATAACCCAGAATCCCATTTCCTCCATAAACTGGAAACGGCTTGGAGGCCGACCACTCCGCTTCTGTATCGCCGGGGCGTTTCTTCCCGCTAGAGAACTTGAAGAGGTCGGAGATGCGAACCACCTCGTAGCTTTCGGGCAAGGGGCCGATTTCAGTTTGTTTTTGGGTTTCGCCGCGGAGACCCTGGGTGAAGAGCTTGTGCAGGAGCGCCTTTTTCAGTTCCGTGGTCAGTGCAATTAACCGCTCTTGCTGCTCGATCGCTTGCTGTACCACTCCCAATACCCCGGCAATCTTGTATTGCTCGGAGAGAGGGATCAATGGAAAGCATGCCCTCTCTTTGTAGGCACTGAAATCCAGGTTCCGAAGGCCGGTTGTTCTGCGCTGGATGTCCTCGGTACGTCCGCTTTGGTAAAGCTCGAGAAGGCGGTAGAAGACAAACTTCGAATCGAATACATTCCGGTCTCTTACCCGAATAGCACTCGTGAAATTGCTGAAACTGAATGGACCGTCTTCACGTTCAAAATAGACAACGCGGCCTACTGGTTGTTTTGGTCCACCGCCCGAACGCTCCACGATGATGTCGCCCATTCGGAGCTGCCGCTTTTCAAGCTTCTTTTGTTCGACTTGCAGCCGCGCTACATTCGAGTAATCAATCCGACCTGACTCCGTGAAGTTGGTGTTCCGAATCACACCAACCTCTACAAATGGGGCCTTCTTCCCAGTCCAGAGCCCGTTAATGTTCTCGAAGCGCTGAGAATCCTCGAGAGTGGCTTGTTCCACGTCCCATTTCATCCTCATGCTCCAATCTTGCTGAGCACGCTTCTGAGCGCTGTGTTGGTGGTAGTCGCCTCCGCTTCCAGATCCTCCAACTCCTCAACAATCTCCGCGATCGGTCGGTATTCGTCCGCTTCCCCCGTGTGGATGTAGCGGCTGGGAGAGATGTTGAAATCGTTCTTGGCAATCTCCTCGCGGGCGATGATGCGGGAGTATTTGTCCACTTCCTTCCACGCAGTGAAGGTGTCAGCGATGCGGGCGATCGCGTCGTAGGGAATGTAGTTTTTGGGATCTCCCTTCTCGAACTCACGGCTTGCATTCAGCAGGAGAAGTCTGCCCTGCCGCTCCTTCGGCTTGGCCTTGTCGAGCACGAGGATGATTCCTGGCGCGGTAGTGTTGTAGAACAGGTTTTCCGGCAGATATATCACGCCCTCGATCAGGTCCTGCTCCACGAACCAGCGGCGCACGTCCTTTTCCTTATTGGTGTTGGCATTGCCGGAGCCGCGCGAGGCGGCGCCGGTGTCGATTACTACGGCGGCACGGCCTTTGTCCTTAAGGCTGGCGAGGATGTGCTGCACCCAGCCCCAGTCGGCTTTGCCACCGGGGAAGCCCGCGTCCTTGGGGAAGCGGTCGAGTTCGTCGGCGTCGTAGTCTTTTTCCTTGAACTCTGTCTGGTTCCACATCGGGTTGGCCACTACGCGGTCAAAGGTCTGCAGACGGTTGCCTTTGCGGAATTTGGGCTTGCGGAAGGTGTCGCCGATCTGAATTTCGCCCTCCATGTCGTGGATGATCATGTTCATGTTGGCCATGGCCCAACTGCCTGGCTCACTTTCTTGGCCGTAGAGGCGAAGAGGGGCAGGTTGCCTTTTCTTGGCGACTCGTTGTTTTCCCTCAAAAACAATCTGGCACTTGATAAGAAGACCGGCGGAGCCACAACAGGGATCATAAACTTCCATTCCTGGTTGCGGGTCCATGATCCGAGCCATGACGAAGCCAACCTCGGCGGGGGTGTAAAGCTCGCCCCCACTCTTGCCTGCACCTTCAGCGAACTTGCGGATGAGATACTCATAGGAACGGCCAATGATGTCCGGCTCCACGTCATAGAGGCCCAGCCGCTTGGCGCTGATGGCCTCAATGAGGTTACTGAGGCGGTCGTCGTCGATATCGCGCTGGCCGTGGGTTGTAGCGTTGAAGTCTACGCGGTCGATGATGCCCTTGAGCAACGGGTTGGCATCGGCGATGGCGCGTAGGTGAGTGGTAAGCTTCTCGCCGATCTTGTCCGATAATGTGCGGATGACGGACCACACCGCATCGTCCGGGTTCTTCGGCTCCAGCGGGAGGTAGAAGCGCACAAGCTTTTTGTCATGCTTCACCAGTTTGAACGCTTTCGCCCGCGAGCCGACCTCCGGGGCGATGCGGTTGAGTTCGTCGTCGAAGACATCGCAAAGCCGCTTGATAAAAATGAGCGGCAGGATGAAGTCTTTGTATTTGCCGGCATCCTTGGCGCCACGGATGGAGCAGGCGGCATCCCAGATCCAGGATTCGAGAGATTTGTTGTTACCTTTGGTCATTCAGTTTCCATGCCTTCGATCGAATTCTTTTTTGCGCATAACGTAGAGGCTCCCGGCGCAGAGCCAGCTTTATTGGCGGAGCGTCCGGTTGACCGCCGGGTTGGGCGTGTAGTAGCGCGTAACAATACGCGATACCCAACGGACGAAATGGTTGAAGCTGTCGGATGGACTCATGCATGGTGGAAGTGTATTCCGATGAGCCGTCTGATGATGTGATTGCCGCATGCATATTCAGTGTTATTGTCGCCGTTGGCGATGGGACCGTAACTCTGGATCAAGTGAAAGCTCAACTAAGTCCCAATACAGGAGATGAATTTTTTCAAAGATTTCTTGTAGATGGTTCTGCTTGACTAGTTTGAACTCTGCGGGTTTTGTGTTCTTCCAACTCTTGTACAGCGCGACGGCCTCGTCTTGCACAATTTCAATTTGATTAGGCGAGAGCTGTTTTATAGATAAGCTCCAAACGGAGTGCGCGACTTCATCTCGTTGCTTCCTTAACGTTAACAATCGGTCAAGAATGCGCGTAGTGCGCGCTATCGATTCCTCTGAAATGTCGAGTTCCTTTAGACGCACCCTAAACGCTTTTAATTGTCTGTCAAACGAAAGACCCATCAATTTTTGGACTTTTTCAGACATTAAACCAGATAGGCCTTTCATTACGACAACAGAAAGAAACAGCATAGAAAACTGTTGTTCAACATGAGACCACGCTGCAACCACCCGCCCCAGATCGGCTAGATATGGCTCGGTGAACCCCTTCATGAAACTCGAATTTTCAGGTTTGAAGTTTTTCATTTTGACAAACATCTGTAGGCATATGACTGACACGCCCAACGCCCACGAATGAACTGCGCGCTTTCATGTGGCACGGCGTGTCGGCTCCATTCGTTTGTTATGCTGCGTCCTTCTCAGCTAAGAAACCCGAACGCGCGCAATTCTTTCGCGAGGTCGACAAACGAATCCTGAACGCGTTCCTTGATGAATGGAATCCACACCTTCTCTCGATAGTTGGAGGCGAAAGCGACGGTTGATTCCTTCAGATAAACGAGCCGAGATCCGATATTGGGTGCCATCTGCAACATGCCGATCTCGTTCTCAACGTTGGGCCGCGTGCGCTGTTCGTTGGCGATTGTTTCGTCCTCAGCAGTTGCCAATGCGATGGCGCCTGTGCAGAGGGCCATATAGAACCGTACCTTCTCGTTGACAGAAAGATTCAGGTTCGGCATCTGTCTGACAACCACTGGCCAGAGACCGAGAGCCGCAAGAAACTCTCGGACGAGGTCGACGTGGATCATCGTCGGACCGCCGTGTGAGATGAATATGTACGGAGTGCTCCGCACCGGCTCGTCCATAGCGAGCCGCTCGACTGAGTACCGATAACCAATGAGCGTTGCGTGGGCAAAGCGCAGACCACTGTCAAACCAAGTCAAATCGCCTTTGCGCCGCTCGACTTCGGTGGCGAACTTCAGAGCTGACGGCGACATGAAGTAGATGTTCTTGAACGATGAGAGCGCATCCGATCCCGAACCGAAGATCGCTTCAACGGTTGATTCGCTAGCTTTGAGCCATATGGTGAAATCCGGTGACAAAGTCACAAATTTGGCCAGAAACAGACCATGAAGCCGTTCGGCCTCTACAATGAGGCCGTTCAGAGCGGTCAGCATCTGCTGTTTAGTGAGCATTCGGAAAATCCCCTCTTTCTTTCAAATACGGTAAGGGTCCTAACATTATTTATATGAATCCGTCAAACATGCTAAATGCCGCTATACATACCGTGTAAGACGCCTGCAAAACGAGTATCGCAAATGCCTTTTCTTCGGAAACGGATGATACTTCGGAGAAGATCAATTGAACCCCTTCGTTTCATTCAGAATTCTAGATCGGCCCGGCCGGGATGTCAAGCCCTCATGAGGGAACTGATTGAACGGAATTCAAGAAAATAACTCAGAGTTCGAGCTCCAGAAGGTGTAAAATATGCATTAGGGAAATCAGATATCTCCAAATCCGCAAGCGTCATACGCTACGGCATAGTTTTGCCACGCGCCTTCTGGAAGCTGGGTACAATATCAGGACGATCCAGGAACTCTGGGACACAAGAATCTGAATACAACGATGATTTATGCTCACGTGGTTCGCAAAAATTATTCAGATGTCTCCGGCCCTTTGGATAAGCTATAGAAGATTCCTCAGGAGCCGCGGGGCCGCCTCTGGAATATTGATCGAATGCTCTGAGTTTTTCTCAACCCTCGTCACAATTTTCACCCATGTCGAATACTCAAGCCATCAAATATGCCGCTTGCAATTTAATATGGATAATTTTAAGATAATACTGCAGTTTGAGAGGTCTTTCCGATGGGGTTACTTTAAAAATGATGTTTCATAGGGGAAAACCGTCTCAAAAACAGCATGCTGTATATTAATAGTTAGCCGACCGAGAAGAGAATGACCTTCGTCCTTGAGAATCTCCTACTGCGTGACCTGGTAGCGATCGTCCGACAAAACCAGGTCTTCCATGATGAATTTGTGCGCTTCCTTGCGACCCATGGCTATTCTGACGTGCACGCGTTCGTGCGGGAGAAGCGGGACACCCAAGTGATCAAAGTACTGGAAGCTTACCTCGCGTCCCAATCAACTGCTAAGCTCTACGACGGTCTAGGGCGGCCGTACGCAAGATTGCCGAATTATTAAAGGAGCAAACAACGAAATGACCAATAGAGAATCGAGCATTCGACGCATTGCCGTTGAGAACCTCCTGATTGACTTGCAAAACCCCAGATACGATCCGCGCACGAATCAGCGCGAAGCAATCATCACTATCGCTCACGATCAAGGCGTCAAGCTGGCCAATCTTGCCGAAGACGTTGTGGACAAAGGGCTGAATCCTTCGGAATTGCCGATGGTTACGCCAGCGGGTGACCGTAATATCTACATTGTCTTGGAAGGCAATCGGCGCGTTGCCGCTCTCAAACTACTTTCATCACCTACGCTGGTAGCCAGTTTGGCGCTGCCAGCATATCTTGCCAAGAGGTACAGCGAGCTCTGCGCCAGATCCAAAGGCACCATTCCCACTGAAATAGAGTGCGTCGTTCTGCCACGAGAGGATGCTAACGATTGGATTGATCTCAGGCATACTGGCGAAAACGAGGGCGTGGGGGTGGTGACCTGGGACGGAATCCAAACACATCGTTTCCGTGGGAATTCTCCGGCCTACCAGGCTATAGAACTCGTCAAATCGAGCGCCTATCTTGACGACAATACGAGGGGGAAACTGTCCAAAATATCCATCACAAACATCGAGCGCGTTCTCACTACGCCTGAAGCTCGTAAGCTACTTGGGGTTGAGATCAAGGATCGTCAACTCATACTCAAATCACCTGAAGAAGATGCCGTTGCCCGCCTGGCACTCGTTGTCACCGATGTCGCGAACAAACACATTAAGGTTGGCGACGTTGAGACAAGAGAGGATCGAATATCTTACGCACAGGAAGTGGCTGCACGGCCATTGCCAAAGCCAGCATCACCAACTTCAGGTGGCACTACTGCCACGACACCTTCTTCTTCTAGCTCTACTCCTGGCCTCACGACTCCTGGCCTCACGACTTCAGTAACTGGCAGAAGAATTCTGCTCGACCGCAAAACGGTAATCCCCAAACGGTTCTCACTGGCAATTGCTCAACCTCGCATTAATCGTATCTACCATGAGCTACAGAAACTGAATCTGGAGCAGTTTATCAACTGCGGCGCGGTTATGTTCCGTGTGTTTCTTGAGTTGAGCGTAGAAGACTTTGCCAAGAGGTACTCGATTTCGCTAAAGGAGCTGCCAAAGAAAGCACCGGCGGTCGGCTCACTGCCTGCGCTTCCTAGAGAGATGACCCTTCGCAAGAAACTATCGGCGGTGGCTGATCATCTGGAAGCCAAGAATGTGTGCACCACAGCAGAACTCCGAGGGGTGCGTGCACTCATTGCTAACCGCGCCCATGTGCTGTCCATTGATAGCCTCAACGCGTATGTGCACAACAAGGACTACAGTCCGACGCCAAACGATCTTAAGACCTCGTGGGACAACATGCAGGTTTTCATAGAACACATCTGGACTTAGTGAGGAAAAGTGGCCATGGAAGGCTTCGCTCATGGATTCACTAGCCCCTTGAGGTATCCTGGTGGCAAAGGAATGTTGGCGAACTTCGCGAAGCTGGTGTTATCTCAGAACCATCTTCTTGATGGTCACTATGTTGAGCTATATGCGGGTGGTGCCAGCATAGCGTGGTCATTGCTTTTTGAAGAGTATGTTAAGTGCGTACACATAAACGACATCAGCAAGCCTGTCTTCGCCTTTTGGGAATCGGTACTCAAACATACGGACGAGTTGTGTAGACTGATTCGAGATGTCCTCGTCACAATGGATGAATGGTATCGCCAAAGAAACGTGCAGGCTCGCCCAGGCGACCATTCGATTCTTGATCTCGGGTTCAGTACTTTCTTCCTCAACCGGACAAATAGATCTGGAATACTTAGGGGTGGCGTGATTGGTGGCAAAGCGCAGTCGGGAGTATGGAGAATGAATGCGCGCTTCAACAAGAGTGACTTGGTGGCTAGAATTCAGAGAATCGCCCGGTACTCAGATCGTATTTGCATCTACAATAATGATGCTGCGGATTTCATCAGGCACCATCTGCCGAAGTTGCCGCGACGCACTCTTGTCTATATGGATCCTCCCTACTATGTCAAAGGAGAAGGTTTGTATGAGAATCATTATATCCACAACGATCACGTGGAAATTGTGGAACTTGTCATCTCAGACGTCAAGCAGCCCTGGGTAGTCTCTTATGACAACACCCCCGAGATTAATAAGCTCTACGATGGCTTCCGAAACATCAAATACGATCTGAATTATAGTGCTCAAGAGAGATATGCGGGTTCTGAGATCATGTTTTTCAGCAAGAGTCTGGTTGTGCCAGAGGTGAAGAACCCGGCTCAGGTCAGATTACGTGATACGTTGATACCGGTGCTGTTGTAGGCTGGGCGCCTAACATGGACTTCCACCTGACGGGCTACCGCCCGCGATCGCGTAAGGCTGTGGTCAACGCCGCCCGTAGGTGAAGCCCAGGCCGTTAGAAAACAAGGAATCATGAAGCATCTCATTACACCGTTCTGCGCAGGCCTCTTCCGCTTACGCTGTGCTGTCGGCGCACAACCGGACGACAACAACCTCAAAGACGCATGTCTTGGTGCCACAGTGCAAGCGCTCGAGATAGACATCCAAGCGGTACCAGGCCTGGCTGAAACAGGCGATTGACCCGAAGAGAATAACGGAGAACAGGTAGGAACTCGTCTTTCCGGACTGCTGAGTTTACGTTTCGAAATTGGAAAAGAAGGATTTCTAACCAGCGCATTCAAGCGACAAAGTAACCAGTGCGGACAGGGATCACTTTGCGCCCGAGGCATGACGTTGGGCACTTTTATCAAGAAGTTGAATGAAATTACGGGAGTGAAAAGGAGTGAAAAAAGCCGCGCCTGATTTCCCTTGCCGGGATTATCGTTTTTCCCGTTTTTCTTTCTTCAGCTTTTCCCGGGCCTCGGCGAACATCGGCTCGGCGTAGGCGCTGTTCCAGGTCCGTTCCTCGAACGTTCTTTTTTCGACCATCTTCAAGAAACCCTCGAACTCGCTGAAATACGACCCGTAAATATGGAAGCTGTCCACAAGATCGGCGTAGCGGCCGACCCGGACAGGCTTCCCGATTTTCGCCCTGATTCGCTCGGCGATGACGCGCTGCAGGTCGGTCAGGGCGAAGATGTTCATATAGGCGGCTTTGTAGGCGTCGCGCGAGCGCCAGTGGGTGTTCATGTTGAGAACCAGCCCGCCGTTTTCGTCCTCGAGCATCCGGCACCAGACCCGCTGCAGGCAGGGCGGGTCGTAGGTCGGAGGATCGAGCTTCGGGTTCCAGGTGATGGCCTGGGCACGGCGCGAGTGTCCGGCTTCAGCAAGCCTGTTGACAATGAAAGCGATCTGGTCGATCGCCTCCCCTTCGATCTCATAGGAAAACAGCCGCTTGTGATATGTATATGTCCACTTGCCTTCTTCGGGGGCAATCCAATGGTCATGGACGCCGTCCACGACTTCCTGGCGATAGATTTCCAAGTCTTCAAGGCCGCCGGGGAAGGCGCGGTGGATCCTCGGCTCGGCGAAGGGATCTTCCACGGCCCACAAGATGGTGCAGTCCTTACTCGGCGGGTCGCCGGGTTTGTCGTATTCGGTCTTGATGGCGACGCCTTTGTGCCAGCATTCGAGGACCGCTTTTTCCCAGGCTTCGGGGAGAGTCTTTCCGGTTACGAA
>Ga0315282_10010778_pt1 | contig 14273 bp, 13 predicted proteins | sample YL17G07_20_MG_FD_203693 | JGI IMG/M metagenome (GOLD analysis project Ga0315282, IMG submission 203693) | Sediment microbial communities from Yellowstone Lake, YNP, Wyoming, USA - YL17G07_20 | ecosystem: Environmental > Aquatic > Freshwater > Lake > Sediment | place: USA: Wyoming | collected...
CCCTCGCATCCCGCTCGGACGCGGGACTCGCTGCGCTCGCAATGACAAGGAATCGGGACTGAATTCCCTCGCACATTGTGGAAGAGCACAGAGTTGCAGGCTGGTTGTGTGTCCTGGGGATGATTGGAGGAAGATGCTGATTTTATTGATTGTGCTGATTTGCAATTTTGAAGAAGGGCGCGGTCCTGCCCAGGCGGGACGCCCCTACACCCGCCAATCTGTCCGGGCGATGCAAGCATCGCCCCTACTGCGGTCAACCTGGTTTTGAATTTTGAACGCTGGAGGTGTTGCCAACGGTCTGTCGGCCAGGGGCTTTCTTGACATAATTTTTTAAAAGGTTTAGATTAAAGATGTAGGCTTGACTGAAACAGGCAAGAAGGCCGACGAGAACTATCTGGTTTTCGAGGCCGGGGGATATCCATTGGCGATCAGGATCAGCCAGGTGCGGAAGGTGTTGGCCAGGGCCAGCCTGGACCCGGGAGTGGAGAAAATTGACTTGGGCAAAATTTTTCATTGCCCGATGCCAAGTCCGGGGTTCGGCCTGGAGCTCATGGTGAAGGACGGGATAAAATCAGTCCTGGTGGACGGAGTGGAGCCGATCAAGGATTTGCGTCTTGCGGTCTGGTTGAGCTTTCCGGAGCTGATGCGCCGGAAGAACAACCGCCAGATTGAAGGCTTTTTCTTCGACGGGTCCAGGATGATCTCTTTGATAAATTTCGACCTGGTCGGCAATTGAGAGCGGGCCATGGCAGGAACAGCTTCGGGGGAAATGAGCGTTGACCCGGGACCGAGAACGCGCCTGCTCGTGTTCTCCATCGGCGACCGCAAGGTGGCCATCGGCCTGGAGTGCATGGTCAAAATTCTGGAGCGGGCCGAGCTGTTCCGGGTGCCGCTCGCGGGCAGGGAATTTAAAGGCATTATATATTATAATGATTTGGCGGTTCCGGTTCTGGACTGGGAGTTCCTGACCGGGAAAAAATTGTCCGGCAAGAACCTTCTGATCCTTGAGCAGGAGCATGACTTGATGGCCATGGAGATCGACGAGCTGGCCCGGGTGGAAGAGCATCCCGTGATTGACCGCACCGGGGCTGAAGGCTTCTGGATCGATATGGACCCTAAACACGGTCTCTATGCCCTGAATGTGGAAAAATTGTTCCAGAGCTTGAGAAAAAGCGGGATTTAGACACAATGGGTAGGAGGAACAGATGAGCAAAAAGATTCTCTTGGCAGATGATTCAATAACCATCCAGAAGGTGGTCAGGATAACCCTGGCCGACGGGGACTACAACCTGATCACCGTGGATAACGGCACCGAGGCCCTGGAACGCATGAAAACCGAGCAGCCCGACTTGGTGCTCGCGGATGTGGTCATGCCCGGCAAGGACGGCTACCAAGTGTGCGAGGAGATCAAGAAAAATCCGAGCCTGTCCCATATTCCGGTGATTCTGCTCGCCGGCAGCTTTGAAGGATTTGACGAGATGAAGGGAGCGGAAGCCGGCGCGGACGGATATATCATCAAGCCGTTTGAGTCCCAGATGCTGATCAGCAAGGTCGAGGAGATGCTTAGCAAGCCGAGACCCAAGCCCCAAAAACCAGAAGAACAGCCGGCAGCCCAAGCCGGTCCTGCTCCCGCGCCGCAGGCCGCTCCAGAAGCAGCAGCGCCGGTTGAAGCAGAAGTGAAAGATTTCATGGACACGCTCTCCGCGGAAATGGACCAGCCGGCCAGGGAAACTCCGCCCATGGAGATGCCCCCGGAAGAGCCGATTGCCGAGCCGGTGCAGACCGCGGAGCCAATCCCGGAATCTGCCCTTCAGGAGGAAGAGGCTGCTCCGGCCGCGGCAATGGCTGAAGCCGTGGCCGCGCCGGCGCAGGAGGCCGTGGTTTCCGAGGAACAGTTGTGGGAAGCGCAGCCGGTTGAAGGCGAGCCTGCTCCGGGCGAGACCGTGATGGAAGCGGAGCCGGTGAGCGAGCAGGAGCTTTGGGCCGAGCCGGTCAGCGAGGAATCGATTCCTCCCGGAGAACAGGTGATGGAAGCCGAGGCCATGGAAGAAACCCAGCCCGGGGCCGAGCCTGCGGTGGAGGCTGCAGCCGAGCCAGCCACGGAGTGGGGCCCGGAATCGGAACTGGCCGCGGAGCCGGAAACGGTTTCCGCGCCCATAGCCGAGGGGGCGATGGAAGAGAAACCCGAAGCCTATGCCACGATGGAGGCCATGCCCGAGGAAGGACCCGCGCCGGAAGTGGGTGTTGAAGGCCCCAGCGCTACGGTTCACGCCAAGGCTGCGGAGGCCGCCGAGGAGATAGCCACCGCGGCCGCGAGCGGCTTGAGCAGAAGCGAATTGGTGGAGCTGATCCGGGCCACGGTGGAAAAAGTTGCCTGGGAAGTGGTGCCGGAGATGGCCGAGGCCCTGATCAAGGAAAGAATCACCCGCTGGGAAGTCCAGACGCAGTAATTCGGCAATCCTGGAAATTTTAAAAATTCAATCAAGGGATAGGTTTAATCCCTTGCTTTTTTGTGAACAGGGAGCAAGCAATAATGGCTTCTAAGGAATTGCCTAAAAATTTCGAATTCGGCAAAGCGGAAAAACAATGGTACCAATACTGGGAGCAAAAGGGATTTTTCAAGCCCGGGGAAAAAACTGGCGCCCAAAATTATTGCATCGTCATTCCCCCTCCCAATGTCACCGGCGTGCTCCACATCGGACACGCCCTGAACAACACGCTCCAGGATATTCTGATACGCTACCACCGGATGCTGGGCGAGAACACGCTCTGGCAGCCGGGCACCGACCATGCCGGCATCGCCACGCAGTATGTGGTGGAAAAGGAGCTTCAGAAGGAGGGAACTTCCCGAAGGCAGCTTGGCCGGGAAAAATTCATCGCCCGGGTCTGGAAATGGAAGGAAGAAAAGGGCGGGATGATCATAGAGCAGCTCAAGCGCCTGGGCGCGTCCTGCGACTGGAGCCGGACCAGGTTCACCATGGACGAGGGCCTTTCCCGCGCGGTGCGCGAGGTGTTCGTCAGGTTTTATGAAGAGGGGCTGGTCTATCGCGGCAAATACCTGGTCAACTGGTGTCCAAGCTGCGGGACCGCGCTCTCCCATCTCGAGGCTGAACTGGGCGAGTCGGACGAGCAGGGACAGCTCTGGTACATCCGTTATCCTTTGGTGCAAGGCCGGGGACATATCACGGCGGCGACCACCCGTCCTGAAACCCTGCTCGGAGACACCGCGGTGGCGGTGAATCCCGAGGATGACCGGTATAAAAAAGTCATCGGCCAAATGGTGCGCCTGCCCTGCACGGAGCGGACAATTCCCGTCATCGCCGACGCTTATGTGGACAAGGAGTTCGGGACCGGCGCTCTCAAGATAACCCCGGCGCATGATTTCAACGACTACGAGATCGGCCTGCGCCACCATCTCAAATTGGTCCAGGTAATCGATACCGAGGGCAAAATGACCGGCCCGGTCGGAAAATACCTGGGCCTGGACAGGTTTGAATGCCGCAAGCTCATCGTCGAAGATTTGAAAGCCGCGGGACTCCTGGAAAAAATCACTCCCTACCCGGTCCGGCCCGCAAGATGCTACCGCTGCAAGACCATTGTGGAGCCGACCTTGAGCGAACAGTGGTTCGTCAAGGTCAAGCCTTTGGCCGAGCCGGCCCTGGAGGCTGTGAAAACCGGCCGCAGCCGCATCATCCCGGAGAGCGAGGCCAAGAAATATTTCAACTGGATGGAAAACCTCCGCGACTGGTGCATCTCCCGCCAGCTCTGGTGGGGACACCGCATCCCGGCCTGGTATTGCCGGGACTGCAAGGCCATCACCGTGAGCCGCATTGACCCGGACCAATGCGGCAAGTGCGGGTCGCAAAACATCGACCAGGACCCGGATGTGCTCGATACCTGGTTCTCCTCCCAACTCTGGCCCTTCTCCACCCTCGGCTGGCCGGAACCAACCCCGGAACTCAAACGCTTCTATCCCAACTCCGTGCTGGTCACCGGCTTTGACATCCTCTTCTTCTGGGTCGCCAGGATGATGATGGCGGGTATCCATTTCATGAAAGATGTGCCCTTCTATGATATTTTCCTCCACGGCCTCGTCCGAGACGAGCGCGGAGACAAGTTCTCCAAAACCAAAGGCAATGTCATTGACCCGCTCGAAATAATCGATGAATACGGCGCTGACGCCCTCCGCCTCGCACTCGTGCTCCTAACCTTCATGGGCCGAGACCTGCGCTTGAGCAAAAAGCGCATTGAGGACTCCAAGCATTTCATCAACAAGATTTGGAACGCCTCCAGGTTCGCGCTCTCCCAGCTTCAGGAGTTTGAGCCGGGCCAAAGACCAGCCGGAGAGAAAAGCCTGGCCGACCGCTGGGTCTTGAGCCGGCTCCAGGCCGCCTCCCGGGAAGCCAGGAGGCTCATCGACTCCTACCAGTTCAGCGAAGCCGCGCAGGCGGTCTATCATTTCTTCTGGGATGAGTTCTGCGACTGGTATATTGAATGGTCCAAGCCGTTTTTCTACCGGCCGGAAACTCCCGCCCAGAAAATCGCGGCCCAGAACACCATCCGCGAGATTCTCGACCAGGCCCTCCGCCTGCTCCATCCCTTCATGCCTTTCCTCACCGAGGAAATCTGGCAGGCGCTTCCCGGACACGGCGAGAGCATCATGACCGCCAAATTCCCGGAGCCTGACCCGGAGCTTATTGACCAAAACGCCGAGGCCGCGGCGGCTGACTTGCAGGAAGCGGTCTCCGCGCTCCGGGTGCTGCGCGCGGAAAACATGGTCCCCGTTGCCGCCAGGGTCAAGGCGCTCATCCTGGCCGATGACGCAGCAACCGCGCAATTTTTTCAAAACCATAAGCTCTACCTTGAAAGCCCTCCCCAGGTGAACATCAAAGAGCTGGAAATCAAAACCCGCGCGGACAAGCCCCCAAGCTTTGTCGCGCACCGCATCAAAAAGGCCGAGGTCTGCGTGGACCTCGCAGGTTTGGTCGACTTTGACAAGGAGGATGCGCGCCTGAAAAAAGAAAAAGAAAAAATCGACAAGGAACTCCTCCGTATCGACAACACTTTGTCCAAACCGGGATTCGCGGACAAGGCTCCCAAAGAAATAATCGAAAAGCAGCTTGCAATCAAAAATGAGCTTTTGGAAAAGCAGGAAGCGGTTCAGGCCAATTTGAAACGGCTGCAGGCGCTCCGGGCGCGCGCCAAATAGGAGGCCAGCAATGATGGAAAAATTCAGGAGCCCGGAGCGCGGCGCGCTGGAAAATAGCTCTTATCTTGTTTATGTTAATGTCCAGGGGCCGCAAAGAGGAAGGCTTTGAAGAAGAATATGACATCGGAAAACCCGCCTGCCGCGGAACCCAAATCCGCGGTGGTCTTTTTCGACTGCCCGGTTCGGCGTCTGCGGGTCAAGCACACCAAGTTCTATCATTTCAACTGGCGCGGCTGCTGCTCGGTCTACAGCTACCTGTATATGGCTTTCTGCGAGCGCGAGCAGGAATGCCGGCAGAGCCGGGTCTATGACCGCTGCCCGCTTTTGAAAGAGCTGATGGAGCAGGAGGCCGGCTAAATTGGCAAATCCGGCAAAAACGGAGAATATAACCAAAATGGGTAAATGGCTGAATAGAACTTTGGCCGCTCTGGTCGCGCTGGCCGTTTGTTGCGCATCGTGCGAGCGAGCCGGGAAATATAATGTCCTGCTCATCACCATGGACACCACCCGCGCCGACCACCTCCGCTGCTACGGGTACCAAAATATCGAGACCCCGGCCCTCAACAGCCTCGCCCGGCAGGGAGTGCTTTTCAACAATGCCTATGTGGTTGCGCCCATGACCCTCCCGGCCCACACCGCCATCCTCTCCGGAACCCGTCCGCTTTACAACGGCGTGGTCGATAATGGAGGATACCGGGTACCGGACGAGCTTGTGCTCCTCCCTGAAATCCTCAAGCCCAAAGGCTATGCCACCGCGGGCTTCATCAGCGCCGCAGTCCTGAAAAAGGTGTTCAACATCAACCAGGGCTTTGACTACTGGGATGAGGAAGGCATCCAGCCGCAAAAAGAGATGACCGCGCTGGTGGCCGAGCGCAAAGCAGACGCCACCACCGACGCGGTCCTGGCCTGGCTCAACAAAAACTACAAGAAAAAATGGATGCTCTGGGTGCACTATTATGACCCGCACCAGGAATGGAACCCGCCCCAGCCTTATCTCCGGCTCTACTACTTCGACAGATATGCCGGGGAAATCGCCTTCCTGGACAGCCAAATCAAAAGACTTCTCGAATTCCTGGACCAGAAAAAGCTCGCCTCCAAAACCATCGTCGTCGCCATCGCCGACCACGGCGAGGGCCTGGGCGAGCATGGCGAAGCCACGCATGGGATTTTTATCTATGACGCCACCGCGCGCATACCTTTTATCATCCGCATACCCGGCCTGAAAAACCCGGGCCGAAAAATCTCCCAAGTCGTGTCCCAGCTGGATGTCCTTCCCACTATCCTCGATCTCCTCTCTATGCCCGCGGCCAAAGAGCTGCAAGGCCGGAGCCTTAAAAATTTGCTCCTGGGCCAGGAACCGGACAGCGAAAGCGGGGAAGCCTTCCTCGAATCCCACTTCCCGCTTTTGCATTACGGCTGGAGCGAAATCTACGGACTCCGGAGCGGCGAATATAAATACTTCCAGGTGCCCAAGCCGGAATTATATGACCTGAAAAAAGACCCCGGCGAAACCAAGAATATCGCCTCCGCTAACGCCAAGCTGGTGAAGGAGCTGGATTACAAGCTGGAAGAAGTGAAAAAATCATCCCGCTCCGCCATCGCGGTTCTGGCCAAAAGAGGCCCGGAGCTGGACGAGCAGACCCGAAAGCAGCTCGAAGCCCTCGGCTATGTCCAAGGCGCGGTCAATGTGGACCTGGAAAAAGCCCGCAAAAAGAACCCCGCGGATTATGCCGACCTCCTCGGCACTCTCGCCTCCATGCAGAACGACCATGTCGGGGGACATTACAAAGTCATGCTCACCAAAGCCGACCAGGTGCTCAAGCGCGACCCGCAAAACCTGCTCGCGCTCCGGCTCAAGGAAGACGCCTATTTCGGCCTGGGGCAATACAACCAGGCCATTAACTGGATCAACCAGGTCATGAGCACCATCGGAGAGAACGGCGAATATTATTTCCTGCTCGGAACCTGCTACCTCCGCATGGAAAAAATCGGCCAGGCACAAAAAGCCCTGGAAAAAGCCATCAAGCTCGACCCCCAGCGAAAACTCGCAGCCTATTACCTCTCCCGAATCTACCTCAAAAACGGTCAGCCCGAACTAGCTCTTAAAACCATCGATGACGCTAAATTGCGCGACTCCTGGTCCGGTCATCTCTTCATGGCAACTTACTACCAGACCCAGCCCGGAAGGCAGGGAAAAGTGGAGGCAGAATACGAACTGGCCCTGGAACAGGCCCCCAAAAACGCCATCGTCAAATCCGAATACGCCCAATACCTGCTCCAGATAGGAAGGCCGAAAAAAGTCCTGGAGCTTTTGGAAGAAGCGGAAAAAACCGACCCCAGCTTGAAAACCGACCCCAAGGTTCAACAGTTCAAGGAGCAGGCCAAGAAGCTTATGGAAAAAGGAACTTGAATCAGTCCCTCTACAAAACTGATTTGAATTCGCGGCAAAATACATTATAATCCTTGCCAAAGGAGACCAGGGGTATGAAAGAAAAAATTCATCCTAAATACGGGCCGGCAAGATTTGAATGCGCCTGCGGAAATGTCATCGAGACCCAGTCCACCCGGCAGGGAACCATCAAAATCGAGATTTGCTCCAACTGCCACCCCGCGTTCACCGGCCAGCAGCGCCTGGTGGACAGCGCAGGACGGGTGGAAAAATTCATGCGCAAGTTCGGGGACAAAGCCCAGGGGAGCAAGGCCAAGCCCAAGAAGGCCAAAAAAGAGTCCAACTAGCCAGGCCGATGCGAGCCGCAGGCCCGGACCGGGTCTGCGGCTCTTTTTTTGAGAGGAACCGGGGGAAGAGATGAAATTCATCGAAAGACTTGAGGAGCTGGAGCGCAAATTCCACGAGCTCGAACAGGAGCTGGCCAAGCCCGAGGCCTATGCCGACCACGAAAAATTAAAGAAGCTAAGCAAGACCCGCGCGGAACTCTTGCCCCTGGTCGAAAAATTCCGCGAGTATAACAAAGTCCTCCGCGAAATCCAGGACCATCAAGAGCTGGCCGCGAGCGCGGACCGCGAACTCGCGGAACTGGCCAGAGCCGAACTCCAGGAACTCGCCCAAAAAGAACAGGCCCTGGAAGCCGCGCTCAAGGAACTGCTCGTCCCCCAAGACCCGGACGAGCAGAGGAACGCCATCCTCGAAATCCGCGCCGGCACCGGCGGGGAGGAAGCCGCGCTCTTTGTTATGAACCTGTTCAGCATGTACCAGAAATGGCTGGAGCGCAAAGGCTTCCGGATAACCGCGCTCAACCATCACGCTACAGACCTGGGAGGGTACAAGGAAATCATCTGCGCGGTGGAAGGCGAGCAGGCCTTTGGAGCGCTCAAGTTCGAAAGCGGGGTCCACCGGGTCCAGCGCGTGCCCAGAACCGAGGCCCAGGGACGGGTCCACACTTCAACCGTGACCGTCGCGGTCCTGCCCGAGGTCGAAGAGGTCGAGGTATCAATCGATGAGGCCAGGGACCTGCGCATCGATGTCTATCGCTCCCAGGGCAAAGGCGGACAGGGAGTCAACACCACCGACTCCGCGGTCCGCATCACCCATCTGCCCATCGGCATGGTCGTCACCTGCCAGGACGAAAGAAGCCAGCACAAAAACAAGGCGCGCGCCATGAAAATCCTCAAGTCCCGGCTCTACGAAATGGAAAAAGAAAAACAGCGCGCCGAGCGAGAGGGCCTGCGCAGAAGCCAGGTCGGCACCGGGGAGCGCGCGGAAAAAGTCCGCACCTATAATTTCCCCCAGAACCGGCTCACCGACCACCGCATCAACCTCACGCTCTACAAGCTCGACCGCATCATGGAAGGAGAGCTGGACGAGCTGGTCAATGCGCTGCGCGTGGAAGAAAAAGCCAAGCAGCTGGTGGAGTTTGAGGCCGAGGAGAAGGCCGCGCTTGAAAAAAACAAGGGCAAGTGAGAGTTTGCGCGGCCTGCTCAAGCAAATCAAGGAGCAGCTTAAGGCCGCAGGCATAGACAATCCCGTGTCCAGCGCGGAACTGATTATCGCCGAGGCGCTCGGCATCCAGCGGCCCCAAATCTACCTCCAGCCGGAAAGAAAACCATCCCCGTCGCAACTGCGCAAAATACGAAACTGGGCGCGCGAGCGGGCGCGGCGCAAACCATTTGAATACATCGTCGGCAAGGCCTGGTTCCGAGAAATCGAACTCCTGGTCACGCCCGAGGTCCTGGTCCCCAGGCCCGAAACCGAACTGCTCGTGGAACAGGCTCTAAAACTGATTCGGGCCGACGCCCAAATCCAAAAAATCCTGGACCTCGGAACCGGCTCCGGAGCCATCATCTTGAGCCTGGCCCATGAGCTGAAAAAATACCCGCGCCAAATTCAATTCTTCGCCTCTGACCTGTCAAAACCCGCGCTCAAGCTCGCAATGAAAAATGCCAGCCGGCTCGGGCTGAAAAGCAAAATCAATTTCCAACCGGGACACCTCTTCCAGCCCTTTCCGCGCCGGAAATTTAACCTCATCATTTGTAATCCGCCTTACATCCCAACTAATGAGCTTCCCAAGCTCATGCCCGAAGTCGCCAAATACGAGCCGCGAATCGCCTTAGACGGCCGAAAAGACGGAATTCATCTCATCCGTCAGCTCCTTGCCCAGGCGCCCGCGTATCTCGTCCCAGCCGGCTATCTCCTCCTCGAAATCGGCAAAGGCCAGGCCGCAAAAGTCAAAAATCTTTCGTCCCCCCATCTCCATCTCCAAAAGCTGGCCAAAGATTACAGCAACATCGACCGTATCGCTCTCTTCCAATTGCGGCTCTGCGGCCTTGCAGACTCGAAGCAAAAAAGCTAGAATTTATGTTAGAGGAAGTGTAAAATGGGGATTGAAGAAATCCTGAAAAACAAGCGCGCGGAAATAATCAGAATTGCCGAAAAGCATGGCGCCCGTAATATTCGCGTTTTCGGCTCCGTTGCGAGAGGCGAAGCAGACCAGCAAAGCGATGTGGATTTCTTGATTGAGGCCGGTCCCAAACGCACTCCCTTTTTCCCCGGAGGGCTGGTCGCGGAGCTCGAAGAATTGCTCGGAAGAAAAGTTGATGTGGTGACCGAAAAAGCTCTCAATCCCCTGCTCCGCGACCAGGTGCTCAAAGAGGCCCGGCCTTTATGAAGGACGAACTGGTTTATTTGGCCCACATCCAAGACTGCCTCGACCGAATCGGAAAATACACAATGCGTGGCCGTAACCAATTTTTTGAAGATACCATGGCGCAGGACGCGGTGATAAGGAATTTGCAGACCTTGGCGGAAGCTTGCCAGAAAATTTCCGAAGCACTCAAGAGCAACCATCAAGAGGTTGACTGGAAGGGTATTTATGGCCTCAGGAATGTACTGGTCCATGATTATTTGGGAATCGACCTGGAGCAGATCTGGGATATTATTGAAAAAGACCTGCCGCAATTGAAAAAGGCCATTTCAAAAATGGCAAACGAAATCAAGCAAAGATGAAAGACCGCATCTTGTTTTGCAAAAAGAGATATTATGAGCCTTGATTATTAAGGTGAGATTCCAGGATTCATTTTCCCCGGAGTCCTTGCTTTCACGATGATTAAGCCGGACGCGATTTTCCCCCGGCAATCCTTGTGCTAAAATCTTTTGGCAAATGGACAAGCTGGTAATTCAGGGCGGCAAGCGGCTTAAGGGCGAGGTTTTTATCTCCGGCGCCAAGAACGCGGCCCTGCCCATCTTGGCCTCCTCCATCCTCGCCCCGGGCAAACATATTTTTGAAAATGTGCCTGACCTCCGAGACATCCACACCATGTGCGAGCTGCTCGAACAACTCGGCGCCAGAGTGGACAGGACCAAGCTCGTTTCGCAAAACCTCCTGGAAATCGATACCGCGGAAATCAAAAGCCTGCGCGCGCCTTACGAGCTGGTCAAAACCATGAGAGCGTCCATCCTCGTGCTCGGCCCGCTTTATGCCCGCTGCGGCAGAGCCGAGGTGTCCTTCCCCGGCGGATGCGCCATCGGCGCCCGGCCGGTGGACCTCCACCTCAAGGGCCTGGAGAGCCTCGGCGCCAAGGTCAGCATCGAGCACGGATATATTTTCGCGGAAAAGCAAAAGGCCCAGGGCACTGAAATCAGCTTTGACCTCGCCACCGTGACCGGCACGGAAAATGTCATGATGGCCGCAACGCTCACGCCCGGCAAAACCGTGCTGGTGAACGCAGCCCAGGAACCCGAGGTGGTTGACCTCGCCGAATACCTCATCAAGATGGGCGCTAACATCAAGGGCCACGGCACGGACCGGATTGAAATCGAGGGCGCCTCCAGGCTCAAGCCCCAGACCCATCGCATCATGCCCGACCGCATCGAAGCCGGAACCTATATGACCGCAGCAGCCATCACCGGCGGAGAGCTGTTCCTCAAAAACGCCCGGCACGAGCATCTCGCCGCGGTCATCGCCAAGCTCCGCGAAGCCGGCGCCAGAATCGAAGAGCAAAAAGACGGCGCCCGGGTCTCGCGCGAGGGAAAAATCCGGGGGGCAGACCTCCGCACCGCGCCCTTCCCCGGATTCCCCACCGACATGCAGGCCCAGATGATGGCCCTGCTTGCGCTCGCGGCCCAGAGCTTATCCGTCATCACCGAAACCATCTTCGAAAACCGGTTCCTCCATGCCCTCGAACTCCAGCGCATGGGCGCCAACATCAAGCTCGAAGGCAACCGCGCCATTGTCACCGGAGTGAAAAATTTTTCCGGCGCCAAAGTCATGGCCACGGACCTGCGCGCCAGCGCCTCGCTCGTGCTGGCCGGTCTCGCGGCCGAGGGAACGACCGAGGTCTCGCGGGTTTATCATCTTGAGCGCGGCTACGAGCGGATGGAGGAAAAGCTTAAAGCCGCGGGCGCGGAGATAAGGAGGGTAAAAGAAGAATGATACGGCTCGACACCAGCAAGCCGGGCTTTGAAAAAACCTTCCGCACCCTCCTGAAAAAGCGCGCAAGCTTCAGGGCCGAGGTTGAAGAAAAAATCCCCGCGCTCTTCGCCGCCGTTGAAAAAAAAGGCATAAGCGCGCTCCTGGAATTCGCCCGCAAGTTCGACGGCTTCAAGGGCCGGGCCAAAGACCTCAAGGTGAGCGCACACGAAATCAATTCCAGCCTGAAAGCCCTTTCGCCCGGCCAGGCCAAGGCCATCGCGCTCGCGGCCAAAAGAATCTTGAGATTCCATCGCAGCCAGGTCCCGAAAAATTATTGCCTGCGCGAAAAAGGCGCCACGCTTGAGGAACGCTGGGTGCCGCTCCGGCGCGTGGGGCTTTACATCCCTGCGGGCAAAGCGCCGCTTATAAGCACCGTGCTCATGACCGCGATTCCGGCCCGGCTGGCCGGCGTGAAGGAAATCGCGCTCGCAACCCCAAGCTCGGCTGGCGGCAAAATCCATCCTGCCATCCTGTTCGCTGCCAGGCTCGCGGGCGTCTCCGAAATTTACCGCATTGGCGGCGGCCAGGCCATCGCGGCCTTGGCGCTCGGCGCAGGGCCGATTCAAAAGGTGGACAAGATTTTCGGCCCCGGAGGAGTCTGGGTCAGCGCGGCCAAGGTTTATGCCCAGAGCAAAGGACTTTGCGGCATCGACACCCTGGCCGGCCCGAGCGAAATCATGGTCCTGGCCGACGGGTCCGCGCCTCCGCAATTCGCGGCCGCAGACCTCGCCGCCCAGCTCGAGCACGGCCCGGATTCCTGGGCGTTCCTGGTATGCTCAAACCCGAAATATATTGACCAGGTGCTCTCGCAAAAGATTTTTGCGGGCAAAAACCTGGTGCTGGTTCTCGCGCGGAGCAGGAAGGAAATGATTGCGCTTGCCAACCGCGTGGCTCCCGAACATCTCGAACTGCATCTGAAAAAACCGGAAACCGCGCTCGAACAATTGACCGCGGCGCCGGCAATTTTCCTCGGACCTTATTCCCCGGTCGCGGCCGGCGATTATATCGCCGGTCCCAACCACTCGCTTCCCACCGCGGGCCGCGCCGCGTTCGATTCCCCGCTCGGGGTCTGGGATTTCATGAAACGCCAGAGCATCGTCAACTTGAGCGCGGAAAAGCTTAAAGAGCTTGCCGCGGCCGGAGAGGTTTTTGCCGAGCTTGAAGGCCTGCACGAGCACGCCCGCTCATTAAGAATAAGATAAGTCGATAAATAAAATTGCGCGAGCCATCCCGCCAGGGCGGGACCGCGATTCAATTTTTCTTTTCTCGCTTCTGATAATCCGGATTCGGTTTGCCCTGGAGAAAGCCGTCCAGCGCGGCTTCAAATTCGCGCGGCTTGGAGAGCTGGGGCGTGTGGTCTCCGCCCGGGATAATCAGGAGTTCGCTGTTCGGGATGTTCTCCGAGAAAAACCACTTGGAATAAACCGCGAGCAGCGGGTCGTTTGCGCCCCAGATTTCCAGGGTCGACGCGGAGATATTTTTCAGCTCCGGCTTCAGCTCCAGCCGGAAGATGTCGAAAATCTCCTCGCTCCAGGCCTTGCGGCAGCCCCACCACTCGTCAGAATGGTAAATGGCCTGGGCAATGTTCGGCTTGACCCGCTCCGGGTCATCCGTGTGCGGGTCATTGGCCCCGGAGCGGTTGGACAGGCTGTCAATCCAGGGCGCAAGCAGCCAGACCAGCTCGTTCAATCCCGGGAAAAAAGGAAGATTGAGCGCGCCCGCGGCATCCACCAGAACCAGCTTGTCCACCCGCTCCGGGAAATGAACCGCAAAATAGGCCGCAACCTCCCCGCCCATGGAGTTGCCCACGATATAAGCCTTTTCAATCCCCTTCGCCTCCATCAGCGCGAGCACGATGCGGGCGTTGTTGTCAATCGAGTAGTGATAGTCCAGCCGCTTCTCGGACTTGCCGAACCCGGGCTGGTCAAGGGCAATCGTGTGATAGCGCGCGGCGAAAAATGGCAGCACCTTCTCCCAGTCCAGAAGCGCCCCGCCCACGCCGTGAATGAAAATCAAGGGCTTGCCCTCCCCGCCCTCCACATAAACCACCCGCGTGCCTAAAAGCTCTATCGACTTCTCCTCCAGCGGATACACCGGCCCTTTCATCAGACCCCTCGGCGCATGACCCGTGGCGCATG
>Ga0315282_10010779_pt1 | contig 14268 bp, 11 predicted proteins | sample YL17G07_20_MG_FD_203693 | JGI IMG/M metagenome (GOLD analysis project Ga0315282, IMG submission 203693) | Sediment microbial communities from Yellowstone Lake, YNP, Wyoming, USA - YL17G07_20 | ecosystem: Environmental > Aquatic > Freshwater > Lake > Sediment | place: USA: Wyoming | collected...
CCATTTCGAATCGTCGCGGCTGCCAACCAAACCATTGCAATGCGGCCAAGGGGTATGCCAAAACGCCAAAGTGACGCTTTTGTTCCGGCGCCATATTCCGTACGGTATGTGCGGTGATGCCGACACTTACATTGAGCAAGTACCATTGCTCTCCGATAGCAAGGACATCCAACTCCATCAGATCATGTTCACCCGCAAGAAGGCGGATCGCGGCTTCCATCCCCAGCGGAAGCATGAGTCCGCGTGCCAGGAGATTCCCTGTTCCCACAGGAAGAATTCCCAGCGGCACGTTCGTCCCCCGCAGCCCGTTGGCAACTCTTCCCACAGTACCGTCCCCGCCTGCGGCGATCACCAGATCGACACCTTCTTGGCAAGCATCGCGCACTATTGCTTCGATGGATTCTGGGCCTGTCGTCTCATGGATATCGATCCTCCACTCGTTGGGAGGGAAGAAGAGTGCGAATGCGCGGCGGATATCGTTGGAATAAGCCTTGCCTGCGACGGGATTCAATACCAGGAATGCCTTGCGTAGGCGTGCAATAAAAACGCTCATAAATATGATTGCCCAAGCGGGAAGTATACTGCGATCCGCGCTTGGCAGAGCTTTGACTAAGGTAATAAAAATGTGGACCTGAAAAGGCTACTAATACCAGCTGCTGTCTTCGATTCGACATGACAAGAGAAGTTGATTGATCCAGTTGACCTCATACTTGTTGGAAAAAAAGACCCCGAAGCGGACACGACGATGCTTGAGCGTGAGATTGACCAACGGGTATATCGAATCCACGAGTTGTCACCAGAGGAGATTGCGGTTGTGGAATGGGCTACGCCAATTTCAACTGAACAAAAAATAATAAACGAAGGAAATGACCGCTATATACCATATACGTCACATCGTAAATCTGCTTAATCTCCTTCGAGATGGAGGGTTGTGGTGCGATCGCGAATCCAGTAAGCGCAGTTCTGCCTAGGTCTGCATAGCCCATCCATCAATTGAGAAATACAGTTAGTTTATCTTCTATGGCTGGGTGTATAAATCACATACCTTTAGGTAGCATTGATGAGGAATAGTTTACTAATTCATCGAAAAGTATAAATGTTAAAGGCCCAAAATTACCAAACTTTTTTATTAATGTCCAAACTTTATTATCACACTACATGAAAAACTAACGCAGCGCTTCTCCCCATTCTATTACCTGATATAATTTGTCCGAATTCCTATGCACGAAATGGCCGTCACCGAAAGCATCCTGCGGATCACGCTCGACCACGCCGGGCGCGCCCATGCCAGCCGGGTGAACGCAATCACGATCAAGCTCGGCCAGCTATCTAGCTTCGTGGACGATTCAATCCGCTTCTACTGGGACCTGATCGCGGCGGATACAATCGCCGAGAAAGCGGAACTGCGCTTCGAACGAGTCCCGGCGCGCGCGCTGTGCCTGGATTGCAGCGCGGAATTCACCCTGCCGAAGGATTCCTTCGCCTGTCCGAAGTGCCGCTCCGAGCGCTTCCGCATCGTCGCCGGCGACGAAATGAGCGTGGAAAGCATTGAGGTGGAAACGTAAACCTCCCCTTTTCCCCCGTACCCTTTTTCACCTCCCATTCTGGGAGGGGGAAAGGGGTGCAGGGGTAAGGGGAAGGGTCGGAGATCAACCGCCATGAAAAAAACCGTCCCCATTGTTGAAAACATTCTTTCCGCCAACGACCGCGTGGCGGCGGAGAACCGCGCACGGCTGGATTCCGCCAACACTTTTGCGATCAACCTGATGGCTTCGCCCGGCGCCGGGAAGACCAGCCTGATCCTTGCAACCCTGGATGCCCTGAAAGGCCGCCTGCGCCTGGGCGTGATCGAGGGCGACCTGGCCGGATCGATCGACGCCGACAAGGCCGCCGCGGCCGGCATCCCGGCGGTGCAGATAAACACCGGCGGCGAGTGCCACCTCGACGCGGTGATGGTCCACAGCGCGCTCGGTTCCCTCCCCCTCGACCGGATCGACCTGCTGATCGTCGAAAACGTCGGCAACCTGGTTTGCCCGGCCGCGTTCTCCCTCGGCACGCACCTCAATCTGTTGATCGCATCCATTCCCGAGGGCGACGACAAGCCCTACAAGTACCCCGGGATGTACCGCGGCGTGCAGGCGTTGGTGATCAACAAGACCGACTTGCTCCCCTACGTACTCTTTAATATGGATTACTTCCGCCGCGGCGTGGAGGCGCTCAACCCGGGGCTCGCAACCTTTCCGCTCTCGTGCCGGACCGGCGAAGGACTGCCCGCCTTCGCGGATTGGCTCCACTCTCAAGTGCAGCATGGACGCCAGAAGGATCCGCGTTAGCGGGACCGTCCAGGGAGTCGGGTTCCGGCCGTTCGTGTTTAACCTCGCCGCGCGCCTGGACGTGCGCGGTTGGGTGTGCAACACCTCCGGATCGGTCGAAATCGTCGCCGAAGGCGGGACGCCCGCGCTCGAGGACTTCACCGCGCGGCTGCGTGCCGAAGCGCCGCGGCTGGCGCGGATCGATTCGCTGGATTGGGAATCCATCGCGCCCTCCGGATTTTCCGTCTTCGAGATCCGCGCGTCCATCCCCCAGCCGGGCGAGTTCCAACCGGTGGCGCCCGACATCGCGCTGTGCGCGGATTGCGCGCGCGAGCTGCTCGACCCGCGCGACCGGCGCTACCTCTACCCGTTCATCAATTGCACCAACTGCGGACCGCGCCTGACGATCATCCGCGACGTGCCGTATGACCGGCCGCGAACGAGCATGGCGCCGTTCGCGATGTGCCCACCGTGCCGCGCGGAATATGAAAATCCCGCCGACCGGCGATTCCACGCCCAACCCGTCGCCTGCCCGGCGTGCGGGCCGAGGGTGTGGTTGGAAACAGGAACGATCCAATCCGTACGGCAGAATTCCAATGATGGTTTTGCAGGGGCGAGGCGCGCCTCGCCCCTACCAACCGATAATCCAAACGCGCCACTACTTGCCGCCCGCCGCCTTCTACGCCAGGGGCGCATCGTCGCGATCCGCGGGATGGGCGGGTTCCACCTGGCGTGCGACGCAACCAGCGCCGAAGCGGTGCGCGAATTGCGCCGGCGCAAGCGCCGCAACGCCAAACCCTTTGCCGTGATGGTCCGCGACCTGGCCATGGCCGAATCGTTTTGCGAGATCGGCGGCGAGGAACGCGCGCTGCTCACCGGGAGCGAGAAGCCGATCGTCATCCTGCGCCGGCGGGAAGGGTGCCCGGTCGCCGAAGAGGTGGCGCCGGGGAACGGAACGCTCGGCGTAATGCTGCCCTACTCGCCGCTGCACCTGTTGCTCCTGCATGCGGGCGATCCGGTGCTGGATGCGGAGAGCGCGCCCGCCGTGCTCGTGATGACGAGCGGCAACTTGAGCGAGGAGCCGATCGTCACCGGCAACGATGAGGCGCTCGAGCGCCTCGGCCCGCTGGCGGACGTTTTCCTGCTGCACGATCGCGAGATCATTCAGCGATGCGACGATTCGGTTTGGCGGGTTTATTCGATGCAGGATGTTGAGGCGCAGGGCGCCGTTCCCTTGCGCCGGTCCCGCGGCTACGCACCCGCGCCGGTGATCCTCCCGCGCGCGGGTCCGCCGATCCTGGCGGTGGGCGGCGAACTGAAGAACACATTCTGCCTGACGCGCGATTCGTACGCGTTCCTCAGCCCGCACATCGGCGACATGGAAAACGCCGAGACGCTCGATGCGTTCGAACAGTCGGTGGAGCGGTTCGGGCGGCTGTTCCATACCGAGCCGGAGATCATCGCGCACGACCTGCATCCCGGTTACCTCGGCACCCGTTGGGCCTGCGAGCACGCCGGCGGCCGCCGCCTTATCGCCGTTCAACACCATCACGCGCACGCGGCCGCCTGCATGGCCGACAACCGGCTTACAGGGGAGAAGCCGGTTATCGCGCTGGCCTTCGACGGCACCGGATACGGAGAGGACGGCGCAACCTGGGGCGCCGAAATCCTCGTCGCCGATTACCGCCGCTGCGAGCGCGCGATCCACCTGGAGTACCTTCCGCTTCCGGGCGGCGACGCCGCCATCCGGCGGCCGTGGCGCATCGCGGTCGGGTTCGCCGCCGTGCTCGATCTGCCGGTGGATGATCTTCCCTTCCTACGCGGGCTGGACGCGCGCGAGGTGGAGGTGGTGCGCACGCAGGCGGACCACCACCTGAACGCCCCGCCGGTCTCGAGCATGGGACGGCTCTTCGACGCCGTTGCCGCGCTCGCCGGCGTCCCTTCCTTTTCGGACGCCAAACGGGGCGAGATCGACTACGAAGCGCAAGGCGCGGTCGAGCTCGAGGAACTCGCGCGGGACCGGATCGGCGAGCGGGAGGAATACCCGTTCCGCCTGGAGGGGGAAAACATCCGCGTGGCCGAATTGCTGGCGGCTGTGATCCGCGACGTGCGCGCCGGGCTGCCCGCCGGAGTGGTCGGCAGCCGGTTCCACCGCACGGTGCGCTCCATCGCGGTGGCCGCGGCTCAGGCGGTGCGCAAGCAGCGCGGGATCGGGGAGGTTGTGCTCTCCGGAGGGGTATGGCAGAACGCGCTCCTGCTGGGAATCACCGCCGCCTCCTTGCGCGGGGCGGGGTTCGAGGTTTACACTCATCATCGCGTTCCGACCAACGACGGAGGATTGGCCCTCGGGCAGGCCGCCGTCGCGTCGGCGAGGAGCAACCATGTGTCTGGGAATCCCGGGTAAGATCGTTGACATTTACGACAGCAATGCTTTACGAATGGGCCGGATCGATTACGGCGGCGTGATCAAGGAAGCCTGCCTGGCCTATGTGCCCGAGGCCAAGGCGGGCGAGTACGTGATCGTGCACGCCGGTTTCGCGCTTAATGTGCTCGCGCCTGACGAGGCCGAGGAAACACTCAAAGTATTCCGCGAGCTGGACGAGATGACCTAACCCCCTCTCCTCTGTCCCCTCCCCCTTCCCATAATGGGAAGGGGGAGGGGATGGGGTGGAGGTTAGGTTATTCCCCTTACCATGAAATACATCGACGAATACCGCGACCCCCAAAAAACCGCCGCATTGCTGGATGCAATCCGGCGCGCGGCGACCAAACCGTGGACCATCATGGAAATCTGCGGCGGGCAGACGCATTCCTTCCTGCGCTTCGGGCTCGATGCGATGCTGCCGTCCGAAATCCGGCTGGTGCACGGACCGGGCTGCCCGGTATGCGTCACCCCGCTCGAGCAGATCGACCGCGCGATCGCGATTGCTTCGCGGCCGGAAGTGATCTTCACCTCGTTCGGCGACATGCTACGCGTGCCGGGTTCGGGCCGCGACCTGTTCGGCGTGCGCGCCCGGGGAGGGGACGTGCGCGTGGTCTACTCGCCGCTCGAGGCGGTGGCCCTCGCCGAAGCCAACCCCGAAAAGCAGGTGGTGTTCTTCGCCATCGGGTTCGAAACCACCGCGCCCGGGAACGCCGCGGCCGTTTGGCAGGCCAGGGAAAAAGGGCTGCGGAATTTTTCGATGCTCGTATCCCACGTGCGCGTGCCGCCCGCCGTCGAGGCGATCCTTTCCTCGCCGCGAAACCAGGTGCAGGCGTTCCTCGCCGCCGGGCACGTGTGCACGGTGATGGGCTACTGGGAGTACGAGCCGCTGGCGGCAAAATTCCACGCCCCGATCGTCGTCACCGGTTTCGAGCCGGTGGATCTGCTCCGCGGGCTGCTCGGGGCGGTGCGGCAATTGGAATCCGGACGGCATGCGGTGGAAAACGCGTATGCGCGCCTGGTCACGCGCGAGGGCAATCGCACGGCGCAGGAGACGATTGCGCGGGTGTTTGCCGATTGCGACCGCGCCTGGCGCGGAATCGGCGTCATCCCGCACAGCGGATGGAGATTGCGCGGTGAACTGGGGGATTTCGACGCGGAGAAACGCTTCGATGTCGGACGGATCGCGCCCGTAGAATCGCCCCTATGCATCGCGGGCGAGGTGCTGCAGGGAATTAAAACGCCGAAGGACTGTCCGGCGTTCGCAAAGCAATGCACGCCGCAAACCCCGCTTGGGGCGCCGATGGTCAGCGCCGAGGGCGCCTGCGCGGCATATTTCAGGTATCGAACCTGACCCCCTCACCCCTTTTCCCCTCTCCCCCATCAGGGGGGAGAGGGGCTGGGGGAGTGGGGGTTGAAAGAGAGAAAAATGCCCAACCCACCCGACTTCGAGAATTTTTCCTGCCCATTGCCCCTCCCGGAGGGCGAGCGCATCGTCCTCGGACACGGATCGGGCGGCAAGCTCAGCCGCGACCTGCTCGCCCGGCTGATCCTGCCCGCGCTGGGCGAGGCCGCCCCGCGCGTTCTGGACGATTCAGCCGCGATCGAGATCGACGGCGGGCGGTTGGCTTTCACCACCGACAGCTACGTCGTCCGGCCGCTCGTTTTCCCGGGCGGCGACATCGGCCGACTGGCCGTGTGCGGAACGGTTAACGATCTGGCGATGATCGGCGCCGAGCCGCTCGCGCTCGGCTGCGGATTCATTCTGGAGGAAGGACTGCCGCTGGAGACGCTCCAGAAGGTCGCGCAATCGATGCAACGGGCGGCCCGGGAAGCCGGTGTCTACCTCGCCGCGGGGGATACCAAGGTCGTGGAAAGGGGGAAAGCCGACGGTCTTTTCATCAACACTTCGGGGATCGGGCGGCTGCGCCCCGATACGAAAATTTCCGGCGCCGGCGCCCGGCCCGGCGATGCATTGATCCTCTCCGGCTCGGTCGGCGATCACGGCATCGCGGTGCTCTCGGCGCGCGAGGGGTTGGGGTTCGAGACGGAGTTGCAAAGCGACGTCGCGCCGCTCGGCGGGCTGGTGGCGAATATGCTTGCGGCGGGCCAGGTGCACGCAATGCGCGACCCGACCCGCGGCGGGCTGGCCACCACGCTGTGCGAACTCGCGGCGCAATCCGGCGTGTGCATCGAGTTAGAGGAGCGCGCCATCCCCATCCACGCGCCGGTGCGCGCGGCGTGCGAGATGCTCGGCTTCGACCCGCTCTATGTGGCCAACGAAGGCAAGCTGGTTGCGTTCGTTGTTGCAAAGGACGCCGAAAAGATCCTCGCCGCGATGCGCTCGCACAAATACGGAACCGAAGCAACGGTTATCGGCCGCGCCGTGGAAGCACCGCGCGGGCAGGTCCGGATGCGCACCGTCATTGGCGGCACGCGGATTGTTGACATGCTACCGGGCGAGATGCTTCCGAGGATATGTTAAGTAAAATTCTAACCGCAAAGGCGCGAAGAACGCAAAGGAAAAAATGAATAATGGATATTGAGGAGGTTAGTAAACAGATTGTCGATTCATCAATAAAGGTCCACCGGGCGGTTGGACCGGGTTTGTTGGAATCCGCGTACCAGGCATGTTTGGTGTATGAATTACGTCAGCGTGGTCTTTCAGTGAAATGTGAAGTGGAACAACCAGTAATATACGAAAAACTACACCTCGACGCAGGGTATCGATTAGATATGGTCGTTGAGAATTGTGTCATCATTGAGAATAAATCCGTCGAAAAGGTGCTTCCAGTTCATGAAGCCCAATTATTGACTTATTTGCGTCTACGTGATTATCGGCTGGGTTTTTTAATCAATTGGAATGTCCATCTGATCAAAGATGGAATCCATCGTATGGTAAATAATTTATAATCACTCCTTGATCCCTTAGCGCCCTTTGCGCCCCCGGCCCGCACGGCGGAGCCGGGGCGGGCTTGGCGGTAAGAGGGTTTTTTTCTAATCGCTGAGGTCGTAGGAGGAGGCTTATATGAAGGTTATCGCGGATTTCACGATCATTCCCATCGGCGTCGGCGTCTCGCTTTCACCCTACGTCGCGGCGTGCGAGCAGGTGCTCGCCGAAGCGGGATTGAAGACGCAGCTCCATGCCAACGGAACGAACGTCGAGGGTGAATGGGACGCGGTGCTGGCGGCGGTCAAACGCTGCCATGAAACGGTCCACCGAATGGGCGCTCCGCGGATCACCACCCTGCTGAAGATTCACACCCGCACCGACCGCGACCAGACGATGGAGGAAAAAATCGCCAGCGTGGAAGCCCGGCTGGGCGGATCCCCCGCGCGAAAGGCCGGCACCGATTGACCGCGGCAGGGTCTGAAGTCCGCATCCCGCGATCCCGGGAGAGGAAAACGTGAGAAAAGGTATTTGGTATGCCATCGGAGCGTATGTCATCTGGGGATTCTTTCCGATCTATTGGAAATGGCTCGAACAGGTCCCGGCTCCGCAATTGCTGGGCCACCGGATTGTGTGGTCCTTTCCCTTCCTGGTCTTCATTGTTTTATTGCAGCGTCAATGGAAGGCGTTTCGCGCGGCGATCTCCGCCCCGCGCATCCTTCTGATTTACTCTATCGCCGCGATCCTATTGGCGATTAATTGGTTAACCTACGTCTGGGCCGTCAACGCCGGGTTCATTGTGGAAACAAGCCTGGGTTACTTCATCAACCCCCTGCTCAGCATGGTGTTGGGCGTCGTCATCCTGCGCGAGCGATTGCGCCTGTGGCAATGGGTCACCGTCGGGCTGGCGGCGGCCGGCGTGCTCTACCTTACCTTTTCCTACGGCTCCCTGCCCTGGATCGGCCTGATCCTGGCATTTTCCTTCGGCCTGTACGGGTTAGTTCAAAAAACCGCCCCGCTCGGTTCGTTGCACAGCGTGACCCTCGAGACGGGGATCTTGTTCCTTCCGGCGGTGGGCTACCTGCTGTATACCGAGACCACCGGCCAGGGCGCGTTCCTGCACGCCGGTGCGATCTCGAGCATCCTGATGGTCGGCGCCGGGGTGGCGACCGCCGTCCCCCTGCTGATGTTCGGCGCCGCAACGCAGCGCATCACCCTCTCGCTGGTGGGCGTCCTCCAATACATCGCTCCCACGATGTATTTCCTGATCGGCGTGCTGGTGTATGGGGAACCGCTCACCATGGAGCGGCTGATCGGGTTCGCAATTATCTGGTTGGCTTTGATAATTTACGCCGTCGAAAGTTTCCTCTTCCACCGGACGCAAATTACCGTATTGGTGTAGGAGAATGGACAGCTAAGAAAAGGGGGACGAATCCGGTTAATATTTCCAGGGCGCAAAATCCGTGCCCCGGTCGTAATAATCTTCCTGTTCCGTGCGCTTGAGGAAATTCACGACGAGATAGGTCAGCGGCGTGGCCGCCGCCTCATAAGCGGATTTAAACAGCCACTGAGCCACTACCATCGGAAGAAGACTTGCCGCGGGAACGATTCCCGCAAAGGCAATCGAGAGGAACAATCCGGAATCCACCAATTCACCCGCCAAAGTGGAGGAGATGGTGCGCACCCAGAGCCACCTTCCGGCGGTGGCGATTTTTATTTTGGCCAGGATAAAGGAATTCAGAAACTCTCCGGCCAGATACGCGGTGAACGAAGCAGCCAACAACCGGGGGGTAAAGCCCAGGATGGCTTGATACGCCTGTTGGGCGGCGTCGGCGGAAGGGTATACATTCGCGTTCCAAAACGGCGCCGGCGGCAACAATCCGCCGATCCAGATCGCCAGCACGGCCAGCAGATTGCATCCGAAACCGATCCAGATCACCTGGCGGGCGCGGGCGTAACCGTAAACTTCCGTCAATACGTCGCCGAAAATATACGCGACCGGGAACACGATCACCGCAACCGGCATGAACACGGATCCCGCGATTCCGAACGGCCCGAAGGATGCGAGTTTTACGGCGATGATATTCGAGACGATCAGGCAGGTGACGAATACTGCGGTGACGACGGGGAAGAAACGATAATTGCGCATGAAGGATCCTTTATCGACACATATGCTAAAAACCTGTTTTCCCAACCTTTTATTTAGCGTATGTTTCTAATTATTTTCGCTCATGACTTCCAGAAAGCGAGCTTCCTTGGCGCACGCCCCTCACGGCCGCGGCTGTCATTCTCGAGTTACGCATCTCGTCCTCGGCTCTCAGTGGACCACGGCAAAGTTCGCGTGGAGCGTCGCCAACGAGTTGGCGCCGACCCAGACGTCGAAGGCCTCCGCGTCCTGAATCCACTTGCCGGCGTTCGTGCTCCAGTAACCGAGCTCGGCCGGGCCGAGAGAGAAAGTGACGGTCTTCGTCTCACCGGGTTTGAGCGTAAGACGCTCGAAGCCCTTCAGCTCGCGCATCGGACGTGAGTCGCTGCCGGCCTTCTGATGGATGTAGAGCTGTACGACCTCGTCACCCGCAACCGGACCCGTATTCGTTACGTCGGCAGTCACGGGCACCGAACTCCCCACCTTCACCTGCGGCTCCGCAACCTTCAGGTTCGTGATTGAGAAGGTCGTGTAGCTCAGGCCAAAGCCGAAGGGATAGAGCGGGGTCATCGGACCGTCCCAATAGCGCGAGCGGTACATCAAGTGGCCCTCGGGCATGTGCGTGAGGTTGCGTGCGTAGTAGAGCGGAGCATGGCTCGCCTTGCGCGGGAAGGTAACGGGCAGCTTGCCGCCCGGGTTGGCATCGCCGAACAGGATGTCGGCAATGGCGTGCCCCCCCTCACTGCCGGGCTCCCACGCCTCAAGGATCGACGGTACGTTCTCCGCCGCCCAACCGATGCTCAGCGGACGGCCGTTCAGGAGAACGAGGACCACCGGCTTGCCGAGGGCGACGATAGCTTTTAGCAGTTCCTCCTGGCGCCCCGGCAGATCGAACGAGGCGCGCGAAGCCGCCTCGCCAGCCATGTCGGCGTTTTCGCCAAGTACCATTATGACGAGATCCGCGTTACGTGCCGTGGCTACGGCTGCCTGGAAGGCGGCCTCGGCCTGCTCGGGCGTCTGCACGGGCTTCTTGGCTCCAGGCATCAGCTCGTCGAAAAACGACGTGATGTCGCGCCGGATCTCGGGACCGGGGGCGTATTCGACATTCGCTCCCGGCAGCTTGGCACGGATGCCTTCGACGACTGTGACGGCGGCCGGCGTGTGGCCGGGAACCATCCACGAACCCTCCGTGGCTTCCTTCGAGTCGGCTAGAGGGCCGATCACGGCCACGTTCTTCGGGGTCTTGGCGAGCGGCAGAAGGTGGCCTTCGTTCCGCAAAAGTACCATCGACCGCTGCGCGGCGAGGCGAGCTTCCTTTCGGTGCTCGGGCAGTGCGGCAACCTGTTCCAGCTTCGACTCGTCGATGTACGGCTGCTCGAAGAGCCCCATACGAATTTTAATCTCGAGAATTGGGCGCACAGCGGCTTCGATGTCGGCAAGTTTCAGTGTGCAGTCTCGGACGAGCCCGGCGAGGTGCTCCGGGTAGGTGTTGCTGGCCATGTCCATGTTGACGCCGGCACTCAGTGCGCGCAAGGCCGCATCGCGCCCGTCGCGCGCGAAGCCCTGGATGACAAGGTTCCCAACAGCCAACGCGTCGCTGACGACGAAACCTTTGAATCCCCATTCGCCCCGCAGGACGTCGCGCAGCAGGAAGCGGTTCCCGCTCGCGGGGACGTTATTGAGGTCGATGTAGGCGCTCATGAACGTCCCCACGCCGGCCTTCACGGCAGCCTCGAAGGGTGGGAAGTAAACGTTGCGCAACAAGCCCTCGGGCACGTAAACCGGATCGTAGTCGCGCCCGCCGTCCGACACGCCGTAACCCGCGAAGTGTTTGGCGCAGGCCACGACCCGATCGGGCGCGCCGAGATGCGGCCCCTGGAAGCCGCGCACCTGGGCAGCCGCCATGGCCGCGCCCAGGCAGGGGTCTTCGCCGGCGCCCTCGACGATGCGGCCCCAGCGGGCGTCACGGGCGATGTCGAGCATCGGGCCGAAGGTCCAGTGCAGGCCTGCGGCGCGGGCCTCCTTGGCCGCTACGGCCTGCGCCCGTTCGGCAACCGACGGATCCCACGACGAGGCCATGGCCAACGGGACGGGGAAGATTGTGCGGTAGCCGTGAATCACGTCGAGGGCAAAGAGGAGCGGGATCTTTGACGGGCTCTCTTCGACGGCGATCTTCTGGAGTCGGTTGAACTGCTTCGCGTCGTTGAGCCACAGGACCGAGCCGGCCCCGCCCTTCCGGATAACGTCCTCGGGCTTCGGCCCCGGGAAGAACGGGGCGCCAGCAACCTGGGTGAGCTGCCCGATCTTTTCCTCGAGGCTCATCCGTCCCATGAGGGCTTCGACACGCGCCGCGACCTCGGCTTCCGATGGTATAGGCGACGCTGCCTGCGCCGTCGCCCCCGTGTTCGTTCCCACGATCTTTGCCATACCACCTCCTCCTCGTGGCGCCGTGCTTCATGTATCGACCCATATGCTAAAAATCTGCTTTCCCAACACCTTCTTTAGCGTATGTTTCTAATTCCCTTCCTATGTCACCCGATAAAAAAAACACCCGGCCTGGCCGCTGACGAAAATCCCGCTCAATATTCCTGAGATTAAGAAATTAATTATTTCTTTTTTGTTCGGGGTTTTTTCGTGGCTGGTTTTGATCGGGACTTTTTATTATCCTTTTTAGATTGAAGTTTTTTTCCTGTTCCTGTTAATTTTTGTGCACTGGAGATAATGGCCTCCTCCAATCCGCGAAGCACTTCATCCGTTCCGGATCGGAAAATAAATGCCGGAATGCTCTCCATTTTCAGCATCCGGGCGCTAGCGAACCGGCGATGGCCGGAAACAACCCGGTATTCGTTTTGCGAAAATATGGAAACCGGCCTTAGGATCACTGGAATTAAAACTCCGTTCTTTCGAATGTGATCAAGCAATTGTCGGTCCGAAGAGCTTGATTTCGGATCAAAAAGGTATCCGGCATCCTCTCGAATGGAAATGAGTTTGATTTGGGTGACCATATGCCTCCTCTAATCCAATGGATTCCCGGGAATTCGCCTGTATTACTCTCAGGCTGCAGATAAACCCATTATAAAACAATAAATCTTTAATGGTCGTCCGGTGGTGAACGGAATGAAAGGATCTGCCCACACAGGAGTTAACAATTATGCATGGCGAATATCAGAAAAACCCCTGACTTCCGCAATGATGGATTTGGAGTATATGGTCTCCAGCGATCACTCGCTGCGGGAACTCGGGATGCCGGTGTTGTAGAAAGCACGAGACCGGAAAATCAACGGCGGGCTTTGCGCCGCGGTTTCTTTTCATGCGTTGCCGCAACCGTGATCCGGATTCCCCCCCGGACGGCGAACGCGCCGGTTACTTCGATCCAATGCGGATCCACCGCCTTGACCACGTCGTCGCAGATCGTATTGACCACATGCTCGTGGAAAACCCCCTCGTTGCGGTACGACCACAGATACAATTTGAGGGATTTCGATTCGAGGATCCATCGGTCGGGAATATACCGGATCGTGATCGAGGCGAAGTCCGGTGCTCCGGTTGTCGGGCAGAGACAGGTGAACTCGTCACAGGTCAATGTGACCGTATAGCGCCTTTCCGGATTGTGATTGGGAAACGCCTCGAGTTTTTTGGCGGGCTGCGCCTTCCGTCCCAACAGAGTCAGATGGGCAAGATCGCTTTTCGTGGTGGGCATTGCCATTCGTCCTTTCTTCCTCAGCGCATATTCCAACGGGCGATCGATCCCGCCCTAAGCGGTTTTGACCGAATCCCACAGCCTGCAAAACGCGCACTTCCCCGGCGCCGAGGTCGGCTGGCCGCATTCTTCGCATTCGTGCAGTTCGGCCTCTCCCGAGGCGCCCGGCGCAAACAACCCGCCCTCCTTGGCTTGCAGGAACGAAAGATAGAATTGCAGCTTTGCGCCCGGACGGTGTTCTTCGATGCGGTTGAGGACTTCCTTGTAATAGAGGGTGGATGACCCTTCGGCGAAGGGGCACTCCTCGTAAATGTATGTTATCCCGCGCAGGAGCGCGTAGGCCGCCGTCTCGCGCTCGTACACGCGGCACAGCGGTTTGACCTTGCGCCCCAGGCCCGGACGCGAGGAGGGCAACACGGGCGATTGCCGCACGAGGTATCCGCCCGACCAGGTCATGGCGTTGTGCAGGAGCACCGCGGCTTCGTCATCGAGGTTGTGCCCGGTGGCCAGGGCCGCGTATCCCCCGTCGCGGCCGACGCGGTTCATGATGTGGCGTTTGACCAGGCCGCACACCGAGCAGGGTTTCTTCCGTCCGCGGGTGGAAAGGCGGGTTGCCTCCGCGATGGAACGGCCGTACGTCTGCGGCACGCTCACCACCTGCAGCGCGAGCCCCTCCCGGGCGGCGAACTGCTCGCAAAAAACCCTAGACTTGGCCGAATACGCGATCCCCTCGTCGATTCCGAGGTCGATGTACAGTCCGTCGGCGGCATACCCCAGCCGGTGCAGCACGTCCCACAA
>Ga0315282_10010781_pt1 | contig 14266 bp, 30 predicted proteins | sample YL17G07_20_MG_FD_203693 | JGI IMG/M metagenome (GOLD analysis project Ga0315282, IMG submission 203693) | Sediment microbial communities from Yellowstone Lake, YNP, Wyoming, USA - YL17G07_20 | ecosystem: Environmental > Aquatic > Freshwater > Lake > Sediment | place: USA: Wyoming | collected...
TCCGCGCGACCTGAGTGCTCTACCCCCCCTAACCCGTTGAAAAGGCGAGAGTTAAAAACGGTCAAAACGCCGTCTCTGGAGGCCGGGCTAGAACGCTATGCTACGAGAAATCATATATTTGAAGGTCAAAAGGGTGGCGCGGAGGGGGGCTGATTATGCAGGGGGCCAGGGGATGCCGAGGGCGGCAGCCTCTTTGGCCTGGCGGGCTTCGCGGAGGGCGGCGGCCTTCGCGGCGTTTTCGGTGGCGATCCTTCGCCGCTCTGCGAGCTCTCTGTTCCGGGCTTCCCGCTCTTCCTTGACCGTGAACTCCAAGAGCGCGAGCAGATCTGCATCGGCATCGCTGTACCCTTCATCCCGGAGGAAGTTGAGCACGTAATCGAGGTCCACCAGGCTCTCCTGGAAGAGGCTCTTCACTTGGCTGAGAGTGAGCCGGCGGGAGAGCTCCTGGAGGATGGCGGCGGACGTGACCACCATGTTGACTTCATCCTGGGTGAGGTCGGTCTTTGCCAGGAGGTAGCGGAAGGTTTCATCGTCCAGGCGGCGGTCAACGAAGGCGTCTTTCAGCGAGTTAATGAGGGAGTGTTCCTGGGAAGTGATGTAGTCACCCATGGCGAGCAGGAGGACGGTGGGGGCGAGCTCCGCCGGGTAGCCTTGCTGCTGGAGGTGGGTGATGCCCTCTTGCTGCGTCCAGTCGCCACGCTTCACGAGCCAGGCGACGGCATCCACCGTGAGCAGCTTCATGGTGTCGAGGAGCAGATCTTCCACCACCGCGTCGTCATAGCCCTTGCCCCGCAGCCTGAACTTCAGCTCCTCCTGGCTCATGTTCCCGCGGATATAGCGTTTGATGAGCCCGGCCGGGCTGCCAATCTCCAGGGGCAGTTTAAGGTTGAGATCCCGCGTCAGCGGATCGCCCATGAACTTGGCGAGGTAGGGCCTCATGGCCAGGCGCGAGAGCCCGCGCGAGGAGATCGCGCCGGTAATGACGTCATCGAAGCTGTTAATCCATTTCAAAGCCCCTAAGCCGGTAAGGTTAGAGATAATGTTAACCATCCAGGTTGACAGGTGGATGGCGACGATGGAGCCCAAGGCGTACTGCGAGTTGCGCTCTCCGGCGCCGGGCGTGGCGGGGTTGACGCCCCCATAGAAGAAGCCCAGGGGGGCGAGGATGGAATCGAAAAGCCCGCCGGCAACGCTGGGGAGCCCGATAGGGCCGGCCGTGGCTTGGCCGGGCTGGATGGCTTTCTGCTGGTCCACGAACTGCTGGACGTACACGCCCGTCAAGTCGCGCAGGATGCGCATGAGGGGATTAAAGACGGCGTTCACCACCCCCAGGAGCTCTTTCAGGAACGGCTCCGCGGCTTCCACGCCGGCGCCCTCCAGCTTCTGTAGGGTGGGCCAGCCCAGCGCCGCCAGCACACCGAAGAAGGCGGCCCAGGGGTTCGAGATCTTACTCAGCGCGTCCGCGGTGTCCTTGGGGAGCACGCCCTTGGCTTGCAGCTCCGCGATAACGCCCGTGGTGAAGCTCTGAACGTCAAAAGCGTTCTCCGGGGGGACGTCAATCGCTTCCGGTGGCGGGGTTTCAGTGAATCCACCCATGGGTTACCTCATGTCTGAAAAAACGCTCGCAAAGATCGCGCGCCACTCCGGTTCGAGCTCCGCATACGGGCCCACGCCGTGGAGGAGATAGTCGCGCGCGTCCTGCCCAACCTGGCGAACCGTGCCTGCCGGCGCCGGCTTCCCACGGTCGAAGATCCGCCCGCGGGGGTTGGTGAGGACTTCCCAGACCAGGAGCGCGTCACGCCGCAGGGTTTCGAGAATCAGCACTCTGTCAAGATACCCCAGGGCCGTCACGATCGCGCGCAGGTGGCTGGAAATCGAGTTGAGCCGCCGAAGCGCCGTGGTGATGGGCCACATAATCTTCGCTTCGAGGGCGAAGAGGCGCGAGTCGAGCTTGGCAGCCAGCTTGCGGTTAAAGATGCTGAGGATGCGGACGAAGACGCGGAGGGAGTCGAGGAAACGGATAATAGGCTTAAAGAAGGTGTTGTAGATGTCCATGATATTGCGGCGCATCTGGTCGATCGGCGCCTGGACATGCTTTTTCCACCACTCCCGAGCGCGCTGGAAGCGTTCGTAGGCGCATTTAAGACTGCGCCAGATGTCTTTGAAGTTGAGGTGCCCCAGCGCCTTGAAGCCTCGCCAGACCGATCGTACGGCCTTCCTCAGCCCGTTAATCAGGACCGAGACGTGCGCGAGTACCCACTTCCCCACCTCGACCAGGGTGTCCCAAACGTACTGAATGACCGCCGCGAGATACGCTATGGCGTTCTGAACCCACAGCCAGATGTCCTCGACAAAATCTATCGTCCACTGGATCATCTGCGTGAGCATGTCGATAAGCATGGTCCCTCCCTACGAAACGGCCGGGAGCTTGCGCAGCTCCACGGCGACCTTCTCCATCTCCGCCTTGACCTTGTCCGCGGTGAACTCGGAGTCGGTGATCGTCACGGAGAACGGCCCGAAGGCGCCCACCATGTAGGTGACCCGGCGCCGGCGCTCCACGCCGCCCGCCGGGGTGAGCCGAAAATCCTCCACCACGTTAACCACCTTGGGTGTTAAATCGTTAGCCATATACACCTCCTTACGAGCAGTCAGCAGTCGGCAGTCGGCCTACGACACTGGCGCCGCCGGCAAGCGCACGAGGGCGGCCGGCGCAGTGGCCGGCGCCGCGGGCAGCTCTCCGCCCGCCTCCACCGCATCATTGCTGGCGGCCAGGAGCTCGGCGTCTTGTTCTGCCGCCTTGATGAGCTTCGCGTCGGTCGGGTCACACGCTGTTTCCTTGCCCATCGCGTCCAGCTCGATGGCGCCCGCGGCGGTATCGAGGCCGAGAACGTTTACCGCCGTCTCGGAGGTGCTCCGCGCCTCATCCAGCCAGGCCACGTCGAGCCCGGCCTGGTCGGTCGCCCGCTCGAGCTGAGCCGTGTCACCCGCCGCAAGCACCTGAAACTCTGTGAGCGTCGCCGGATCCGGGCCCGGCGGGATCTCGAGCGGCTCCCACGGCGGTCTAGGAACCAGGGGCACGGCCGTTCTCCTTCAGCACCCACAGTAAGCTGTTAAACCTCTCCTCGAGACGGATGAGCCGATCGCGGTGGTCGCGCAGCTCGAGGAACAAGGCCCCGATCGACGCGAAGCCGGCGGCCAGGCTCACCGGCCAGGCAATCATCAGCCAGTTAGGCATAACTCTCACTCCGCGTCGAAGAAGAGTGGCCCCAGGGGGATCCCCAGTCAGCCGATTTTTTGGTCTTTGTCCTTCAGGCTCTTCGTAACCTTCAGGACGCCCTCCAACACTTCCTGGCAGCCCTGGGAAAACAGCGCCTCGTCCGCGATGTCGTGGCGGGCCACCAGCTCGCTCCCCCGAATCAACGCCTCGACTTGCGGGAGGCTGATCTGGAGTTTGTCGAGCTTGGTGCCGGTCTGCGCTTGGACCTGCTCGCCGCAGAACTCCGCCACACCCAGGATCGTTGCAATCCCGTCGAAGATGTCGGGGCCGGGAATGCTTGCACCTACCTGGGCCACGATGGGTCGCGCAACCCCGACGCCCACTAAGAACCCCTTGCCGATCTTACTCAGGATACTTCTCGCTCCCATAATTCCTCCCTGCTTTCTAGAATCCCCTTCCCTGGCGTCTGCTACCACGCCAGCGCATCGCTGGCGGTTAAGCCTGCCTCTACCCTACCCTTCCCGGAGCATTTCACTCCGTCAACGTCGCCGCCACCAGGGGGATGAAATTCCGCGTGGGCTCCTCCGTAAGAGTCGCGGTGGCCGGCAGCGGGAACGCTCCGGCCATTTCGCGCACGCCGAAGAAGGCGTTGACCCCTGGCGCGTTCTGCGCCGCACGCACGTACACGGTGACGTCCACCACGAGCGCCAAGTAGTACCGGCCGGGCGAGAGTTGGGTGTCCGCGATGTCCACGATTTGAGCCCGATTCGTCACGGCCCGAGGAATCGAGCCGCTCGACACCAGGCGGTTGCCGGCTGAGTCATAAATGCCGATGTCTACGTTGCCCGGTGTCGTATCGCAATTGATGAACATCATGCGCTTGAAGGTAATCATCTCGCTCAGGGTAAAAGGGATGAAGATTGCCAGATTGGCCGCGGGCCAATACGGAGACACCACAACAATCCCGCTCGCCCCCTGGAGCGCCATCAACGAGGTCACCACGAGCGGCGTGGTGACCGCGCGCTCGATCCCGTAATCGGCAAAGCCTACTCCCACGGTCACAGCCTCCTCGGCCCGAGCGGCAAGACTGGCGTAGGCCCCGGGTACCGCGTGGCGGGCGGAGCGGGTGTGGGCTCTGGCGCGGGCGTAGGCGCAGGGATGGGAGCGGGGCCCGGGCTGGGTGTCGGCGTCGGAGCGGGCGTGGGTGCGGGCGTAGGCGCCGGCGCGGGCGTAGGCGCAGGCGCCGCAGGCGCCGGTACGGCTGCTGGCGCCGGAGCGGGTACGGGCGCCTCTGAGGCGGGCACGGGGGTCACCTCCTCTAGCGGGGGCGATCCTGCCGGTCGGTAAAGCACCCACCAGATCACCGAGTCGTCTGACAATCTCGCGTACGCTATCATGTCAAAAACTTTGTCGGGGAAACCCTTCGCCCAGAAGGCGACCACATCGTTCTTGGTGAGTGGCGATCCTGCCGGGGTGTAGTAAGTCGCGATGAGTTGACCGTCCCACACGCGTGGCCACGCCGGGAGTGTGACGCCCGGCGGAGGAGTCGTCAAAGGCTCCGCCACCGTGGGCGCTGCCGCTGGGGGCGTGGGCGCTGCCGGCGCGGGCGCCGCCGCTGCCGGCGTGGGCGCTGCCGCGGCCTGTTGCGCCACCACGAGCTGCGCGACTTCCGCCGCCAGGTCCACCCGCCCGGTGATCGGCGTAGTGACGATGCGCACGGTCACCGTATGAGCAAACTGCGTGTCCAGGTTCCAGGTGTAGACTTCGAGCTGGAGCGGGGGTTGGTCGAGGTCGTAATCCTCAAACCAGTGAATCGTCTCATCGGAGGTTGCAAAGTCTGCATCGGGGTTAAGCGGCCAGAGCTGGTGCAGCCCGCGGTTGATCTGGACGTGGTGGAAGCCCACCGCCCCGGAAGGAAATTGCAAGCTCACTTCGGAGATCTTGGAGCTGGGGAGGGGTAGAACGGTCTTCAGCTTGGCGCTGGCGGGAGTCGAGGCTGGCGTGGTAATGGGGTAGACATAGATCATGGGCTCACGTCACGCTTACGGCTCGATCCACTCCTCGACCAGCATCTGCGGGGCGCCCCAGTCGTCGCCAGCCTGAATGTTTGACGTAAAGGTCTTTATCTTCCACCCTTGCAAGAGCACCCACTCGGCCGGGAGCAGCCAATGGCGGTTGTCGCCAGGAACCGCGTACACGGTTCCTATAACCGCACCGTTATAGGCTTTCGTTAGACTAGCAGACTGCGTCTCAAGCGGCTCGAGATACAACAGGTCAAACACCCCGTCACTAAACCCCAATATCGCAGCGCGGGTAGCTGCCGTAGCGCTCGTGACCAATAGCGCTTTAATGGATCGGAGCTTCCAGCGGGCCCCAAACGGTACGCTTTCCGAGATCTCCGCCCCGGCTGCCGGATCGGTGCCGGTAATCGAGCGCAGCATCCCCGGCCCTTCCACGCTATCGAGATACGGCCCGCCCGGCCAGAGCAGGCCGCCCCCAGCCGTGACGTAGCCTTTCGCCAGGAGCTCAAAGTAGGTCGTGGTGGGTTGGACGGCCAGGGCCAAGCCCACCGTGACGTAGCACTGCCCGCGCCGGGGCGTCCCTGTGCGCGGTGTCACCGAGACATCGAGCAGCGTCCCGGCAATCAGTTGGTAGGTTGTCTCAGCTTGCGAGCGGTTGGAGTTGGGGAAGTTAAGGAGGGTGAAGGGGCGGATTAGGCCGCTCGCATCAAGCAGCCGCCCCGTGATGTCCAGGGCAAGCCCAGAGAGCGAATTCCACGAGCGGACGACCAGCAGCGTGTCCTCGGACACGCATCGCGCTGACATTCTACGCCCCCTTCCCGCCGAGCACCTCACCCTTTGAGAGAGGGCGGGCGCTGCCACCCGCCCCCGGTTTCGCCCCACCACCCGGCGCTACTGGCGCAGTTGCGACGTGACGATGCTAGCCGCCGCGCCCGCGACCCCTTGGGTCAAAATCAGCTCGAGCTCGGAGAGCCCGGCCGGGTTGAGCCAGTCTTCCGGGGTCTGGCCGTCGCCAAACGGCATCCAGAAGCTCGCGTGGGGGCACGCGCCGTTGATGAAGACTTCGATGCCGCCCGCCGCGCCGCCAGTGGTCATGGCAATGGTCACCGACTCGCCGGAAGCTGCGGTCACCAACGCCTTCGCCGTGCCATCCGCCAACCGTGGCCCGCCACCCACCTTCGCATAAACGCTCGCCAGGAACGTGGCGGAGGTGTCTTTCAGCGGCCGGAAGGTTTCCTTCGCCCAGCCGTGCGTCTCAAGGTTCCGGCTCAGCAGATCCACGCTCGTGAGGTCGAAATCGACGAAGCGGGAGGCGTCCCGCTGGAGCTTGAAGTTGGTGAGGATGGTCTGCGGCTCAACCGTCGTCTTGAGCGCCGACACCATGAGGCCCTGATAGGGCAGGTGAAGGTCGAGGAGGGTAGAGCACTCGCCACTCGACACCGTGGCAAAGCTCTTGACCTCCTTCTGCATCATAAAGCCCCGGTAGGGCGGCGCCCCGTCCTCAATGACCCGCGCGAGGAGCGAGAGCGCTCCGGTGCCCGTGGCAAAGCCCGCGCCGGCGTCGATGGTCAGCGCGTAGGTAATCTTCAGTTGGGGATTGGTGTACCTGGAAGTATCCAGGTAAAAGTCGCGGTCCCCTAGGAATCGCCCAAAGCAGACGATCGCTTCTTCGAGCACGGAACCACCCGCCGCCGCGGTCAGGTATCTGTAGGGGAAGCGCTTGTTCTGCCAGAAGTTGAGGGCTTGGAGCTCCTGCATCGACGTGGAATGCTGCACGTCGGAGCCGTCCACCACTTCGATCTTCGACACCATCCCACAGAGCTTGCCCACGGTGTTCGAGGTGGCGCCGTTCGTCGCGCTCAGCTTCACCCGGATGTCCTGGATTTTCAGCCCACCTTTCAGGTCGGCGGTGAAGGTCCCGGCGTTGGGGAGCGCCTCGGCCTTCTTGATATAATAGTCACGCACTTTCATGGTTCAACCTCCGAATAGGTTTTAGGTTCTAGGTTCTAGGCGCGAGGGTATAACGTCCGCGCCTCACACCTAAAACCTCACGCCTCCGGTTACTGACCGGTCTTCTTCCGATGCAGCGCATCGGCCACCGCAGAAACCCGCTGGATGTTCTGCGGGGAGCCCTTTGGCCCGCGGGGTGGTAGGGCCACCGAAGTGAGGACTTGCGCGTACGGGGTGAACCCGGCGTTGTAGGCTCCCTCACCGGCCGCGACGCCTTGCCCGTAGCGCGCGGCGCCTACGCTCGCCACCTTCTCCCGCCATTTCGGCGTGCCGGCCGCCGTCACGCCCGTCTTGAACGCCTTGCGGCCGATGGCCGCTGTCACCCCCTGCTCGTACGAGTCGTTGGCCGCCGCCGCTAATGCTGCCCAATCTTTCGTGGTAGCCGCTGCGTTGGCGGCATATTCCGCCCCGGCGGAGCCGGCGCGCGACTTCCACTTCGCCGCGATGCTCGCCGTGTCTTTCAGTTGGATCGCCATAGTTCCCTCCACAAGAGGATGGATTTCAGGAGGGGTGTACCACTACCTATTGTGGTCTGTCAAGAGAAATATACAATAGGTGGTAGTCTGGTCGAACTTTACCTACCCAGACCACTATATATAGGGGTTGGCTGCGCGCGACCCCAACATCTTGTGGCTTGACAAATCGGGGGGTTGGGTTTAGGCTTGCCGCCGTCCACACGGACGGCAAGCCTAACCCCCCTGTCAGCCCCACCCGGGAAAACGGCCCTTTCGCCTTTTGTTCCCCACCCCACCAAAAATAACACTTGACAACAGGTAGGAGTGGTAGTAAAGGTAGGCGCGCCGAAAATGTCTCCACGTAGGCGCAGAGTGATGAAGAAACTCTCCTCTAACCCGATGTGTAGCCTCACTCCCTCCCCGGCTGACACGATATATTATGTTAACTGCGCTCGGGAGGTGCCGGGTGAGGCGCCGCCGACGCCAGAGGCGCGGCGCGCAGAGTGGGAGCGGATCCTAGGGGTGCGGCCGGGCGAGCTCTCCCCGGAAGTGGTTGCGCACAACGCCCGCCAGCGCGACAATTATATTAAACAGACACTTGATGAGATATTCACGCCACTAGGACGTGGGGGAGGGCGACGTGTCGGAGATTGATGAGGCACTCGAAGGTCGTGTGACGGTGGGCAAGTCGCGCCGCGGGGATGAGCGGGAGATTCACCACCTCACGCTGAATGGCCGGCAGGTGTACCGGATGCAGCGCCTGCTCGAAGGGCTCGCGGTGAATGAGGACAACTACTTCCGCGTGCGTGAGGCGGTGCTGCTGGCGGAGGCCCTGCGTGAGGCGGTTGCGAAAGCCGGTGACTGAGGGCCGCCCCAGGGGGATACAGATGGAGGATAGGAAGTTTCAGTTGCGGCGGCTGCATCGTGCCGGGCGCTCGGTGCAGGTCACCATCCCGCCAGACCTCGCGCGCGCCGTGGGGCTCAAGCAAGGCGACCAGGTGTATTGCTACCTCGTGGGGCACGTCCTCTGCTTCAAGCGGTTTGATGAGGGCGGGTTCACCCCGGACGTGGTGGGCGTGACGTATCACCCCCAGGTGGACATCGAGCTGGGAGAGTGAGGCACCATGGCGAAACGTATTTCACGTAAGCGCTGGGGAAGGGCCATCCAGGAAGCGGCTCGCCGGATCGGCTACCCCCCGCGTGGGCCGATGGGCTCAAAACAGAATCTCCGGCGGCAACGTATGGAGGGCGCGCTCGTGTCTGAGGCCGCGCGACTACTTCGGACGCGAGAGGTCCGAATGCACCGGGGGAAGTGCGGAGAATCAATGAAACAAGCGGGGGACTACTACGCGGAGCAGAACGCGGCCTGGAAGGCGTACAACGAGGCGGCGGCGCCGGCGCGTAAGGCACGCCACCAGGCGCTGGCAGCGGCGAGCAAGATATACTGGCAGACGACGGTGTCGGCCGAGAAGGCACGCCGCGAGGCGCTGGCAGCGGCCTGGAAGATATACAGGCAGACGACGGTGTCGGCCCACACCGCGTACCAGAAGGCGACGGCGCCGGCGCGTAAGGCGCGTGCCAAGGCGCTGGCAGCGGTGCGGAGGAAGTATGCGAAAGCTCACTGAGAACGGACGGAAGGTCGTGCTCGAGCTTCCCTGCCAGGTGCGCGGCCGGGCGCTGGTGGCGACGGCGACCGTTCACGGGCTCGAGTTGCGGGAGAAGGGCTGCCGCACGGTGTACCTGGTCCCGTGGGAAGTCGCCTACTGGGTAGGGGCGAAGCTGGCGGCGGAGACTCGGCGGGCGAGCTCTCGACAGAGGCACCGAGGCACAGAGGTGAAAGTATGACTCTAAGAGTAATTGAGACTTTGAAACTTATCCCTTATCACGAGGTCCTGCACTATAAAGTCCGTCTGCCCAAGCACTATCCCCGCGGGAGGGCCAGGAATGTCGCGCGCGTGCGCATGGTGGCCGCGGCCCTGCACCAGTGGCGGGTGGCTCACATGACGCTGCGCGGCATTGCGCGACACCTCCCCGGCTGCTCGATGTGTAAGGCGCGCGTGCGCTGGAGGTTCTGAGGAGAGCAAAACGCGATGCACCTAGCGAAGATCGGCATCAACGAGTTGCGCGAGCCGGCGCAAGTGGCGCGGGCAACGCTCGACGAAGAGGGGCTGGAGGCGCTCGCCGAGGACATTCGGCGCGTCGGGGTGTTGGTGCCCCTCCACGTCATGGAGGTGGACGGTGGATATGAAGTCATGGCCGGACATCGACGACTGCTCGCCGCCCGAAGAGCTGGATTGGTGGCTGTGCCCTGCCTGGTGCGCTCGGCGCGCGACGCCGCCCCCACCGTTATCAAGCTCCACGAAAACCTCTACCGCCAGGAGCTCACCCCGGTAGAAGAGGCGGCATTCTACGCGGAGCTATTGCCCACTTGCGGAAACGACACCGACCAGTTAGCGGCCCTGGTCAAGCAGTCGAGGGGCTATGTCGAAGGGCGGCTCAACCTCTTGAACGGCGATGCCGAAGTGCTGGCGGCGGTGGCGGCGCGGCGGATTTCGCTGGGCGTGGGCGAAGAGTTGAACAAGATCGCGCGGGAGAAAGACCGCCGCTATTACCTCGGGTGGGCGGTTGAGACTGGCGCGACGCGCTCGACGGTGAGGCAGTGGCGGGCAATCTCCGCGGCACAGGTAGATGTCCCGGCGGGTACGCCGGTATCCGCACCAGGGCCGGCGGTTCACCTCCAGCCTGGCCGGGACATCTTCTTGTGCTTCCTGTGCGGCGACAAAGAGCCGGTCACGGACCTCGAGTTTCACCACATCCACCGCTCTTGCCGGGTGCGCATGGAGCGGGAGGTGGAGCGGAGGGAGTCAGAAGTCAGAAGTCAGAAGTCAGGCGGGGAGGAAGCGCCCAACCCGAGGTAGCCATGCAGACGCCGAAGCGGGTCACGCTGGAAGGGTTCTACCAGGCGAGGGTTGCGTACCTCAACAAGCAAACAAGCTCCAGCCTGTTGACGGGGCGGGTGGTGTGCGACGTCTGCGGGACGCAAATCCAGGTGGCTTCGGTCCCCATCGAAATCCACTACGTGGCAGCCGGCCGGTGTGTGGGCGAGGGAGAAGAGTTTGAGGCGGGGATTCCCTACTGCCCCCGCTGCGAAGCGCTGCCTGAAAGCCGGGGGTGCGTGCATGTCTGAAGTCGGAAGTCGGCAGTCGGCAGTCGGCAGAGGTCCGGCGAAGAAGCGCGAGGCCTGGCATCCAGGCTGGAGACACCAGTGGGAAGAGGCCACGAACCGCCTAGAGCGGGTGAGGGCTTGGGTCAATGAGTGCACCGACGTTTGGCGGGGGATTATGTTGGCGCGCGACCTTGACGCGCTCGAGGACCACATTAACCGGCTAGAACTGCTCTTGAGCCAGCGCAACTCTGTGGGGAAGGAACCATGACGAAGCTGGAAGGCTTAGGGCGGGAGCTGGCCCTCGAGAAGGCGCGCATCAAGGCGGCGGTGGGCACCGTGCCTCCGCCCGGCTCGCTCACGAGTGACCTGCATGGCATCCCGTTTGTGGCGGGTGATAAAGTTTATGATACCGTTACCGGGGCAGAGGGTGAGGTGCTGGGGGCCGGCGTCCGAAACGTGGAGACGGGTGAGTAGCGCCCTCCGCCGCGGGTACGAGAAGCAAGCGCGCTGGCTGATTGGCCTGGCGAACATGCAGCGCGCGCGGCTGGGGATGCGGCCGCTGGTGGTGATGGAAGGAGAGCGAGACGATGGCCGAAGAAAACAAGCCCGCGGGGACCGTGAAGGTTCCCGGCTTGCAGCCGGTCCCGTTCGTGGTGGTGAAGCTGGCAAGCGGCAGGACGGTGCTTCGGCACCCGGACGAGCTGAAGAAGAAATAGTCGACAGTCAGCAGTCGGCAGTCGGCAGTCGGAGGTGAGGAGTGCGAAAACTGGCGGTTAAGATGGACGGTGACTGGCGCGCTGTGGTGGAGATGCGTACCAAGGAAGTTGAGATCCTAGAGGGCAAGGAACCCGTGTGCGTGCTGACGTGGGATGAGGTTGATACCCTGGCCGAACTTGTGGCGAAGGCGCGTGGCGCCAAAACCTTACGAAGAAGTAGGGGAGGCTACAGCCATGTGGACGTATCGGCAATCGAGCGGCGAGCTCGCGCACGACGGTGAGATAGTGGGTTACGGTTGGTCGGGGTGGGACGATGGAATTAACATCCCCGCCATGCAGAACATTCCGAAGGTCGGGCCGATCCCGCGCGGCAAGTGGCGGATTGTTGGACCGCCCGAAGACTCGCCCACCCACGGCCCGTACACTCTGCGTCTCATCGCAGAGCCCGAAACGCCGACGTTTGGGCGGTCGGGGTTCCTCATGCACGGCCGGAGCGCGGTCAAGCCGTTTGAGACGAGCCGCGGCTGCCTCGTCCTCGAGCGGCCGTTACGAGAGCGCATGTGGAAGAGTGGGGACCGCACGCTAGAGGTCGTGGGCTGACGCGAACAGGCTAGAGAGTGAGGCGACGATGGGTGATGCGGCGCTGTTGTTTTGGGCGGGCTTCTTCTGCGGATTCTGGACGTGCGCGGTGGTGGAGGCATTGGCATGGCATCGACGGTCGACCAAATCCCCAAAGAGTTGATGCGGCCGGAGCGCAAGGCGGCCGTGCTCGAGTGGATTCGCGCCACTTCCCTGCCCTCACGCTTTCGCCGCAAGCTCCTCCAGGAGTGGGGCGCGGCGGTGGGTGTCGAGCTCGCCGGGGAGGACTACGTGGCGGTGACGGAGCCGAAGCCATGAAGAAACTTCTTTTGGTTTTACTCTTAGCGAGCACGCTGCGCGGCGAGGGCCTCCCGGACGCCGCGTGGCGCGAGACGCGGGACACCCTGGCGGCGAATCCCCCCGCGGCGAAGGCCGCAACCCCGGCGACGCCCCGCCTGGCGACGAAGCGTCCGGTGTTCTACCTGATGCTGGCGGAGGCGGGTGCGGCGGCGCTCGATGTGGAGTTGACCCAGCACTGTATCCACAAAGGAACGTGCTACGAAGCTAACCCGTTTATGCCGTCGAATCGCTGGGGGCAGTACGGGATGACGGCGGGGTTCATCACATGCACGTTCTTTACTGGCGTGGGCATGCGCCGCTGGGAAAACAAGTGGGTGCGCCGGCTGTGGTGGATTCCCCAGGCGGCGAATGTCGGCACGAGCCTCTACGGCGCCGCAACCGGGTGGCGATACCGCTAGAGGAGTGAGGGCTTGAATCGTGGAAGCTCCGGTGTTAGCCTTGCTGGCACGACTCCTCCGCCAGGCGCGCGCGGTGCGTGAGGACCGCGGCGACCCCGCCGAGGACGATCCCGGCGTGCGCGCCGCGGCCCTGGACGACGAGCTCGATGAAGAAGAAGAAGAAGAAGAAGAAGGCGCTTGAGTTTCCGCCCTTTAGCGAGATGCTCAAAAGGATCAAACTGCCGCCTCGCACAAGCGACGTAGAAGCGTCGGGGGAGGCACGGTCCAGGGCGCTGACGGATGCCATCGAGCGGGAGAGCGCCAAGATCGAGGAGGAGGAGGAGGAGGGGGGCTGAGGTGGTTACCCTCCGCCTCGCCCCGAAGCCAAAAGGAGAGTGAAAGCATGGGCGGACTCTATGTGCTGGTGCTGGCCTTCACGGCGATAGGGGCGCTGCTCTCAATTCCCATCTTCTACCTGTGGGCGTGGTCGATGGGGCCGGCGGTCAAGTACCTGGGCGGGAAGTGGGAAGAGGGGCGAGAAGAAGCGCGCGAGCGCTGGCAGGGCAAAATCAAAGACGCGGAGCTGAAAGGGCGTCAGGATGGGTACGTTATCGGCATCCAGGAAGAGCGCAAGCGTCTCGGCTATCCACAAGACGATAAGACAACCGCTTCCACCGCGGACGCTGGCCACCGCTGGCTGGGAGAACCCCGCAAACCATGACGGAGATCCTCGAGTCGCGCAAGCCGTCGTACCCCAACATGCTCGAAGCGAGTGCGGCCCTGTGGCGGCGCTGGCTCGAGCTCTACCAGGACAAATTCGAGCGCTGGTTTTATAACGTCCACGTCGGCGCGGGCGTGCGGCCGCCCGCGGACCTTTCGCCGGCAATGCAGCGCGATTGGTGGGCACTCACCGCGCTGCGCATTGATGTGGTGGCGGAGCGCCAGGACCAGACCTGGTGCATCGAAGTGGCGGAGCGCCCGAGCGCGAAGGTCTTGGGCAACCTACAGCTCTATGCCCACCTCCTCCCACTCTACCAGGGGCAAAACCCGCCGAAGTTAGCTGTTATTCAGGCGCGATATGCCACTGACTTGCTCTTACCGACAGACATACGGCCTATCGTCATTCCAGCCTTGGTGTGCCGGTTTCTCGGGTCTGACATGGCGGCGGTCCTGCAAAAAGCTGGGGTGATTCCGTTCGTGTTCCCTGGCGCCGGCAGTCCCAAGCTCCCGGCACAGTTCATGCCCGCCACTGTCACGCCCGCGTAAATCGGCTGCCAGCCGGCGAATCTGCGCTCAAATCCTCACGCTTCCCCTTTTCAAAGTGCTCCCGTCTCGCTTCTGTCGGCTACATAACTCGCCTTCACG
>Ga0315282_10010782_pt1 | contig 14265 bp, 15 predicted proteins | sample YL17G07_20_MG_FD_203693 | JGI IMG/M metagenome (GOLD analysis project Ga0315282, IMG submission 203693) | Sediment microbial communities from Yellowstone Lake, YNP, Wyoming, USA - YL17G07_20 | ecosystem: Environmental > Aquatic > Freshwater > Lake > Sediment | place: USA: Wyoming | collected...
AACCTTGCAACGTCAATAATCTGGAGTTGACCCAATTTACTTATCAGATTTACTTCAACTGTATTTAACCACAACTGATGAAATTTTACTAAAATAAATACATCACCTGAAAATAACATATAAATTCTTGACAATTCATAATATGTCTTTGTGTTCTGAATGTTTAGCGGAAAAGAAGCTTATAATCATCTTAAAAAACTAAGCGTCGAGATAGGCCGAAGGGATAGCGGAACCATCTATGAGAAGCATGCAGCAGAGTATATCGCGGACCACTTCAAATCCCTTGGACTTCGTACATGGATGCAAGAATTCGATGTCGATACAGGACTAGCAACCATTGAGAAGCTTGAGGTTACAGCTCCCTATCAAGAAGAGATCAATTGTAAGGCCCTTCCCTTAGCTGGTGCCACCAACAATGAAGGAGCAGAAGGCGACCTTATCTACTTAGATACTGTTGCTGAAGAGTATATCACGCCTGATCTTAATGGCAAAATAATAATGACCCCCGGTTTTCTCCGAAAGGGCCTTGAACTCTTCACAAAGATTCGACCAGCAGGCATCATAAGTGTTGGTCGTGGTCTTCACCAACCAGTTGGTCATGGTTGGGGCACACCGTCGCTACGAGATAAATATGGTCCTATGCCTATAGTTAACATCACACTTGAAGATGCATTAAAATTATTAGAAAAAGGGGCTAAAAGAGTTCACCTCACGGTAGTCCTTGATGCTAAAAGAGTCAAGAGTCAAAATGTCTGTGGCGAACTTGAAGGCACATTAAAGCCTGAAGAGATTGTACTCGTAGGTGGACACTATGACTCAATACCCAATGGACCTGGTGCAAGCGATAATGCAGGTGGAACAGCGATTGTGATGGAACTTGCAAGAGTTATGAAGCAGCATGGAAGCAAGCGAACAATCCGTTTTATAGCATGGGGATGTGAAGAATCCGGCTGCGTAGGAAGCAGTAGCGATGTGATTCGACTTAAACAAGAATCTGATAATATGAAGAAACAAAATCCTGATGCTATAACAGAACTTGATAAGATCAAGCTCGTCGTCAATGCTGATGTGCAAGGAGCCATCATAGGAACTAATTCAGCTCCAAGCCTAGGACCTGTAGAGCTTGCAAGCAGCGTAAAGCTCCTCGCCAAAGAACTAGGTACCGTATTTGGTGGAGGGGAAAGCGGAGGCATGAGCGGAGGAGTATATAGTAGCGATGGCACAAGCTACAGCAGTATTGGGATTCCCAGTCTAAACTTCATTAGAGGCGGTTCAGGCGGGATTCACAGCATTGATGATCAAATCAAATACCTTAGCGATAATGCTCTCGCTCTTCATGGAGAATTTATAGAATTATTCCTCAAACGCTATGTAGCAGACGCAGTTTCGTTCCCATTCGAAAAAATTATTCCAGATGACCAGAAAAAAGCTATCGATACGTTTTACCGTAATAGAATGGCGAAACCTCCCGGTAGCTCGTAAAAAATATTTATTTCAATATATTACTATTTCATAAATCTGAGAACCTTAATATACAAAAAATTGATGTTTTTTGTAGTCTATTAATATAAAAATATGCAGTGGCTAAATTAGTATAATATAATCTGTTATCGAAAAGTTATAGAATATAGAAATAGAATCCATAATTGCTTTATAAGAATTCGATGCCAAGATAAAAATGCGACCTGCGTGGGTTTAGAGATAACTATCGGATTTCGCAGGTCGCTTGTAATATATAATATTTTCAAGTTTATAAAAATTTGTGGGAAAAAACCTAAAATAAGCTTGGTGAAAGCTCTCGGATCTTAGAAAGGATGGTTTTGACCATCGCTGTCTTATATTCAGTTTCATTCATTTGGGGGCGGTAAAGATTATAGTGACCACCTTTCCCTGTTGCATCAATACCCTCTAAGACGCCTTGATTCATCATGTATTGAAGGAAGTTTATGATCGAGGCTCGGGATATTGTAAGCGGATATCTCTGGTTGGCCTGTATCCATACGTCTTTAGATTTGATGGGTTTATCGGACTTCCATACTATGTTCAAGGCAATTATTTGCCAGGGCTCAAGGAATGCCTCTAACCCTGTTTTTCCAGATTCGTATTTTGCATCCATTTCAAGTCATACCTTCGTATTTGAATTACAATAAAAATCTTATGAAAATAGGATGTCAGACATACGAAATTTGAGGTTAAAAATACGAAATTATATCGTGCAAGCTCTGATAAGATCTCTTGAAAGCTTATCCTCAAGCTCATCAAAGTGATGTACTAATTCGTCAGCCCCAAAGATCCCGTATAAAATATTATTCTTGACTATCGGAATGCGACCTATATTATATTTAATCATTAGCTCTACTGTGTCATCAACATGTGTATCTGGGTCAGTAGTTATTAGTGGGGAGGACATGAATTCAGACACTTTAATCTTAGACGGGTCTTTCTCTAAGGCTACAACCTTCATCGTTATGTCACGGTCAGTAATTATCCCCTTTGGTTTACCTTTTTCTAAAACCACTAAATAACCAGTATTACTTTCAGCCATACTTTTAGAGGCTTCTGTAGCTGACGATCCAATGTCTATAGTTGCGACTTCTTTACTCATATATTTTTGAATGGACATATTTACCATTGAATCTTACCATATTGATTCTTAATAAGTATATTCACATATCAATGAGACACAAATTTCAGCTTCTTAAGGTAGTCTCAACTCAACCAATTTACCAATATGATTAGGACAGGCGTATTCGAGGTACATGTATGTTTACATACCTGAAATTTTTTAAGAAATAAATAGTATAGGATGACTAATGGTATCGATGAAACCAACAGGAGGGCAGAGCAGAGAACGAGGCGCGCACCGGCTCTGGCTTGAAAATCAACTTATTGAGTGGCGGAAATTCACCGATATGACTATGCATGAGTCAGATGTACAACCACTGAAGATGAGTGAGCTACTTGAGTTCGCAGACGACGAGCTTCGCAGTGATTGGGATGGCCTTGTTCTCAAGTACACGGAAACACAAGGAGGAATAAAACTTCGAACCGAGGTCGCTAAGCTTTACAAGAACATCGATCCAAGCCAAATAGTTGTCTTTGCGGGTGCTGATGAAGCTATCTGGCTTTTCTTCACTGCAAATCTCAGCTCTGATGACCATGTGGTCGTTCTTTGGCCAGCTTATGAGGCCCTCTATCAGCTCGCTAAGCTTGCAGGTGCAAAGGTAACTCTTGTTCCATTGGAATCTAAAGGGTGGCAAGTTGATATCGAAAAAGTTAGGCAAGCATTCCGACCGAATACTAAATTCCTTGTAACTAACTTTCCCCACAACCCTACAGGTACAACGATTGACCACGGCACATACAAAGCACTTATCGAACTCTGCCAAGACTGTGGTGCAAGCCTGATTGGGGACGAAGTGTATTATATGCTCGAGCACAAATCGGAATACAGGCTTCCACCGGCTGTAGAAGCGCAAGAATCTGGGGTAAGCATCGGGGTAATGTCAAAAGCGTATGCTCTCTCAGGGCTAAGGATAGGCTGGATCGCTGTCAAGGAGCCTAGTCTTCTTCAAAAGATACAAGACCTGAGCAGTCTTGCTGTTCCATGCAAGCCAGCACCTAGCGAGATCCTTGCCACAATTGCTTTACGCAAGAAAGAGAAGATCTTAGCGAGAAGCCACGAAATAATAGATTCAAATCTTCCACTTCTGGATGAATTCTTTGAGGATTATAGCGACCATTTTCAATGGATAAGGCCTAAAGGAGCCACAGTTGCCTTTCCAGAGCTCATAGGGATGAATGTCGAGAAGTTTACCGAAGAGTATGCGAAGAAAGAACATGTTTTAGTATGGCCTGGTATGGTCTTCGATTATCCGGGTAACAATTTCAGGATCAGCTACGGAAGGACATGGATGCCTGAAGGTCTCAGCCGCCTAAAGCACTTTGTAGATAATTACATCAAGTGATACTATCTTAATCTTACACACGTGGGGTAAATTGAATACAGTTAAACCGCTGTACGATTGACTTCGATTCATGTCGAAGAATTGGGTTCCGATTTATTGTGTTGATGCTTTTTCCTCGAAACCTTTCGGGGGTAACCCTGCTGCTGTATGTTTCATTAACTGCGACCTAGATTCAAGCATTTACCAATCCATCGCATCAGAGATGGAGCATCCTGAGACAGCTTTCCTAGAAAAGATCAAGGAAGACGAGTATAAACTGCGTTGGTTTACACCAAAAGTTGAGATAAAACTCTGCGGACACGCAACCCTCGCTACAGCTCACGTCCTCTTTAACGATCTCAAAATAAAGTCGGAGCAGATTCACTTCCACACTTTAAGTGGTTTACTTAAGGCCTCTAAGACTATTCATGGGATACAACTCGACTTTCCTCGGGATGACTCTAAGTTGGTGGAAGCCCCAGAAGAGATCATTCGAGGTCTTGGGCTGAATAACGTCGCGGAGGCTGTTTATGGTCCGAATAATATGTATCTAATTCTCATCGTTGAAGATGTTGAAGAGATCTATAAATTAAAACCAGACTTTACGAAGTTGATCGCTGCCAAGATGCCATTTGAAATCAAGGCGGTATCTGTTACAGCAAAAGGGACTGGTGAGTATGACTTCGTAAGCCGCTTCTTCGCCCCTTGGCTGGGAATACCTGAGGATCCAGTAACTGGCTCAGCTCATACGATTCTTGCGCCGTACTGGAGTGAAAAACTTGGGAAAAAGAATATGTGTGCATATCAGGCATCGGCAAGAGGCGGAGAGCTTCTACTCAAATTGGACGATGAGCGCGTCTACTTATCAGGCTCTGCGATTACTATTCTCAAAGGAGAACTTTTAATCGGAAACACGTTTTTCTGAGACTTCAAACATAGATACAAGACTAATACTTAGCACCTAAGGGAAGAATACTATTGAAAACCAAATCAAATAAATTAGCGATGGTTGGAGGCATTCTTCTGTCCATATTTATACTTCTTAATTTCGCCGTATTCGCAGGGTATACTCAACCTGTTGATGATATAATTTTTAAATCTATTAATGGATTTAGCTCTGCTTCAGCTTTCGACACAGTAATGATAGCATTCAGCCTTTACGGAAGGGAAGTCTTCTGGTTGGTTCTCATAGTTTGTTTATTATTTTTCGGAGATAAGGAGCAGCGCAAAACTGCAATGCTTTTGGTTCTTTTATTCATTATCCTAGTTCCAGTTGGATTGACTGTTAAAATATTTGAGTACAGAACACGTCCATATGAAGTAATTTCAACTACTCGCCTACTTGTTCCAACTGAAACTGACTCTAGCTTTCCATCTGGACACACCTTATTTGTAGCCGGAGGAGCAGCGCTAGTTTGGGTTAGGATGAAAAAGCGTTGGGCTTTTCCAATAGCCTTGGAGGCTGCATCTGTATCCTTTTCTCGTATTTATGTGGGTGTACATTACCCTAGTGATGTTCTTGGAGGAATTCTTTTAGGTGTGTCGGTAGCCTTACTTCTAATGAGTTACCTTTCTGAAAAAAAGGTAAATCAAATCTTTTCCAAATCGCGCTTAAAAACTATTAAATTTTCCATAAATTACAGTGAGGTTACAGTTGATCAAGCTTTACCATAGACAGGGATGGCTGCCCCATTAATAGGTTTAGATGCGTCGGAAGATAAGAAAAGTATCGTTTCAGCTATTTGATCAACAGGTACCCATTTTGAGTAATCAGATTTTGGATATAGCCGCCTATTTTCTTCGGTGTCGATTGTGCTTGGCATCACACAGTTTATATTAATATTATATTTCGTTACCTCCTCAGCAAGGGCTTCTGTAAGTATACGTACACCTGCCTTCGAAATGGCATAAGCAGCGGACTTTCCCTTACGGCCAGATTCAGAAGAAGCTTTTGCAGAAATATTCACGATTTTTCCATAGTTCTGGTTAATCATGTATGTGATTGCAGCTTTTGAGCAAAGAAAAGCTGATTTAATGTTTAAGGTTACCATATTATCAAGATCCGATTCAGGTGTTTCTGAAACTGTTAAGCCACCTGTATATCCGCCAACAATATTGAGAAGTACGTCAACTCTTCCATAAAGCTCAACTGTTTTTGAAATCAGAGCTCTACATTCAGCTTCATTGGTAGCATCTCCTTTTATGCCAAATAGGTTGGTGGCATATGTGTCCACCTGCTGTTTCAAATCACTGAACTTTTCTTCATTTCTATAAAGGGCTACAACTTTTGCGCCTCTCTCAAGGAGCATTTTAGTGACAACTTTTCCAAGTCCCCCTGTCGCTCCTGTTACTACTACAATCTTATTCTCTAACATTATTAATCAATTGAAGTATTGAAAGAGTATCTTATCAACAGTTACCTCAAAAATGAGATTGATTCACGTTCGCTTCTTCAATAAATGATTGAAGTTAAGGAAGTTTTTTTAAGAAAGCTTCTATAAATCTTTTAAAATCATCCGGTTTTTCCTGTGGAATCATATGCCCCGCCCCTTGAATAGTTACAGCTTCAAGTTCAGGAAGATATTTCTTCATCTGATCTACGGTTCCTTGACTTATCATGCTTCCAGCTCCTCCTATAAGTAGAAGCGTTGGACACTTGATCTTCTCAACATATGGCCAGAGATCTATGCCCATACCAGCTCGTATGCTATCTCCAATGGGTTTCAGTCTCCAAGTCTCCCCATCATGTCTAAATGAATACCTTAGTCGATTTTCAACATAATATGAATCAAAATCAGGGTATCTTTCCTTAAGATAAGCTCGAGCTTCGGATTCATTCCTGAAACTATCAGGCGGTTGAGGCCTTGTCATCCTAAATGGTCTGGGTGCATTAGGGTCAGAAGGCGCAATGTCTACAAGCACGAGGCCTTGAATCTCATCAGGATGATCTGCAGCTAGTATCATACCCATCATCCCTCCGATGCTGTGGCCAATTAAAGAGTAACTTTTAAAGCCTTTTTTCTTGATACACTGCCTCATTAATTCAGCATGCTGGAGTAGAGGGACAACCACCGTGGGAACATCCGAATCTCCATGCCCTAGAATCGTGAGTGATAAAATCTTATAACTGCTTTTTAATGACTCACACAGTTTATCCATGCTATGATCATCCATTCCCATACTATGGATCAGGACGATGCTTGGGCCTTTCAACCCCCATTCAACATAGTGGACCTTATACCCTCCACCACTAATGAATCCCTCAGAACTAGCCATAATTTTATCTCAGCCTTAATTAATAAAAATGATTCCTAAAAGGATGTAGCTAAAAACCCATGATATTTTTTATTAAAGGCTCCTTATATTATTTTTCCTAATAGGAATCCTTGATCTGCCTTTACAGCTTTAACCTGAACATAGCTACCAAGTTCTAGTTGAGCATCCAAAGCTATTGCCTTATAAGCGTAATTTCTTCCAACGATTGTTTCCTTATAGCCATGCTCGTCGATTAATATTTCTCCTTCCCAACCAACCCAATGAAACGTTGATTCATAATTGAGTTTCTTCCAGAGTGTATTAAGTTCTGTGCTTCTCTTTTTAATTACCCTACCAGGGATTTGAGGTTTAATTGTCTCTGCCTCGGTGCCGGGGCGTACCCAAAATCTGCTTATATTAAGCATATCTGGCTGAAGCCATTTAACCAGCTCTAGTGATTCATGAAACTGTTCTTCAGTTTCCCCCGGAAACCCACAAATAATATCTGTGCATATGGTTAACCCAGGAATTTCTTGCCTGAATCTATTTACAATACTGCAAAAATCATCTTTACTATATCTTCGACGCATTCTCTTAAGCACTTCATCGCTCCCAGATTGCACTGGGACATGTAGAAACTTGAATATTTTCTCTTCTCGAAAAGCACTGATCAGCTCATCTTCAATTAATTTAGCATAATTTGGAGTCATCATGCCAACACGGATTTTGAATTTTCCAGGTATTTCAGAGAGTTTTAACAATAGCTTCGGAAGGTTGATTTCGTTACTTTCATAGCATGCAGTATCTTCAGCTGTCACCCAGATCTCCTTACATCCATCTGTAAGAGCACTTTTCACATTTTCAATTATCCTATCATACGGGTAACTATGGAGTTTTCCTCTCGCAAATTTTACGATGCAATACGCGCAATTTCCCAGACAGCCAGATGATATAGGTTCAATATGTATTACGCTACTACGCCGTAGACGTGGCATTAAGCACCTTTCCACGGAGCTGCCCTCAATAAAGACAACTCGTTTTTTTTCAAGAGCAATTTGCACTGCTTCTGGAATTTTCACTAAATCTTCTGTTCCTATTAGGCTAGCTTTCGGTGCGACCTCTTCAATCCTGCTACGGAGCGTATTTGGCATGCATCCTGCAACTACGAGCGGCTTTTCTTGTCTAGCTATCCACTGGATCCTTTTCGTTATCTTACGCTCAGTTGGTGTTTTTACTACACAAGTAAGAAGCACAACTGCATCCGCAACCTCGAAATTATTTACAATTTTAAATCCTGCTTCATTTAATAGACCTGAAGCTATCTCAGCGTCTGCTACATTTGCACTGCATCCATAAACTTCAACGAGAACGCTGCTCATAGCAACACGCAGCATAGGCTACCCAAAACTAGAATAAAAGAAATGACTTTTAATCAATTATTTGAGAATGGCTATGTTTGATAGATCTATAAATTTTGCTTATTCTTTCTCTCCACGAAATACCTGAACCCATCGGCTTAATTTTTCCATTTATTATAGCCTTCACAACGCATTCAACTTCTTTTGACTCAGCATCCACAAGAGTAAATGTTCGCCCAACTGTTTCCGGAATATGTGAATCGCTTCCACCAGTCCCCGGTAGATGAAGCTTCTGAGCTAAGTTTTGGTTTAAATGTGTAATATATCCATAAGGCCATTGTGACGCGTTAGCAACCTCAATAGCATCTAAATTAGATTTCATCACCTGTTTCAGATTTACCCAACTCCTTGGAAGCCCGTATGGATGTGCGAGAATTGCTATGCCGCCCTGGGAGTGGATGAGATCAGCTGTTTCATCTATACTTCTATTCCGTGGAATAATGTCATTGGGTTGTAGACATAAAATATGGGCTCCTCTAGCAGTTACTTCTATTCCAGGTATAACCAGAAGTTCCTTGGAACTTTCTGAAGCCTCATGGAGTCCAGATAATGTGTCATGGTCACAAACAGCATAGCCATCCAATCCTAACCTATGACACATCAGATTGACTTCTCTCACACTATTCAAGGAATCCTTACTGAAACCTGTGTGAAGATGGAGGTCAATCTTAAGCAGCAATGTATGCTCAAAGAAAATACTGTCCCTTAATATAAAAACTTGAAAAAATAAGGGTCGGAAGAAACCAAGCTATCTTAGTTTATTTCTCGCTGAAGTTTGCCCAGATGAGGACTATGAGAACTGTCAGGAGGGCACCTCCAATTCCTGAGAGGAGGGTATCTGTTAACGTCACATCTTTGAATATCTCCATAAGTGCCGGCTCTAGCTGTTTATATCCCCAGTTAGCAACAATACCGCCAACGAAACCTAGCACCGCAAATATACCTACAAATGTCCATCTACCAGCCATTCAATCAACCTTGGTCAACCATGACCTCAGAAACATATATTAAACATGAGGGGCTTAAAGTTTAACTAAATAGATAAATTGAATTACTTATCTACTAAAATATTACATAATTCATTAAACTGATTCTCTCATAAGTCGAAAGTAACGTTGTAAATATGATACAAAAATTTATGAAAAAGTGTTAGAAAAAAACATAATTAGTAACATGAGATATGCAACAATTTGATGACTTCTTACAGATGTTCATGTTTCGAAGGAAAGATAAATGAGCTTCGCTAACAGATGGGAAAAAAATGATAAACCTGGCATGGGAGCACAGGTAAAGGATGCTCTTCACCCCCCAGGCCCTCTCAAGCCAAGGCTTGACGGTGCAACTAAACGAATTGAAATGCAGATTCAGCGCCTAGATCAGGCTTCAAACCGATTCCAGGAGCGCGATAAAGCAATCTTCAATAGAATTGTCGATGCTTATGCAAAGCATGATACGGCTCGAGCTAACGTGTTTGCTAATGAGCTTGCTGAAATCCGCAAGATGGAAAAGATGATATTCCATGCAAAGTTAGCACTCGAACAGATAACGCTACGCTTGAAGACTGTCACCGAACTTGGTGATGTTGCGGTCACTCTGCTTCCAGTGGTTGGTGTCATAAGCGACATCAAATCCGGCATGTCAGCTATCTCACCACAAGCTGAGAAAGAACTCGGGGAGATTGGCAACTTGCTAAGTGGCATAGTTGTTGATGCTGGCGCTGTAACCGGGATGACCATAAACTTCGAGTCAGTGAATGAAGATTCCGCTAAGATACTAGAGGAAGCCCAAACAATCGCTGAGTCGAGGATGAAGGACACTTTTCCCGAGTTACCAGGTAGCAAATCCGGTCAACTTGGCAGTGGTCTAAGCGACAGGGTTTAATCTAGGAGAAGCGGTGGCAGATTGAATGGAATCTGTCTTCTCCTCCCCCACCTTTTTAAATAATTTAGAAGAAGGCACATCCGGCTTATACGAAGAAAGGCCGATATTCAAGAAAATTTCCGTCACCTCCCCTTAAAACAAAGGAGTAGTATTGATGGACATACTGAATCGCGAAAAGAAACTTCCCCCTTCCTCGGAGACGGTAGCTGAACTGAAGAGACAAAGTTCGAGGCTAAACCAAGTAAGCGGTATTCTCCGCCAAAGGGATAAAACATTATTCGATATGATCAATAACGCGATTCAGCGTAAGGACATGCTTAGAGCACAGATATACGCTAATGAACTTGCACGAGTGAGAAATGTACAGAGAACAATATCACAGAGCCAACTTGCGATTGACTGTATAGCTATCAGGCTTGAAAGCTTCCTTGATTTGTGTCAGGTGATAGCAGAGTTAAAGCCTGTAACACAGGAGATTAACGCTGTCTCCCAAGATGTCTCCCAGATCATGCCTCAATTTACATCAGATATGGTGATGTTGAGCAATGTTGCCAGCGAGACTCTAAAAAGCAGTGCTCTCAATTATAACCAAACAGGCCTTGATGGAATATTCAAAATTAAAAGCCAGGAAGGCACAGATATCTTAAAAGAAGTTACAAGTATGATTGAATCAAATCTTCACTCCAGCTTCCCTGAACCGCCAATAGGTACAGCACCGAAAATAGCTGAACCACAGGTGGAAGCCATTGCTTATACTAACTATGGTACGAAAATCCCAATAGAAGCTGAATCCCAAAAACCAGAGTATGGTCAGCAAAAAAATTCAATGGACTGGAGTATATTATCCGACGATGTGTTAAAGCAGCTCGATAACTTAAGTGAAAAAAGTCGGGCTAAGATGGAGGAAACCTTAGCTTGAGTGTAGCCAATGAGCTTGAGCAACAAGCCATGCAGTATGCTTCTGAAGCCGTCAAATATGATAGGGTGGGTAATAAGGAAAAGGCGAGTGAGCTCTATAAAAGAGCTGTTGACCACCTAACACGGTTAATAAAACTATATCCCGACTACACGTTTAACCATTTATATGTAGAGAAAGTTACAACTTACCAGGAGCGTATACGGTTTCTTAAAAACGAGGATGGAGATGAAACCGGAATCGAGAAGTTCACTAGTTTTGAAACACGTCAGACCTCAACAGAACAAAGTGAAGAAACAGCGGAGCCTCATGAACGTCCTAATGTTAATTGGGATGATGTTGCAGGTTTAGATGATGTCAAAAGAGCGATTCAGGAAGTGATTGTATATCCGGTTAAACGTCCTGACCTTTTCCCGCTGGGCTGGAGTAGAGGTCTATTACTTTTTGGCCCACCTGGATGCGGTAAGACATTGGTTGCAGCGGCGGTAGCAGCAGAGATTGATGCAGACTTTATACAGATTGATCCTGCTTCAATCATGTCAAAGTGGCTTGGTGCTGCTGAGCAGAATGTTGCCAAAGTTTTTGGTAATGCTCGAAAAACCGCGATAAGTGGAAAACCTGTAATAATATTCATTGATGAAGTTGACAGCATCCTTGGCGTCCATACAAATGAGGTTGGCGGCGAGGTTCGTATGAGGAACCAGTTCCTCAAAGAAATGGATGGTCTACAGGATAAAGGGAAAAACTATCATCTCTACGTTATAGCAGCCTCAAATAAGCCATGGGAGCTAGACTGGGGTTTCATACGACGCTTCCAGAAGCGTGTATTAGTACCTCTTCCCGATTACCAAACTCGACTTCAGATGTTCGAGAAAAACTGCACCAACCTTGAACTGGCTACAGACGTGGATTTCCATAAACTAAGTGAGATTTCTGAGGGCTACTCGGGTAGCGATATAAAAGATGTCTGCCAGGTAGTCCGCCAAGAGGTCATCCGAGAATTATTTGAATCCGGAAAAGCCGTTGATCCAAACAACAGACCGCGTAACATAAGTATGAAGGACTTTAAAGTTGCCATAAATAACCGAAAACCAAGTGTCTCAATGGAAATGATGGAGAGCTACAACAAGTGGTTTGATCAGTTTAAGGCTCTCTAGGTTGATCTAATCCCATTTTGAATAGTTCGGTTTGGAAATACTCCTTAAGCATTTGTTTTCTTTTTTCCAGAAGGAATGCTGAATTCACGGCATTGAAACTAATTTTCGCAAGTTCGCTAGGTGTAAAACCTAATTCCTTATTGAGTAACAAGTACTCATTATTCATATCTGTTCCGAACATGGAGGGATCATCGCTATTTACTGTCACATTAATCCCATTTCTAATAAACTCCCTTATAGGGTGTTCATGTAAGTTTTTCACAGCTCCTGTCCTTAAGTTACTTACAGGGCACGCCTCTATTGTAATCCCCTTATTTTTGATTAAAATCATAAGCTCAGGATCATGAGCCACAGTGACTCCGTGACCAATACGTTCAACTCCTAGTCTCTCCACAGCTCCCCTCACACTTTCTGGGCCTGCTACTTCTCCAGCATGAGCCACAAGATGAAGCCCCATTTTTTTCGCTCGCAAGTAAACTTGCTCATAAGGCTCTGGTGGGTACTCCTTCTCACTTCCCCCAATATCAATACCCACAACATTACGCCCATTTTCTCTTATCCAATCGAGTACCATGTTACCTATCTCTGGGCCATAATTACGTACAAGGTCAACGCGAATAGAGCAAGTTATTCCAAAATCTCTAGTTGCATGGAAAATACCTGTATTTATTGCGTTCAACATTTTTCCATAGTCCATTCCCCTACGTACATGATCGAATGCTGAAAAGATGGCTTCAACGTGTTGAACATTACAAGCAGATTCTGATTGAAGTAGTTCATATGTAATTAATTCGTAGTAGGATTCCTTTGTAACTAGATCATTTACAGAACTGTATACACGTATGAAGTGGTTGAAATCAGTGTATTTATAGAACTTTTTTATGTCTTCAAGCGTCTTTAGTGAGCTTTTAGCACCACTATCCTGCATGATCCAAAGAAGGGTTTTAGGTTGCGTTGACCCAATTAAGTGAACATGTTGTTCGAGTTTAGGAATTGCTTTAATTAAATTGGGGGTATTCATTAAGCTGAGAGTTGGATGGCTTGGCTAAAGTTTAACCTTACTGATTATTCCATTTGTTCTTTTATTTAAAAACATAATGAGCATCACAAGTCTTTACCTTGGATAAAAATAGAACCATCCTTTATTTGCAAATATTATTTAAAATAAGAGTAGTATGTGTACGCTTTGATTATCTTAAATACCGCTTTTTAATATCCAAAAATTCATAAAGAAAATTGGATACGATTTAGATGAAAAACTTAAGCTCTTTATTAACACATTTATAGATATGGTTGAAGAAACGAAAGCTGAAATTGCAGTTATTGGCGGTACCGGTGTATATAACCCAAATATTCTCGAGGAGCGTAAGGAGTTAAAGGTATACACTCCTTATGGATCGCCAAGTGACCTGATTACCGTTGGAAAAATAAAAGGACAAAATATTGCATTCCTTCCTCGTCATGGAAGAAATCATACTATTCCACCACATAATCTTCCATCTCGTGCTAATATCTGGGCTCTTAAAAGTCTCGGCGTTAAACAGATCATTGCCTCTAGCGCTATTGGTAGTCTTCGAGAGGATTATAAACCAGGTGATTTCGTCTTAACAGATCAATTCATTGACCGCACAAAAGGTCGTCCTGATACATTTTATGAAGGTGGCAAAATCTGTCATATAAGTAGTGCAGAC
>Ga0315282_10010784_pt1 | contig 14264 bp, 11 predicted proteins | sample YL17G07_20_MG_FD_203693 | JGI IMG/M metagenome (GOLD analysis project Ga0315282, IMG submission 203693) | Sediment microbial communities from Yellowstone Lake, YNP, Wyoming, USA - YL17G07_20 | ecosystem: Environmental > Aquatic > Freshwater > Lake > Sediment | place: USA: Wyoming | collected...
CCTGGTCTTCCTGAAGTATACCAGATCCCATCCAAGGGATGAAAAGGCGTTAGTCTGTCATTAATCTTGCGTCGTTCTACTTGCAAAACTTTCTTGGTTAGCTATAGTTATTCAACAGGGCCCTGTATCCGATGCGAAGCAAGCTACTGCAAGATCCTGAATAACTCGATTAATCATAGCACTATTCGTCAAGGAATCCTGGTTTACAAACCAAGCGCCTATACGCTAATCGCGGGCAATACCATTAGCGAGTGTGAATTCGGCATTGATCTGTGGACCTCCGGTGGAGATCACAGAGTCGAGCGAAACCGGATCCTCGGTTGCCGGGAGTACGGCCTTAACATCATCGGCAGCGAAGACAACACCGTCATTCAGAACAGCTTTGAAGACAATCCGCTCGGTTTGTACATCGACTCCAGCAGCGGCAATCACATCGAACAAAACAATTTTATCAATAACACGACGGATGCTTTCTTTGTGTTCGGACTGGAAATCCCCCGCCACAATATATGGAGGCAGAACTACTGGGGACAACCACAGTTGCTCCCCTATGCAATCCGGGGGAATGCCCTTTTTTTCCTGCCGTGGTACCAGTTTGATTGGCGACCTGCACTCAAGCCTTACAGCATCTAAAAATGCCTTTGGAATGACCCTCCATTCAGCTATTGCGGAAGCAGAGTCAACGAATGGTACGATAACGGTCTGTTAGAAAGATGACTGAACTTGGAAAACTCCGATTTTTTTCTAGGAGGAAGTAATTTCAGGATAAGACATGGTAAGATATCGACCGGTAACCTCAAAAGAGGAGAATGAATTCACCCTCCTGCTTGAATTCCTTCTCTAGGAGGGGATCTTACTTCAATGAAGGTACGAATCATTGTCACTGGCGGCACGTTCGACAAAGAGTACGACGAGCTCGATGGCTCCCTCTTCTTCCGCGAGACCCACGTCCCCGAGATGCTGAAGCTCGGCCACTGCTACCTCAAAGTGACCATCGACACCATCATGATGATGGACAGTCTGAGCATGAAGGACGCGGACCGGCAGAGAATCCTGGACTGCTGCCGACAGGCACCGGAGGACCGCATCGTCATCACCCATGGCACCGACACCATGGCAGACACCGCCAGACTCCTAGGACAATCCATCACGGACAAGACGGTCGTGCTGACCGGGGCCATGATCCCGTACCGCTTCGGCAGCTCAGACGGCCTGTTCAACCTCGGCAGCGCCCTGGCCTTCGCCCAGACCCTGCCACCCGGCGTGTACGTCGCCATGAACGGCAGATACTTCAACTGGGACAACGTCGTCAAGAACAAGCAGCTCGGCGTCTTCCAGGAACTCAATCCCCAGGAACCAGCCACATGTCCCCAGACGGCTCCTTAAAAACATCGAAGGTTCCAATACCAGCCAACCATTTTGGAAAAATTACTTAAACACCAAGCCCTTCTTTTTATTCATATTCGGGGGAAACATATGAAGTCCACCATACGATGGTACGGTACGCTACTTGCTACCATATTTATTATGCTCAGTCCAGGAATCACACCTATGCTGACGCACGCCAGCGCCACCTCGACGTCACCGGGGCCTGCCCCACGGACGTTTGCGGCAGCGAACTACTGGGCGCTCTGCGTCGGCATCGGCGTCTACGCCGAAAACCCGGAGCAGGACCGCCCGCTGATGATCAGTGAGGTCGCTGACTTCGCGCAGACCCTTCTGAACTCCGGGTGGCTGCCAGACCATGTGAAAGTGATTAAAGCCGAGGAGGCTACCGCGCATAACATCCTGGCAGGGTTCCGCTGGCTTCGGACCCACGAAGGCAGCAATGATGTCTCATTGGTATTCCTTAGCACCCACGGCAGCCCCATGGGCGGACCGCAGGGGAACCCACTCGATCTGCCACCGAAGGATGAGGCAGACGGTGCGGATGAGATGCTCATCACCTACTGGGGGTTCGCGATGCCCATGACGTTCCTGTGGGACGATGAGATCAACGTCGAACTCAACCGACTCCAGTCTGAAGGCGTCTGCCTGATCGTGGACAGCTGTTTCGCAGGCGGGTTCAACGACCATTGGACGAGTACCGGTGCGTCCTTCAGTCAGACTGCCGCGCAGTGGATGACGGGGTTCGCGGACGACGTCAAGGGTCAGAACCGCGTGGTCCTCATGGGATGCCGGGAGGACGAGGAAGCGATGTCCGGGGGGTTTGCCCCCTGGCTGATCGACGGCCTGCGGGGATACGCGGACGTCAATCATGACGGCGTCGTCACCGCGGAGGAGGCATTCAACTACACAGAGCCTCGGGCGCACGGGCAGCAGCCGACGATGTATGATGGCTATCCCGGGGAGCTTGCCCTGGTGAACGTCCCTGCGTCGTCTCCAGTTGAGAGGGCGGTGCAGCTACATCCGGCGGGCCAGACCGCTGGCTTGAATACGCTGGATTCGGCGATGGTCCGCGGGTATGTAACGGATGCAAATTCCTCCTTACCGATCTCCGATGCGATGGTCAATATTAGTGGGCATACTCAGGGTTATGAGTTCTACGGGAACGAGACCACGACCAACGTGGATGGTTACTATGAGGTTGGGGCTCCGGCCGGGCGGTATCAGCTGACGACATCTGCTGTCGGCTATTGCGATCGGACGACGAATTCTTTTAACCTCAATGACAGTCAGATCCGGTGGATGAACACCTCGTTGTATCCACGGCCTGAGGAGAACGCGACCATCTGCGGGTACATCCTCGATGAGACGACGAGCGCGCCGGTTATCGGCGCGGATGTCACTTTGTCATGGCATGGCGGCTCTGGTCAGTCGTACCATAATGCGACGGTTTCCGATGGCTTAGGATTCTACTCGATGAATGTCGCTGCCGGGAGGATGGACCTGAGCATTGAGAAGGCGGGCTACTTTGCTGCTCTCTTAAGGAATATAATCGTGGGCAGTCATGAGACCCACTGGGAGAACGTATCGCTTGCCCCGCATCCGGCGGAGACCGCGGTGATCTGCGGGTATGTCTGCGATGCGGACACGGGCGTCCCGCTTGCTTTCGTCAACCTCGTCTATTATTGGATTGATTTCGCGGGAGGCATCAGTTATGAGAATGGTACGAGCACGGATGGTACCGGGTTCTATACGATTTCGGTCGCGGCGGGCGAGTTGTACCGCGATATATGGGTGAACGGGTACGAGACCTATGACCCGTACCGTCATGATGGTGTTGCTAATGCTACGTCGTGGCAGAACATCTCCTTGGCTCGGCAGAAGCCGTCGTTTGATTTTCTCCAGCCGCTCAACGCCTTATACCGAGGGAATCATCGGATTATTCCCTGGTCCCGGCCGGTTGTCTTCGGCGCGACGAATGTCTCCGTGTATTTCGAGGACATGTGGTACGGGGGCGGGGATGTCGCGAAGGTGGAGTTCTACCTGGACGGTACCCTGCAGTCCACGGTGACCCATGAGCCGTACACCTGGGCGTGGTCGGTACGCAGCCTTGGCAAGCATCACGTCAAGGTCATCGCGTATAACTTCGAAGGGGATACCACGAGCCGGGAGATCTCGGTCCTGAAGCTCCTGTAGCCTTTCCCTTTCCTTTTTCTCTTTTTCTTAGCTGGCCTTGGTAAGCGTCAACTGGATCTGATTGTTGGAGAGGACCAGGGTGGTGTCGTTGGGGAAGTTGTAGGCGAGGGTGACGGTGATGCCGATGGGTGAGCCGCGGGCGAAGGTGAGGTTGTGGTCGGAGAGGGTGTAGGTGAATACGCCGTCCAATTGGATGGCGACGAGTGGTCCGACGTTGGCGATGGTCACGGTGTTGTTCTCGAAGAATGTGATGGTCCCACCTTCGGAGAACCGCCAGGTCCCGATGAGCTTGCTTTTGTCGCTGAGGCATCCTGACATGCTAAGCGAGATGAGCGTGATCAGGACGAGCATGAGCGCGATTTTTTTCATGGTGTTCTTTCCTCCGCTTGTGTTGAAGGTATGGTGGTTATTTGAGGTTACCGACCCATGATTTTTTGCCGAAGCTTGTTTAAGGGTCATGGTGATTCCCTTTTCGAATGTCGCATCTGACGAAGTACAGTTTCGGGGCGAGCTCGGCGATTATCACCTGCCTTGCGTTCATCATCGGGCTGAGCCACAGCTCTAATCCGAGGCTGAGCATCGTCGGATCGCTGCTGGTGATTGCGATCGCGGATAACATCTCTGATTCTTTGGGAATCCATATTTTTCAGGAGTGTCGGATCTGAAGCAGCAGCGGATTGTGCGTGTCTCGACGGTGTTGAACTTCCTGACGCGTTTTGGCGTGATCCTTGTGTTCATCGGGTTTGTCCTGCTTTTTCCGCTAACTCTTGCGACGGCGTTCTCGGTGGCCTGGGGGCTTGGATTGTTGGTGGTGTTGAGTTATTCTATTGCCAGGGAGCAGAAGGGGAACCCGTATCCGGCGATCCTGATGCACGTGGGGATCGCCGTGGTCGTGATTCTTATCAGCAGTGCGTTGAGCGAATGGATCATGGGTTTTTTCGCTACAGCCTGAGGCGTCGATAGAAAATGTAGCGGTGGGGGCATCGACTTTGCTAGAGTTGATCTATGGTTTTCGTGCTTCGACCGTCAGGCTCTCTAGTGGGATGCCGTGGTACTGCTGTATGCTGATCGTGGTGTTCTCGACGAGGATGGTGACGGCGAAGCCGGCGTCCTTGATCATGGTGATGTAGTCGTCTCGGAGTTCGGCGCCGCTGACGCAGCCGGTGAGCAGGTCGACGTCGTTTTTCTGCTCCGGCGTCAGTTCTTCAAGCAAGACGATGTCGGAGATGTACATTCTTCCGCCGTGTTTCAGGACGCGGTACGCCTCGGTGAAGACCTTGGATTTGTTCGGGGCGAGGTTGATGACGCAGTTGCTGATGATCACGTCGACGGATTCCTTGTCAACGGGGAGAGAGTCGATGTCGCCGTGCCGAAACTCGACGTTGGAGAACCAGTAGGTCGCGGCGTTCTTCCTTGCTTTTTCGATCATGGCCTCGGTCATGTCGACGCCGATGACATGGCCGGCGGGGCCGGTTTTTCGGGCGGCGAGGAAGCAGTCTAGGCCAGCGCCGGATCCGAGGTCGAGGACGGTCTCGCCTTCGCGGATCTTCCCAAGTCCGGTGGGGTTCCCGCAGCCGAGGCCGAGGTTGGCGTTGGAGAATTTCGTGAGGTCTTGGTCGGCGTATCCTAGGGTCTTGCTGATGTCTACATCGGAGGCGTCGCCGCAGCAGCAGGTGCCTTTCGTGGCCGCTTGGGTGTAGTGTTTTTTGGCGGCTCGCTTCACATCCTTTTCTTTCATCAAGGTGTGGGGATGCCGTCTGATTATATTAAGGTTACAGCTTCATCTTCTTGAAGGCGTAGGTTCCGATGGCGACCATGATGGCGGAGAAGATGGTGATGACAAGGAAGTCCAGCCAGGGAGAGAAGCGGACGGTGGGGCCGCCGATGAGGACGCCGCGCATGCCGTCGACGGCGTAGGTGACGGGGTTGACGAGGATGAAGGCGGACAGCCAGCCCGACTGGTCGGTGATGGGGAAGAGGGCGCCGGAGAGGAAGAACAAGGGGAAGATGAGGAAGCTGATGATGAGCTGGAATCCCTCCGGGCTTTCCATCTGGGAGCCGATGATTAGGCCGATGGCGCAGAGGCCGACGGTGGTGACGAAAAGGAAGGCGACGGTCACGAGGATTGAGAGGACCGTGAAGTGGATTTGCAGGATACCGGCGAAAGACAAGCCGACTCCAATGACGATGAGGAAGATTGTCTGGATGATGGTGTCGGTCGACCCGCCGAGGATCTTGCCGACGAAGATGGAGGTGCGTCTCATGGGGGCGACGAGGACTTCTTTCATGAAGTCGATTTTTTTGTCCCACACGATATAGACGCCGAAGAAGATGGCGGAGAACAGTGCTATCTGGATGAGGATGCCTGGGAAGATGAAGGTCTGAAACCCGACGGCCCCGAACGAGACAAAGGTGCCCAATCCGCCGCCGATGATGAAGAACCAGAGGAGCGGGTTGATAATGGAGGAGATGACGCGAGAGCGTTCGCGCTGGAAGACCTTGAACTCGCGGTACCAGAGGGCGTAGATGCCTTTCAGCTCGCTCATTCGTTCGCCTCCGCGGTCATGGTTCCGGATGCCCAATTTTCCTGCGAGTCCGATTCCTTGAAGGCTTTGCCTGTGTAGTGCAGGAAGACGTCGTCGAGGGTCGGGATACGGACTTCGACAGAGTCGACCTTGCCGACGATCGAGAGGATTTCCTGGAGATGGGAGCTGGCGTTTTCCACGGTGAGGCAGAGTTCCCCGTCACAGGGTGATATCTTCTTGACGTACGGAAGTGATTTCAACAGCTCCTGGTCAAGGTGTTGTGCCTTGAGCCGGACGATATCTCCACCGAGGTTCGCTTTGAGTTGCTTGGGCGTGTCCAAGATGACGATTTTACCGTTGTCCATAATCGCGAGCCTGTCGCAGAGTCGGTCCGCCTCATCCATGTAGTGGGTCGTCAGGATGATGGTCATGTTCTTTTCCTGCGCGAGCTTCTCGATGTACTGCCAGAGGCTCTCGCGGGACTGCGGGTCGAGGCCGAGCGTCGGCTCGTCTAGGAACAGGACCTTGGGATGGTGCATGAGGCCGCGGGCGAGCTCGAGGCGCCGGCGCATCCCGCCAGAGTATTTCTTCACCCGATCGTCCTTGCGGTCCGTGAGGTTGACGAGCGCGAGGACGTCCGTGAGCCGTTCCTTGAGAAGGTCGTCGGGCATGTCGTAGAGCCAGCCGTGCAGCTTGAGGTTCTCGTAGCCGGTGAGGATCTCGTCGGTGCTGGGCTCTTGAAAGACGATGCCGATGGATTTGCGCACCTTGTCCGGCTGTTTCTTGATGTCGAAGCCGTTGATGAGTGCGGTGCCCGAGGTCGGCGGCTTCAGCGTCGTCAGCATCAGTAGCGTTGTGGTCTTCCCCGCGCCGTTCGGACCGAGGAGCCCGAAGATCTCCCCCTCCGCGATCTGGAGGTTGAGGTGGTCGACGACCGTTCGGTCCTCGTAGGTCTTGGTGAGATCCTTGATGTCGATGATCGCTGCCATGAACGTCCTTCCTCCGTTCCTCGCATCCGTCGGGATGCGAATCCTCACGAGACAAAGAAGAAGTTGGGGACCATATACGCATCCCCTTTATTTAGCCTTCATTCACAACAGGTGATAATCAGTACTTCCAATTGAAAAAATCTTCAAATGAAGTCATTGAAAAGGAATTAAGTTTAGTAGGGCTCAGGGTTCGATGTAGCCTTCGAAGAGTCCGATGGCGCATCTATTGATTCTAAGGATTCCTAGAAGTGGTTTTCCCGTGTATATTTTTTCTCCTGAGATGAGGTGTCTGATGGTCGTTGGTTTGAATTCGATGACCCAGAGTCGTACGCTGGAGAATTGGATCTCATTCCGCCAGTCGATGTAGGTGTAATTCGCGATTTTTCCGAAAAGGATGAACACGTGTTTTCCTTTTCCTTCGATTGTGACGGTGATATGGGTTTGGTTCTCGGCGCCGCAGACGTCGCGTGTCTTCACGAGGACGGTGTAGTTGCCGGTCTGGGACCATGAATGGTCGGCGAAGATTCCTTCTCCGGAGGCGCATTCTCTTGTCCAGTTCATGATGGTGCCGTCGCCCCAATCGATGTAGTATCGGATGGGGTTTCGGTCCGGGTCATAAGCAGTTACCTGGAATCCTGAGGCCCGTCCGGGGAAATTGACGGTGTCGCCTGCTACAATCGGGGTTTGGGGCGGCTGGTTGGACTCGATTTTTCCAAAGGCGTGGAGGTATCCACCGGGTCCGCCGGTGGAGCCGATATAGACGGTACCATCCGGACCGATAGCCGGGGAGGAATCCACCCACTCATCGGAGATCACTTTCCGCCAGCGTTGTGTTCCATCGGGATTGACCGCGAGTATCTCGCCACCAGCTGCGTCGCCGATGTCGACTCCGGCATAGATGGTTCCTTCGGCGGAGATAGCTGGGCAAGAGGAGAAGATGTAATGTTGTGAGTCGAAGGGGAATTCCCAGCGCATAGTCCCGTTGGGGTTAACGGCGTAGAGGGCGTCGCCACCGACGTAGATGGTACCATCTTGGGCAATTGCGGGCGTGGTCTCGGTGCCGGAGCCGACATGGCAACGCCATTTCTGGGTGCCATTAGGGTTGAGGGCGTAGAGGTAGCCGTCCCAGGAGCCGAAGTAGATGGTACCATCGGGAGCGATCGAGGTGACGCCTTTGACATGGTTACCGGTGTGGAATCTCCATTTGAGTGTCCCATTAGGGTTGATGGCGTTGAGGTAATTGTCCCAGGTTCCCACATAAATGGTGCCGTCAGGTCCGAGAGATGGATCGCCGTAAATCCCGCTCATGGTATCGTAGCACCATTGGCTGGTACCATTGGGGTTGACAGCAAATACCTTTCCTTCGGCTGTGCTGATGTATATGGTTTCATTTTCGGCTAGCACGGGTGAGGAGTAGGTGAGGTATTGTAAATAATATCGCCATTTGAGGGTTCCGTCTGGTCGTAGGGCGTAGAGGTAATTATCGCAGGAGGAGACATAGATTGTCCCCTCGACGGCAATGGCTGGGACTGAAAAGATGTTTCCGTTTGTCTTGTACATCCAGTTTACTGAACCATTTGTGTTCAGTGCATACAAATAGTAGTTTCGACTGCCGACATAAATCGTGCCTTCCCTATCTATCGCTGCACCTGAATCAATACCGTCAGTTGCTGTAATAAAGCGCCATTTTTCAGTACCCGGGTTGTCCGCGGTGCTAGCGGTTGTTCGTCCTATGCGTTGTGCGTTGTAGGATTTCGTTTGCCAGGATGAGTTCATGAACTCGCTTAGTGACGAGAAGGATTCTGCAGATGATGCGCATAAGAGCTTTTTTTCAAAGCATTCTTGGGTTTGTTCCTTATTACAAAACTCTGCACGTTCAGCTTTGTTTTCATACGGATAGAATTTCTGATATAAGTGAGACTCATTAATAGCTACAGTAAGGGGTGAAGAGCCCGATATTATTTCATACATCGGTACCAATGGCACAATAAGCAATACGAGGATGATTGCTGTCTGTAGGCGTCGCTTTTTTCCCATAAGTAAACCCTTCCTTTCATTTAAAAATGCAAATTATGTATTATAAATTTTTGCACAATTTACTTCTTTATAAAGCAAAGTATAAAAAGGAAACGCAATTTACATATATTTATCGAGGAAGGGATAAGGTCATGTTATTAAGAAAAGTATGTGCGTTTTTTATAGTCAACACACTTGTATTGACCTCTATCGGAATGGTAATTAATCCTAATAATATAGAGGCAACCCAGGGTGAGTCCTCTCAACAAAGTGAAAGCCCATTCGATTTTCAATTAATTCACGATATCGCAATAAATTTATCGAATCGAATTTATGATTCATATGATTATATTCACGGTGAACTTGCTAAAGGTCGGGATTTCGGATCAAAAGGCGAACATGATGCGGCGAATATTTTAGCTGACGAAATGGCAAACCTACATCTTATTGATCCACACCTTGATTCTCATTGTAATCTAACCTACCGACAGCCAATTAAGGATTACGACCAAAATCATACATACAATGATTCCATTAATATTAGCTACGAAAGCTTCGTTGTCCATAATTCCACCACAACAAGAAACATCAAAGATTTTTTTATAAGCCCAAACTGGGATAGAGCCTGCCTTCCGATATTGTCTCCTTTTTTTAATAAATCCGATTTAACTAGAAATTTCACTGGGACAAATCTCCACATTCTTTTCTTTCCATTCTTGAATTCGTCATTAATTCAATATGCTCTCATCAGTATCTTCAACAATTGCAGTTTAGAAAGCCTTTACGAAAACCTCACTCAAGACGATGATTCGATTGAACAATTCTATATTAACGCCTTTGAAAAATATTACAACTTCACCTTCGAAGACATATTTAATCACCCTGAAAACTCCTCCCATTTACCATGGGCAAGCATCTATAATATTACTGATGACTTTGTGATAATAAACGAAGACCATAGATTTAATCCAAATATGGCCCTCTTCCCCATTTTACAAAATATATCAGAACAAAAAGGGATTGAGCTGAATGAATTACAACCTTGGTTCCAGGTATTGAGAGACCACTGGCATAGACAATTATCCCGCATCGCTTGGTTTTGTCCCCATTGCAAAGGAATCATCCTTTTCAATTATAACTCAGACTGCTTCGATGTAGCCATGAATAAAATGGCAGTTCCAGTCATCAACATCAATGGATCCCTCGGCAGGGAACTCAACGAAAGCAGAGACAATTACACAATCGATTTCGCTCTCAATCAAACATGGGACCCGAACGTGGAAAGTTACAATATCATCGGTCAATTGAATTGCTCGGACCCCCAGAATAATACCAAAATGACTCTTATCCAATCTTTGTATGATTCGGTATGGGACCAGGGAAGCGCGGACTCCGCAATCGCCGCCGGCATGGTCCTCTCCCTTGCAAAATACATGAAACAACTCGAAAACCAAAGCATCTTTCCAAAGAACAACGTCAGATTCATCCTCTATGGCGGAGAAGAACACGGCTTCCTAGGGGCAGCCTATTACAGTTCCAATTTAAGCAACCAAGCAATACCATGGATTATCGATCTTAATCAACTTGGCTTCAGACAAGGAACGCCATCTCGTAGTCTTGTTATGAACGTCGCCACGAACACGATGCTCTTCAAACCATTCCTGAAACAAATCACCGACGTCACCGATTACGAAGAAAGAGAAAAGGACAACACCACCTTCAGACTCTCATGGGTCCTCCACGGCGGTCCTAGCGACGTGTACCCCTTTTGCAAACTAATAGGGGTAGGGGGCCCAACGACCGTCCTCTTCCTTAAAGATCACAACTGGACCAGACACCACTGCGACGGCGAAAACCACACCAAAGGCGACACCATGGACTACTATTACTCAGACGACATCAATCTTACGATGGAGATGATCTGGAACACAACTCGTTATATCGCCTACGATCCTGACTCCTGGCTTGACAACGTCTCCTACACCTACACCGACGACCCCGCCGACGACAACCCCGACAACGACACCGTCAACATCACCTTCGACATCAACACCACCTTCCCCGAAGACAAAGTCACCGCAATACTCTACCTCATCCCCCAATACATCTCCAACCCCCTCCACCCCGCCTACCCCATCCTCCACCGCTACCACACACAACAACAATACATCGTCACCCCTCAAGGAACCCACGGCTCACTCACCCTTCAACTCCCCAAAGACGCCCCCCAAGCCACCTACAGAATCAGCCTCGTCCTCCTCAACTCAACCGGAGACACACGCCTCAACACCGCCAACGACCTCCGGGATAATATCCATGATTTCTTCGACTTCCTCGCCACAAATGAAGACTTCAACTACCAAGAAAAATTCAACCGCTCCGCAGACGACATCGCCTCAGATTTCTCCCTAGACATCCAACACTACCTGGAACACAACTTCACCGACGACACCGAAATACACCTCCTCATCGACTTCCTCACCCTCTACGTCCTCAACGAAGACAAAAACACAACCCTCGCCCCACTCTCCCCACCAAACGACCCCCCAGCCCAACCCGCACAACCCCAAGGACCCCTCTTCGTCTACCCCAGACACGACTACACCTATACCACGAACACCACGGACCCAAACCAAGATAACATCGAGTACAAATGGCGGTTCCACCTCGGCGACCTCTTCAAATACAACGCCTGGACCCCGCCCAGCTCCTCCGGGACGCCAAACGCGAAAACCAACTCCTGGGACGTCTGCGGATGGCGATGGGTCTTCGTCAAAGCACGCGACACCTACCACAGCCCCAACGTCCAAAGCCCGTACTCTACCCCCATCCTTGTCACCGTCCTCCCCGGCTCTCATATCCTATCAGCGGATCAACAGCTCGTCAACGAACAAGTCCAGTTCACCGGAAGCCTCACTGGAGCACAGCCCGTTGAATGGTCCTGGGACCTTGGATCCGGCTGGGAACATAACCGCGAAAGCAACCCCACCAAGACCTACACCCTGCCCGGCACCTACACCGTCCAGCTTAACGTCACCGACACCCAATCACACCAATACCTCTCTTCAAAAACCGTCGCCATAAAGAGAGTCATCGCGAACTTCACCGGAAACGCAGGCAAACCAAACGAGACCCTCTGGTTCAACGACACCTCCCGACTCGCGCAAGGATACACGGTCACGAACCGCACCTGGACCATCAGCGATGGAACCACCGTGTACACCACGCAGAACCTCAGCCACATCTTCCAGACGCCAGGCGTCTACAACGTCACCCTGACCGTCACGGACCAAGCGCAGAGCTGCTATGACGTCTGCACCCAGACCTGCCACATTGAAGACACGCCCCCGGTCATCCTCGATGTCACCAGCGTCCCGATCTACGCCTGCCCCGACGAGACCGTGTTGCTCTACGCGGACGTAATCGACGCGTCGTCCGGGATACAGAACGTTCAGCTCAACATCAGCCTCCCCAACGGCACATATCAAATCATCTCTATGGAACCCTCTGAAGAAGGGCCATTCGACTATGACTACGATTACACCCTCGCCTTCACGGACACCGACCAGATCGGCGACTACTTCTACACCATCACCGTTGAAGACAACGCGGGGAACATCATCCATCAGGGCGGGTTCAGCTTCACTGTATCGACTCTCGCGTTCAACCCATCGACGCCCTACAGCGAAGGACAATCCGAAAACACTATCCCCGTCGATCTTTACTCGTCAGCCGAGACGACACAACACTACGCTTTCACAGATTTCGATAATGATGTCACGGTCTGGATGCCCATGGATGTCACGACACCGGATGGCGATCCGCAGGACATGAGTAGCAATCAGAACAACGTGATCGCCCATGGCGGCGCCTGTCAAATGGAAAACGGGTTCTTCGGCAAAGGCTTCTACCTCGACGGCGCTGATGACTATCTTGAAATCGATCCTGCCTCTTTGCTGATGTTTAACGCGTCGAGGAAGACATCATGGTCCCTGTGGGTCTCCCCGGAATATACGACTGAGGTCCCGTCGATGGGTCTTCTTTCGAAAGCCTCCTGTAAGGACAGCGCTGGGTTCAACATCCTGTTGAATATGACGGAGACAGGCTTCGCCCTGGTCCTCTGCGCCCCTGACCAGGGAACCATGCGGTATTCCACCAGCATGCAAATCCCTCTTGATCGAACTTCGGGGGGATTGCTCACGGTTGTCTATAACGGCAGCGGTCTCTGGAATATATTCGTTGATGGGGCCGAGCAGGGGACGATCTCGTTCTCCGTCGCCTCCGATCCCTCATCATCGTATCTTCTCGGCGCAGCAAGAAACCCAAGTGATGATACGGTGGAATGTTTCTTGCGCGGCATCGTGGACGACCTGATCATGTTCGAGCGGGGAGTGCAGCCTGACGAGGTTCAATCATTGTATAATGCCTCCGCGTCCCCCTATGCCCATGAATTCACAAGTCTTCAGGATGGGGATCATTCCTTTGTCGGCTGCGCCGGGTACCAACAGGGATCCGTGAATTGTACCGAAACAAGGCAGATCCTTATCGACTCAACGGCTCCAGCGATCTCTATGGTGACGAATGCCCCGGAGACGGTGGGGTTCGGCGGGTCCATTCTCATTAATGCTTCGGTCTTGGAATCAGGCAGCGGTCTCCTTCTTGCAGCGGTCAATATCACCTCTCCCAACGGCTCATCCGTGAACACCTCCATGGTGCATCTTTCTGCCAGCAATTATCAGTTCAATTTCTCTGATACCTGGTGGACCGGCCGGTACAATTACACGGTCTGGGCGGTGGATAACCTGGGGAACACAGCCCATAGTGCCACGCAGGATTTCTATGTGAATGCGCATGCAGCGATGACGGTGGCGACCACGAAGGACAGTTACGGTCCGGATGAATACATCAATGTGACCGACCCGCCCCAACCGCCATCGAACTATACTCTGGTCGGCCGTGGCCTGGAATGGGACAAATACTATGACGCAGCCACCGATAAGAACGTCCTTGAAGTCTCAGCTGGACCAATTATAGCTAACCAAGAAAGTTTTGCAAGTAGAACGACGCAAGATTAATGACAGACTAACGCCTTTTCATCCCTTGGATGGGATCTGGTATACTTCAGGAAGACCAGGCTATTCTCCGTGAATTG
>Ga0315282_10010785_pt1 | contig 14263 bp, 13 predicted proteins | sample YL17G07_20_MG_FD_203693 | JGI IMG/M metagenome (GOLD analysis project Ga0315282, IMG submission 203693) | Sediment microbial communities from Yellowstone Lake, YNP, Wyoming, USA - YL17G07_20 | ecosystem: Environmental > Aquatic > Freshwater > Lake > Sediment | place: USA: Wyoming | collected...
GGGCGAACCCACACTTGCAGCTTCCGACCGACAATGCCCCAGCCGAACACCACGCGCGGCTGACCTGGTCGTATTCAGTCTCCACTGCTCTAGCCACCGCTGACGGGAGGCAGGAATGAGATTTCATCTCCTTCTCTCAGAACCTTCCCTGGCGGCCCATATTCCTTGTTGACGGAAAGGATGATGTGCTCTCGGAACCGGGCCATCCGTGGAAACCTGGAAATGTAGGAATCCAGGAGCTTCTGGACGGTTGTTCCTGACTCGACAGCCAATTCTTCTTCCTTGCTGCCTACTATGTCCCTGAAAACCGCGAAGAGTTTGACCTTGACCTTCATGTAACTCCCTCCAAGGAGATCTCCCATTTTGATGGGAGGAGGAATTGGAGCATCAAGTATATATTCCGCCCTAACCTTGGACACACTACCGCTCCTGCGGGCAAGTCGTCAGCAATGACGGGGCGGATAAGATGCCTATGAAGCCTTCCTGCGGGAGTAGGCCGCTGATACCGTGACGGTATCTGAGGGGCGGCATCCCCGAAGTCAACCAGCCGATCGTAGCGTGCCATGATGTCAGGCTTCGAAACTTGACGGAGCATAGTTACAAGCCATCCATTTCAATGGATGGTAGTTGACCGCCTTGTTCTTGAACCTCATGTCCGGCTGGGGTATCAATCCATCCCTGAGAAGCAGGTTTTGTTTGCTTTGGGCAGCCCGTATTCCACTGGTTGCAGATGCAGCAGAGGAAGCGGAGGCCTCGACCACTAACGAACTGCATCAGTTACTCAAGCATCTTGCTGTCCATCTGGACAAGATGACTGATAACTAACCTGATAACATAAATGATAAGACTTGGCGCAATGGAACCCCGTGGCTTCGATTGTTTGTTACCAGGTCGGGTTGGGAAACATCTTTATCCAATGGTTCCCGATTGCAGCTTACACGAAATAGCAAGGCTTTTCACCCGGTACGCCAAGCGAGGGTGAAGGACAAGGATAGTCTTCTCAATGGCTCGCATGTCGCAAGGCTATCAAGGACGAAGATGGCACTGAACGAAAAACGGCTCGAGATAGACAGAACTTAGGGCGTGGGGGAGAAATGTCCGTCATTTCGACACGATCAAGAGAGGGAACCGTCGCCTCCGGGAACAACCATACGGCAGCACGAGGGTGGGCTCTCGAACCACAGATCACCTCAAATGCGAAGGTTGTACTCGAAAGGAGATACCTGAAGAAGGACGACTCAGGGAAACCGATGGAGACACCCAGAGGGCTATTTGAACGAGTCTCGAGGGCAATCGCAGCGGCAGAGCGCAAATACGGGAAAACTGACGAAGAGATCGAGCGGACAGCAGAGAGATTCTACGAGATGATGGCGAAGCTCGAGTTCATGCCCAACAGCCCGACGCTGATGAATGCAGGACGGGAGCTCGGGCAGCTGTCAGCATGCTTCGTCCTGCCCATCGGTGACTCGATGGAGGAGATATTCGACGCTATAAAGTACACCGCGCTCATCCACAAGAGCGGCGGCGGGACCGGTTTCAGCTTCTCCCGTCTCAGGCCAGCGAACGACTCAGTCAAGAGCACGGCAGGGGTCTCGAGTGGCCCCATCTCGTTCATGGAGGTCTTCAACGCCGCGACGGAGACGATAAAACAGGGAGGGACGAGGCGCGGGGCGAACATGGGCATTCTCCGCGTGGACCATCCGGACATAATGGAGTTCATCACTTGTAAGAGAGACAGCACCAAGCTGACCAATTTCAACATCTCAGTTGCCCTCACTGACAAGTTCATGAAGGCGCTGGAGATCGAAGGTGAATACGATCTCGTGAATCCGAGGTCCAAGCAGCCCATGCAGAAGCTGAAGGCCAGAAAGATCTTTGACATGATCGTTAACATGGCCTGGAGGAACGGCGAGCCCGGCATCGTCTTCATTGACAGGATCAACAGGGACAATCCGACGCCGAAGGTGGGCGCCATCGAGAGCACGAACCCTTGCGGAGAACAGCCGCTCCTGCCGTATGAGTCGTGCAACCTCGGTTCGATCAACCTCGCCAAGATGTTGACTCTGAGGGACGGCAAGCTCACCGTGGATTACGAGAAGCTCGGCGAGACCGTCCGATGGTCCGTACGATTCCTGGACAACGTGATCGATGTCAACAAGTACCCTCTCCCGCAGATCGAGGAGATTACCAGGGCCAACAGGAAGATCGGCCTCGGGATCATGGGGTTCGCGGACATGCTGCTGAGGCTCGGCACTCCGTACGACACGGAGGACGCCCTCGAGCTCGGTAAAGACCTCATGAAGTTCATCAACGACGAAGGACACAAGGCTTCCGTCGCACTCGCAGAGGAACGCGGCGGTTTCCCCAATTTCCCGGACAGCACCCTGACGAGTCGCTTCCGCAGCATCAGAAACGCGACGGTCACGACCATCGCGCCCACGGGCACGATCAGCATCATATCTGGAGTGTCAAGCGGCATAGAGCCGATATTCGCCGTGGCCTACGTGAGGAACGTGATGGACAAGGACATCCTTCCTGAGGTCAACCCGATCTTCGAGGAGGTTGCGAAGGACAGGGGGTTCTACACCAACGATCTGATGAAGGAGATAGCCACCAAGGGCTCGGTGAAGGAGCTGAAGATGGTCCCCGAGGACATCAGGAGGCTCTTCGTCACCGCGCTGGACATCTCACCCAAGTGGCACATCCAGATGCAAGCGGCGTTCCAGGAGCACACTGACAATGCCGTATCCAAGACGGTGAACTTCCCGAAGGAGGCGACGCCGAAAGACGTCGAGGACGTCTACATGGCCGCATTCAAGCTGGGATGCAAGGGGGTGACCGTGTACAGGTACGGCAGCCGGGAGGACCAGGTGCTGAGCGTGGGGGAGACCTCCTCCGCGGAAGAATGGATAGCGGAGAAGGCGGACGAGAACGCCGCCCTCCAGCCGAGGGCGAGGCCATATGTCACAAGGGGCTCGACGCAGAGGCTGGAGACCGGTTGCGGGCACCTCTACGTCACTATCAACGAAGACGAGAATGGGCTGTGCGAGGTCTTCACCCAGATGGGGAAATCCGGTGGATGCACCGCGTCACAGGCCGAGGCGGTCGGCCGGCTGATATCGCTCGCACTGCGTTCGGGAATAGAGCCCGAGGTGATCGTGAAGCAGCTGAAGGGCATCAGGTGCCCGTCGCCGCTCTGGCAACCTGGAGGGATGGTGCTGTCGTGCAGCGATGCGGTGGCCAAGGCGTTGGAGAGGTTCGTGAAGGACACGCCGTCTTCGACTGGCCAGGGGACCCCGGTCGGCGTGGGGCAGGCCTCGGGAGGTGCGACGAAGCAGAACCACGTCGAGAAGGGAGACGTCTGCCCCGAGTGTCCGGAATGTGGAAGCATGGTCGAGTATGTCGAGGGGTGCGTCGTCTGCAGGACATGCGGCTTCTCGAAGTGCTGGTGACGGGACAAGAAGAGGGAATCTGAATCGTCCTCGGCCCCAGGGGATGCGCGGGACCGAGGCGGGTTTTCATTTTTATCTGCAAGACGAGACAACCCTTTTGAACAGGGAAACCGCTCACCCGCCAATCCGGGGGACTGCTAGGATTGAAAGCCATCTTGATCAATGGGAGCCCGAGGAAGAACTCGAACACGAACCTGATGCTCGATGCCGCCGCAAAGGAGTTTGATGCCGCGGGGATAGAGGTCGAGCGTGTGTTTCTGGCCGACAATGAAATCAACCCGTGCACCGCTTGCGAAAGATGCTACAAGAAGACATGGGAATGCCCGATCAAGGACGATGCAGCATCACTCCTGAAGAAGATGGCTGCGGCCGATGCTGTTCTCATAGGATCGCCCGTGTACTTCGGCGGCGTCACGTCCCAGGTCAAGGCGCTCATGGACCGATCCATCATGGGATACAACGATCTGCCCATGAAAGGGAAGGTGGGTGGAGGCATCACTGTGGGTGGCGGAGCTCACGGTGGGCAGGAGCTTGCTGTCATGCAGATCAACGTATTCATGTTCATGCACCAGATGCATGTAGCGTACGGCGAGAACGCGGAGTTCGGCGGAATGGGCACAGGCAATGACCTTGGAGAGGTGAAGCACGACAAGGCGGGCCTGAAGAGCGCTGCTGGTCTAGGCAAGACGATGGCTGCGCTTATGAAGAGGAAATAGTGGCCCTGATGACATGCTTCGTTGCCCACATGAACAAGAAGGGTTTCTTCAAACCACTTGGAATAACGGTCAGCAAGGAGAATGCGAAGGAAATCGAACACGAGATAGCGAAGATAGTCGGGCGAGAAGACGGGAATTGCCCTGACATCTGGAGGGAGACCAAGCTCTGGCTGTCCGACCCGAAGAAGAATGGACGGCTCGAAGAGCAGCTGATGAAGCGCTTCGCACCCTAGAAGGCACAGTTAGGCTACAGGCAATGCGAGACATAGTCCCCTCGACTCGGGATTCGGGCTCGTGTGCGGCCGAATGGTCTTCCGATCCAGCCCGGATACGGACGCGGGGATGGCGATTGAGCATACTGCGGTCCGACAGCTGAGAGAGGAGACTTTCGGCCCACCACTCGCAAAGCGGATATACGTCCCGCTGCCAATTACCCGCCAGGGAAGCGCGGCCCCGAGGGAGCAGAAGGCAATGAGTTCAAAGCAGCTCGCCGGCGAACTGAAGCCAGGAGACAAGGTCGACAGCTACTTCTCGGTCAATTACAAGAAGCCGGTCCAGGAATACAAGTACGGCTGGATGTTCGAGTTCAGGGGAGCCGACAGGTCCGGCCAGATCACCGTCAAGTACTGGGGGGGTCAGGACAAGGCCTCCGTCGAGAGATTGCACGATTCCTTCGAGCGTGATGAGATAGTCCGTGTGAGGGGAGACATCTCCGAGTACAGGAACCAGCTCGAGATATCTGTCAGCGAGAAGAACGGGGGATCGCTGATGAAGCTCGTCGAAGGAGACTACGATATCGCGGAGCTCATAAGGACCTACCCTGACATCGACCAGATGAAGGAACATCTGCTCGATCTCGTACACGCGGTCGAGGAGCCAAACTTGAGAAGGCTCCTTGGAAGGTTTTTCGAAGACAAGGATTTCCTGGAGGCTTTCGCGTCCTGCCCGGCATCGATCCAGCTCCACTCGGCCGCCATCGGGGGCCTGCTCAAGCACACTCTGAACGTCGCAGGGGTATGCATCAGGGTCACCGAGCTCCACAAGGAGCTCGATGCCGACCTGGTGCTGACCGGAGCGCTCTTGCACGACATCGGGAAGATCCGGAGCTTCAGGGTCTCGAGCAACATCAACCAGACGGAGCAGGGACGTCTCATAGGGCACGTCATCCTAGCGGACCAGGAATTGCTGGCGAAGGTAAAGGACATCCAGGGCTTCCCGGAGCAGCTCGCTTCGAAGTTGCGGCACATACTTCTCGCTCACCACGGGAAGAAGGAATGGGGCTCCCCCGTGGAGCCGATGTTCCCCGAGGCGTTGCTCGTCCATGAAGCGGACGACCTCGATGCCAAACTGGACAACATGATATCCAGGCGCGAAGAGGCGGTCACGGAGGACGACTGGATCTGGGATCAGAGGCATAGCAGGCTCATCTATCTCAAGTGACGGTCGGGATAGGGTTAGAGCACTTTTCATTGCACATCAATATACATCACTGCTCGAAAAAGCTATATATTGTACAGTAATATCGAATTGCAGCGACATGAGGGATTCAGAATGCAACCCGTAAGAACGACTCTCGATGCAGAAGAGATGCCAAGGAAATGGTACAACATACTACCGGATCTTCCGGAGCCGCTCGCGCCGCCACTAAACCCGGCGACGATGAAACCGATCTCGCCCAGTGACCTAGAGGTCATCTTCCCGAAGGCGCTGATCGCTCAGGAGATGTCGTCCGACCGGTACATCGACATCCCCGAGGAGGTCCAACAGGCCTACATGCTGGCGAACAGACCGAGCCCGCTTCAAAGGGCGATCAGGCTCGAGAAGGAGCTCAAGACGCCTGCCAAGATCTATTTCAAGAGGGAGGACCTGAGCCCGGCAGGAAGTCACAAGACGAACACGTCCTTCGCCCAGACCTACTACAACATGAAGGAGGGCGTCGAGAAGATCTCGACCGAGACGGGAGCGGGACAATGGGGCACCGCGCTCGCTCTCTCGTGCCGTTACTTCGGACTCACATGCAAGGTGTTCATGGTGAGGGCGAGCTATGACCAGAAACCTTACAGGCGCGAGATGATGCGCGTGTACGGCGCGGAGGTCAACCCATCTCCCAGCAACCTGACCGACTTCGGCAGGAAGCTCTTGGCGAAGGACCCGAACCACCCCGGCTCACTGGGCATCGCCATCAGCGAGGCCATGGATGTCGCGGTCAAGGACAAGAAGACGAACTACAGCCTGGGAAGCGTGCTGAACCATGTGATGCTGCACCAGACGGTCATCGGGGAGGAGACCATGCTCCAGTTCCAGAAGCTCGACGAGAAACCGGATGTCATGATCGGCTGCGTGGGCGGAGGATCGAACTTCGCCGGTTTCACGTTCCCGTTCATTGGGGAGAAGCTGAGGAAGAAGACCCACACGGAATTCGTCGCAGTCGAGCCGAAGGTGGTGCCAAGCCTGACCGAAGGCAAGTTCGAATACGATTTCGGCGACACCGCGGGCATGACCCCGCTCCTGATGATGTACACGCTCGGCCACAACTTCGTACCGTCGCCTATCCATGCAGGTGGGCTGAGGTACCACGGCGCAGCGCCGACTGTCAGCCAGCTGGTCAACAAGAAGGTCGTGAAGGCCGTGTCCTACCAACAGAAGGAGGTCTTTGATGCGGCCCTCATGTTCGCAAGGACGGAAGGCATCATACCCGCGCCTGAGACCAGCCACGCGATCAAGGCCGCGATCGACATAGCGCTCGATGCGAAGAAGAAGAATGAGAAGAAGATAATCGCCTTCAACTTCTCGGGGCACGGTCTCCTGGATCTCTCGGGCTACCAGCAGTATCTCGACGGCAAGATGGTCTAGGGGAAAACCCTTTCCCGCCAAGGCCGGGGGAGTCCCTGGCCCATTCATCTCTTCATTGGGGAAGAACGCGCCGATCCGGTGCCCTCACTTGTAGCTCTCACCTGTGATTGTCTCGAGCATGTCGATGTAGAGCTCTGATATCTCGTTGATCTTGGATGCGGGGAGCGCAGGTATCTTGGGCTCAGGCCTGCCCATCCTTCGCGCCTCCATCAGCTTGTCGTAGTAGCCGAGCTGCCGGTAATGCTGCCTGACGCTCTCCTTGCTGAGTTCGACGAACTGGCCCTTCGAGTAGTGCTCCCAGTCCCACCATCGGTCCTCGTCCGCTGTGCCGAAGGTGTCCACGATCATCAGCTGACGGTTCTCATCGAAGGCGTACTCCTTCTTCCCGTCCACATGGATGAGATCCCTCTTCTCGACCTCTTCCGCTATGTTGTCGTCGATCACCAGCGCGGCTTTGATGATCTCCTTGTACTCCTTGTCGGTGAGACCCGCGATCTTGACCGCTTCCTTCTTCGTCAGGAGCCGATCGACCTTCTCCAGCTTCGTGGTGAACTCGATGTACGGCTCTGGAAGCTTGTCGCCGTACTTCACCTCCTTGTTCGCCTTGAGCCCGAGCTTGGCCGGCTTGATCTTCCCTTCCCGGAGCCTGTCCCAAAGGGACCCCGCGACATAGTGTCTCGAGATGACTTCCAAGGGGATGAGATAGTTCGTGGTCTTCTTGTTGATCTTCGAGTATGGGAGGACGTCGACCTTCTGGACCCTCATCCGGTTCGGCGGTATGAACTCCTTGAAGTGCGTCCTGATGCCGCAGCCGCGCGCGACCTGGAACCAAAAGGCGCTCGTCCTGCAGAGGGTTTCGCCCTTGTGCGGTATGAGCGATGGAATGATCTTGTCAAACACCGAGATCTTGTCCGAGAACACGAACTCTAGGGAGTGGTTGCCCGCCTCGTAGACGTCTTTCACCTTACCCTGGCGTATCAGTTTCATCGGAACAATATGTTTGTAAGAGGTAGCTCTCTATAATGGTTTTGGTGCAATCGATTTACGTCGATAACGGAGAACGCCGCGTCTCTTCCGCGCTCATCTAAGGGGGACGGCATCATCCAAGTAAGCACAAAACCATTAAAGTCCGTCCGCCCCCTAATCGAATCGAGAAAGAGAGATGGCGACCAACTTCTCAAGGCATTTTGCAGAACGGACCAAGGATATGAAAGCGTCCGAGGTGCGGGAGCTATTGAAGCTGCTACAAGTCCCGGGCATGATCTCCTTCGCGGGAGGCTTTCCGAACCCGGAGACTTTCCCTACAGAGCTCATCAGGAAGATCGCCGATGACATCCTGAGGAAGGATGGTCCCCAGGCACTCCAGTATGGCATCACAGAAGGCTACCCGCCCTTGAGGGAGGCGGTCGCCAGCCGCATGAACAAGAAGGGGATGGATGTCTCCAAGGACAACGTCCTGATAACGAGCGGGTCACAGCAAGTCATCGACCTGATGGGCAAGATGTTCATCGATCCGGGGGACATCGTGGTGGTCTCCGCCCCGACCTACCTTGCAGCGCTGACCTCTTTCAGCGCTTACCAGGCCACATTCGAGTCCATACCCATAGACCAGGACAACATGCGCATGGACCTGTTCGAGGACAGGATGAAGAAGCTCGCGCGACGGGGCAGGCCACCGAAGATCGTCTATGTCCTTCCCAACTTCCACAACCCGGCAGGCGTCACGATGCCGGAGAAGAGCAGGAAGAAGCTCATCGACCTCGCATCCGATTTCGACCTGATCGTCCTGGAGGACGATCCCTACAGCGAATTGAGGTACACAGGCGAGCCCATACCCCCGATCAAGTCCTTCGATGATGAAGGGAGGGTCGTGTACATGGGGACCTTCTCCAAGATACTCGCACCGGGTTTGAGGACAGGCTGGCTTGTAGCCGATCCCGAGATCCTGCGCAAGCTCGTCATCGCCAAGCAATCCACGGATGTCTGCACGAACGTGCTGAGCCAGAGAATAGCCCACGAATACATCATACAGGGACACATCGACCCTCAGATCGAGAAGATAAAGAGGATCTATGGGCGGAAGCTCGATATCATGCTGAGGGGTCTCGAGGAGTATGCCCCGAGCGAGATCAAGTGGGTGAGGCCCCAAGGTGGCATGTTCCTGTGGCTCACCCTTCCAGAAACGATCGACTCGAGCGATCTCTTGACGAAGGCGCTGAAGAAGCGCGTAGCGTTCGTCACTGGGAAGGCCTTCTATGCGGATCCGAGGGATGGAAAGAACGCGATGAGGCTCAACTTCACCCATCCATCTGACGACACGATAACTGAAGGGCTCAAGCGGCTGGGCTCCGTGATGAACCAAGAGCTGGTCTCAAGATGGGACAGGTCCGAGGATGGCAGACTGCAGGATGAGATCCGCAAGACGCTCATCGGCAAGCCCTAGAACACGTCCGCGCCCGCGTGCACCACGATCCCTTTGTCCGTGATGGAATACGGCTTCACTCGCCTCGAATGAGCTGTCCGCCTCATCTTCATGATCCGGATGGTGAGCTGCACTTCGCCGCCCTCCTTGCTCTCGTCCGACTGCAGGAGAAGCACGCCGTCCGCCGTGTACTCTGCGAGGCCGTCCCTGGAGGAGCGCGGGTTGTCGTCCTTCACCTCCGCGGTCAGCACGGAGGTCGCTCCGGTGGTCCGCAACAACTGGCACAGGTTGAACAAGTTCGAGCGCCGCTCGTTCTCATCGCTGAACATCATGTTGAGCAAGGAGACCGAATCGAGCACGACCCTCTTGGCCCCGAAGGACTTGATGAATTTCGGGAGCTCGCTCTTGATCCTCATGATGGTGGTCTTGGCGTCGGATGGCTCGAGCTTGAAGACGCCGAGCTTCTTTGCCTCAAGCGCTGGGGTGAGGTCCCACCCGAACGCTGCTGCGTTCTTCATGATCGAGTCCTTGTCTTCCTCGAGCGAGATGAATATGCACGGTTCGGCCTGCCTCAGGCCTTCGACGAGGAACTGGAGTCCCAAGGTCGTCTTGCCAGTTCCAAAAGAACCCATGACCAGGACGATGTGATTCTCTGGCAGGCCCCCTTGGAGCATCTCGTCCAAGCCACTTATCCCGGTCTTCACCCTGTTTAGCGCCATCAAGTCATCCCAACCTTTCGGTGTTTATCACCACGAACCCGCTTTGAGCTGTGATGAGAGTGGCAAAGCGCGCTATTCGCTCCTGGTCGAGATGAGGCAAGACGCTCATGAACTTCTCGACGTAGAGGTATCTCTGCCTCTTCGAGGTGTGATGGAACTTCGCCCATTCGAACTTGAAGACCCCGTCGACACTGTCGATGATCATCTGCTGCCGCTTTCGATCGAGGATCTCGTCCGTGAGGATCAGATAGATGATAGACCCCCACTTCTTCGCCATCCTCTGCATGCCTTTGAGAAGGGCCACCAGATCCTGGAACGGTATCGTCTCGGAGACCACGAGGTCGGTCAGGGAGTCCATGATGACCATGCTCCCCGGCGCATTGCTGTCCAGGAAATCCACCAGTGACTCGAGGAGTCCATCCTGCTTCTTGTCGGTGGAGAATAAGCCCGTCTGCTCACTTCCGACCCAACTGGTGGGAACGACCGTGTGCATGAAGTAGTCCCGCGAAAAATCCTTGAACAAGAGAGTATTATTGAGCGACTCGTAGAAATCCTTGTTGAATGACAGCTTCACGTCGCGGAGGATGTCGTCCTTCGAGCGCGAGAAGGTCACGTAGCACATCTTCTCCGGAAGGCGTCCGTTCTTTCCGGCATCACCGAGCATGAACTGTCGAGTGTCCGGGAACTCCTTGACGATCCCGATCTTCGCAGCGGAGGTCAACGCGAACTCGTGCCCCCCTCCGCCCACGTCGCCAAGCAACAGCACGACGGACCCGACCGGCAGTCCACCCTGCATGATGGAGTCGAAGTCCGCGACTCCAGTGGGTATCCTCTCAACATCCCCTTCTGACATGATTTGGCCTCGCGCGTGTGCTAGGCGCGTATAAAATCAAGGTGTGAGTATAAATATTTTGGTAATCGCATCTTGCCGCATCATTGGCGCTTCAGGATGTGCTCCTGCAGCATGCGGATGGCTTCTTCCGTCGATTGCCTCTTTATCGAGGTCCTCGACCCCTTGAAGATCTTCTTGACGCAGGTCGATCTCGTCTCAGAACAAATTGCGATGAAGACCAACCCTATGGGCTTGGCTCGCGACCCCCCAGCTGGGCCTGCTATCCCAGTCACTCCGACCCCGATATCGGTCCTTAGTCTCCTACGCACTCCAGACGCCATCTGGATGGCAATCTCCCGGCTCACTGCGCCCTTGTTGACAAGCACCGCACTATCTACCCCAAGGAGGTTCACTTTGGCGGCGTTGCTGTATGAGATGACTCCGCCCATGAAGTAATCGCTGCTTCCGGGGACGTCGGTGATACGATCCCCGAGTCTCCCGCCCGTGCAGGATTCCGCAACACTCACTGTGAGGTTCCTCTGCCTGAGCAGTTGCCCGACCCGGCTAGCGAGCACGGCATCCACCGCCCTTGGAAGGTACTGGTCTCATTCCCGCGTCCAGCAGCCGTTGCCTCGCATCGATCGCCTCCAGCATTCTGGCAACAGGTCCCGGGACGAGATGTTCCCACTTCTCATCAGATGCCATCCTCCGCCTTATCTCAGTGGCCGAGTAATCCTTCGGATTGTATGCCTTGGTGTGCCGCACCTCATAGCCCGCCTTCGCGAAGAGCGAACGCGTTAGATCGCTGTTCGAGAACACGACATCAAATGGAGGCAGATGCGATTCGACATGGCTCACCCAAAGTGAGAACCTGTTCAAGTCCCGGATCGGAACGATGAATATCCTCGACCTTTCCTTGGGTGTGAGCGAAGATATCAACATCTGGAACCTCTCGCCAGCGGTGAAGGGGTTTCTCTCAGTGTGCGAATCCTCCGCGCTTCCTATCACCACTATCAAATCGTCGCACTTGCTGAGCGCCTCCCTGATCGCGGCGAGATGACCCTTGTGCAAGGGTTGGAATCTCCCCACGATGAGTCCACGCAAGACCAAGTGCCCCCTTCAATGCACGGAGGCCCTATCCGCGGGCGGAATCGGCGAGGGCGATGGCCGCTTCGACGCGACGAGAAGCGCTAGCTTTCGGAGCAGACCTTCCTTTCGAGCGCCCACGAGGGCATGAGACAGCACGTCATTGAACGTGATCACTGGGATGACCTCTATCTTGCCGATGTACTTGTCCTCCAGGAGCACATCCTTCATGTTCGCCTCAGGGATGATTACCTTTTTCATACCCATCTCAGCCGCCGCCTCTATCTTCGCCGTCACACCACCGACTGGCAGGACCTGGCCTCTTACGCTTAGGCTGCCAGTCATGGCGCAGGTCTGGTCCACCTCGATCTCCTCGAAAGCGGAGATGACCGCGGTCGCGACAGCGATCGAAGCGCTGTCGCCCTCAATTCCATCATAAGTCCCGATGAACTGGACATGGATGTCGTGATTGCTTATGTCCTCGCCCGTGTACTTCTTTATCAGGGCCGAAACGTTCTGGACCGACTCCTTCGCTATCTCCCCGAGTTTGCCGGTCGCTATGATCTTGCCTCCCTCCCTGGCCTGAGGTGGCGTGACCTCAGCCACTATTGGGGTGACGATGCCCGAGTATTCGGACATCGATGATTCGGTGTTCAGGACCGCCAAGCCGTTGACTATGCCGATTGCGGCTCCTTCGGTGAGTGACATCTTGTAGTCCTTCCGCCTCTCGACCGCCCTGTCCGTGACCTGCTGCTCCAGGGACCTGGCGATCTTCTTCGCATCGAGGACGTGCTTTGCCTCGACGACCGGAGCGCTCGTCTCGCAAGCGATGTCTCCCGCGACTCTGACAAGCCCACCGAGCTCCCTGAGCCTTAGGGTAAGCATGCCTCTCCGGCCCGACCTCCTCTGGGCCTCCCTGATGATCTCGGCGACCGCGTTCTTGCTGAAATGGGCTATCTTCTTGTCCTTCGCGACCTCTTGGGCGACGAATCGGATGAGCTTGTCCCGGTTGTCGTCCGTGTCGGGCATCGTGCTCCTCATGTAAATCTCGTAACCGTAACCGCGAATCCTGGACCTCAGTGCGGGGTGCATGCCGGAAACGGCATCGAGGTTCCCCGCAGCGACGAGTATGAAGTCGCATGGGACAGGCTCGCTCTTGACCATGGCGCCCGAACTCCTTTCGCTCTGGCCGAGGATGCTGAACTCGCCCTCCTGCAACGCGGTGAGGAGGCTCTGTTGGCTTTCGATCTTGAGCATGTTGATCTCGTCGATGAACAGCACGCCCTTGTTCGCCTTGTGGATCGCGCCCGGCTCAAGTCTCTCGTGAGCGGGGGTCTCGAGGCCTCCGCTCTGGAACGGATCGTGCTTGACGTCCCCCAACAGCGAGCCCGCGTGAGCCCCCGTGGCATCGACGAACGGCGGGGACTCGTCAGGCCTGTGCGTGACTATCAGTTTGGGGACCATGATTGACTCGCGTCTTTGTCCTGAGTATCTGAGAAGCATGTAGATGAGCACGCCACCGATCACGCTGATCAGGAGCGGGGTCGTGTTGTGCTTTGGATCGGTCAGTGTGAGGAATGCGCCGAGAGCAATGAACATGAAGACCAGCATGAGCATCGACGTGTTCCGCTGCGCCTTCTTCTGCTCCGCCTCAAGCTTCTGCGCTTGAACGATCTCCTTCCCCTTTCCCGCGGGAAGGATCCGTATCTTAGGTTCGTTGCTGTCGTCTGGATTGTTGTACGCTATTATGTCCTGCAGCTCGCCCTTTGGCAAGAAGTCGGTCATTGACCTAGCGAGCATGGACTTGCCCGTGCCCGGGTCGCCGATCAGGATCACATGTCGCTTCTGTTCGGCAGCCTTCCTGATGATCGTGACCGCCTCGTCCTGACCAATGACCTGGCCAACGAGTTGCTTCGGGATCTCGATATCGGCAGTGGTCTCGAAGTGTCGAGATTTTATCCATTCCTCGACGTCGGAGAGACCAAGATTGTTGCTGTTCAAATCGGTTGTTGGCATTAGCTGCACCAGTGAATCTCACACGACGTCAAACCTATTAGGGCTTGAGCTAAATAAGCGTTGCGCCGCGAGTGTCCAGGATTGTAGGGGATGCCAGGATTAAATCATGTCAAACAGGATAAAATCCATCGTCACCTGCTTTCACTAATCCCTCCGCAAACAACTAT